>WNGE01005442.1_pt1 | contig 20807 bp, 15 predicted proteins | sample 5400651 | NCBI WGS metagenome assembly WNGE01 (sample SAMN13153370, study PRJNA577476) | soil metagenome | isolation source: 60 cm soil or saprolite under grassland replicate 2 | place: USA:California | collected 2016-06-15 | reverse complement strand
ACCAGCGGGTGGCGCCCGGGCCAGGACATCGCCGGGGTGGTCGTGCAGCGGGCCGCCGACGAATCGGGTCCCGCTGCCGGCACCCGGGTCGTGGCGCTGGCTGAGCAGGCGGGCTGGGCCGAACTCGCCGCCGTCCCGGCCGGCCGGCTGGCCCCGCTGCCCGCCGAAGTAGCCACCGAGCAGGCCGCCGCGCTGCCCCTGGCCGGCCTGACCGCCCTGCGTACGCTGCGGCTCGCCGGTGATCTGCTCGGCCGCCGCGTCCTGGTGACCGGCGCCAACGGCGGGGTCGGCCGGATCCAGATCCAGCTCGCCGCCCTAGCTGGCGCCGAAGTCACCGCGGTCGCCCGGCCCCAGCACGAAAAGGAACTGCTCGCGCTGGGGGCGTCATCTGTGGTCGCCGACCCTGCGGCCGCCGACGGCCTGTATGACCTTGTCGCCGACTGGGTAGGCGGCCCGTCGCTGGCCGCTGGCATTGGCAAGGCAGCGCCGCGCGGAACGGTCGTCCTCGGCTCCAGCAACACCGAGAAAACACCGGTCAGCATCTACGATTTCTTCGGCCACGAAGGCGCGCGGCTGGTCAGCTACCTGTCTTACGCCTACCCCGAACCGCCCGGCCCGGACCTCACTACCCTGGCCGGGCTCGTGGCGGCCGGCCGGCTCGACCCGGCCGTGGGCCTCGTCAGCACCTGGACACGCCTGCGCGACGCCCTCACCGCCCTAACCCAACGGCGCATTTCGGGCAAGGCGGTGCTTACTGTGGGCTGAGCGCCGCTACTGTCGTAGGCGCTGAATTCGCCGCGGGCGGCCATGAGCGGTTGCCTGGAGTTGTGCCGGTTGCCGCGGGTTGGTGCCGTTGGACGTTCCGGCGCCGCCAGATCGCGATCTGTCGGCCCGGCTGACGAGGTTTCCGAGGTCGGCCCTAAGCCGTCGGCGTGAAGGGGGAGGACCTTGCGGTGTTGAACGAGTTCGCCGTAGGGCTCGCGGGTGCCGGCGGGGAGTGTGGCCAGCCAGAGCACGCCGGCGGCCGCCTCACCGGGCGACAGTGCTTTGGACATGTCGTCGAACCCACGGGCGCGAGGCCTCGGTGTCGACCAGGCCGGGGCAGGCGGCGTTGACCAGGATGTCTCGCTGGGCTGCCTCGCCGGCCTGCTCGCGGGCCAGCACCTTTACCGCGGCTACCTGGCCGACCTTCGACGCGGGATTGATCTAGGCAGGCCACCCTCCCGCTGCGGCCCGTCCGGTCTCAACCTCGTGCACGTAGTCGTTACCTGACGCAACGCAGCCTCGAGCGGCCCGGCGCCGCGGTGATCTCCAGCGCCTGCTGGTAGGTGCCGACCGCCGCATCAAGACGGCCCCGGGCCCGCTGCACCTGGCCCAGGTGATGGCAACCGTAGGCGGCCGAGTAGCGCTCGCCCGCCGCCCGCCACCTGGTGATGCTGGCGGCGAAGGCGCGCTCGGCCTCCGCGGCCCGGCCGCGCAGCCACGCGGCCATGGCCAGTAGCCACCTCACGCCTGCGCCAGCAACAGCCGCGGGTGTTGGCGGTCGGCCTGGACCGCCGGGTGCGGGTGCGGGGATCGGGCGCCGGAGAAACCTTCCGCCTGCGCGGCGCTGCCAGACCAGGGCATGGCTCCCGGGCGGCACTGTCGTGCCCGGCGCCTCGCCGGAAGATTCCACCGCATCGGCACCTTCGGGTGACGCGCGGACCAGGGGCCGTTCGTAGCGTGCCAGGAGAAACGAAACATGCACCAGCTTCGGGTGGTGCCTTGTCTTCAGGGGAAGCACCAGGCGGAAGGAAAGATCATGCGAGTCTTCGTCACCGGAGCGACCGGGGCGCCGGGACGGCACCTCGTTCCCGGGCTGGTCGCAATCTCATCGACGTGCTCCGCCCGGGCCGGAGTCTCGGCGCCTCCCTCCGGCTGGCCTCGGTCAACGGCCGGCCGGGCGCCGTGATGTACGACCCCGGAGGGCGCGTGGTTAGCGTGATCGAGCTCGATCTAGCCGGCGGCGCGGTCCAGGCCATCCATGCTGTGGTCAATCCCGGCCAGCTTGGTCATATTGGACCGGTGTCTGATGTGGCGCGACTGCCGTAGAAGGAATTACCGCAACACAGACACAACAGATGAGAGGAAACCGATGACTGACTTTCAGGCCATCGCGGACCGGGTCGAGATCGAGGCGCTGCGCGGCGAGTTCACCGACGCGGCGATGATGCGCGACCGCGCCCGCATGGCGTCGCTGTTCACGCCGGACGGCGCGCTGCGGATGCCCAACATCCCCGCCGAACTGGTCGGCCGGGAGGAGATCCGCGCCGGGGGCGAGCGGCTGCAGGCCCAGTGGGAGTTCTTCGTGCAGACCACCCACCCGGGCACGATCGCCCTGGACGGCGACACCGCGACCGGCCGTGCCTACATCCACGAGCTCGCCCGCGCCCGCGACGGCCGCCAGGGGCTGAACTACGCCATCTACCACGACCGCTACCAGCGCACCGGCGACGGCTGGAAGTTCACCGAGCGCGTCTACGAGGTCAGGTACCTCGACACCACCCCGCTGGCAGGCTCGGCACCCTGATCCGTCACCACCTGCGCCCTGCCACCCCCGCCACACCACGACCAGCCCAGGAGGCACCATGACTACCCCGATACTGGTAACAGAGTTCACCGACCCGGCGCCCGCGCAGACCCTGGAGCGGGCGGCCGCCGCGCTGACGGCACACGGTTTCACCGTCGAGATCCTCGACGACGCCGCCACCGCGCGTACCCGCATCAAAGACCTCATACCCGAGGGCGCCAGCGTGTTCACCGGCGCCAGCGAGACCCTCCGCCTGTCCGGCATCGACGCCGACATCAACACCAGCGGGCGATACGACGCCGTCAAGGCACGCAGCCTGCCATGGACCGCGCCACCCAGATGGCCGAGATCTGGCGGCTGATTTCCACCCCCGACGTCATCGTGGGCAGCGTCCATGCGGTCACCGAAACCGGCTCCCTCGTGGTCGCCTCGGCCAGCGGAGGCCAGCTGCCCGGCTACGCCGGCGGCGCCGCCCGCGATCTGGATCGTCGGGGCGCAGAAGGTGGTGCCCGACCTGGGCACCGCGCTGCGCCGCGTCGAAGAGCAGTGCCTCGCGCTGGAAAGCGCCCGCGCCCAGGCGGCCTACGGGCAGCCCAGCGCCATCAACCGCCTGCTCATCCTCAACGCGGAACCCTACCCCGGGCGCGGCACCGTCCTGCTGCTCCGCGAAGCCATCGGATTCTGACACCAGGGCGGCGCCGTCCTACGCCAATTGGGCAGGACTGTGTGCGTTGAGCTGCGTGGGGACTGGTGACGGAACGTCATCAACCGCCCCGGCTGATAGCGGGTTGCCTGCACCTGACCGGGACAGGGGCACGAAAGGTAGGTGCCCGGTACACCAGGAGTACATGGCGGGCCGGCGCCCAGTGGCGTGTCTGTCGTCACGGTGGCTGCAGGCGTCGTGTGCGGTGGCCTCGGCTGCCCTGCGGCCTGCGGGCCGGGCCGCGTGCCGGTTACGGCAGAGTCTTGGACGCGGCGCATGAGCAGAATCGCGGACATGCCGGGCCCGGGCTGATGCGTGTTCGCAGCGCGGCAGCTAACGTCCGCGCCGTCGGGTTCATCGATTCGTTTCGTGACCGGCTCGGTGTCGAACCGGTCTGCGCGGTTCTGGAAATACCCGCCTCTACCTATTGCGCGGCGAAGAAGCGTTAGCGTAAGGCCCCGGCGCGCAGGAAGCGAGATGAGTGGCTGAAGAAGGAGATTATGCGCGTGTGCGAGGACAGGAAAGGGCCGCCGGGTGCTCGCCGGTCGGCTGCCGATGAGTGCCCGGCTGGCGAGCACCAGTAGGACTTAATGCGACTTCGCGCGCATCGCCTTCCCCCCGTGCCAGCAGCGGACGGCACGCCTCCCGTAGTTCCGCGCCGATCGGCGCAGGACGCAGTGTGGCTGGATCGAGCCGGACCTGTACGCGGCGTCCCTCGGCGTGTACAACCGTCCCGTCATCCGACAAGATCCTGAATCCGTAGACAACGCTCGTGGTGCCAAGATGCTCGAGCCACAGCTGTACCTGCACGGCGCCGACGCGGGAGATCGGCACCCGGATAAGCGTCTTCCGCGTTTCACGCCGCGAGGGGCAGCCAGACGCGGCCCGGGTTCTGCGAAGGAACTACCCCGCCGTTGGGCAGGATCTCCCCCATGTCGTCGAACACGATCACGCCGTTGCATAGCAGGCTCCACCCCTGCTCGGGGTTAAAGGCAACGGTACGGGCGGCTTTGCGGTCCGGGCGGTCAGCCGGGGGGCACGGGGGGCGGTGTGCACACATTACGCACCTCTAATTTGGGCTGCGGATGTACTTTCGTCTTGATGCTTGGTCGTCTTGGTAGGGCTGGTTCTGCGAAGACTGTACGAGGCGGCATCGCCGAGGGCGTCACTCGAAGGTGCCGACACCGGTGGAATCTTCACGACGGGACAGGCACGAAGGTGCTGTCGGCCAGTCGGACTCACCCATGGCAACCGAGCCGACGGGCGCCAGGACCGCGTGTCGGGGGGGTTGATAGTCGGCGACCGGGCTGATGGCCGGTCGTTAGAATGTCCCTACCCCGCAGCGGCGCTGGCTCATATCCAGCGCAATGCCCAGCCAGCAGCAGGCGGGCCGGGCGGTGGCTGCCAGCGGCAGGCAACAGCGCGGCCGCCGGCCGGTCGTTAGAATGGCCAAACCAGCAGCGACGCTGGCCCTCGCTGGACGCGCTGAGCGGTAGGTCGCCGATGGCCGAGCTGTCTGCGGCGCCCCCTGCCGGGGTTGCCGCTTCCGAGCGGGATGTCCTGCTCGCCACCAAGCTTCACGTGCCCCGCCCGCGGCCGAGCTTTGTGCCCCGTCCCCGCCTAGTGGAAGCCCTCGATGACGGGCTGGCCCGGCGGCTCATACTGGTATGCGCCCCGGCCGGGTTCGGGAAGACGGCCCTGCTGGCCGACTGGGCCCGCCGGGGCAACTGGCCAGTGGCCTGGCTGTCGCTGGACGCGGGTGACAATGACCCGGCACGGTTCTGGCGGCACGCGGTCGCTGCGCTGGACCGGGTGCACCCGGGGATGGCCGAGCGGACCGGCCCGCTGCTCGGCCCGCCGGCACCGCCGTCGTTCGAAGGGCTGGTGACAGCCCTGATCAACGAGCTGGCCGCCCGGCCCGGCGACGGCGAGCTGCTGTTGGTGCTCGACGACTACCACCTGATCGACGCCCAGCAGGTGCACGAGTCGCTGGTGTTCTTGCTGGAGCATCTGCCGCCGGGCGTGCACCTGGTGCTGGCCAGCCGGTCCGACCCGCCGCTGCCGCTGGCGCGGCTGCGGGCCGCCGGGCAGCTGGCCGAGCTGCGCACCGGCGACTTGCGGTTCACCGCCGAGGAGGCGGCCGCGCTGCTGCGCGAGGCGGTCGACGGCGACCTGCCGGGCGCTGAGGTGACGGCGCTGGCGGCCCGCACCGAGGGCTGGGCGGCCGGGCTGCAGCTGGCCGCCCTGTCGCTGCGCGGGCAGCCTGACGTGACTGCGTTTGTGGCGGCCTTCAGCGGCAGCCACCGGTATGTCCTGGACTACCTGGCCGGGGAGGTGCTGGAGGGCCAGACCGACCGGGTACGCGAGTTCTTGCTGGAGACCTCCGTCCTGGAGCGGCTGTCCGGCAGGCTGTGCGATGCGGTCACCGGCCGCACCGATAGCCAGGCGATGCTGGAGCAGGTGGAGCGGGCGAACCTGTTCCTGGTGCCGCTGGATGAGGTGCGCGGCTGGTGGCGCTACCACCAGCTGTTCGCCGACCTGCTCCGCGCCCGCCTGAAGCAGCAACAGCCCGGCCGGGTGGCGGCCCTGCACCATAACGCCGCAGCGTGGTGTGAGCAGCATGGGCTGGCCGACGACGCGGTCCGGCACATGCTGGCCGCCGGGGACACGACGTGGGCCGCCCGGCTGATCGAGCGGCACTTCGACGAGACCTTCTGGCCGGGTGAGCGGGCGACGGTACAGCGGTGGCTTTCGGCACTCCCGGCCGGGCTGGCCGGCTCACGGCCGCGCCTGTGCCTGGTGCGGGCAGTCCTCGCGCTCGCGGGCAGCGACGCAGAAGGGGCCGGGCCGCCGCTGGATGCCGCCGAGCGCGCGTTCACGGATGCAACCGATGAGCCGTTCGGGCCCTCGGCCGGCAAGGCCGCCAGCCTGTTGGTGAACGTCCCCGCGGCGATCGCGCTCGGGCGTGCCTCCCTGGCTCAGCTCCGCGGCGACGCCGACGGCACGGCCGCGTTCGCGTCGCAGACCCTAGCCAAGACCGGCGAGGGCGAGTCGATGCTCGACTCGACCGCGAGGTGGCTACTGGCCATGGCCGAGTGGCTGCGCGGCCGGGTCGCGGAGGCCGAGCGCGCCTTCGCCGCCAGCATCACCGGGTGGCTCGGCACCTACCAGCAGGCGCTGGAGATCACCGCGGCGCCGGGCCGGCCGGCTATGCCTGCGGCTGGGATCGCCTTGATCGGCACGGGGGAGGTGGCCTACCAGCGGAACGAACTCGAGGCTGCGTTGCGTCAGGTAACCGAGGGCATAGAGCGATGCCGGCAGCTCACCTACACCCAGCCGCTGGCCACGGGCCTGGCCGCCCTGGCATGGATCCGGCAGGCCAACGGTGATCCGGGCGGTGCCCGGGAGGCGATAGCCGATGCTGAGAGAGTCGCGCCGGGCCCGGATGTGACCAGCCTGCTCAACCCGGTTCCGGCGCAGCGGGCGCGGCTGTTGCTGGCGCAGGGCGAGGTCGCCGCGGCCGTCCGCTGGGTGGAAGAACGCGGCCTCGCCCCGGACGACGATCCGGGCTACCTGCGGGAGCCGGAGTACCTGGTGCTGGCCAGGGTGTTGCTCGCCCAGGACCGCCCTGGCCCGGCACTCGCCCTGCTGGGGCGGCTGCATGCCGCGGCCACCGCCCAGGGCCGCACCGCCAGCGTCATCGAGATCCAGGCGCTGCGGGCCCTGGCGCTGGCGGCCGATGGCGGGGAGGCTGCCGCGGTGGACGCCCTGGCCCAGGCGCTCATGCTCGGCTCCCCCCAGGGGTACGTCAGGGTGTTCGCCGACGAGGGCGCGCCGATGGCCGCGTCGGTTGCCCGCCTGGTCGCGGCGCAGAAGGCAGACCAGGCCGCGCGCGACATCCCGCTCGGCTATCTGGCCCAGCTTTTGCGGGCCTTCGGCCGAGAGCCCGCCGCGCCGGGTACCGGGCGCGCCGCCGCTGCGGCGGTGCCGGGGCTGGCCGAACAGCTGACCGCCCGGGAGCGGGAGATCCTGGCGCTGCTGGCCGCGGGCACGCCGAACCCGCGCATCGCCGAACAGCTGGTGGTCAGCCTCGATACGGTCAAAAAGCACGTCAGCCACGTCCTCGGCAAGCTCGGCGCGGCGAACCGCACCGAGGCCGTCACCCGGGCACGCCAGCTCGGCCTGATCCCCTAGCTTCCCAGCCTGCCTGCTCCACCAGCGCCACCATCCGGGTGCCGGCCGCGGGGCCCGGCTACATCGGCGGCCTGCTCGACGAGGACGTCGGCGACGTCTCTGCCGGGCCGCCAGCTATGAGCGGTTCGGCCGTTGCCACCGTCAAGGCCTCACATTCGCAGATAACCTGCTTCTGCGCGATTGCGATCACGTCCAGACTCACCTACTTCCCAAGCGGCTGCCGGAGCATCCGGCCCCGACTCTTGCCGGCCTCTCTGAGCCCGGCTAGACCGAAGTTCCCCCAAGCCGATTGCTTGATGCGTGTGACCAGGTGGTGGAGCCCTTGATCACGGAAATTACACGTCTACGTAGTCATGAGATGAGGCCGTTTCGCCTGGTCAACCGCTGTGTCGGTTCGCCACCGGAGGGAACTACGGTCTAACGGTCACATAACGGCGCAACCTGCCGCGGCCAAGCACATGAACCGCCCAGCGCTCTCGATCTCCTGGGCGGTAAGCAGCACCCGGACCAACACCAGATACTTCGGCTCCCGCGGGTAGCCCCGGACATCATCCGGGCCAAGGCCGTTTCCTCCACCCAGCTGGCGGCCGCCGCGACCTCGCGCTGAGCCAGTAGCAGCCGCGCACGCTGCGCCGGGACCGGGCTGAGCAGCCCGGCCACGGCTGGGCCCGGCGCGGCCCGCCCGGCCTCGTCAATCGCCTCCAGGGCCCCACCCGCTCACCCGGCCACCAGGACCGTCTTGCCGAACCCGGCCGGGGCACACCAGGACGAGCCCTCGCGCAAGCCCCTTATCGAGCCGGGCGACAAGCCGCGGGCGGGCGACAAACTCCGGCTGCAGACGGGGCATATGCAGCTTCGTGGCCAGCAAGACATCCCGCTCGGAAGCAACCCCCGCAGGAGCCGCCGTAGGCGGCAACCTACGAGTCAGCGCGTGCAGCGATGGCCAGCTTCGCTGCTGGTCGTGTCACATTAACGGTCAGGATCACCCGGGCCACGGCGGCCAGGCGGTGCTGGCGGCGGTCAGGCCTTCCACAGGCCCCGCCGATGGTAGCGCGGCTCCCAGAGGAGCCGGTTGATCACCCGGACCGGGGCCGGCAGCACGGCCAGGAACCGCTGCCTCCCGTCGGGCGCAACGCCGTCGAGGATCCACGGCACGTAGACAGCCGCCCCCTTGACGCCCTGGCGGCGGCGCATCTCCGCGGCGAAGGCGCGCCAGTCCGCGGGCGTGCACACCGACTGAATGAGGGGAAGCGCGGCATCCTCCTCGTGCTTCAGGTGCCACTCCAGTGGCGACGCGAGCGCCGCGGCATGCGTGGCGAGGTCCTGGCCCGAGCCGGCCAGGGCACCGTCGACGGCGGCGAGCAGCGGGTCGATCTGGGCGTGCTCCGCCTCCATCTCGTCGAGCAGGGCGAGGCCGGCGGGCCGGCTTGCTGACGCGCGGCGGACGCGAGGCCACAGGTCGGTGTCCTCCACGCTGTGGTGCAACAGGAGCTGGGCCTTGAAGTTCTCCCAGCCCGCCCGGACCCCCGGAGTGTGAGCCGTCCCGGCGGCCGACGCCTCCTTGAACCGGGCCAGGTCGCGCCGGAACGCATCGTGGGTCACATACATCATCGTGAAGTCGATCGCCTCACTGGTGCGATCAGCCGTATCCCTGGTCGTCATGTCTTCCTCCTGATCAGTTTGCGATGCCGATGGTCTGGTGGATGGTGCCGGGCCGGCCGAGCACGGCAAGCATGAACTGGGCGACATCGGCACGCGGGACGGACCAGCCGCCTCGGATGTTCTGGCCGAACGCCGTCCGGTAGCTGACGGCCAGCGACTTGTCGGTGAGTCTTGGCGGCCGGACAACGGTCCAGTCCAGGCCGCTATCGCGGAGGATGTCTTCCATCCGCGCAAGGTCGGCATACACCTTGCCGAAGGCGGCGTGTATTCGTCTCTCGGCTGTGGGTGTCAGACATCGCCTGAGCTGCGGGCCAGGGTGAGGCCGATCTCGATGAGCACCCATCCGGCGCGGTGCCCGGCAGCGCGACGGCGCCGCCTGCGGCGGGGCCCAAGCTGGCCGTATTGCTGTGCTGGGCTGCGCAGTTCGCCTGGGCATGGCTGGCGTGCCGGCAACAGCCGCGCGGACGCTGGCGAGAGAGTCCCAGTGCCTCACACCGGTCCACGTGTGATCACCGTCCTTCTGCAGCTGTATCTCGATGAGCCTGGGAAAGGCGTTCTTCATCGCGGCGGCCAGGGGCGGCGTGCCTGGCGAGCATCCCCGCAGTGCCGACGGGGGCGGTCGTGATCGGGTTCAAGCCTGGAAACAGCCATCGCTATCCCTGTGGTCGGTGCATGTTTCGTTCTCCAGGGACGCTACGAACTGTCCTTGGTCTGGGCGTCACCCGAAGGTGCCGATGCGGGTGGAATCTTCCGGCGAGGTGCCGGGCACGACGGTGCCGCCCGGGAGTCATGCCCATGGGTCTGGCGGCGCCGCGTGGGCGGTGGGTTTCGGCAGCGATCACCGCATCCGCACCCGGTGATCGGGCCGGTCGCTGGCAGCCGCGGCCATATATGGCGAGGTGCGCTCGCTCAGATGGCCGGCGGAGGACGCAGGCCGCCAGCGGTCGGCAACAGTCCGAGCAGGTGCGCATGTTCCTGCTGGAAACCTCGGTGCTGGACCGGCTGTCCGGTGGGCTGTGCGATGCGCTCACCGGCCGGGCCGGTGGCCAGGCGATGCTGGAGCAGGTGGAGCAGGCGAACCTGTTCCTGGTGCCGCTGGATGAGGTGCGCGGCTGGTGGCGCTACCACCACCTGTTCGCCGACCTTGGCAGATGCCGAGCGCGGCTTCGCTGCCAGCATCACCGGATGGTTGGGTGTTGGCGAGCCCACCCTGGCCGCAGCGAGCTGCCATCTCCTCGGTCAGGTCCAGCGCGCGCAGTGCTGCTCGGCTGCCTGGCCCGGGTGTTGCGCGCGTTCGGCGGCAACGACGACGGGCGGGGCGCCGGGCGCTCCGCCGCCGCGGCGGTGGTGCCGGGCCTGGTCGAGCAGCTGACCGCCCGGGAGCTGGAAATCCTGGTGCTGCTGGCCGCGGGCACCCCGAACCCGGCCATCGCCGAGGAGCTGGTGGTCAGCCTCGACACGGTGAAAAAGCACGTCAGCCACCTGCTGGGTAAGCTCGGCGCGGCTAACCGCACCGAGGCCGTCGCCCGGGCCCGCCAGCTCGGCCTGATCTCCTAGCCCGTAGTTCCCCCCGGTGGCGAACCGACACAGCAGTTGACCAGGCGAAACGGCCTCATCTGGTGACTACGTAGACATGTAATTTCCGTAATCAAGGGCTCTACCACCTGGTCAAACGCATCAAGCAATCGGCTTGGGGGAAATTCGGGCTAGACCGGCGGCGGGAATCTTGAAGTGGCGACCGCGCGGTCACGGCGTTCCCTCGCCGGTGGAAGATTGCCCCTGCCCGAAGGAGGGACCCGTCAGCCCCGTCCCAGCCGGGACGGGCAGGTGGCGGCCGGCCAGCCGGTAGCCGTCGAGCGTGGAGACCCAGGCCAGCGGGCCTTCGCCGGGTACCAGGGTTCGGCCGGCTTGGTGGAAGCGTTCCCAATGGTCGATCTGCTCGCTGTTGAAGTCCCGGATGGCGCGAGCGCCGCGCCGCAGCGCTTGCCGCGTTCGCCGCAGAAGGGAGCCGCGCGCGGGCCGGGGTTCGCGGGGCTTGTGCTGTCCGCTCGTCAATTTGATCACTTGCTGGTCTCGTGCTGACTCTGCCGGGCGGCGCGGGCCAGCGCCTTGACCCGGACGACGTCTGGGTCTCGGGGTTCGGGGGGAAGGATCTCGAGCCAGGGGCGCTCAAGTCGGGCCCTGTGCCTGTCGATGCGGATGCGCTTCACGGTCATCTCCTCGATCACTCGCCGTGCGCCGGGCCCGGTCGAGCCGGAGACCGGCCGTCGTTATGGCTGGTTCTTCGAGAGACGGTACGAACGGGTGGCGCCGCGGAGCGTCACCCGAAGGTGTGCATTCCGGGTGGAATCTTCCCCGTCCGCTCTGGGCACGGCAGTGCCGTCGGGTGGCCTCAGGGGCACGGCGGTGCCGCCAGGAAACGATTGTGGGGCCCCGGCTAGGGGATCAGGCCGAGCTGGCGTGCCCGGGTGACGGCCTCGATGCGGTTGGCCGCGCCGAGCTTGCCGAGGACGTGGCTGACGTGCTTTTTGACCGTGTCGAGGCTGACCACCAGCTGTTCGGCGATGCGCGGGTTCGCCATGCCCGCGGCCAGCAGCACCAGGATCTCCAGCTCGCGGGCGGTCAGCTGCTCGACCAGGCCCGGCACCGCCGCGCCGGCGGCTTGCCCGGCGCCCGGGGCGGCGGGCTTTTCGCCGAAGGCCCGCAGCAGCCGGGCCAGGCAGCCGAGCGGGATCCCGCGGGCAGCCGCGTGGCCCGCCTTCTGCGCCGCGACCAGGCGGGTAACCAGCGCGGCCATCGGCGCGCCCTCGTCGGCGAACACCCGGACATGCCCCCGGGGGCAGCCGAGCATGAGCGCTCCAGCCAGGCAGTCCACTGCGGCGTTCTCATCGCCGCGGCGCGCCAGGCCCATTGCCTGCAGCGCCTGGATCTCGAGGACGCTGCCGGTGCGGCCCTGGGCGGTGGCCGCCGCGTGCAGCCGCCCCAGCAGCGCGAGCGCGGGGCCGGGACGGTCCTGGGCGAGCAGCACCCGCGCCAGCACGAGATACTCGGGCTCCCAGGGGTAGTCCGGCTCGTCACCGGCGCCCAGGCCGCGTTCTTGCGTCCAGCGGGCGGCCCCGGCGACGTCGCCCTGGGCCAGCAGCAGCCGGGCCCGCTGCGCCGGGACGGGGTTGAGCAGGCCGGGTACGTCCGGGCCCGGCGAGGCCAGCCCGGCCTCGCTGATCGCCTCGAGGGCGCCGGCCGCCTCGCCGTGGGCCTGCCGGATCCACGCCAGCACCGCCAGGCCAGCGGCCAGCGGCGGGGTGGAGACGAACTGGCGGCACAGCGGGATGCCCTCGGCCACGTGCCGTTGGGTAGTGTCGAGCTCGTTCCGCTGGTAGGCCATCTCGGCCAGGCCCACATACCCGACGCCAGCGGCCGACGGAACCGGCCGGCCACGTGGACCGTAGATCTCGAGCGCCTGCTGGTAGGTACCGGCCGCGGCATCCAGCCGGCCCTGGGCTTGCTGCACCTGGCCCAGGTGATGGCATCCCCACGCGACATAGGTGGACGCTCCGCCCGCCCGCCCGCGGCCGATAGCCGACGACAGCGCGTGCTCGGCCTCGGCAAGTCGGCCGCGCAGCAGCTCGGCCCTGGCCAGGTACCCGCGGGTGATGGATTCCAGCAGCCACTCGCCCTCACCGAGATCGGCCAGGGCCCGGCTGCCGAACGTGATCGCGCTCTCGGCGTCGCCGCGGAGCTGAGCCAGGGCAGCACGCCCGAGCGCTATCGCCGCGGGGACGTTCGCCAGCAGGCTCGTGTCCCGGCCCACGGAAGGCTCGAAGTGCTCCTCGTCAGCATCCGTGACGGCACTGCTTGCGGCTTCGAGCAGGCCCTCGACCGTCTCCATCCGGCGGCTGAAGAGAGCCAGCGCCGCCTGCGTCAGCAGCAGCCGCGGCCGCGAGCCGACCATCTCGGCCGGAAGCGCCGCAAGCCACCGCTGGATCGTCGGCCCTTAGCCGCGCAGGTAGATGAGCTCGTCGGCGTGCTGCTCGACCAGCCGCGCCGCCCAGGTGGCGTCCCCGGCACCCAAGGCGTGGCGCACGGCGTCGTCGGCGAGCCCATGCTCCTCGTGCCAGGCGGCCGCATTGCGGTGAGGGTCGGGACCCGGCCGGGCCGTTCGGCCTGCAGGCGGGCGCGGAGCAGGTCGGCGAACAGGTGGTGGTAGCGCCACCAGCCGCGCACCTCGTCCAGGGGTACCAGGAACAGGCCGGCCTGCTCCACCTGTTCCAGCATCGCCTGACTATCAGCCCGGCCGGTGACCGCGTCGCACAGTGGGCCAGACAGCCGGTCCAGCGTCGATGTCTCCAGCAAGAACCCGCGCACCGGCTCGGGCTGCCGCTCAAGCACCTCCTCGGTCAGGTAGTCCAGCACGTAGCGGTGGCTTCCGCTGAACGCTGCCACGAACCCGGCCGTATCCGCCTGCCCCCGTAGTGACAGGCCGGCCAGCTGCAGCCCGGCCGCCCACCCCTCGGTGCGAGACGCCAGCGCCGTCACCGCTGCTCCGGGCAGGTCGGCGCCGGTCGCCTCGCGCAGCAGCGCGGCAGCCTCGTCCCCGGTGAAGCGCAGATCGCCGGCGCGCAGCTCAGCCAGCTGCCTCCCGGCCCGCAGCCGAGCCAGCGGCAGCGGCGGGTCAGACCGGCTGGCCAGGACCAGATGAAGGCCCGGCGGCAGGTGCTCGAGCAGGAAGGCCAGCGAGGCGTGCACCGGCTGGGCGTCGATCAGATGGTAGTCGTCCAGCACCAGCACCGCCTCATCCGGCTTGGTGGTGAGCTCGTTGACCACCGTGGTCACCAGCCCCTCAAACGACGGCGGCGCCGGCGGTCCGAGCAGCGGGGCGACCCGGTCGGCGGTCCCAGGGCGCGCGCGATCCAGCGCGGCGACCGTGTGCCGCCAGAACCGCGCCGGATCGTTGTCGCCGGGATCAAGCGACAACCACGCCACGGGCCGCCGGCTGTGCTGGGCCCAGTCCGCCAGCAGCGCCGTCTTTCCCGCCCCGGCCGGGGCGCAGACCAGAGCTAGCCCCCGTGCCAACCCCTCATCGAGGGCACCCGCCAGCCGCGGGCGGGGCACGAAGCCCGGCCGCGGCCGGGGGCACATGCAGCTTGGTGGCCAGCAACACGTCCCGGCCAGACGCGACCACCCTCAATGGAGCCCCCGCGGGCGCTTCAGCCATCGGCGACCTACCACTCAGCGCCTCCAGCGATCCTCCACTCCGCCGCTGGTGAGCCCTCATTGTAAGACTGACCTGGGCGGCGCCGTATCGCGAGTTCCGGTCCAGCTCATGCTGACCCGTCACCGATCAGCCGCGGCAGGCCGATGCGGGTTCCAGCTCGACGTTGCTGGTCAGCCGGGTCCCGTCCCGCCCGCCGCCGACTCCAGCCGGGTAGCTGGCCTTGGCGCGGGGGGGCCGATCTGTCCTTGTGCGGCGAGCCGTGTGGGGTCCCGTCGTCTTTAGGCTGTTTCTGCGACGACCGTAAGCGCCGGCGTTTACTGTGGGCGTCACCCGAAGATGCCCATAGGGGGAGCCTTCGGCAGCCAGCCCCGGGGCACAACGGTGCCGCCGGGGCCCTCGGGCACGACAGTGCCGCCGGGATCGGCTGCGGGCGCCAAGGGCTAGGGGATCAATCCGAGCTGGCGGGCCCGGGTGACGGCCTCGGTGCGGTTGGCCGCGCCGAGCTTGCCCAGCAGGTGGCTGACGTGCTTTTTGACGGTGTCGAGGGTGACCACCAGCTCCCCGGCGATGCGCGGGTTCGGCGCGCCGGCGGCCAGCAGCGCCAGCACCTCCAGTTCACGGGCGGTTAGCTGCTCGGCCAGGCCAGGGACCGCCTGGGCGGTGCTTCGCCCGGCTGGCTCCACTACTTCCTTGCCGCCGAACGCTCGTAGCACCCGGGTCAGGTAGCCGAGCGGGACGCTGCGGAAAGCAGCCTGCCCTGCCCGCTGGGCTGTGAACAGCCGCCCCAGCAGTGCGGCCATCGGCGGGCCTTCGTCGGCGAACACCCGGACGTAGCCTTGTGGGCAGCCGAAGGTGAGCGCACTGCCCAGGCAGCCCAGCGCGGCGTCCTCGTCGCCCATGGCTGCCGACGCGAGCGCCAGTAGCGCCAGGATTTCGATGGTGCTGCCCGTCCGGCGTTGTGCGGCGGCCGCCGCGTGAAGCCGTTTCAGTAGCGCGAGTGCCGGACCGGGGCGGTCTTGGGCGAGCAGTACCCGCGCCAGCGCCAGGTACTCCGGCTCCCGCGGGTAGCCCGGCTCGTCGTCCGGGCCGAGGCCACGCTGGCGGGCCCAGCGGGCGGCCGCGGATAGGTCGCCCTGGGCCAGCTTTAGCCGTGCCCGCTGCACTAGGACCGGGTTGAGCAGAACGGTCACGCCCAGGCCCGGCGCGGCCCGTTCGGCCTGCCCCATCGCTTCCGATGCCCCGCCCGGATCACCGTTGGCCTGCCGGATCCAGGCCAGGGTAGCCAGGCCCGTGGCCAGCGGCGGGGTATAAACGAATTGGCGGCACAGCGGGATGCCTTGGGCGATATGCCTCAGGGCCGTGTCGAGCTCGTTCCGCTCGTATGCCACCTCGGCCAGTCCCACATGCGCAGCGCCTGCACCGGGCATGGCGGGGCCGCCAGGAGGCGCGGTGCTCGCCAGCGCCTCCCGGTAGGTGCCGTGCGCCGCGTCCAGGCGGCCCTGGGCGCGCTGAACCTGGCCGAGGTGATCGCGCATCACCGCGGCCAAGCCGCGCTCGCCAACCGCCCGCCATTCGGAGATAGTCGACGAGAGCACCCGTTCAGCCTCGGCCAGCTGGCCGCGCAGCCACTCGGCGAGGGCCAGATTCCACCGGGCTATGGACGCCACCATCCACTCGTCTTCACCTATCTCGAGCAGGGCGCGCGACGCGAATGAGGCCGCGCCCTCGGCGTCGCCGCGGAGCGCTGCGAGGTAAGCACGCTGGGTGGTGACCGTCGCCGGCACGTTCATCAACCAGCTCTCCACGCCGACCGTCGATTCGAAGGGCTCATCGGCCGCACTCGTGAACGCCCGCTCGGCGGCATCGAGTGGCGGCCCGGCCGCCTCCACCCGGCCGCCGGCGAGGACCAGGAGCGCCTGGGCCAGCAGCAGCCGTGGCCGCGAGATGACCAGCTCGGCCGGGAGCGTAGCGATCCAACGCTGAACCGTCGCTCCCTCGCCCCGCAAGTAGAACTGCTCGTCGAAATGCCGTTCCATCAGCCGCGCCGCCCAGACGGGCTCCCCGGCCGCCAGCGCGTGCCGCACCGCGTCATCGGCCAGACCACGCTCCTCGCACCAGGCCGCCGCGTTACGGTGCAGGGCCGGGACCCGGCCGGGCCGTTCCTGCTGCAGGCGGGCCTGGAGCAGGTCGGCGAACAAGTGGTGGTAGCGCCACCAGCCGCGCACCTCATCCAGCGGCACCAGGAACAGGCCGGCCCGCTCCACCTGCTCCAGCATCGCCTGGCCGTCGGTCCGGCCGGTCACGGCATCACACAAAGCCCCGGACAGCCGGTCCAGCACCGAGGTCTCCAGCAGGAACCCGCGCAGCTGCTCGCCCTGACGCTCGAGCACCTCCTCGGTCAAGTAGTCCAGCACGTAACGGTGGCTCCCGCTGAAGGCCGCCACAAATCCGGCGGGATCCGCCTGCCCGCGTAGTGAAAGGGCCGCTAGCTGCAGGCCCGCGGCCCACCCCTCGGTCCGGGCCGCCAGCGCCGCCACCGCCTCGCCGGGCAGCTCACCGCCTGTCGCCTCACGCAGCAGCGCCGCCGCCTCCTCCGCGGTGAAGCGCAGGTCGGCGGCCCGCAGCTCGGCTAGCCGCCCGCCGGCCCTCAGCCGTGGCAGCGGCAGCGGCGGATCAGCCCGGCTGGCCACCACCAGGTCCAGGCCCGGCGGCAAGTGCTCGACCAGGAACTCAAGCGACGCGTGCACCGGCTGGGCCTCGATCAGGTGGTAGTCGTCAACGACCAGCAGGACCTCATCCTCACCAGGCTGGGCGGCCAGCTCGTTGACCAGTGCCGTCACCAGCCCCTCGAACGACGGCGGCGCGGGCGGGCCCAGCAGCGAGCCGGCCCGCTCGGCGATCCCCGGCCGCACCCGGTCCAGTGCCGCTACCACGTGCCGCCAGAACCGTGCCGGGTCGTTATCGGCAGCGTCCAGCGACAGCCACGCCACCAGCCGGCCGTCCCGCCCAACCCAGTCGGCCAGCAAGACCGTCTTACCGGACCCGGCCGGGGCGCACACCAGGACCAGCTGCCGCGCCAGCCCCTCATCTAGCGCCGCCGCCAGCCGCGGGCGGGGTACGAACCCCGGCTGCGGGCGCGGCACATGCAGCTTGGTGGCCAGCAGCACATCCCGCTCGGAGACGGCAACCACCGCCGGGGCCCCCACAGACGGCTCAGCCATCAGCGACCTACCACTCCGTGCGCCAGGCGACGGCCAGGCCCGCTGCTAGACCAAGACATTCTAACCACCAGCCAGCCTCCTAGACAGCGGCTTGGCCGGTCTTCTGACTTCGGGGCCGGCCCCCGGACAGTGGTTCTCGTGCTGGTTGCCGGGGGGTTGGCGGCATTACACCGTCCGGTGCCGCCAGACCGTGATCTACCGGGCCCGGCTGACGAGGTTCCCAGGTCGGCCCTAGGCCGTCGGCGCGAAGGGGAGGACATTGTGATGCTGGACGAGCTCGCCATAGGGCTCGCGGAGGCCGGCCGGGAGCTTGGCGAGCCAGAGCACGTCATCTGTTCCTCGCGAAGCGCCGTCGTGTCAGCCGGGGGTCGGCGAGGTGAGCACATTACCGTCGCGCGGGCCGAAGCGCCATCTGGTACCGGCGGCGCGCTCGGATGAACTGCTCGGTCGTGCCGCCGCGGTCGGGGTGGGCGTCGGCCATGGCGCGGCGCAGCTCCTTGATGAGTGGCGCTTTCGGTACGGCCTGTCCGGCTCGTTCGCGTTCGCCGCGGTGCAGGTGGTCTTCGGCGGCCTCGCGAGTGGCGAAGAATAGCCCGCCAGCCGGTCCGGGGCGGTGGCGGTGGCCGGGAATCGGGATCACGCCGACCGGGTATCCGTGTTGGCACCGATCTTCCCCGTGCGGGCTATGCTCCCACGAGTATCCGTGCCTTGCGCACCGCCCGCCGCGGGTGTCGGCCGGACAGTCATCGCGGCACCGGGTGTCGGTCTCGAACTGTTTGCGGCTGATGCAGCCGGGGCTGACAACGGCCTCGCACCGGTCCCAGCTGTCGCTGGCATAGTAAATCAGCTTTGCCGTCTTCTTGACGACCGGCACCTCCTGGACCCAGCGGCGCGTCTGGGCCGGGTAGCCGTTGCGGGGGTTGCGGACGCAGGGGACGTACAGGTATCCGGCGGGGGCGGCGTCATCAGCGCCGGGCTTCTGCGGCCGGGCCTTCCGCCAGGCGGCGCCGATCCGCTTCAGCTGACCTGCGCGAGCCAGTTGCCCCCCCGAATGGCTGCGCCCGGACCGGCTGGCCGCGATGAACCGCAGGGCTATGCCCGTGAACAGGGCAATCAGGGTCGTGACGGGCATGACGACGATCAAGCTCGACCTGTCCATGGCATCGGGCCTCCTTCTCCGATCTGGCGGGCGGCCGCCGGCCCGAGCGGATCGGCGGTAGGCGGCGCCGCCCGGTGGGCTGGCTCGCGGATTTCGTCATAGCCGCCTTGCGGGTTCCTCACGGTCCGCCCGGTTTCCCGGCCGTGCAGTTCCTCGTCGCGTCGCCGGCCGGCCAGCGCGTGGCAGATGACCCGGGTGAGCAGGAACGCCAGCGCCGGCCCGGCCAGCACCAGCACCCGGAATATCCAGGTGACCGTGTAGAGATCCAGGTGCAGGTGGTAGGCGATCTGGTCGTTGGCGGCCGCGGCCCACAGCAGCCCGTAGAACGTGAGACCGGCCACGCCGGCCGCGGTGCGGTTCGCCAGGTCGGCCGGCGTGGGCGGCAGCAGCCCGTGCGGCGGCCGCCCGCCGGCGATCCGCCGGTCCGCCATCGGGTAGGCAGCCAGGCAGGTAAAGAACAGGGCGGGCAGGACCAGGCCCGGGATCAGCACGTCGAGGGCCAGCCGATGCCCGGCTACCGTCAGTTCCCAGGCCGGCATGATCCGCAGCCCGCCGTCGAGGAACCCCATGTACCAGTCCGGCACCGCACCGGAGCTGATGCCGCCCGGCTGGTACGGCCCGATCAGCCACACCGGGTTGATCTGCGCGATCGCGCCGAGCAGGACCAGCACCGCGCAGGTGAACGGCAGCAGCGGATCGGGCCGCACCCGGCGCGGCCACCGCGGCGACGGCCGGAAGCTAAGCAGGAGCAGCGCGCCGGTCAGGGCCGGGAGGACGAGGATGTGCACCCAGTAGTCGCGGCCGATGATCTGATGCCCGGGGGGAGCGCCGCCGAAGATCCAGAACACCAGGTGCGTCCCGATCACCGGCACGGACTGCAGCACGCCGGTGATCAGGGTGAGGCTGCCGCCGGAGAGCCCGTCGTCGGGCAAGATGGTGCCGGTGTAGGCCGCCAGCATGCCCAGCGGCAGCAGCGCCACCCAGATCAGCCAGCCCGGCAGCGCCCGGCCGGAGAACCGGCCGCGGAAGAACACCCGCAGCAGCCGCAGGCATATCGCCGCGACGAACAGATCCGCCGACCAGTGGTGCACCTGCCGGATCAGCAGCCCGCCGCGGGCGTCGAAGCTGATGGCCAGCACGGACTGGTACGCCTGGCTCATCGGGGCGCCGTCCAGCTTGCTGTAGGAGCCGTGATAGGCCACGGTGGCCATCGAAGCGCGGAAGAACGGCAGCAGCAGGACCCCGCTGACCACCGCCACCGCGAACGAGTACCCGGCGATCCGCCCGAACACGGCAGCCCAGCGATCGTCCGGGTCCCGCCGTAGCGCATCACGAACCAGCCGCCGCGTCCCCGCAGCCGGCCGCTTCACGGCCGGGCCACCGCTCCGCGGCGGGTGATGCCGGCCGGCCACCACCATCAGATGCTCCTCACCGGGTGAGCAGGCCGGTGACCCGGACCGCGGGCGTCGTCATGATGAGTCCCTTTCTGCGCTGGCGCTTGACCCGGTGTCAGGTCGCTGCGTTATAGGGTGTTGTCGGCGCGAATTCCGCGGGGGCGGCCCGGTCCGGTAGCGGGTTATCAAGCAGATGCCGGCGCAGGAAGGACAGCTCAGCCTCGATGGCTTGCTCGTGCTGGCCGAGGAACGGCTCGTAGTGCCCGCCGGGCAGCTGGACGAGTTCTCCCCGGGAAGCACGGTTCGCCGCGCCGACGGCAGGCCCGGCCAGCGCCGTCTGATCCCGGTCGCAGACCAGGACCAGCAGCGGGCACCGCACACGGGACGCGTCGCGGCCGGGCCGGTACAGCCCGATTTGCGGCGCGGAGCGGGCGGCGACCGCCTGCTGCCAGTCCGGGTAACTGTTGCCGGGGTTGAGCGCCCTGTCATCGTCGATGCTGTCCGGCGTGGTGAGCATGGCAACGGTCCCCGGCTGGCCGGCGAGCGGTATCAGCAGGGGCGACCGGCCCGCGAGGCCGCCGAGAGCATCGAGGGTGCTCCGGCCGGCGAGACGCAGCATCGCGAGCGGCTTCTGGTGACGCGCCGCGTTGCGCGCGGCGGCCGGGCCGTCGGCGTTCGGCGTCTGCGCGA
>WNGE01002844.1_pt1 | contig 20810 bp, 24 predicted proteins | sample 5400651 | NCBI WGS metagenome assembly WNGE01 (sample SAMN13153370, study PRJNA577476) | soil metagenome | isolation source: 60 cm soil or saprolite under grassland replicate 2 | place: USA:California | collected 2016-06-15 | reverse complement strand
CGCCCTGGGTGCCACCATCGTTGCCATCGGTTCGGGCATAGGAGCGGCGTTCCACGTCGTCCCCCTCTTCTCGATCAGCCTGGCGGCTGGGATGGCCCTGATGTTCTGGGGCTTCGTCCTCTCGAGCAGGCCGTCGGTGGCGACTTCTGCAACGGCTCGGCTCGATTCGTCCTGAGTTCGGACCCGCCGACTAGTTCTTCCGGATCAATTTCTGCCCAGCCGCCACGCTCCCTTGATCCGATCGTGGTTCCTCGGCGAACGGGCCCATGAAGCCGTTGCCCGTGAGGAGGGGGGTGGAGGTCCGGCGCCGGCGGAGGGACGCCGGCCGAGCACGCGACGGCAAGCGATCGACTGGGACGTACACGAGGAGGTAACAGCATTGCCTTTCTTCCCGAAGCGATATCGAAGGGCGGCGATCGCGATGGCATCCGTCGCGGCCCTTGGCGTGGGCGTGATGGTCGGCCTGGGACCGAATCCAGGCGTCGCATCCAGCCACCGCGAGGCCCCCCTGGCCTCCGCAGACCCACAGGTTGACGGGACCGACCTGTACGCGTTCGTCAGCCCGGACAAGCCAAACACGGTCACGCTGATCAGCAACTGGATCCCGTTCGAGGAGCCGGCGGGCGGTCCGAACTTCTACGCGTTTTCCGACAAGGCCCTCTACGACATCAATATCGACAACGACGGAGACGCAAAGCCCGACATCATCTACCGGTGGAAGTTCAGCAACCATTACCGGAGCAAGAACACGTTCCTGTACAACACGGGCCAGGTGACATCCCTGGACGATCCCGACTTGAACTTCTACCAGACCTACGACCTCACCAAGATCAGGGTGGGGGTCGGAACGAGGAAGCTGGTGGACGACGCCATCGTGGCGCCCTCCGACGTGGGCAAGGCCTCGATGCCCGACTACGACGATCTCTTCGACCAGGCGATCCACCCGGCGGGATGCGCCAGCTGTAAGACCTGGTCGGGACAGGCCGACGACCCGTTCTTCCTCGACCTGCGCGTCTTCGACCTGGTGTACGGGGCGCAGATCACCGGATCGCCGTGCCTGTTCAGGGAAGCCTGCGACGACACACTGGCGGGCTTCAACATGAATGCCTTCGCCCTCCAGGTTCCGAAGACCGCGCTCACCAAGGGCGGTGACGGCTCCGGGATCGTAGGTATCTGGACTACGGCCCAGCGTCGCAGCGTGCGCGTACAGCAGGCCGACGGCAGCCAGAATTTCATGGGCGACTTCGTTCAGGTGTCGCGCCTTGGCATGCCGCTGGTGAACGAGGTCGTCATCCCGGTTGGGAAAAAGGACAGGTTCAACGGCTCGAAGCCCAGGAACGATGGGCAGTTCGCGTCGCACGTGCTCGACCCCGAAGTTCCGCACGTGGTGAACGCGATCTACGGGCTTCCCGTGCCGGACTGCGACGACGATCCCGGCAACGGCATCGACCGGAGCTGCGACCTGGTGCCGGTCTTCCTTACCGGCCTGTCGGGGCTGAACCAACCCCCGCACGTGCGGGCATCGGAGATGCTGCGGCTCAACACGAACACCCCGCCGTGCGAGCCGGGATCGTGTGCCGACTACTCGCGCTTGGGAGTCATCGGCGGCGACAACGCCGGGTTCCCCAACGGTAGGAGGTTGGCTGACGACACGATCGACGTCGCGCTTCGAGTCGTGGAGGGAGTGCTCATCCCAGGGCACGACCCGACGGTGGACGTCCTCACCGACGGGGTGGACCAGAACGACGGAGCGTTCCAGTCCATCTTCCCGTACCTGGCGGTGCCGCACTCGGGCTCCAACGCTTCGCCGCACGTGCCGGTCAGGGTGTAGGGCGCGAACGGATACGAGGAAGACGGATGGATCTCGGAGGGACCCGGTTGGGAAGCCGGGTCCCTCCGGGCCCACCGGGGACGAGGAGAGCCTGGCGATGAGACGAGTGACGAAGGGGTTCGGCGTGACGGCACTTGCGGTGGTGATGTTCGTCGTGGGTGGGATCGGATTGCTCCGGCGTGTCCACCGCGAGCCCTCTCCCGCGCCGCCCGGGGCTGGGCCCGCGCTGTCCAGGAAGCCCTTGATCGAGGCGGGCTCGCTCTCGAAGATCATCGCCAACCTGCAAGAGCGGCTGCGGTCGGTGCCCGTCGACTGGCGTGCCTACGCCGACCTTGGCCTCGCCTACGTGCAGCAGGCCCGGGTGACCGCCGATCCGTCGTACTACCCGAAGGCAGAGGCCGCGTTGAGCCGTTCGCTGAAGCTGAACGGCACCGGGAACTTCAACGCCCTGACGGGGATGGCTGCTCTTGCGGCAGCCCGGCACGATTTCTCGGCTGCCCTCTCCTGGGGCCTGAAAGCCACGACGGTGAATCCCGACAGTGCCGAAGCGTACGCGGTCGTGGCAGATGCCCAAGTGGAGCTGGGGCGCTACGACGCCGCGTTTCGCACGTTCCAGACCATGATCGACCTCCGGCCAGAGCTCTCCACTTATGCCCGGGTCTCCTACGGTTGGGAGCTCCAGGGGAACGCCTCGAACGCCACGAAGGCCATGGAGCTGGCCCTGCACGCAGCCGCGACACCCACGGACGCCGCTTGGGCGAGCAACCAGCTGGGCGACCTGTGCTGGAGCCGCGGTCGGGTCCTCGACGCCGAGGGCTGGTATCGCCGGGCCATCATGGCCGACCCGTCGTTCGTCCCGCCACATGCCGGGCTGGCCAGGGTTGAGGTGGCCAGGGGCCAGAACGGCCGGGCCATCCGGGACCTGACCTGGGTGGTGGGCCGTTATCCGAGCCCGGAGTATGTCATCGCCCTGGGCGACCTGTTCAAAGTCACGGGCCGCGAGGCGGAGGCCGCTCGCCAGTACGCGCTGGTCCACGCCGAGGAGCGACTCCTTCGGGCCGGCGGGGTGAACATCGACCTGGAGATCGCGCTGTTCGGCGCCGACCATGGCTTCGATCTGGCGAACGGACTCGCCGCCGCTCGGAAGGAGTGGACCAGGCGCAGGAGTATCCATGTGGCCGACGCCCTGGCCTGGGAGCTGTTCGCGAATGGCCGCGACAGGGAAGCCCTCCGGTACGCGAACCAGGCACTTCGGCTGGGGACGCGGAACGCCCTGTTCTTCTTCCACCGCGGAATGATCGAGCGAGCGCTGGGGAGGCTGCGGGCCGCTCGCCGGGACCTGGCCATCGCGCAGGAGATCAATCCGAACTTCTCGATCCTGTGGTCCGGGTGGGCCGGGCAGGTTCTGAAATCGCTTGGGGGCGCCGCGTGAAGCGGCGACTTCTGGCCGTGCTGGTGCTGGCCGCAGGTCTGTGCGGAGTCTTCGCCTTGCTGGGCGGACCTATCGCCTCCGCCCATCCGTTGGGGAACTTCACCATCAACCGATACAGCGGGCTGGTGCTCTCGCCGGGGACGGTCGAGGTCCACTACGTCGTGGACATGGCCGAGATCCCCACGTTCCAGGCGACCCCGGCCATCGACGCGAACGGCGACGGCTCGCTCGATGTCGCCGAGCGTCGGACTTGGGCGGACAGCACTGCAGCACAGATCGTTGCCAACATCAGGCTCGCCGTGGACGCCACGCCCGTCCTCCTTCAGGTCGCCTACGACTCCGTGCGCTTCCGGGCCGGGCAAGCGGGCCTGCCGATCCTTTTCTTCACGGCGACGTTTCGGGGTGCCGCCGCCGGCAGCTCGGGGAGCGTGCGGTACTCGGACCGGAACTTCGCCGGTCGGATCGGATGGAAAGAAGTCACAGCCAGCTCCCGCGACGGCCTGGCCATCGCCGGCTCGAGCGTGCCAGCGACCAGCGTCAGCGGAGAACTCCGGGCTTATCCGAAGGATCAGATCTCGAGTCCGCTCGATGTGACCACCGCGACCCTGTCGTTCCATCCCGGGCGAGGCTCGATCGCCGGGCCATCTTCGAGCGCGGAGACCGTCAATGGCGCTCCCATCGCGTCGGGCGGTTCCTTCGCCGCCCTGGTGCGCCGCCCCCTCACGCCTCTCATTCTCGGCCTCTCCCTGTTGCTGGCATTCGGGTTCGGGGCGGTCCACGCCCTGGGCCCAGGCCACGGCAAGACCATCACCGCCGCGTATCTCGTGGGCCACGGGGCCAGACCCCGTCAGGCCGCCGCCCTCGGTGGGGCGGTGGCGCTCATGCACACGGCATCGGTTCTCGCCCTCGGACTGCTGGTGCTCGTCATGGTGCGCTCGTTCTCCGCGGACCGGGTCTATCCATGGCTCACCCTCGGGACCGGGTTGGTGGCCCTGGCGCTCGGCGCGTGTCTGCTCGTAACGAGGGTCCGGGCGCGCCGGAAGGGCTTCGATTCCTGGCACGGTCATCCCCACGCCCATCACTTGCGCCATGACGACCACTCACACCAGTCACATCCCGTTCCTCGGCCGATCAGCCGCCGGGGGCTGGTCGCGCTGGCGGTGGCAGGAGGGATCCTTCCGTCGCCGACGGCGTTCGTCGTGCTGACGGGTGCCGTGGCGGCACATCGGGTCGGCTATGGCCTGGCCCTGATCGCCTCCTTCAGCGTGGGACTTGCGGCGAGCCTGATGGTGGTAGGGCTGCTCGCCCTGCGAGCCAGGGCAGTGCTCACCAGGAGCCTCGAAGGAAGGTGGATGGGGTTGATTCCCATCCTATCGGCGCTCCTCATCGTGGGCTTCGGATTCTTCTTCGCCACGAAGGGGATCGCCCAGCTTTCTTGATTCGTGGGGCTACCGCTTCGCTGCTCAAGGCCCCGAACTCCCTGGCCGGGGACCTACCCTGAGAAAAAGACGAGAGGAGACCGCAGGGGAGGCGGCCTCCTCTCCTTGGATCACGCCGGCACGAGACTCGCTCGTGAAGGGTCCGGCGTTCGTCCGGCCTTGCAGAGAAGGGGGATGCTTCTCACCTACATATTCGGCCTCGAAAGCGCCAGAATTCAGAGATTCCCCGATTTTTTTCGGTGGCTAGGATGGGCTCCCCATGGGTCAGGTCGTGGTCCGGATGTACTCACGCCGCACCTGCGGGTTGTGTGACGAGGCGCGGGAAGCGATCGTGGCCGTGCGCGGCCGGCGGTCCTTCGAGTTCGAGGAAGTGTTCATCGATGGTGACGAGTCGTTGGAGCGAAGCTACGGCCTTCGAGTACCGGTCGTCGAGGTAGACGGGGCCCAGATGTTCGAGTTCGCCGTCGACCCCGGCGTGCTCGAGCAGATGGTGGTCCGAGCCGCCACAACCTGAACTCGAGCGGAGACCATCGCCGCCCTCGCTTGTACCTTTGTGCACCGATTCACAATCGCGCTAGAATCCCCGCCGTGACTCTCAGATGAGAGACCGCGCCATCCCCGAAGCCACCGTCGGTCGCCTTCCGATCTATCTGCGCGCCCTGATCGAGATGGCCGAGAACGGAGCGGCCACCATCTCCTCGGGCGATCTGGCCGAGGCGGCGGGCGTCAACTCGGCCAAGGTCCGCAAGGATCTGTCCTATCTCGGCTCCTACGGGACCCGCGGCGTCGGGTACGACGTGGCTTACCTGATCCATCAGGTGCGTCGGGAGCTCGGGCTGACTCAGCACTGGCCGGTCGTGATCGCCGGCGCAGGGAACCTGGGCCACGCCCTGTCGAACTACAAGGGGTTCTCGGAGCGCGGTTTCCGCATCGTGTCCCTCGTGGACAACGAAGAGGAGAAGGTGGGGGAGCAGATCGGCGACATGGCGGTGGAGCACATCGACCGGCTCGCCGAGATCGTCCGTCGTGAGGATGTGGCCATCGGTGTGATCTGCACTCCTGCCGGCGCCGCTCAGGAGGTCGCGGACAGGATGGTTGCCGCGGGGGTCCGATCCATCCTGAATTTCGCGCCCGCGGTGATCTCGGTGCCCGACCATGTCTCCGTTCGTAAGGTGGATCTGTCGATCGAGCTGCAGATCTTGGCGTACTACGAGCAGCGCAAGGCGGTGCTGGCCGCGGTGAAAGGTGGCCGGGCGGCGCTCGATCTGGCTCCGGTCCCGTAAGCTCGTCCCACCAATGGAGCAGAGTCGCTGATGTCCGTGCTCGCCCTGGGGGTTTCGTATCGTCGAGCGCCCGTCGAGCTGCTCGAGCGGCTCTCGTTCGTAGATGACGAATACCCGAAGGCCTACCGGCTCCTCGAGGAGTTGGCCGAGGTGCAGGAGGCCGTCATCCTGTCGACGTGCAACCGGGTGGAGATCTTCGCCGAGGTCTCCAGCTATCACGCGGGGTTCCTGGCTCTGAAGCGATTCCTCTCGGAATCCAGGCAGGTTCCTGCGGAGGAATTCGCCGAGCCTCTGTACTCGCATTACGAGGATGACGCGGCCGAGCATCTGTTCTCCGTCGCCTCAGGGATCGATTCGATGGTGCTCGGCGAGCCCCAGATCCTCGCCCAGGTTCGAGAGTCGTTTCGCCGGGCCGAGGCCGAGGGCACCACGGGATCGATGCTGTCGAGTCTGTTCCGCGCGGCCATCCGCACCGGCCGAAGGGTTCGGGCCGAGACCGCCATCGGGGCCTCGCCGGCGACATTCGTCGAAGCCGGAACGACGCTCGCGGAGAGGGAGCTCGGCGGGCTGGCCGGTCGGTCGGCCGTGGTCGTCGGAGCGGGTGGCATGGCTTCCCTGGCGGTGAAGCATCTCCGAGTGCGCGAGGTCGGCCAGCTGCGAGTGGTCAACCGGAACTTGGACCGGGCGCGCCGGCTCGCCGCTCGGGCCGGAGGGGAGCCCCACGGCCTCGACTCGTTGGTGGCAGCCCTCGCCCAGGCCGATCTGGTGGTGACGTCGACGGCGGCGTCGGGCACAGTGATCGGTCCAGACGCGGTCGGGGAGGCTCTCGACCGAAACGGTCGTGTGCGCCGGCCGCTCTTCCTGCTCGACCTGGCGGTCCCCCGGGACATCGACCCGGCAGTCAGGGATTTTCCCGATGTTCGCCTGGCCGACATCGACGACCTGAAGGAGATCCTGGCGGGAAGCGGCACTGCCCCAGGCGATCTCGACAAGGCCCGGACCATCGTGCGGGAGGAGGTCGCTCGGTTTGCAGCATGGCGCCGGGCGGCTCGTCTGGCCCCGTTGATCCAGGCGCTCAGGGAAAGAGGCGCCAGGATTCAGGCCGCAGAGCTGGCGCGGGCCTCTTCCAGGCTGTCGTCCCTTTCGGACAGGGAGTGGGCCGCCATCGAGTCCCTCGCGTCCGGGATCGTGGCCAAGCTGCTGCACCAGCCGATCGTGCAATTGAAGGAACGGTCCGGGCCGGGCGCGGGGGACGAGCTGGCTCGGGCCGCCGCCGAGCTGTTCGGCCTGGACTTCGACCCGAGGGCTTGAGCAGGACGGGACAGAAGGCGGCCTCACGCCAACGCAGGGAACCAGGGGGAGACACGGGATGAAACTTCGGATCGGGACCAGGCGATCGCGCCTGGCTCTGGCCCAGGCGGAAGAGGTCGCCTACCATCTGGCCCTGTTGGGGCTGGACACGGAGCTCGTCCCTATCATCACATCCGGGGATCGGGAGGCGACCTCGCCACCCGGCCGGGGAGGGGTGAAGGGGCTGTTCGTCGCCGAGATCGTCCGGGCGCTGCAGGACGGCGAGGTCGACGTGGCCGTCCACTCGGCCAAGGACCTCCCCGCCCATGATCCCGATGATGTCGTGGTGGCCGCTGTTCCTGAGCGGGCCGATCCCTTCGACGTTCTGTTGACGCGGGATGAAGATCTCGAGGACGGGCAGGTCGTGGGGACCTCGAGCATTCGGCGCAAGGCTCAGCTGCTCCGGTCCCGGCCGGCCATCTCTGTGCAGGACCTTCGGGGCAACGTGGACACTCGCCTGGCCAAGCTCGATGCAGGCGAGGTCGATGCTCTCGTGCTGGCCGCCGCCGGGCTGACCAGACTGGGTCTCATGCCGCTCCACGCCACGCCTCTACCCCTCGACGAGATGGTGCCCGCCCCTGGGCAGGGAGCGCTGGCGGTGCAGGCTCGCGCCGGCGATGATCGAACGCGAGAGATCGTAAAGCAGCTTGACCATCCGAGGTCGCGGCTGGCCTATGAGGCCGAGCGGGCCTTGGTGCTTCGGCTGGGCGGAGACTGCTCGCTTCCGTTGGGGGCCTATGCCGAGCAACGCGAGGGCGCGGTACGCCTGCTGGCTGTGGTGATCCGTCCGGACGGGAGCGATCTGGTGTGGGCCCAGGTCGAGGCTCCCACCCCCGAGCAGGCGGCCGGAGAGGTGGCGGAGACGCTCCTCGCAGGTGGGGCCGCGGCCATCCTGGCCGAGGCCGGGGCCGGGCGGTGACGGGCAAGGGCTCACTGGACGGGCGGGTGGTGCTGGTGACCCGGCCGCCGGAGCAATCGGTTGAACTCTCCCGAATGCTGCTGGAGCGCGGAGCCCGGGTCTACTCGGCTCCGGCGATCGAGCTCGTCGCTGCCCCGCGTCGGATGCTGGAACAGGCCGCGAAGCAGCTCGCCGCGGGGACGTTCGAGTGGGTGGTCTTCACCAGTCGGGCAGGCGTCGAGGCCATTGCCTCCGCCCTGGCTCGAACCGGCGGGCGATTCGACCAGAGTCCATCTCTAGTGGCAGCTGTGGGGGAGGGGACGGCTCGGGCCCTCGAGTCCTTCGGCGCGCAGCCCGACCTGGTCCCATCCACGTTCACCACGTCCGCTCTGGCGCAGGCCATGCCTCGAGGGTCGGGGCGGGTCCTCCTGGCTCGGGCCGACATCGCGCCCGGGGCCCTCGAGGAAACGCTGGTCCGCAAGGGATGGACTCCCGTGCGGGTCGACGCGTACCGTACCCGCCACGCTTCGCGGCTTCCGGACGATGCCGCCAAGGCGCTGCGCGACGGCGCTGTGGATGCCGTCACCTTCACCAGCGCCTCTACCGTGGAAGGGTTCGTGGCGATGGCTGGCCATTTGGGCGAGGCCGGGGTTCGGCTGCCCGGAGCCGTTTGCATCGGCCCGGTCACGGCCGCAGCGGCTCGCCGGGCCGGGTTCAGGGTGGTGGCGGTGGCCCGGCCACATACAATCAATGGGCTGGTAGCGGCCCTGGAGCGAGCCCTGAGGCCGCGAGGGCGAAAGGAGAGCTGAGGCCGGATGCCGTTTCCGCAGGAACGGCCCCGCAGGATGCGCCGGACCCCAGCTCTTCGGTTGCTGACCCGGGAGACCGACCTTTCCTCGCGCCACCTGATCGCCCCATTGTTCGTGAAGGAAGGGGTGGCCGACCCGGTTCCCATCCCATCCATGCCGGGCCACTTCCAGCACACCCTGGAGTCACTTCGCAAGGAGGTCCGGGAGATCGCCGAGAAGGGGGTCAACGCGTTCGTCCTCTTCGGGGTCCCCGAGCGCAAGGACCCGGAGGGGTCTGAGGCGTGGAACCCCGAGGGCATCGGCCAGCGCGGGTTGAGAGCGCTTCGTGAAGAGCTCGGCGACGAGCACGTCGTGATCGCAGATCTGTGCCTGGACGAGTACACGGACCACGGGCATTGCGGGGTGTTGGCCGACGATGGCTCGGTGGACAACGACAGGACGTTGGAGCTCTACGAGCGGATCGCCCTGGCCCAGGCGCACGCCGGTGCGGACCTGGTAGCTCCGTCGGGAATGATGGACGGTCAGGTGGCCGCGATCCGCAGGGCCCTGGACGACGAGGGGCTCGCCTCTACTGGCATCCTGGCCTACGCGGCCAAGTTCGCTTCCTCTTTCTATGGGCCGTTCCGCGACGCGGCGGAGTGCGCGCCCAAGTTCGGTGACCGTACGGGATACCAGATGGATCCGGCAAACTCGGATGAAGCCATCAGAGAGGTTCGGACAGATATCGCGGAGGGGGCCGACCTGGTGATGGTGAAGCCGGCGCTTCCGTACCTGGACGTCATACACAGAGCCAAGCAGGAAACCGGATTCCCGCTCGCTGCCTACAACGTGAGCGGTGAGTACGCCATGGTGAAGGCGGCGGCGCTGAACGGCTGGATCGACGACCGCCGGGCAACCCTGGAAGTGCTCACCGGGATCCGGCGGGCTGGCGCCGACCTCATCCTCACGTACCACGCCAAGGAAGCTTCGGACTGGCTGTAGCCTCCGGCGTTTCATCCTTCGAAAGTTCCGGTTGACACCAGGCTGCCTTCGGCCATATCGTATCAATGTATTGATACATAGGGTCGAACGAGGAGGCAGAGGATGAAGTGGCAAGCGGTGCTGTTCTGGGGAATCCCCCTCGCCTACATCCTGGTCCGGGGGTTCCGATCACCGGACCAGAATCTCCTCGAGAGATGGGGTCAGGCCTACGGCATCGAGGTCACCGAGGCCAATCGTCCGATCGTGATCACGTACCTGCGACTTACCAGGCGGATCCGTACCATCGGTGCCCTCGCCGGGGTGGTCCTTTCGGTTCTGTGGGTGACGTTCACGGAGAACAGCAACTCGTTCCTGGGAAATGGCTTGTTCCTGGCAGTGGTGGGCTACCTGGGCGCGACTGTGGTGGCTGAGGCGGTCGTCCCCCGGCTGCCCCGGGGCGCGACCAAGACGGCGTCGTTGGTGCCCCGCACGCTCCATGACTACCTGCCGGCCTACGCCATCGGCGCAATGCGGGGGCTCCCGGTGCTGTCCATCACTCTGGTCCCCATCTATGCACTGGTCAAGGCACGATCGCACGCTCCGATCTTCGATGTGAGCGAGATCGGGATGGCGGTGACCTCAGCGATCCTGGTGGCCCTCGCGATCGGGATCGAGATCGTCCAACGGATGATCGTCCACAGGCCCCAACCGGTGTTGGTACCCGATCTTCTGGAAGCCGATGACGCCATCCGGTCGGCCTCGGTGCACGCCCTGGCTGGAGGCGGGATAGCGCTGGCGCTGCTCTGGCTCAGCTATCAGCTGAGCGCCATCGGCAACGCGAGCCAGGCCCCGGTGCTCGGTTGGCTCCTTCCGATGCTGGCTATCGTGATGATCGGTCTGGCCCTTTCGAGCTGGATCGACCTGGCCCATCCGAAAGAGTGGCGCGTTCGTCGGCACCTCCATCAGGGGAGCCACGCGTGATCCTGCGCGTCGACCCCGATTCTCCGGTCCCTCCCTACGAGCAGATCCGGAGCCAGGTCTTGAGGATGATCGCGTCTGGCGTGCTCAAGGAAGGCCAACGGCTGCCGGCCATCCGCCAGCTCGCCACGGATCTGGACCTGGCGGGGGGGACCGTCGCCCGGGCCTATCGGGAACTGGAGCGGGATGGCCTCATCGTCACCCGGGGAAGGCACGGAACCTTCGTGAACGGGACCCGGGACCGGCCCGGGTCTGCAAACCGGCAGCGCGAGCTGGCCGAAGCGGCGGGCGCCTTCGCCGTTCAGGCGGCCCAATTGGGTATCGACGCCGGCGAGGCCCTCAAGGCCGCCCGGCAGGCCCTCGAGTCGCTCCCCACATGAGGCGGCCTACGTGGCTGGGTCTCTGCGTGGTCTGCTCGATTTAGGGTCGACCGAGCACGCCTGGGTCCCCAGCCTGCGACCCAGCCAATCCCGATGCCGCGACACCCACCGGTAGGTCCGCTCGATGGTTCGAGGAAACGCGGAGGCGAGTGCGGCCAGAGGCCGACCGCCGGGCAGCAATCGCAAGAGTGGAGCAAAGGCGGCCCCTGCAGACCGGATCCGACCGTCCGGCGTGACCAGGTGCCACGAGTCCATCTTGGCCTGCCGGTCCATTCCGGGGAGCAGGCCATCAGACTCGGGATCTTGCAGGGGCAGTGGCCGGACATGGCCATGACGATCCCATGCCAGGATCTTCGCCGTGGACCATCGGCAGAAGCCGCAGTCCGAGTCGTAGAGCAAGACGGCTCGCTCCTTTCGTCCCATCGTGGCAAGGGTAGAGTGTGCTGCTGCTGACGTCAGGCCGGGACGGGCTGGCGCAGCTCGCTGGCCCGCGCGCGGACTCGGGCCCGGTCGACGAGGGCGGGCCAGTCGACGAAAAGGATCACGACCGTCGCCGCCCAGGCGGAGTAGTCCAGGCCAAGCGTCGCCCAGATGCCCGCGTGCAGGGCCACCGCACCGGGGACGAAGAACCAGGCAGCCCGCGGCTTCCATAGGACCACCGGGAACCCGAGCTCGATCACCAGGGTCGACAGAGCGACCAGATGGGCGAGCCAGGGACGATCGGCGATGAAGAGCGCCATCAGGTTCGGGGTGCCGCGAGCGTCGCTCGCCGCGTAGAACACCCACCGAAGATTGCCGGAGAGTACCCAGGCCGGTCCAGAGAACACGAGCTTGGCCAGTCCTGTGAAGAAGTACGCGCCGGCCGTCACGACGAACGCTGTTCGTACCGGCCATCCGTAGGCGACCCCGAAGTCTGATCGGCGTTCGTCTCCGGGATTTCGCCGGCCTCGGGCCAATAGCGAGTCCAGGGACCATGCGTCCGAGGTCCTCGCCGGCAGCAATGGCACCAGGCACAGGATCAACAGAACGTCGTTGTGCACCACCTTGCCCACGCTGGTCGCCATGCCGTTCAAGAGCAGGGCGCATCCCCAGGCAAGCGGCAAGCTGATCCGGGCCCGCAGGCCCAGTGCCGCCAGCAGGGCTGCGGCGACCCCGGTGATCTGGATCGCGAGGACCACGTGCCTGGATGGCATGGACGAGAGCACATGCATGAACGAAAGGGGTCGGAAGAGTGCGGGGGGCTGCCCGGCGAGCCTCGCATAGATCCCACGGCTCAGTCGGATCGCCAGCACCAACGCCAAGCCGATCCGCACGGCCGCCAGCCGCCGGGAGCTACCGGTCGCGAACAGCCACGCGTCAACCCGTCGCACCGGTCACCCCCTTGGACCCCTTCGCCACCAGAACAGTGCCGGCCGCGCATGTGTAGGCCAGGGATCGTTTGGCGGCCATCATGGGGTGCCGGCCCTGGCGAGGTTCCAGCCTCCGGTCCACCCTGTAGATCCGGATGGCAACCGTGTTCCCCTCGAGTTCGGACGCGCCGATGGTCCACGCCTGGCACATGTCGGAGCGTTGCTGCGGTGACCGAGCCGCGAAGGTCTTCATGACAAGCGGAAGACCGTAGTAGCCGCCCGGCAATCGGGAAAGCCGAAGCCACACCTCCCTGCCGTCAGGCCGAACGGCGAACGCCTGCCAATTCGTCTGTTGCTCGTGGCGGAGATGGCTGAAGAGGCGGAACCCCGTGAGCGGCCAAGCCTCGATTCCCACCACTCCGCACACGGCGAAGGCGGCAAGGAACGACCACACGAACCACCGCACCCAGCGAGGGGCACGCTCGGCCGCGGGCGTCGCGGTCTCACCTGGTGCCTTGATCGTCTGCATGGGGGGGGACCTGCCTGGCCTGGCGAAAACGGTAGCCTTCCCGGGAGCACGGGTCCAGAGGCCAATGACGAGATCTGAAGAGCTGTTGCACCAGGCAGAGCAGGTGATTCCCGGCGGGGTGAGCTCGCCCGTTCGAGCGTTCCGGGGTGTTGGCGGGACGCCTCGATTCATCGCCCGAGGAGAGGGCGCGTTCATCGAGGACGTGGACGGTCGGCGCTCCCTCGACTACGTGCAATCCTGGGGCGCGCTCCTGTTCGGACACGCTCGCCGGGAGATCGTCGAAGCGGCCATGGCGGCTGCATCTCGCGGAACGTCCTTCGGCGCACCGACTGAGGCCGAGGTTCGGCTGGTCGAGTGGATCGCCCGAATGGTCCCGGGGGTGGAGATGGCCAGACTGGTCTCATCCGGGACGGAGGCCGCCATGAGCGCAGTCCGTCTGGCCCGCGGGTTCACTGGAAGGCCACGCATCGTCAAGTTCGAGGGCTGCTACCACGGGCACTCGGACGCCCTGCTGGCCAGGGCAGGATCTGGCGTGGCCACGCTCGGACTCCCTGATTCGCCTGGGGTCACTGCAGGGGCTGCAGGCGACACGGTCGTCCTTCCATACAACGACCTCGGTGCGGTCGAGACGGCTCTGCGTGCCGGGGGGGCATCGATCGCGTGCGTCATCGTTGAGCCCGTTGCGGCGAACATGGGCGTGGTGCCTCCCGAGCCGGGATTTCTCCAGCTGCTGCGCTCTCTCTGCGACGAGCATGCCTCCCTGCTCGTGTTCGACGAGGTGATCACGGGATTCCGCATCGCGGCTGGGGGCGCCCAGGCCCTGTATGGCGTGACTCCCGACCTCACCTGCCTGGGGAAAGTGATGGGAGGTGGGTTTCCCTGCGCGGCATTCGGTGGGCGCCGAGACATCATGGAGCATCTCGCTCCGGTGGGCGCGGTGTACCAGGCGGGCACGTTGTCAGGGAACCCCGTCGCGGTTGCAGCCGGCATGGCCGCGCTCGAGCTCGCCGAGAAGCTCGATCCGTATCCGAAGCTCAACACGGTTGCCACGAAACTGGCCGACGGCCTCTCGGCGCTCTTCCGCGAAGCCGGCGTCCCGGTAACCATCAACCGGGTGCAGTCGCTGTTCTCCGTGTTCTTCTCCGACGGCCCGGTCAAGAACTACGCCGGCGCCCGCGCATCCGACCACAGGCGGTTTGCCCGATTCTTCCACGCGATGCTGGACATCGGGGTCTATGTTCCCCCGTCGGGATACGAGGCATGGTTCCTGAGCACCGCCCATGGCGAGGAGGATGTGAACCGGACGCTCGAGGCGGCCCGTGAGGCGGCAGCCAGGCTCTAACGGGACACGGTGAGCAGCAGGGTCACGAAAATAGCGATCATCATGATGGTGAAGGCGATGAATGCGTCGCTGCCGTTCGTGATGGCCGCCAGCAGGTTCACGTCGGCTCCTCGCTTCCTCGACTAGGCGGGTCCGTACCAAGGTGGTGCCGTGCCACCGGTCAGGATCGCTTTGCGCTTCTTCTCCGCTCGATCCAGGAACGGCACGTGAACGATGAACAGGACGATCGATGCCGCCAGGAACGCGTAGGAGTACGCGGGGACATTGCCCGTGTCGTGATACGCGTACACGGTGAGTTCAGGACCGCCCGCGGTGAAGAAAGCATGGGCCGCGGCCAGACTGGTGCCGTCCTTGGCCGGCATGAACGCGAAGTCCGTGACGACGAACGTGGAGGGGTCGAACGTGTAACAGTTCGCCGCCTGGAGCCCCTCGGGTGGGCAGACCTTCACCCGTTGTTTCGTGAACTGTTGGGTGGCCTGCTGCACCAGGTACTTCTGGATGGCCGTCTTGGCCGTGTCGACCGCGGACTTGTTCCCCGCCGTCGCCGCTCGCCATGGGGGACCCGGGTACTTCTCGGTTCCGTCGTATTTGGTCTTCAGTGGTCCCGTCCCGGCGGCAAGGACCTGCCAGTGCGGCTCGGTTCCCCGGGGCCCTTCGTTCGCGGGAGTACCGCTGATCGCCCACTTCTTCAGGGGCCCGATGGGTGGGGGGAACCTCGGTTGGCCGAACGTCCAGATCGACGAGAAGACGATCATCCATCCGAAGAAGGACACCGCCAGCACGAGGTACGCCATCCGCAGGCCGAACACCGCCGACAGGATCACGTAGACGCTGCCCACGAAGACAATGAGGGCGCAGATGATGACGATGATGCCTTTCCAGAACGTCGGAGCGAGGGCCAGGAGCTCGGTCACGGGCTGGCCGTCGGGGTCGGGGTCGGGGTCGGGGACGCTGCTCCCGAGGGAGACGCCGACGCGCTGGCGCTTGGGCTCGGAGAAGCCGCGGCCGGGTTCGTGCACACGTTCTTGTCCTTCGGGACCTTCTGGATGGAGATGAGATAGTTGACGACGTCGTTGATCTGCTGGTCGTCCATGGCTCCGGCGAACCGAACGCTCCACGACGGCATGTCGGTGGAGGCTCGTCCCTCCGAGATCGTGTTCACCACGTCTTCCAGCCCCTTGATCAGGGGATGGCCGAAGGCGGCTCCGCCGCACACCGTCTGAAGATTGGGAACGGGGACAACCGTGCCGTTGAACACGTTCTGCCCGCCGTGCAGGCCCGGACCATGACAGCGCTGGCAGTTGAACCCGAGCTGGTTCTGCTCGTTCCCCGGGAGGGTGGTGAGGTAGCCACGTTGGATGGATTCCTGGAGGAAGTTGTCCGTGTCCTGTGTATTGGCAGTGGGCTCGCGCAGCCACACGACGGGCACCCAGATGGCCATGAGCAGGACCAGCAGGGCGCCCCACACGTACAGCTTTTCCAGGATGGGTCGCTCGAGGTCAGGATCCGATGGCCCGGGCCTCATGGCGTTCGGGATGTCGAGCCCGGCCGTGCGGCGGGGTCGCCGCCGCGCGCCCGACATCGCAGCGACGGCGATGAGAGCCAGGACCACACCCGAGGCCACGCCGATCAGGATCGCCTTGCCGGTCGAAAGGGCGGCGAGCACCGTTACCGGTCCCATATCCTGGTGGCCGGCATCAGGCACCTCCCACGCAGAAGGGTCCTTCGGGAGCCTGGCGGATGGTGTCGGTCCCCCGAGGAGGCCCGGCCGTGGGGTTGCCGGTGTCCACGGTTACCTGCCCGCCGGTGATCTTGACCACGAACCGCTGCAGGCCGTTCGGTGCCGGCCCGAGCTCGTACTCTCCCGCGTAGTTGTACTTGGAGCCGTGGCACGGACACTCGAACCACTGGCTCTGGTCGCAGAACGGAACCCGGCACCCGAGGTGTGCGCACTTCTGGTACAGGGCCATCAGCCGTCCGCTCCCTGGGACGTCCGCGGTGAGCCCGTCGTAGATGCCCCCGGACTTGTCTCCGTCACCCGTGTAGTTGATCAAGTAGAAGCGGCCCGCTCCGAAGTAGAAGGGCTGCCTGGCAGACTGGATCTGACCCATGATCGAGCCGGGGGTGTCGGTGAGCGTGATGACAGATCCGAACCCACCCGTCAGGTTCGGCCACAGGAAGGCAAGCGTGGCTCCCCCGAACTGCGCCGTGAAAACCCCGAGCGAGGCCAGCAGGCCCCCGCGGAAGAAGTCCCGCCTGGAAAGGACGGTCTTCGGCTTGGGCGAGGGTGCGGCCGGGGCGGCCCCGGGCGCACCCGCCGTGGCTGCAGTCATGGGGGGCTTCCTGGCCGATCGCCTGGCCCGAGCGAGCGATGCTCCCAGAAAGAGGACGAACAGCACGAACAGGATCGCCACGACCCCGACCGCGAACGTGGACGAGGAGATCCCGAGCATGGTCACAACTCGAAGAAGAGGCCCTGGCTCCACGGCCACGCCCAGTTGTAGCCGGTGCCGCGGAAGAAGGACCCGGCAATGGTCAAGGTAGCCCCGAACATGAACAGCATGGTGAACAGGGTGATGATGAGCTTTCGGTCACCGGGTCTGGTGCTGGGGTTGCGGTCGACATAGGGGATCGCCGCCAAGCCGACAAGGATCAGCGTCGGGAAGATCACCCCCGCGATCATCGGGTGGAAGTAACGCAGCAGCTCCTGCAGGCCGAGGAAGTACCACGGGGCCTTCGAGGGGTTCGGGGTGAGGTTCGGGTTGGCCAGTTCACGGAGGGGCGCGTTCACCAACGTGGAGAACACCGTGAGGAACCCGAGCACGACGAGAAGGCTGATGAACTCCTCGATCAGCAGATGGGGGAAGACGTTGATCCGATCGCCCTGTTCCCGCTCGACCCGCTGGATGCCCTCCGGCGGGACCAGCGCGAGGAGGCGATGCTTGTCGGGGGCGCCTGGCCTGGGCGACGGCGCCCGCCCCGTGGGCGGAGGCGCCGTCCGCGGGGCGGCGGGCGGAGGAGCCGCGTAGACCATGCCCCCCGGTGCGGCCACCGCCGCGGCCGGGGCGGCTGCCGCGGCTGCTGCCGGGCGAGCCGCTGCTGCTGCCGCTGCAGGCTGGGCTCCCTCGCCGTCGCCGGTCGCGGCGGCTGCGCCTTCGCGCGCCTCGGGTGCCTTCGCCTCCCGCTCGGGTTCGCCATGGACCTTTCGGTACGCACGGACCCCCGCCGCGCGAGCCCTGCCTTCGGCCACGCGGCGATCAGTTCCTTTGGCCAGCTCGGCCGCGAGAGTCCTGTCGAAGACCTCCTGGTCGAGCGGCGTCTCCTCCCTCGGGGGCATCTCTCGCTCCTATAGCGGACCGCTGATCCCGCCGTCCTTCCGGATCCGCCAGAAGTGGACGGCCAGAAACAGGACCAGGATGAACGGTAAGAACAGGACATGGAACACGTACCAACGCAAGAGGGTCTCCGGGCCGACCTCCAGGCTGCCCAGGAGGATGAACTTCGCCTGGGTGGCCACCAGCGGCGAGTACCCGGCCAGGTTCGTGCCCACCGTGACCGCCCAGATGGAGAGCTGGTCCCAGGGCAGCAGATAGCCGGTGAACGACAGCCCCAGCGTCAGGAACAGCAGGATGACCCCGACGACCCAGTTGAACTCGCGAGGAGGCTTGTAGGCGCCGGTGTAGAAGACCCGGGCCATATGCAGAGACACGGTGAACACCATCAGGTGGGCACCCCATCGGTGCATGTTCCGGACCAGGTCGCCGAAGAACACCCCGGTCCGGATGGCCTGCATGTCGTGGTACGCCACGGCGTTCCCCAGCTCCGCCGCGGGGCGATAGAAGAACATCAGGTAGATACCAGTGATGGTGAGCAGGACGAACAGGAAGAACGAGAGTCCACCCAGGCAGAACGTATAGGTGAGTTTCAAGCCATGTCTTTTGATCTTTACCGGGTGAAGGTGGTACAGGACGTTGTTCATCATGGCCAGCGCCCGGTCGCGCTGCGTGTCCTTGTAGCCCTTCCGGAAGATCGACCCGGGCCGGAACATCGACTTCCAGAGCTCGGTCTCCCGGACGTAGTCCAATGCCTCTACGGGCCTGGGAGGCTTTGGCAACCTGTCCCTGAGTCTCAAGGGAGCTCTTCTTCCTTCCCCTCGGGCCTATTCGACGTCGACATCCACCTTCTGCGAAGTTGGCACCGCGGCCATCGTGCGGCGCCCACTTGGTTCCTCCTCGGGCAGGCGCGCATAGTACAGGCAGTCGCTGGGGCAACGCTCGACGCACACGGAGCACCGCGTGCACGCGTTGTCGTCGACGACGAAGATGGCGAAGGCGTTCTCGACCTCCGCCTCGACGGCGTCGTCTTCCGAGTTGAGGACGATCCCGGGGTCGAGCATGAAGATGCAGTTCCAAGGGCAAACGTCCTCGCATGCCCTGCACAGGATGCATGGCTCGGGGTCGAGCATCAGGTGCTTGGGAGACTTGACTCCCTGCTTCAACCACTCGGCGTCGACGGTCTCGACCGAGTAATCGGTCTTGATGTCGACTTCGGTCTTCACGAAGGGCATGGGGTCACCTTTCCATCGACCGCCTTACCGGTACCCACCGGTCGGCCGGCTCTCGCTCTCACTGCGAAGCCTCCTTCGCAGTCTCTGAAGATGGTAGGGGACCATGATGAAACCCCCAAAGGGGATGCTGAAAAGGATGATCGCGACGAGGTCGCGAAGCTTGAACTCGACCCACTTCAGCGTGCTCGGGCAGGGACATGGGCTCCACCCGAGCTTCTGGTCGGCGAAGTACAACCACCACGAGGGCAGGAACCCGATCAGGCCGATGGCCAGGAACCACAACGCGAACGCCGTCACCACCGCCTTCGTCCAGGTCCACTCGAAGTCTCTGACGAATCGCTGAAACCGGAGGACGGCTGGCTGGGCACGTTCCTTCACACCTTGCGGTATGAACCGGGCGGCGAGCTTCACGCTGAAGGACCTTCCACGGGAAACGCCAGCAGATTATATCGGCGGGTCTCGAAGGCCCTCAAACATCGGCCGGCAGGGCCGCCCGAGAGGCCGGCCCGCTGATGCGGACGGCTTGTGAAGCTCTTCACAAGCATCACTCACACTATGGCCACAAAGGGCCCGGTCTGCAACCCAGGTTCCTTCTGATTTGCAGGTCTGGGCACCCGCGCTTCCCTCGTCCGGCTGCGAGGATTAGGGCCGATGATCGCCAACGTTGGGGCCAGGGTGACGGAGTGGTGGGGCCCGGCGCTCGCCTTCGCCGCGGGCGTGGTCTCGTTCGCGTCACCCTGCGTGCTTCCTCTGGTGCCCGGCTATCTGTCGTTCGTTACGGGGGACCGTTCGACCGCAGATCGGGTCCGCCGGCCGATCGTGCCCATCCTGCTGTTCATCCTGGGGTTTTCGCTCGTGTTCACTCTCGTGTTCGGCTTCACGGCAAGTGCGGCACGGGCGTGGTTCCTATCTCCTGCAGGGCGCCGCGTGGCTGGCGCATTCGTCCTCGCCTTTGGGATCTTTCTGGTCCTGTATGCGGTTCGGGCCCGGATCCCCTGGCTTTACTGGGAGGGTCGGCCACTCCTGGCACGGGTGCGGCCCGGCTCGGTCGGAGCGCTGCCCCTGGGGATGGCGTTCGCCGTCGGCTGGACTCCGTGCATCGGGCCGGTGCTCGGTGCCGTTTCGACCCTGGCCTTCAACCAGGGATCCACGCCCCGCGTGGTGTTCCTGCTCTTCATGTATTCCATGGGCCTGGGCCTTCCCTTCCTGCTCGTCGGCCTCGGCATCGAGCGGCTCATGGGCGCGTTCAAGTTCTTCAGCCGGAACTATCACTGGTTCGCCGGGGTCAGCGGCGTCGCCATGTCCGCCATCGGCATCCTTCTGTTGACCGGCCGGTGGAACCAGCTGATCGCTCCGCTCCTCAGGGCCGTCAACAGGTTCGTCCCGGCTTTGTAGTCGAGCCCGCCGTGGCGGGGGACCATCTCCCTCCGGCTGGCGAGAGATACTGGTTGGCGCATGTCCGGTCGAACAACCCTGTCTGTGCCACAGCGGCCTGCCGGCCCGCCGGTGAGTACGAGTGCGCGCTCGCACGCATGGCTCCGCGGACTCTCCATCGCGGCCACGGCGACGACCTTCCTGCTGATCGCCATCGGCGGACTCGTCCGGGCAACCGGATCCGGGTTTGGGTGCTCGGGCTGGCCCAAGTGCACGACCGACCGGTGGC
>WNGE01004513.1_pt1 | contig 20811 bp, 21 predicted proteins | sample 5400651 | NCBI WGS metagenome assembly WNGE01 (sample SAMN13153370, study PRJNA577476) | soil metagenome | isolation source: 60 cm soil or saprolite under grassland replicate 2 | place: USA:California | collected 2016-06-15 | reverse complement strand
TGGATCCCCGCCATCTTCGTCCTCGCGGCCCTTGCGGACGAGATCGTGTCGCGCTCGCGCGTCGGCCCGGACTTCGCCGTGTTCCACCGGGCCGCGGCGCGCTTCGTCGCGGGCGAGCCGCTCTACCGGCTCTCGGACGGGCACTTCTGCTTCAAGTACGCGCCCGCGGCGGCGGCCCTGCTGTCGCCGCTGGCGGCGCTCCCCGCGCGCGCTGCCGAGATCGCGTTCAACGCCGCCTCGGCGGTCGCGCTCCTCGCGTTCATGCGCTTCGCCGCCGGCGGACCGCGCGCGGCGCGCGGCGCCCTGGCGAGCACGGCGGCCACGCTGTACGCGATGCCGCTCTACACGATGCTCTTCTTCCTCGGCCAGAGCGACGCCCTGCTGCTCGCCGCCGTGGTGGGCAGCGAGCTCTCGGCGGAGCGGCGCCCCTCCCTCTCGGGCGCGCTGTGGGCGGTCGCGATCGTGTTCAAGCCCCCGATGGTCCTCCTCGCGGCGGTCGCGGTCGGCTTTCGCCAGTGGCGCCGCCTGGGATGGGGCGTCGGGTGGACTGTCGCGCTCCTCGCCGCGAGCGCGTTGCGCTACGGCGTCGCCGGTGGGCTGCACGAGCTCGCCGCCTGGCGCACGCTCCTCGCCGGGACGACCGCCCCGCTCCTCTGCGACCCGCAGAACCAGAGCGTCTTGGCGGTCGCATGCAGCTTCGTCGCGACGCCGGAGCGGCCGGGCGCGTTCCGGGCGGCGGTCGCGCTCCTCGGCGGCGGCGTCGCGGCGGCGATGGCGGCGTCCGTGTGGAGCGTGGCCCGTCGCGACCGCGAGCTCGCTCGCCGGCTCGCGTTCATGGGCGCGCTCTACCTCGCCGCGTTCCTCTCACCCCTCGGCTGGCGAGTGAACCTCCTGGCGGCCCTGCCGCTCCTCCATGTCGCGCTGGGGCTCGTGCGCGGCGCGTCCCGGCGCTGGCTGCGGGTCGCGTCCCTCGCCGCGGTGGCGCTCTGGATCGGGGTCGGCAACACGATGAGCGACCGCATCCTGGGGCCGCGCGTCGTGGAGGCGCTCATGCTGGGGCGGTTCTGGGCGCTCGGCGCGCTGGCCATCGTCCTCCTCGCGGCCTGTGGGACGGCCCTGGAGGCGCGGGCCACGCCGGTCGATCGGCCTCCGAAGCAGCCTGGCTCGCGGCGCTGACGCGGTTATGAGTGGACCTCGCAGGAGGTCGAGATGGCCACGAACGGAGCGCGCCCGGGGCGGGCGCTCGTGACGGGGGCGTCGGGCGGCATCGGCGCCGAGCTGGCGCGCGTGCTCGCCACGCACGGGCACGATCTGGTCCTCGTCGCGCGGTCCGAGGGCAAGCTCGCGTCACTCGCCGCGGAGCTCTCGGGCAGGCACGGCGTCGCCGCGGAGGTCGTCAGCGCGGACCTCGCCGACGCCGCCGGGCCGCGGCGGCTCGCGGACACGCTCCGCGAGCGATCGCTCGACGTGCACGTCCTCGTGAACGACGCGGGGGTGGGTCACCACGGCGCGTTCGCCGAGGACGACCCCCACATGCAGGCTGCGCTCCTGCAGCTCAACGTCGTGTCGCTGACGCAGCTCACGCGCCTGCTCTTGCCCGACATGGTGGCGCGGCGCGCCGGCTGGATCCTCAACGTCGCCTCCACCGCCGCGTTCGTGCCGGGCCCGTTCATGGCCGTCTACTACGCGAGCAAGGCCTACGTGCTCTCGCTCTCGGTTGCCCTCGCGAACGAGCTCTCCGGGACCGGCGTCACCGTGACGGCCCTCTGCCCGGGGCCGACGCGCACGAACTTCGGCGCCACTGCGGGCGTGGCAGGGACGAGGCTCTTCCGCAGCGGCGTCATGGACGCGGACGCGGTGGCGCGCGCCGGGTATGCCGGGATGCAGGCCGGCAAGGCCATCGTCGTGCCCGGCGTGCGGAACCGCCTCATCGCCGGCAGCTCGGGGCTCGCGCCGCGCACGGTCACCGCGCGCATCGCGCGCGCGCTCCAGGAGCCGGGGGACGTCGCGTGAGGGAGGGGCGCCGGGTTACAATCCTGACATGGCAGAGCAGCCGCCGCCGACCTGGCTCCTCATCTCCGTGCTCTTCAGCTCGGTGTCGTTGACGCCGGCCCTCGCGGCCACGCTGCACGAGACCGCGTACGATCTCTACACGCGCGGCGCGGGCGCCAAGCGGGTGGGAGGCGATCTGGTGAGCGGGCGGGTGAGGAACCTGCGCAGGGACATGCTGCTCGGCACCATCGGCGGCCCCGCGTTCGAGGCCGACCTGGACACGGCGCGCGGCCCGGGCAAGGTGCGGTTCTTGCTCACGCGGCAGGGCATCGAGCTCATGAACGAGCGCGGCGGCGCGCCCGCGCCGGCGCCGAAGCGTCCCCGCTACCTGAACTGACGGTAGCTCGCCTCCGCGTGAATGCGCGGCCGGGCCGGGCTACGGCCCGCCCGTGAACTCCCAGACCGTGTCGAGCAGCTCGTCGAGATCGCATGGCTTCGAGAAGTGCCGTTCCGCGGACACCTTCTCGTCCTTCACCGCGGAGAGCACGACCACCGGGATGTTCGAGATCTCGGGATCATGGAGCTGCGCCTCGCGGAACTGCCACCCGTCCATCACCGGCATCATCAGATCGAGCAGCACGAGCGACGCGCCTTCGTGGTGGAGCTTGTCGAGCGCCTCGCGGCCATTCGCCGCCTCGACCACCTCGAAGCCCTCCTCGTCGAGCGCCTCGGCGATGGCCTCACGGATGAGGTGGTCGTCCTCGACGACCATGACCTTGCGGTGTTTCACGTCCTCAACATGCTCCGAAAGCGGGAAGCCGCATGTGCCAGACGGGGGGCGGCGAGCGCTTCTGCCACGTCGCGACGCTCGCCGGTCAGCCGGTGGAGCGGCACGCGCGGAGGAGGAAGACGGGCGGCAGGCAATGCCCACCTCCGCCTCGAAGATTGGCTCCTCACATGACTCGAACATCCGACCCGGTGATCAACAGGCTCCCAAGGGGACGGCCTGTGTCCGGGAAATTAGACGTTTACGGGCATTTCCGTCCGACTTAGTCCGCCCGAGACCACGTCGGAATCACGCCCGTACTGATCGTCCTACTTCCGCCTCGTCACCTTGTCGCTGGCAGAATCGAGGTGACCGACGGCCCGGAGTTCCACACCCGATCCCACGAGCGCGTCGTCGACAGTGGGCTGCCCTGCCGTCTCTCGAGCAGCAGTTGTGTCGCATGCCGGCGCGAGTCTCGCAATCGCATTCACAGTGTCGCAAAAGGGCGCCATGTGTGGACGCAATGCTGGGTGCCTAAGGAGGGAACGTCGTGGCGCGTTCCTTGCTGCACGCTCCTGTGAGCCTCGCGCTCCCAGGAAAAGCAGGGTACGAGGACCAGGAGGACGGTCATGCTTCGCGAAGCCCTCGTCTTCTCGCTTGGGGCCGCGCTGGCGTTGCCCGGGCTGGCGAGCGCCCAAGCGGCAGTCGGCGATGTGCGCGCGCTCGTATTGGCCGCTCACGGCGGCCGCTTCGGTGCGCCGGGTGGCATGCATGCAGCGCCGAGATTCGGGCCGGCAGTCGGTTTCGGCCGGCGTGCGTTCCATCCATTCCCGGGTCGCCGTTTCCCGTTCTTCCCACACCGATTCCGGCCGTTCGTGCGGTTTGGGCTCGTCGTGCCATTCTACGCGCCGTACTACCCGTACAATCCATACTGCGACCCCGCCTCGGCGTATTACTATCCGCCCTGGTGCTACTACTGATTGCAGGGTTGCACGCCGGCGAAGACTGACCGCGGCCGGCGAAGCCTGCCGACGGCGCTAGCGCGGCCGGCGACATCGGCGGCACCAGGCCGTCCCTGCCGACGTTCAGGCGCCCGGCGAGCAGCGTGCCGTCGGGTTGGCGCGAGACGATGGCGAACGCGTGGGCGCCGGCACGAGCTTCGACCGATCGCCCGGCTCGATCTTGACCACCGGCGAGCCGGGCGGCACGACCACCGTCTGCTCGCCGTCTTTGTACTTGAGCGAGAGCTTGCGGGCGCCACCGCTCTCGTTGCCGGGGCGCCGATCGGAGCGCGTCCAGACGTACGTGCCCCCAAAGGAAACGGGCCTTCCCGATCACCCGGAAAGGCCCGTTTTTATTGGCTCCCCAGGCATGACTCGAACATGCGACCCGGTGATTAACAGTCACCTGCTCTGCCAACTGAGCTACTGGGGAATGACCGGGGCGCGAATCCTACGAAGGGAGCCGTCGCGTGTCAACGCCTTCTGCCCCCCATCCGTGCCCGTGGGAACTCGACCACGAGGCGGGGCTATACTCATCCGGTGACCCCGTCCCTGGGCGAGAGCGCCGCACGCCGCCGCTTCGCCGACCTCATCGCCCGGCCGGCCGTGCCGCTCGCCGAGGCGGCGCTCGCGATCGCGGAGGAGGAGTATCCCGGACTGGCGGCCGAGACCTATCTCGGCCAGCTCGACGCGCTCGCGCGCGCCGTCGACGGAAGGCTCCCGGCGCGACGCGACGCGGCGAGCGTGCTCAGGCTCTTGCGCGCCGTGCTCTTCGAGGAGGCCGGGTTCCGCGGCAACGCCGACGCCTACTACGACCCCCGCAACTCGTTCCTGAACGAGGTGCTGGAGCGGCGCCTCGGCATCCCGATCACGCTCAGCATCCTGTACATCGAGGTCGCCGCGCGCGTCGGGCTCGTCGTGCACGGCGTCGGGTTCCCCGGGCACTTCCTCGTGAAGCACGTCGCCGGCGGCCGCGAGCTCTTCGTCGACCCCTTCCACGGCGGCGAGATCCTCTCCGCGGACGACTGCATCCAGCGCTTCCACACATCGAGCCGCGCCACCTCGAGGCCGTCTCGCCGCGGCAGATCCTCGGCCGCGTGCTCCACAACCTCAAGAAGATCTACGTCGAGGCGGGGGACGACGTGCGGGCGCTCTGGGTGATGGACCGCCTCGTGCTCCTCGCGCCCGCGGACCCGGCCGAGCGGCGCGACCGCGGGCTCATCGAGGCGCGCCTCGGCGGCCTCGCCGCGGCGCTCGCCGACCTCGACGCCTACCTCGCCGCCGCGCCGTCGGCCGAAGACGCGGACGAGGTCCGGGACCTCGCGGAGCAGCTGCGCGGGCGCGGCAGCGGGCTCCTGAACTGATAGTGATCCTGGGCCTACGTCTTCTTGTTGAGCTCGGGGAGCATGAGGCGCGCCACGGGCTCGCCGCCCACGAGGTGCCGCTCCACGATCTCGGGCACGTCCTCGACGCGGACGTGGCTGTACCAGACGCCCTCCGGGTAGACGACGAGGGACGGGCCGTACGCGCACGCGTCGAGGCAGCCGGCGGCGTTCGCCCGCACGGCGCCCTTGAGCCCACGCCGCTTCAGCTCCGCCTTGAGCGCCTGCCTGATCGCCTCGCTGCCCTTGGCGCCGCAGCTGCCGCGCGGGTCCTCGGGTGGGCGGCGGTTCTCGCAGACGAAGACGTGATGGCGGAAGCGCGCCATCTGCTGTCCTTATCGCAGCGAGAGGCGGGCCGCACGTTGGACGGCGTGCCTTCGGCCGCGGGCGATCGCCGGGGCGCTCGGCGCACGAGCGGATGGGCCGCTGGGCGAGTTCCAGGCGGCGGCCGTCGTCCCATGGGGACGGCGCTCCCCCGGCCCGATGCCCATCATGTGCGTGATGGAGGAGCGCCCGATGGACTACCGCTTCGATCACTTCCGGCGAGAGCAGCTCGCGGACGACCTCGAGTTCCGCGCCGGCAAGGAGCCAGGCTGGCAGGTGCCGGACTTCGACCTCCCGACCGTCACCGGCGGCCGCGTCCGGAAGTCCGACTACATGGGCCGGCGCCCGGTCCTCTTCACGTTCGGCTGCCTCACCGATCCGATGACCGCCAGCGCGGCCCCGGTGCTGAAGCGGCTGCACCGCGACTTCGGCGACGCCGTCGCATTCATCACCGTCTACGTGCGCGAGTCGCACCCGGGCGAGCACATCCCGCAGCCGGAGACGTTCGAGGTGAAGATGCGCCACGCGCGCATGCTGCGAGAGCGCGACGCGCTGCCGTGGACGGTGGCCGCGGACGACGTGGACGGCGCGTTCCACCGCGCGCTCGGGGCGAACTCGAACGCTGCGCACCTCATGGACCCGAACGGCAACGTCGCGTTCCGGACGCTCTGGTCGAACGACGAGCGGGTGCTGCGCGGCGCCCTCCGTGCGCTCGTCGCCGGAAGGCCGGACCATCCCTTCGAGCGCGAGCGGCGCGTCGTGCCGATGGCGCGCGGCCTCGCGCGGGTGGACGAGGTGGTGCGCGCCGCCGGCCCGGGGGCGGTCCAGGACCTGCGGCGAGAGACGCCGCTCGTCTACGCCGCGGCGGAGGTGGCGTGGATCTGGCGCACGCTCACGCCGCTCGGTCGCGTGACGGTCGCCGCGGCGGCGGCGGCCGCGGTCGCGGCGGTCTACGGCGGGGTGCGGCTGCTGGCGAGGCCCGCGAGGACGAGCCGCTAGTGCTGCTCCGCAGAAGTTGTGAACGAGCTCCTCGTCTCTCTGCTCCGCAGCACTTTGCGGGGAAGGCTCCGGGCCTTGCAAGGAAGGGCAAGGCCCGGGCCCTCCCCGCAGAGGCCTACCGGGGGAGGCGGAGCGCCGCCTCCCCCGAACCCCCACCCGCGTGCCGCGCGCCCCAGCACCGGCTCATGATCTCTGGCGCGCGGCACTAGGACGTCGACGACCGCAGGACGCCGAGGAAGTCGCCCGGCGACAGGAACCGCACGCCCTCGTGCGTCCCGAGCGCGAGCAGGTGCCGGCGGTCCAAGGACACGACGAACTCGGCTCGCGCGGCCAGCGCCGCCGCCACGTACTTGTCATCCTTCGGATCCTTCGCGACGACGCGCACCTCGTCGGTCGCTTCGACCCGCTCCGCCGTTCCCACGATGGCGTCCACGAACGCGAGGCGGTCGAGACGTGGCGCCGCCCGCTTCACCTTCTCGCGCTCCACTGCATCGCGGTACTCAGCCTCGATCTCGTCCGTGACCACGAGATCGAGGGCACCGAGGGCCGCCGCCTCGATCACCACTCGCGAGGCGGAGCGGGGATTCTTCGTGGCCACCGCCGCCACGATCACGCTCGCGTCGAGGATGACCCTCACTCCTCGCCCCGGAGCTCGCGCTTCACCGCGGCTCCGAGCTCGGCGGCTTCCTCATCGCTGATGTCGCCCGGCGGCAGCTCGGCAAGCAACCGCTTCAGACGGGCGCGCTCGTGCTCGCGGATCACCTGCCGGGCCTTCTCCTCAGCCGCCTGGCGGAGGAACTCCGAGGGCCGCTTCTGCTCGAGCTTCGCGGCGCGCCGGACGAGCGCTCGGAGGCCCTTGGTCGTCCGGTAGGTCTCGACCGTCTTCGTCGCCATGGAACTCGTGTTACGTCTGTCCATATCGAAATGCAAGCGCCGAGAGGGGAGCGCGGACCGCCATCAAAGACCGTTCGTCCTCCCCCTGAGCCGCCCGACGGCCAAAGGCGCTCGCTGCTCCCGCTGTGACCCCGCGATCCTCGCCGCAGCCATGTCAGAAGGCACTCGGGCGCCTGCGCGCGTCACCGACGAAGGCGATGTTCCCCGATCACCGCGTCGCCCGTGACCTCGTGGCTCACGCTCGCCACGTCGTCGGATGCGTTCTAGTCGTCGCTCTCGAGGAACTTCTTCCCGAGCTCGATCGATCGGATGGTGGCCGCCTCGACGGCGTCCATGAGCGTCGTCCGCAGCCCGCCGGCCTCGAGCGTGTGCAGCCCCGCGATGGCGGTCCCGCCGGGGCTCGTCACCTGGTCCTTGAGGCGGCCGGGGTGCTCGCCCGTCTCGATGAGGAGCTTGGCCGAGCCGAGGACGGTCTGCGCCGCGAGCTCCTGCGCCGTCGTCCGCGCGAGCCCCACCTTCACGCCGGCGTCGCTCAGCGCCTCGATGATGAGGAAGATGTACGCGGGGCCGCTCCCCGAGAGCCCGGTGACGGCGTCGAGCAGCACCTCGTCCACCACGACCGACTTCCCGATGGCGTCGAAGAGGGCGCGCGCCTGGTGCAGGTCGTCCTCGGTGGCGTGCTCTCCGGCCGAGAGCGCCGTCGCCCCGGCGCCCACCAGCGCCGGGGTGTTGGGCATCGTCCGGATGATGCGGACGCCGTGCCCCACCTTGCGCTCGATGGCCGCGATCGGAACGCCGGCCGCGATCGAGATGACGAGCTTCTTGTCCGTCAGCACCGGCGAGATCTCGTCGAGGAGCTTGTTCATCACCTGCGGCTTCACCGACAGGATCACGATGTCGGCGCCCGCCGTCGCTTCCTTGTTGGAGCGGGTGAAGCGCACGCCGTAGCGCTGCGTGAGCACGGGGCCGCGCTCCTCGCTGCGATCGCTGCAGATGATCTCGCGTGGCTCCGCGACGTTCGCGCGGAGGAGCCCCTTCACGAGCGCCTCGGCCATGTTGCCGGCGCCGAGGAAGGCGATGGTCTTTCCGAGTGCCATCGCGCGACTCTACCCCGTCTCTAGCCGATGATGAACTCCTCGGGCGCGGTCCCTCCGCGCGCGAAGCGGCCGACCGTGAACCGCTCGAAGATGGGGTCCGGCGCCTCGCCTGCCATCCAGGCGGCCATCAGCTCTCCCACCGCCGGCGCCATCATGAAGCCGTGGCCCACGAATCCCGAGAGCTGAAGGAAGTTCTCGAACCCGGCGGGCCCCAGGATGGGGTTGTTGTCCGGCGTGACGTCGTAGCAGCCCGCCCACTGGCGGACGACGCGCAGGCTCGCCGTGAGCGGCGCGCACGCGGTGACGGCGCGGGCGAACCGCGCGAGGAAGCGCAGGGTCGAGCCGAGCGCGATGCCCTCCGGCTCGGCCGGGTCGCCCATGCCGCCGACCACCTCACCGCGCTGCGACTGCGAGAAGTAGAGGCCGCTCCCGAGCACCGAGACGAGCGGGTCGAGCCACGGCTTCGTCGGCTCGGTCACCAGGATCTCGTGCCGCGTGGGCCGGTTCGGTAGCGCCACCCCCGCGAGCGCCGCGACCTCCTTCGACCAGGCCCCGGCCGCGTTGACGACGACGTCGCACGCGATGCGGCCGCGATCGGTGACGACCGCCGCGAGGCGCTTCGCCGAGCGCTCGAACCCGGTGGCGCGCGTGAAGGTGAGGACCTTCACGCCGAGGGCCTCGGCGCGCGCGGCGTAGCCCCATAGGAACGGCCACGGGAAGACGACGCCGTCGTCGGGGTTCCACGCCGCGGCGACATAGCGCGAGGTGTCGAGCTGCGGGACGATGTCCCCCGCCTCGTCGGGGGTGATGACGCGCGTCCGGAGCCCGTGCGCCTCGTGGAAGCGCTGGTTCCGCTCGAGCCATCGTGCCTGCCGCGCGGTCGTGGCGAGGAACAGGTAGCCGCCCTGGCGCATCCACACGTTGACGCCCATCTCGACGGCGAACCGGCGGCACAGCTCGATCGATCGCCGGGCGAGGCGGATCAGCGTGGGCGTCGTCCACTGCACGCGGACGCCGCCGCCGTTGCGCCCCGAGGCCCCCGCGTTCAGGTAGCCGCGCTCGAGCACGACCACGTCCGTGATCCCGCGGCGCGCCAGGTTCCACGCGAGGGAGAGCCCCATGATGCCGCCGCCGAGGATGACGACGCCCGCGCGCGCCGGGAGCGCGCCGCTCGGGCGCGGCGACTCGCCCGGCGGAGCGGGAGGGGGCTCCGGCGGCACGATGGGGTCGAGCGGCAGCGCCTCGGGGTCGATGCTGGCGAGGGCGCCGAGCGACACGGGATCGTGGGGTGTACGCACCGTGAACGGCGCGACCTCGGCCGGCGTGGCGCCGAGGCGGGAGAGCTCGCGCGAGACGAGCGCGAGGCAGCTCTTCCCCTGGCACGGCCCGGTGCCGAAGCCTGTGTAGCGCTTCACCGACTCGAGGTCGCGGTGACCGGCGGCGAAGGCGCGCCGCACCTCCTCGAGCGTCACGTCCTCGCAGGCGCAGAGGAGCGTCTTCTCAGTCGCCACGGGCGGCCTCCCCGGCGCGGCGGCCCGCCTCGGCAGCCTCGGCGGCGGTCATGGGCGCGACGACCTCGCCGGCGGCCCTCACGCCAGCGACGCCGGTCGCGCCGCCCTCGCCCGCGCGCACGCGCCAACCGCCGCTCGCGTCGAGCTCGACGGCGGCGCCCGCGGCCCGTGCCAGGTCCGAGGCGGGCGCCCGCGACCCGGCGCAGGCGAGCGTGTCGCAGCGCAGGCGCTCGCCGCCGCCGGTGACGACGCCGGCGAGCCACCGGACGCCGCGCGCCGACGACACGGCGTGCGCGGCGCGCACCTCCATTCCGGCCCCGGCGAGCCGCGCCGCGAGCGCCTCCGCCTCCATCCCGTCCCCGAGCACCACGGCGCGCTCGCCGGGCACGAGCCCATCCTCCGCGAGCGCGCGTGCGAGCCCGCGCGCGGCGAAGATGCCCGGCAGGTCGTTGCGCGCGAACACGGGCGGCAGGGCGAAGGTGCCGGTGGCGAGGAGGAGGCTCCGCGCATGGACGAGCCGCAGGCGTGGCGGCTCGCCGTCGACGCGCAGGGTGAGGATGGGGCTCCCGCCGTCGCGCCAGACGCCCAGCGCGGTCGTCCGCGGCGAGGCCTCGCCTCCGCCCCCCTCCACCGCGCGCGCCACCTCGGCCGCCCACGCGAGCGGCGGGTCGCCCGGGAGCGCGAGCCCGCACCGGAGCCGGCCGCCGAGCGCGGGCTCGACGTCGGCGACGAGGACGCGCCGCCCCGCGCGGGCGAGCGCCTCGGCCGCGCCGAGCCCGGCCGGACCGGCGCCGATCACGACCGCGTCGAAGCGCTCCATCGTGGCGGGCGGCGCCGCGGGCGGGGCGCGGTCCGCGAGCCTCCCGAGGCCGGCGAGCCGGCGCGAGAAGGCGACGGCGGCGCGGTTCGCGACGCCGTTCCAGGTCACGAGGTGGTGGTGGTCGAGCCCGTGGGCGTAGATGCGGTCGATGGCGCCGAGGAGGTCGTTCGCGGCGGTGGGCAGCGCGTTCTGGCTCTCGACGGCGAGCCCGGGCCGGCACGGGACGCGGCAGGTGCGCCGGTTGGGGACGCCGTCCACGCGCGCGAGGCAGGCGTGGCACGACCCAGACAGGCAGAAGGGGCCGCGCGGGCGGTGGTACTTGGCGCTGCGCGCCACGAGGGGGCGCCCCGCCGCGACGAGCGCGACCGCGACGCTCTCGCCGGCGCGCGCCGCGACGGGGCGGCCGTCCACCTCGATCGTGCAGTCGGGCGCGAACGCTTCGCCGGGCAGTCGGGGCATGGTGTCGTTCCGTGGAGGCGCGGAAAGGATAGCGGTGCCGCCGCACCGCGGCACGCACGGCTTCGATCGGCGTCCGGCGCGATTGCGGCGAGTAGGTCGAGGTGGGCCGGTCCCGCACGCGTTGGCGGCTCGACGCGCGTGCTAGGGTCGCGCCATGCGCTTCCACACCACCGTGGCCGCCCTCGCCGTCGCCCTGCTCTCCGGGTGCAACGTCATCCAGCAGCTCGAGAGTCACAAGGTCCTCGCTGCCGTCGTGATCCGGTCGCCGGACGTGAGCTCCGCGACCGTGAACGTCTCCGGGGTCCCCACCGCGCAGGTCTTCTTCGGTGAGCGGCAGGCCGACGTCACCCAGCCGCCGAGCGGGCTCGCGGACGCATCCGTGACGCTCTCCTGGAGCGGCGCCGCGACGGGCAGCGTGGCGCTTCCACCCGGTGCGAGCGCCGGCTGGTACCAGCTCACGAGCACGTCGATCGGCTACGTCCCCGGCGCGACCTACACCTTCGAGGTCGTCCACGCGGGTGAGACCTTCACCGCGTCAGTCGTCGCGCCTGCCGCGGGCGGGATCAACGAGCTCGACAGGTCGACGGTCCCGAACGTCTTTCCCGACTACCCGGAGCCGGCGAGCGCGTTCTCGCACCAGACGGTCTCCCGGACGGGAAACGACATCGCCTTCTACGCCGTGAACCCGGCCCAGAGCGCCACGAGCCTCGGCGCGACGACCTGCACAAACGCGCCGCTCTCGGACGCGGGCGCCCTCATCCAGCTCCTCCTCGACCCGAGCCCATGGGAGGTGCCGTCCTTCGACCTGTGGCGGATCGACCTCATCACGAACGCTCAGCAGAGGTGCTTCGCGAACGCGCCAGGGACGTCGGTCGTGAGCCTCACGACGGTGAAGAAGGGCTCGCAGGTCTCCTCGAACCTCTTCCTCGGCAGCGGCGCGCTCGCCGGCACCGCCGACGCGGGGCTCGTCATCCTCCTCCCCTAGGGCAGGACGTCCACGACCTTCCCGTCGAGGAGCACCACCTCGCGCTCGGGCGCGCCGCCGGTGGCCCCGTAGAGCCAGCGCTCGTAGCCCGCGCCGCGCGCCGCCGACGACGGGACGCGCTCGACGCGCGCAGGCTCGCCGAGGAGGCGCCGGACGGCCGCCGCGTCCATGCCTCGCGCGACGGGCGCCGCGATGGCCGCGGCGCTCGGCGCCGCCGGGGACGGAAGGGCGGGAGAGGGGGGCGCGGCGGGCGCGGTGCGCGCCGCTGCGCAGCCGAGCGCGGCGCAGGTCACGGCGACGATGAGGGCCGAGGCGAAGCGGAGGCGGGTCGGGCGCATGCGATTCGATTATAGGCACCCCGGATGCCCGTCCTCTTCGTCTTCGTGGATGGTGTCGGGGCGGGAGCGCGCGACCCCGCGGTGAACCCGCTCGCCCGGCGCGAGCTCCTCCTCTCGCAGTTCTCGGACGGGACCGGGGCGCCGCTGCCTCGCGGTGGGCGCGCCGCGCTCGCGGACGCCTGCCTGGGCGTGCCGGGCCGGCCGCAGTCCGCGACCGGGCAGACCACCATCCTCACCGGCGAGAACGCCGCGCGCGCGCTCGGGCGCCACCTGCTCGGCTTCCCGAACGCCGCGCTGCGCGAGATCCTCCAGCGCCGCTCCCTCTTCCGCGCGCTCGCGGAGGCGGGCCGGAGCGCCACCTTCGCGAACTCCTATCCCGTGGCCTACCTGCGCGCGCTCGGCCTTCCCTGCCAGGGCGAGCCCGAGCTCACGTTCGGCCGCCGTCGGCCGCGAGCGTCCGCGACCACGGTCGCCTTCGCCGCGGGCGCGGGCGCCTTCCGGACCTGGGCCGACGCGAGCGCCGGCCGCGGCCTCACGCACGACATCACGGGGCTGCGCGCGAGCGGCCACGGCGCCCGCATCCCGGCCCGCTCACCGGAGGCCGCCGCGCAGATCCTCCTCGAGGTGGCGGCGGGGCACGACCTCGCGCTGTTCGAGTTCTTCGAGACCGACGAGGCCGGACACGCGCGCTCGATGGAGCACGCGCTCGAGGCGCTGACGCGGCTCGACACCTTCCTGCGCACGCTCGTCTCGGCGCTCCCGGACGGCTGGTCGCTCCTCGTCGCGAGCGACCATGGCAACGTGGAGGACCTCTCGTCGCGCAACCACACGCTGGCGCCGGTTCCCATCCTCGGCTTCGGCCCCGCGGCGGAGCGCGTCCATGAAGTCCGGGATCTCACCTACATCCGCGCCGTCCTCCTCACCCTCGCAGGGGTGAGCGGCTTGCCAGCCTAGACCGCTAGAAAGTAAAAGGATGGATGCGCAGGACGACAGGTGTGCTGCTCGGGGCATGGCTCGCCTGCGCCTGCGCTCCCCGCGTCAGCGAGGGAGAGCCGTCCCGATCGCAGACCGTCGTCATCGACGACGTGCAGATCCGCATCCAGTACCTGGCCGAGGACGAGGGTGCCGCGCGTGACGTCGCGGAGGCGCTCGCCGAGGCCGTCCCGCGCGCGCAGCGCTGGGGCGCGCTGCGCGTCCCGGTCACCATCGTCCTCCACCCGAGCCACGAGGCGCTCGAGGCCGCGGTGCACCGCGAGGGGTACGACTGGCTTCGCGCCTGGGCGCGGTACGCGAGCATCGACGTGCAGTCGCCGCGGACGTGGTCGCTCTTCGGGCCCGACGGACAGCAGATCCAGGAGCTCCTCGCGCACGAGCTCACCCACTGCGTCATGTACCAGGCGGCGGCGACCGAGTGGTCCTGGTCCTACAAGTCGATCCCGCTCTGGTTCCGCGAGGGGATGGCGAGCGTGACGGCGGAGCAGGGATACCGGCGCAGCGGCCCCGAGCCGGTGTGGAGGTTCTACGCCGCGGCGAGCACCGGCGCCGGCGCGGGCGACGGCACCGGCGGGAGCGGCGGCCGCACGCCGCGTCGCGTGAGCGGCGACCCGCTGTCGGATCCCGACCCGCTGTACCAGTCCGAGGCGGACCTCGTCTACGGCACGGCGCACCTGGCGTTCCAGTTCCTGGTCTCGCGCTACGGCGAGGAGCGGGTGCAGAAGGTGCTCGCGTCCATGAGCGTGGGCCACCTCTTCCCCGACGCGTTCGGGAGCGCCATCGGGATCCCGGTCGAGGAGTTCGAGGCGGACTTCCGGCGCTACATCGCGTGGCACGGGTGGCGCGCGCGTTAAGCCCGCCGCACCACGCTCGCGATCGCCCACAGGCGATCGGCGTAGGCCCGCTCGGCGCAGATCCACAGGCGCACCGGCTCGCCCTGCACCTCTCCCGCGCCGCCGGCCTCCGGTCCCCAGACCCACTCGCGCGCCTCCGCGCCGCCGCCGACGCGCGGCTCGCCGGCGTCGTGCAGGAGCGCGCCGGCGACGGCCTCGGGGGACACCGCCGCGGCCGCGGTCACCTCGAGCAGCGTGACGCGCCCGCCGCGGTCCGCCTCGACGTGCGCGACGGCGACGAGGTCCTCGCCGGCGTGGAACGCGACGTCCGGCTCCGTGAGGTCGATGTTGAGCAGGCGGCGGCGCTCGGCGTCGAGCGTGATGGGCGTGACCCAGGGCCGCCACCCCGCCCCGCGGAGCGCGGCGAGCGCCTCGGTCCGGCTCCGCAGCAGCACCGCATCCAGCGCCGGGAGCGCGAACGGGAGCGCGCCGCTCATCGGGCCGCGCCGGGGGAAGCGCCCGGCGACTGCGGGCGCGCCCGCTCGGTCCACGGGGCTGGCAGGATCGGGCTGCGCTCGTTCGCGCGCGCGACGCGCTGGAGCTCGACCTCCGAGATGAGCGCCGCCGGGGCGACGGTGGAGACCGGCACGTACCCGCTCTCGGCGCCGCAGAAGCCGTTGAAGACCTTCGCCTCGTCGCCCGTCGCCACGAGCTTGTTGATGCTCGTGAGGGGAGTGCCCACGAGCTCGACGCCGCGCACGAGCTCCTGCTTCCCGGTCGCGACGTCCACGCGATAGGCGAGGCGCGGGGTGCCCTTGAACGCCTGGTACCCGTACGACATGGTGTTCGTGTTGCCGCCGGTGATGTCCTGGATGATGAGGCCGTAGGGCTTCCCCTGGCGCTTCGCCTCCTCGACGAGGAGCCGCGTCAGCTCCGTCATCGAGACGCGCTTCGTCGAGGACACCACCAGGTTTCCCATCCGCGCGACGGGCGCGTTGACGCCCTGGCTGCGGCCGTGGCCGTTGGAGCGCGTGAAGGGCCTCACGGGCTTGCGCGAGAGGAGGAAGGTTCGGAGGACGCCCTCCTCGACGAGCACGGTCCGCTGCGCCGGGACGCCCTGGTCGTCGAACGCGTAGAAGCCGTTCAGCGCCGTCTGGCCCTCGGCGCGCAGCGTCGGGTCGTCCACGACGGTGAGGAACGACGGGAGAACGGGCTTTCCGACCTGGCCCTTGAAGGTTTGCCCTTCCTTGTCGTCGTCCTGGCGCTCGCCCTCGAGGCGGTGGCCGACCGCCTCGTGGAAGAGGACGCCCGTCGCCTCGGGCGCGAGGATGGCGGGGCCCGTGTACGGGTCGAGGGCGGGGGCGGTGCGGAGCGCCTCGAGCTCGCGGACGAGGGCGCGCACCTCGCGCTCGAGCTTGTCCGGGGGCGGGAGCGTCGCCTCGGAGCGGGCGTAGAAGTCGCGGCTGTTCTCGAGGAGCTGCCCGTCCACCGCGCGCGCCACGGCCTGCACGTGCACGCCGAAGAGCGTCTCCTCGGTGACGAGCGCCGCCCCTTCGCTCGAGGTGAACCACCGCACCTGCTTCTCCGCGGTCACCTTCATGCTCGAGTCGAACACGTCTGGGTGGTCGCGGAAGATCGCCGTCAGCCGGCGGACGTCGCCGCGCCAGCGGGCGCGGTCGAAGGCGAAGGGGAGCGGCGCGTCGACGTGCCGCTGCGTCGGCTCGCGGGTGAAGGACGGCGCGCGCTCCGCCTCCTCGGCCCGGTAGACGCCCTTCGACTTCTTCTTGAAGTAGCTCGCCAGCGCCTCCTTGTACTTCTCGTCGGTGACGAGCCAGAGCGCGTTCCGGAGCGCCTGCGGATCGTCCTCGAGCGGCGCGTCCTTGGTCGCGAAGTAGGTCTGCCCCTCCGGGCCCATGAACATCGACAGCTCGTCCCGCCCGGAGGAGTCGAGCTGGTAGCTGCCGACGCGGACGTCCACGAGGAGCTTGCGATCGTGCCGCGACACGTCCTCGAAGACGGCGCCGAACCGGCCGGACACCTCCTCCTGACGGAGGTCCTTCACCTGATAGGCGAGGAAGTACGGCGCCTCGTACCCGGCGATGCGGAGGCGCTCCATCGAGCGGGATCCCTCCTGCGACATCGCGTCGAGCAGCGCGAGGCGAGGGTCGGGGGCGGCGGCGAGGGCGGACGCGAGCAGGGCGGCGACGAGCATGGCCGAGCGAATTCTTAGCACGAAGGGGCCGGCTCCGCCCTGGAGCCGGCCCCCGGTCCCCGCCCACCCCGCCTACGCCCTTGGACCTCAGCTTCCCGCGGCACCGCCGAGCGGCAGGACCAGCGTCACCATCGTGGCGGGGCAGCGGAGCCGCCCCGCGAACACGGCCGTGAGCGACGCCGCGACCTCGGCGTAGCCCCGCGAGTACGCGGCCTCCTCGAGGCGCGCCGCGAGCGGCGACGGGATCGCCACCGCGAGCACCGCCAGCGGCGCCGCCGCCGGTCCCACCTCGACGGCGTGGCGCACGTCGAAGAGCGACCCGTCGCCGAGCGCCTCGATCCGCCGGAGCTCGCCCCGCCGGAGCGGCCGCAGGCGCGCCTCGCGCGAGGGGAAGGGGAAGCGCAGCTCGACGGCGTGGGTGCCGGTGCCGTCGAGCCGGTCGGCCACGACGAGCGCGTCGTCGAGGAGGAATAGCTCGCGGCGGTGGACGATCCCGAGGCGGGCGTACCCGCGGTGCTCGCCCACGAACCGCTCGCGGCGCCGCGCGGACTCGAGGACGAGGCAGGTGGCCTGCGCGGCGTCCGGCAGCGCGAAGGGCCGCCCGGGCGGGATGGGCGCCTGCTCCTCCCCGTCCACGCACAGCGTCGCGTGGGCCCGCGTCGCGCGGAAGCGGTCGCGCAGCTCCGGGTCGCTCGCGTAGCTGGGCGACCCGGGATCGCAGATGGCGAGGGCGCCCCCCACGCGCAGCTCGAAGGCGAGCTTGTCGTTGTGCGAGTGGCCGCCGATCCCGCCCTGGCCATTCCGGCCGCAGGAGATCGCCACCTCGACCGGCCCGCGCCGCAGCACGTGGAAGCCGCCGCGAGGAAAGCTCGCCGAGACGGGCGCCGGTCCCGGGCGGGCGCGGTCGAGGCGCTCGACAGTCCCGGGACCGCACAGCCAGAGCGCCTCCTCCGCCCCGGATGCGCCGGGGCGTATCCGGAGGCCTGGGTCGCCGGTCACGGCGGCGCCGAGCGGCAGGAGGTACCCGCCGTCGAGCGCCGCGCGCTCGCGGAACGCGAAGACCCGGCCCGAGTCGTGGTCGCCTATCTGGGGCAGCTCGCCGCCGGACGAGAGGAGCGCGCGCGTCGCCGCGAACATGGACGAGAGCCTGCGCCAGAAGGCGCCGCCGAGCGCCGCGCGCGCGAGGCGGGCGAGGAGCGCGCCCGCCGTGAAGATCTCGACGGCCAGGCGGTGATAGGGCACGGAGCCCTCGAAGCTCGTGCCGTCGTCGTGCGTCTGCGCCTCGAGCTCGCGGAGGAGCCCGGCCGTGCCGAGCGCGCGCCAGCGGGACGCGTCGGGCCACTCGGGGACGAGCGCGGCGCACGCGAGGAGGCCGACCCAGTCGGCGGCGAGGTGGTTGTTCGGGACCGCCTGCACGTCCTCGAGGCGCGCGAGCACGAAGCGCCCCGTCGCGACCACCAGGCGCGCGAGGTCCACTGCGTACTCCGGATCGGAGAGCGCGCGGTGTCCTTGGAAGAGCGCGTGCGCCTGCCCGACGCAGACGGCGCGCAGCGCCGCCTCCATCGCGCACGCCCACTGCGCGCCGTGATCGAGCGGGTTCTGCGCGACGAAGTCTCGTAGCGACGCGACGTATGCCTCGGCGAACCGATCGGCGCGCCCGGGGTCGGCGACGGCGGCGCAGCCGAGCGCGACCCACTGCTCGCCGCGGCCGATGGCCCAGGCGGCCTTGATGTCGGCGCCGGGGACGTCCGGAAGCGCGTCGGACGGCGCCCACCCGGCGAAGCGGCAGCCGCGCAGCGGGTCGAGCTGCCAGTCGGTGCCGCCGCCGGCGCGCGCGACGGCGACGTCGTGTCCGAAGATGGTCATCCGCCCGGCGACGACCCGCTCGGCGCGGGCGACTGCGCGCTCCGCCTCGACGGGGAAGAAGCGCGGGAGCGCCTTCGCGATCGCGGGGCGATCGTGGGCGACGAGGCCGCGGCCGGGAGTGGCCAGCCGATCGGCGAGGGCCACCGGCGTGGCGGCGCGCATCCCGGAGAGGAGCTCCTCCAGGGTGGGCGGGAGCGGGCGCACCCCGAAGCGGAGGCGCGCGCTCCGCCATGCCTTGCGCGCGGCGGACGCGAGGAGTCGTCTCGGTGGAACGCGGCTGGTCAGGTAGTCGAGGTAGACGGTCACGTTCGGTGTCGACCCTTCGGACGCATCGCACGACGTCGCGCGGCAGGAGCAAGGATCCAGCCAGCTCCCTCGCCACGCGATCGCCTGCTGCGAGCGGTAGCGCGGGCGGCTCGTCCGTCCCGCGCTGGTCATCCGCGGAGCACGAGTGTGGAATCAATTTCCCCCCGTTCCCACGCCAACGGCGATCCGCGCGCTGGCAAGATCCTTGCTCCATCGTGCCTCGAGGGGTTCGGCCGGTTCCGAGCCCTCTGGCGAAGGAGGCACCGAGTGGGCTCGACGGGGACGGGGCGGACGGGGTTCGGCCAGGCAGGGAAGGGCCAGACGGGCCTGGGGCTGCTCCTCGAGGAGCACCGGGGCGAGATCGTCGCCGCGTGGAGGCAGTCGGTGGAGAGGGAGCTGGGGACGCGCGAGCCGGCGCTCGCGTTCGCCGTGGCCCCGATGCTGAGGGAGCTCGCGCTCGCGATGGGCGGAGACGCCGAGGCCCGCCGCTCGCACGACGCCTGGACGCGCTGCGCCGTGCTGGTGCGCTCGAGCGCGTCGCCCTCGCAGCTCGCCCGGGAGTTCAAGCTCCTCCACCGCTGCGCGTGGGAGGCCCTGCGCGCCCGCGGCGCGCCGGTCGCGCAGGGCGATCGGCGCGCGGCCGACGAGTGGCTCGACGAGGCGCTCGCGGAGGCGCTCGACCGCGTCGAGCGCGTGCGCCTGCGCGTCGCCGCCTTCGAGCAGCGGCCGGCGGTGATTCCGGCGCTGGCCGCTCCCGTCCCGCGCCCGCCGCCCCTGCCGGCGCGCCACGCCTCGCCACCGCCCCTGCCCGAGCCGGCGGTGGACGAGGCGGTCGTCGAGCTCGAGCCGATGGGCGGTTCCGCTTCTTAAACATGTCGCGGAAGTGACGGAGCGTCGCGGTCGGCTACAATGCACGCAGCGTGCGTGCATTCGGCAAGTACCGCCTCCTCGAGCCCGTCGCCTCCGGCGGGATGGCGGAGGTCTGGCGCGCCGAGGCGCCCGGCGCCGAGGGGTTCGTCAAGGAAGTCGCGCTGAAGCTCATCCGCGGCGACCATGACGCCCGCGGCGACTTCGTCCGGATGTTCATCCAGGAGGCGCGCCTCGCGAGCCGCCTCAGCCACGCCAACATCGTCCAGGTCTTCGACTTCGACCAGGTCGACGGCCGGTACTACATCGCCATGGAGATGGTGCGCGGCCGGACGCTGCGCGAGGTCGTGGAGAGGTGCCGCGAGCAGGGCGTCCGGCTGGGGCTCGCGCGGGCGGTCCACGTCTGCGCCGAGGTGGCGCGCGCGCTCGCCTACGCGCACCGCCTCGAGGACGGCGGCAGGCCCGCCGGCCTGGTCCACCGCGACGTCTCGCCTCAGAACGTGCTCCTGTCGTTCGAGGGCGAGGTGAAGCTGACGGACTTCGGGATCGCGCGGGCGCTCGGCGCGTCCGAGGTGACCGCCCCCGGGACGATCAAGGGCAAGCTCGCGTACATGGCGCCGGAGCAGGCGCGCGGCGAGGGCGTGGACGGCCGCGCCGATGTGTTCGCGGCGGGCGTGATGCTGTGGGAGCTTTGCGCCGGGCGCCGGCTCTTCGCGCGCGACTCCGACGCCGCGACGCTGGCCGCCGTCATGGCGCCCGAGCCGGTCTCGCCACCCTCCGCCTGGAACGAGGCGGTCCCCGCGGAGCTGGACGGCCTCGTGCTGGCGGCGCTCGCTCGCGACCCCGCGCGCCGGACCGCGAGCGCGGACGAGCTCGCCGCGGCGCTCGCCTCGATCCGGCTGCGGCTCGCGACGGGCCACGAGGACCTCGACCTGCGAGCGGTCATGCGCAAGCTCTGGCCCGAGGGCGCCACGCCCACGCCGGCGCCGCCGGCCGAGGCGACCGTCCGCCGGGCGCCGCCGCCGCTGCCCGCCGCGAGCGCCATCGAGGACCTCCCGACGAGGACCCTCGCGCGGCCGCGGCGACCGCATGGCGGAGCGACGCGCCGCGTCGCGCTCGTGGCGCTCCTCGTCGCGATGCTCGGAGCAGCGGGATGGAGGGCGTGG
>WNGE01009133.1_pt1 | contig 20812 bp, 19 predicted proteins | sample 5400651 | NCBI WGS metagenome assembly WNGE01 (sample SAMN13153370, study PRJNA577476) | soil metagenome | isolation source: 60 cm soil or saprolite under grassland replicate 2 | place: USA:California | collected 2016-06-15 | reverse complement strand
CCGGCGATGTACTCGCGCGTCGCTGCGTCGTCGAAGCCGATCCGCGCCATCCGGCTCTGATCGAGCTCCGAGTAGCCGCAGATCGCGCGCACGGCGAGCTCTTCGCCGGGCACGGCCTGCATCCAGAGGGAGGCGCGGTGCGAGCCGAGCGTGCGGGCAGAAAGCTTGACGATCCGTTCGACGAGCTCATCGACGCCTTCCGCCGTGGCAAGTCCGTGGCTGAACTCGAGCAGCGCCGTCGCGCGCTCCGCTTCGCGGCGCGCGGCCTCGTACAGCTTCGCGTTCTCGAGCGCGACCGCAGCATGGCCGCCGAGCACCTCGAGCAGACGCACGTCGTCCTCGTCGAACTGGTTCAAGCCGAGCTTGGAGAGCACGATGACGCCGATCACGCGCGTCCCGAACGTCATCGGGATTGCGATGATCGATTCGTCGATCGGATCGGTGCCCGGGTGCTGGCGCGCATGCTCGTAGTTCTTCGCATCGCCGAGCAGGAGCGATTCCCCCGTCGCCGCGACACGTCCCGTGAGGCCGACGCCGACCTTCGTCGTCAGGAGATCCATCGACGTGTCCGTCGTCGACGACCACCGTCCGACGAACGCGATCGGCAACACGTCCTCGTCCTCGACGACGAAGACACGGCAGTTGTGGTAGTCGATCAGCACGCGCAGCTCATTCGCGATCACGCTGCCGATCTCGCGCACGTCGTTCAAACGGTTGAGCTTCCCGCTCAGGCTCTGCAGCATCTTCATGTGCGCGATCGAGCGCACGTCGCGCTCGTGCAACGAGACGCCCGGACGCTCGGTCGCCCGCTCGTCATAGAGGTCGATGCGATTCTTTCCGCGCGACTTGGCGGTCATCATCGCCGCCTCGGAGCACGCCGTCAGCTCGCGCGGGTTCATCGCGTGCTCCGGGCCGAGCGAGATCCCGATCGACACGGTGAGCGAGCCCACGCCGGGAAAGTCGAGCTCCGGCAGGCGTTCGACGAGGCGGTCGGCGACCCGGGTCGCATCAACGCCGTCGCAGGAGCGCATGATCACGCCGAACTCGTCGCCGCCGAGGCGGCAGACGACGTCGCCCGGCCGAACGCAGCCGCGAAGCGTGTCGGCAAAGGTGCGCAGAAGCTCGTCGCCGACCCCGTGGCCGTGCACGTCGTTGACACGCTTGAAGTCGTCGATGTCGAGCATGAGCACGGCGACCGGGCGGTGGGTCGCGCTCGCGTCCTGGAGCGCATGGAGCAGCCGCTCGTGGAAGCTGCGGTGGTTGAAGAGGCCCGTCAGCGGATCGGTCTGGGCCTGGTGCTCGAGCCGCGCACGGATCTGCGCGTTGTCGAGCGCGAGCGCAGCGGCGTCGGCAAAGCGCTTCGCGAACTCGAACTCGCCTTCTGTGAAGGAGCCGTCGTCGCCTACGCGGTAGATGTTGAGCACGCCCTTGATCTGCGCGCGGGCGATCAGGGGGATCGAGATCAACGCCTCGGGATCGTTCGGCGTCCCCGGCACGACTCGGACACGCGGATCGAGGTGGGCCTGGTTGACGAGTGCAGCCTCGCGGCGGCGCGCGGCCCAGCCGGTGATGCCCTCCTCGAACCGGATCGGTGTTCTCATGATCTCGTCCGCGTACTGGTCGCGGGCGAGGACTGGCGTCAGCAGGCCCTGCGACTCGTCGGCCTCGTAGATCGTCAGCGTGTCGTGCGGGATCAGGTCTGCGAGCACGTCGGCGACTCGCACGAGCAGGGCGTCGAGGCTCTGCTCGGCGAGCACCTCGTGGAAGACGTCCGCAAGACGCCGGTACGAGTCCACGAGCTCCGGTGCCGCAGGTATTTGAGCATCTTCCGGCAGGAGCCGGAGATGCGGGGTTGGCCGCACAACCATGCAATACGCAGGATCGCCGCGCGGCATCCCCCGCGTATCCCCCAGGTGAGGGAACCGGATCGAGGGGTACCTGCAAATCGTGCCGGTCGACTCCGCCGCCCCCTACATACCCGAGAACCCGACCTTGCCGAAACTGCGGGAGGCAGCCGCCGGCTGCCGTGCCTGCCCACTCTGGCAGACCGGAACGCAAACCGTGTTCGGAGAGGGCTCGGAGGACGCCCAGGTGATGCTCGTCGGCGAGCAGCCGGGCGACCAGGAGGACAAGCAAGGCAAGCCGTTCGTCGGCCCTGCAGGGCGCATCCTCGACGAGGCCCTCGAGCTCGCGGGGATCGACCGGGGGACGACCTATGTCACGAACGCGGTGAAGCACTTCAAGTGGGAGGCGCGCGGCAAGCGGCGGATCCACGCGAAGCCGACCTGGTCGGAGCAGATGGCCTGCCGTCCGTGGCTCGAGGCAGAGCTCGTGGTCGTGCAGCCGCGAGTCCTCGTCTGCCTCGGCGCGACCGCGTCGCAGTCGCTCCTCGGCAAGCAGTTCCGCGTCACGAAGCAGCGCGGGAAGTGGCTCGAGTCAGACCTCGCCGAGCACGTGACGGCGACGATCCACCCGAGCGCGATCCTGCGCCAGCGGGACGACGCGTCGCGACACCGCGAACTGGCGTCCTTCGTCGAAGATCTGAAGCTCGTCGCGAGCGTGCTGTAAAGGCTCGTTGATCGGGGCGGGAGAGCCCAGCTCTCCCGCCCACAAACCTAGTCCCCCCAGTCGAAGTCGCGGGCGCGATCGACCTTCCAGAAACCGGAATCCTCGATCTCGCCCGCGGGCGCGTGCTCCGCGGTCTCCTCACCGGGCCACGGCAGGCTCGTCGGCGCCGCGTGGGCGACGAAGTCCGGCTGCACGCCGTCCATCGTCTCCTCGAGGCGGGCCTGCTCCTCGGTCTTGAACAGCGGGTGGTTCTCGAACGGGTCGTCCGACTTGTAGCGATCGATCGGCATCTGCGGATCGAGATCGGAGTTCCGCTCCTTCAGCTCGAGGTGATCCCTGATCACCTGCGCGAACAACGACGGTGTCTCTACCGGCATAAATTCATCCTCCGCTTCGGGGACGTGCTCCTGCGCGAGGCATCATAACCCGGTTTCGGTCCGTTTTCGGACCGCTTTCTCATTCGAGACTACTAAAAGCTCCGGACGGGCGCTTCGAGCTCGACCCGGTTCTTTCCCCCGCGCTTGGCCGAGTTGAGGGCCCGGTCGGCGGCCGCGAAGAGCTCGCGCTCGCCGCCGCCGTTCCGGTGCTGAGCGACGCCGAAGCTGCACGTGACGGTCACGACCTCCCCGTCCCGACCGATGAGCGAGCGCTCGGAGAGGCTCTCCCGGATACGGTCGGCGAGCTGCGCGCCGCCGACGGCGTCCGCGCCCGGGAGCAGGAGGAGGAACTCTTCCCCACCCCAGCGGCCGGCGAGATCGGAGTCGCGGACGGTGGCGCGGAGGACCGAAGCGAACTCGCGCAGGACGTCGTCCCCGGTCGTATGGCCGTGAACGTCGTTGATGGCCTTGAAGTCGTCGAGGTCGGCGAGGATGAGCGTAAACGGCGTGCCGAGTCGCTCGGCGCGGGCGATCTCCGTCGTGAGCGAGTCCTCGCAGTGGCGGCGGTTCGCGATGCCGGTCAGCCCGTCGACCAGCGCCTGGCGCTCCACGATCCCGTGCAGGCGCGCGTTCTCGAGCGCGATCACCGCATGCGAGACGAGCGAGTTCACCGTGATCTTCTGCTCCTCGTCGAAGGCGGGGCCGACGAGCTCGAGCCTGCCGAACGTCGTCGTCCCGGCGGCGAGCGCCAGCTCGAGCCGCTCGCCCTCGGCGTCCGGATCGCCACGCTCGACGATCCTGCCGTCGTCGGCGACGAGCCGGGCGCCCGCCGCGCCGCTGGCTTCGACAGCGGCCTCGACGATCACCCGCAGGAGCGTCTCGACGTCGTGAGTCGCGGCGAGCGCCTCGCCGAAGCGCGCGATCGCGCCACGGAGGCGGCTGCGCTCGGCCTCGAGCTCGGCGAGCCGCGCCTGTAGCTGACTCGCCATTTCGTTGAAGGCCGTACCGAGCATCGCGAACTCGTCGCGGCCGCGCACGGGGACGCGCTCGGCCAACCGGCCGCGCGCAATCCCGTGGGCCGCCTCGGCCAAGGCCCGGAGCGTGCGCACGATCGAACGGCCCTCGAAGTAGGCGACGAGCGAAACGAGCGCAAGCGAGACGAGCAGACCGAGGAGGAGACGGTCGCGCGAGCTGGAGTTCGCCGCATCGACGAGCGACTGGGGGGTCAGCACCGCGAAGCGCACGCTCGAGTCGTCGGCGACAGCAGGCGCAACGAGCGTCCGGAAGCGGTCGCCGCCGACGTCGATCGTCCGGGTTTGCCCGATGTTGGCCGGCACCTGCCCGAGCACGGTTGGCGACGAGGCGACGATCTTGCCGTGGTGGACGAGCACGAGCGCGTCGGCCGACGCGAGCCCGGAGTGCTGCCGGAGGAGGTCGACGAGCGTCGCGTCGAACGGGACCGCAACAGTGACGTAGCCGACGAGGCCGTTGCGGGTGACGACGGCGGCCTGTCGAGTGGCGGCAAAGGCCGGTGGTCGCTTGACACGGAAGCCGTCCACGGCGGTCACGGAAACGTTGCTCGCGTTGCCGAGCAGGTTGAGGAGTCCCGGCAGATCGCGGGCCTGGATCTGCTTCTGGAAGACGGGCGCCTTCGCGAACGCGGTCGCCTGCCGCTGCGCGCCGTCGACCCGCTCCTGGTAGGAGGCGAGAACGGCCCGCAGACCGGCCTGCAGCCGCGCGTCGGCCCGCCGTGTCTCGCTCTGCCCTGCGACCGCCGTGAAGCCCCAGAAGGCCGCGGCCATCGGCAGCACCGAGAGCAGCAGGAAGTAGACGACGAGCTTGATCTTGAAGCTACCCACCTTGATGCCCTTCATTCCCAACGATGTTCAAGCGTTTCCGTCTCCCTGCCGATACCTCATCTGAGTGATGTTGTCGGCACGGGGGGAACGAAGCATGAGCGCGATCGAACGATTTCTCGCAGCCATACTGCTCACGGCTGCGGTGGGGGGCACGGCCGCGTTTGCACGTCATGTGGTGGGTACGCCGCCCTCGGAATCCGCGCCGATTCGCCTGACCGAGCCGCAGCGCCAGCACGCCTCGGCCCCCGGGGTCGTCTGGGCACCCGTGAGAACGCCCGTCCGGCCCCTGGAGCGGCCCGCGCCGAGCCTGCAGACGGCAGCCCTGGTGGCTCCCACGCGGGCGCGGACGAGCGCTCCGGCGGTCGTGACCTCCCGGCCGATCGTCGTGCCACGTGTCACAAAGCCGCGCTCGGTCGCGCCGCCCCCTACGCCGGTGCCTCCGGCTCCCGTACCGGCGCCCGTTGCGCCGCCCGCCACACCGCCGGTCGCGGCTCCGACCCAGGTCCCCGACCCGCCGCGGGTGCTCGCGAGCGTCCCGGAGCCAAAGCCGGTCCCGGCGCCGCCACAGGACGTCCCGATCGTGCCGACCCCGTGCCAGGGCGACGACGAGCCTGCGCACGGCAACGGGCACGGCGACGGCAACGGCAACGGGAACGGGAACGCGAACGGCGGCGGCAACGGCAACGGGAACGGGAACGATCCGTCGCAGGCCGGGAGCCCCGGCCAGGACGAGGGCCACTTCGGGGACGAAGGCCATGGCCAGGACAACGGCCACGGTCACGGTCACGGCGACGACTAGTGATGTAGCCGTCTAGGATGCGCCCGTGCCGCGCCTCGGACGCCTCCGCCCCGGCCCCATCGGCTTCGCGATCACCCTCTACGACGTCTGGCGCCGCTTGCCGCCGAAGCAGCGGAAGCAGGTGCTCGACCTCGCGCGCAAGCACGGGCCGAAGGCCGCCTCGAAGCTGATCCAGCTCCAGCGCACCCGCCGCGGCCGCCGGTAACGGTTAGGACCAGGAGAGCGCCGACGGCGTGAGCGCCGCGCGTACGATCCTGTCCTGCTCGCGCAGGTGTGCGGTCGGATAGCCCTCGCTCGGGCTCGCGCGCCACGGGCGGCCGACGTACAGGAGCGGCACGCCTTCGGGCTTTGCCTCCTCGAGCCGATGGCGGATCGGCCGCCACGCACCCATGTTCTGCGGCTCTTCCTGCGCCCAGACGACCTCGCGGAGGTTCGGATACCTGCGTAGCAGCTCCGCCGCCTGCTCGACGGGGAACGGGTAGAGCTGCTCGATGCGAGCGACGGCGACGAAGTCGGCGAGTGCCCGGTCCTCGTGGCCGACGATGTCGTAATAGATCTTCCCCGAGGAGAGGACGAGCCGCGTGACCTGCTCGTGATCGGCGCTCGGGTCGTCGATGACCGGCTGGAACTCGCCCGTCGAGAGCTCGTCGAGCGTCGATGCCGCCTGCTTCAACCGCAGGAGGCCCTTCGGCGTCATGACCACGAGCGGGCGCGCCGTCGCGTCGAGCGCCTGCCGCCGCAGCAGGTGGAAGTACTGCGCAGACGTCGTGCAGTTGGCGATCCGGATGTTCTCCTGCGCGGCGAGCTGGAGGAAGCGCTCGAGCCGGGCACTCGAGTGCTCCGGGCCGTTGCCTTCGTAGCCGTGCGGCAGCAGCAGCGTCAGCCGTGACGTCTCGGCCCACTTGGAGAGGCCGGCTGAGATGAACTGGTCGATGACGATCTGCGCGCCGTTCACGAAGTCGCCGAACTGCGCTTCCCAGAGCACGAGGGCTTCCGGCGCCGCTGCCGAGTAGCCGTACTCGAACCCGACGCAGGCGTACTCGGAAAGCGGCGAGTTGTGGATCTCGAACGACGCCGCAGCCTCGTCCAGATGCTGCATGGGCGTGTACGTCGCGCCGGTGTTCACATCGTGCAGCACCGCGTGGCGGTGCGAGAACGTTCCGCGCTCGGTGTCCTGCCCGGTGAGCCGGATCGGGATGCCCTCGACGAGGAGCGCCGCAAAGGCGAGCGCCTCGGCCTGCCCCCAGTCGATGCCACCCTCCCCGATCGCGTCGCGTCGGCGCTCGAGCTGCTTCATCAGCTTGGGGTGTGGCGTGAACCAGTCCGGCACGCGCAGGAGCTCCTCGTTCAGCTGCCGCAGCTTGTCGGCCGGCACCGCCGTGACGACCGCTTCCGCGGTCGAGACCGGGATCCGTCCGTCCGTGGCAGGCGAGGGTGCGGCGCCGAAGGTCTGCTTCAGCGCCTCGTGCGCGGCCTTCAGCTCGACGAGGACACCCTCCTCGAGCTTGTCGGCCTGCTCCTGCGTGAGGATCCCCGCCTCGACGAGCTCTTCGGCGTAGAGCGCGCGTACCGTCGGATGGCTTGCGATTGCCTGCGCGAGCGCCTCGTCCTGCTCGTTGTGACCATGGCGCCGGTAGCCGACCAGGTCGACGACGACGTCGTGGCCGAATCTCCGCCGGTAGGCAAGCGCGAGCCGAACGGCCGCCAGCGCATCCTCGGGCTCGTCGGCGTTCACGTGGATGATCGGAATGTCGAAGCCCTTTGCGAGGTCGCTCGAGTACCTCGTCGAGCGCCCATCTGAGGGATCGGTCGTGAAGCCGACCTGGTTGTTTGCGATCACGTGCAATGTGCCGCCGGTGGAGTAGCCCGCCAGCCCTTCGAGGTTGAGCGTCTCGGCCACCTCTCCCTGCCCCGCGAACGACGCGTCGCCGTGAATGAGGATCGGCAGCGCGACCGTCGGGTCGTGGTAGCCCTCGCGCGTCGACCGGTCCGTCTGTTCGGCGCGCGCGCGGCCCTCGACGACCGGGTCCACGGCTTCGAGATGGCTCGGGTTCGACGCGAGCGTTACGGTGATCTCACCCGACCGCGTTGCGCGGGTACCTTCCGCGCCGAGGTGGTACTTCACGTCGCCGCTGCCTCCCTCCTCGCTGACGACGACCGCCTCGATCGTCCGCTCGCCCTCGAACTCGCGCAGGATCACCTCATACGGGCGGCCGACGACGTGCGCGAGCACGTTGAGACGCCCGCGGTGGGCCATCCCGATAACGACCTCGTGCGCGCCTTCGTCGGCGGCGATGTCGATCGCCTCGTCGAGCATCGGCACCATCACGTCGAGGCCCTCGATCGAAAACTGCTTCTGGCCGAGGAAGGCGCGGCGGAGGTAGAGCTCCATCCCCTCGACCTGACTGAGCCGCCCTAGCAGCTGCACCCTCTCCTCGGCCGCGAGCGGCTGCCGGTAGCGGCCCGACTCGATCGCCTGCCGCAGCCAGACGCGCTCCTCGTGGTCGGAGAGATGCTCGATCTCGTATGCGATCGGGCCGCAGTAGATCTTGCGCAGGCGCGGGTAGACCTCGGCGAGGGTCTCGCCGTCGACGTAGAGACGCAGCAGCTTCGCGGGGATCCGCGCCATCAGCTCGGGCGTGAGCTTCGGAATCAGCCGCTCCGGCTCAAGTGCCGGGTCGCCCCGCGGCTCGGAGCCGAGCGGGTCGATGCGCGCCGCGAGATGGCCGTGCGTGCGATGCGCCTTGACGAGCGACATCGCGGCGGCGACGCCGCCGAGGAGCTCGTCGTCGACGACCGGCGCTGCGGGAACGGCCGTGGGGGGCGGCGCGACCAGCGGCGCCGGCGCGTGACCGTTTCCGTCCCGGTCGAGCCGCTCGAGTAGGCGTGCGAGGCCGGGCTGCGACTTCAGCAGCTCCTCGGGCGCGCTCTCGAAGAGCAGGCGCCATTCTTCGGGTACCGCGTTCGGGTTGTCGAGGTACTGCTCGAGCACGAGCGCGGCGTAGCCCGTGTTCAGTCCGTCGACCTCCGGCCGGCTCATCGCAAGGAATGTTGTAGCAGTGGGGGCGCCGCTACCAGAGCGGCCGCTGGGCGACGACGGCGATCGTCATCCCGAGGAAGAAGCTCGCCGCCACGACGAGCACTGCCACGAAGGCGAGCCGGTGCCCGCGCCCGCCCATCGCGGCTGCGAGCATCGCGATGACGATCGAGGGGCCGATCAGGCGAAGCGGATGCCAGGCGATGCCGATCAAGCTCGCGAAGATCGCGAGCGACGCGAGAAAGCCCGCGACGGTCTCCGAGGGCCGCGGCGTCGAGTCGACGGCGCTCACCTCCGCTCAGCCTCCGCCCGCGCGTGAGCTGTGCGCGGTGTGCGCGGATACCGACGCGTAGGTCCGCCGTGCGGGCGCGGCAGGAAACGCCGCGGGTGCAGCCGGCGCCAGCCGGTCTCGGGGCCATCCGGTCCGATTCGCGCCGCAATCGCCGCCCCCTCCTCGGGCCTGGGCTCCGCCTTGATCGCGTAGTACACGACGAGGCAAAGGTAGACGATCGGCAACTTGAGGATCACCATCAGGAACACGAGCTCCAGAACCGTGTGCCTCGGCATCCTGAAATTCTACCCCTGAGGCCTCCAGAATGAACCAATTCGGGACTGTTCACCGTTTTCTTACCGAGAACCGGTTACGACCTCCCGCTTTCCAGGAATGAAGAGGCCATGAGCTACGAACAGCTGCGCACCCTGATGGAGCACGGCGAAGAGATGGGCTGCATCAACATGTCCGCCTTCAACGCCCTCGTCCAGGAGCTCGAGCTCGACAGCGACGAGCTGAACGGCCTCTACGAGCAGATCGAGGAGCGCGGCATCGAATTGACGGACGACTGCGGACTGCCCGAGGTCGAGGTGGCGAGCTACGTGAACAGCGAGGTCGCCTCGATGACGACGGACTCGCTCCAGCTCTTCCTCAACGAGGCCGGGCGCTACCCGCTGCTGACCGCCTCCGAGGAGGTCGAGCTCGCGAAGAAGATCGAGAGGGGCGACAGGCACGCGAAGGACCGGATGGTCAACTCGAACCTCCGCCTCGTCGTGTCGATCGCGAAGAAGTACCAGGGCCACGGCCTCTCGCTGCTCGACCTGATCCAGGAAGGGATCATCGGGCTGATCCGGGCTGTCGAGAAGTTCGACTGGCGTCGCGGCTACAAGTTCTCGACGTATGCAACCTGGTGGATCCGCCAAGCGGTGCAGCGCGGGGTCGCGAACAAGTCGCGCACGATCCGCATCCCGGTGCACATCGTCGAACGCGAACAGAAGATCGCGCGCGCAGAGCGCGAGCTTATCCTCGAGCTCGAACGCGCACCGAGCGACGAGGAAGTCGCGAAGAAGGCGAAGCTGAACCCGAAGCACGTGCGCGAGGTGCGCACCGCCGCACGCACCGTTGCGAGCCTCGACAAGCCCGTCGGCGACGACAGCGACACGGCCTTCGGGGATCTCGTCGCCCAGGAGTCGGGCAACGTCGAGGAGGAGGTCGTCGTCGCCCTCGGCGAGGACGCGCTGCACCGTGCGATCGCCACGCTGCCGCCGCGCGAGCAGCTGGTGATCAAGCTCCGCTACGGCCTCGACCGTGAGCATGACCCGAAGTCGCTGGAGGAGATCGGCCGGCGGATGGGCATCACGCGCGAACGGGTGCGTCAGATCGAGACGCAGGCACTCGCGCGCCTGCTGCAGCAGCGCGAGGGCTTCCCGGCGGCGTCTCGCCGCCCGTGGCCGCGTCCTCGGTCGCCCCGATAGTTGAACTATCGGGGCTCCCTGCGTCCTTGCCACGAACGCCGAGCCACTCGCCGGATAAACCACTGAACTTACGGCCGGATGTACTAGCGCGCGGACGCAGTTCCGCAACCAGGTTTCCAACCTGGTTGCAGTCGTTCCGGAAAGACTGCAACCTGACTGAAGTCAGGTTGCGCTGAGGCGCTTGCCCCAGACCGTGAAGGAGGGCTGGGGATCCATACCTACTTTGCGGTCGAGGCGGAGCGCCCCGCTCGTGTTCTCGGAGTCGACGTTCAGCGCCGCGAGCAGGCCGCGCTCGCGCAACGCGGCGAGGCCGCGCCCGCGGGCTGCCGGTGCGACCCGAGCAGCGAGACCCAGCCGATCGTCTCCCCCTCGTCCTCTCGCTCGCGGGCGATCAGGAACCCGAGAGTCGCACGATCGGCCTCGGCTGCGAGCCAGAGCGACGGGTCGTAGTCGGCGTTGATGGCGTCTGGGTTCTCGTGCCACCAGGACGCTTCGTCCTGCGCTCCGCCCCAGTGGTCGGAGAACACCTCTTGGTAGACGCGGTACATCGCCGCATCGTCGTCCCCGGGAACGAACGGCCGCGGCACCATCCCCGCCGGCGGTTGGGTCGGTGCGGCAGCGGCTGCAAGCTCGACGCCCATCCGCTGGAAGAAACGGAGCGGCTCGAAGCCGCGGCTCTCGAGCACCGAGGGCGCACCGTCGTCCGCCGCCCAGCACGCCGCGGTCAGCAACGGCGCATCTCCTGCGAGGCGTTCCGCCTCCGCGAGCAGGGCAGTGCCGACTCCATGTCCCTTCAGCGACGGGCGCACCCGCGTGAACGAGCGCATCTCCTCTCGCGATGCCGTCCACACGTGGCTGAACCCGGCCGGGACTTCGTCGAGGAGCGCGACCAACGGCTCGCCTTCGCGCAAGCGCTCGACAGCGGCGTCGCCGCGCAAACCGTCAGTCCCAACGCAGCACCCGCGTGCCTTCCCACCACTCCGGGTGGCCGCGATCCTTGCCGTCGGCGCGGAAGATCTCGGACGCCCGCGGCTGCTGGGAGAGGTAGTCGTCGACCGCGCGCTCGACGCGCTCCCAGTCGGTGTCGTCGACGATGAGGAGCGACGGCGATGCGAGATCGGGCTCCACCAGCCTCATCCCGTCGAGCTGCTGGTCGTATTCATGGCCGTTGTCGTAGTAATAGACGCCGACGCGCCGACCCTCGAGCGCACCGGAGCGGAGCGTCTCGAACGCGTCCCCCTCGACGATTGCCGGTCTGCCGGAGAGGCCGTAGCGCTCGAGGTTCGCCTCGAGCTGCTCGCGGCTCCCGTCGCCCATCGACCAGTTGTCGATCGCGACGAAGTTGCCCTGGTTTCCGAGCATCGCCGAGATCAGGCTCGTGCCGTGATAGGTCCCCACCTCGACGTATGACTCGCCTTCGCCGAGGCAGCGCGCTGCGACGTTCAGCAGTGCGAGGTTGTTCGGCTTCGCGAGCCCAGGGACCGCCTCGAGAATTTCCTGGAACCGGGCCGCGTCTGCGAGCTCCTCCGGCAACTCGCGCAAGAAGCGATCCACATTCACCGCAACTGATGGTGCCTGACGCACGCGTCCTTTCGTAGACGCTCTTGGTGGCTAGGCACCCACGCGCGCAGGTCAGACCGCGCTCTGGCCGGAGCGCAAGTGCGGCCGCGTCACGCGTGCCTGAGTCAGGTGAAAGTGCGTAGCAGTTTCACCTGATAGCCCAGCTATGCATTGCGTCGACGAGCGTGCCGAGCCGGCGGCCGGCCTCGGTGAGCCGGTACTCGACGCGCGGCGGGCGTCCGTCGAGCACGCGGCGCTCGAGGATCCCGGCGTCCTCGAGCTCGGTGAGCCGCAACGCGAGCGTCCGCGGGGGGATGCCCTCCAGCGTCTGCTTGAACTCGTTGAAGCGGACGGCGCCGGCTTCCGCCGCCGCCCAGAGGATTGCCAGCACCCAGCGGCGCCCGAGGAGGTCCGCCGCGCGGGCGACCTCCTCGGGCAGCGGCCGGCACTGCCTACACCGCATGAAGCTGCGTCTGCGGCTTCGGCTCGAGCGCGAGGTCGAGCACCTCGCTCAGCGTCATGACCGGATGGAAGCTCATCGCCTCGCGCACGTCCGCGGGGACGTCGTCGAGGTCGGGGCGGTTCCGTTCCGGGATGATCACGTCGGTCAGTCCGGCCGCGTGCGCCGCGAGCACCTTCTGCTTCAGCCCGCCGATCGGGAGGACGCGGCCCTGCAGCGTCACCTCACCGGTCATGCCGACCGTGTGCTTGACCGGCCGGTCGGAGAGGAGCGAGGCGAGAGCCGTTGCCATCGTGATGCCGGCGCTCGGTCCGTCCTTCGGGATCGCGCCCGCCGGGACGTGCACATGGAACGCACGATCCTTGAAGGCGTCGCCACCGACGCCGAGCTCGTCGGCGTGCGAGCGGATGTAGGAGAGAGCGATGCGCGCAGACTCCTTCATCACGTCGCCGAGCTGGCCGGTGAGCATGAGGTCCTCTCCGCCGTCCATCGTCGTCGCCTCGACGAAGAGGACGTCTCCGCCGGTGCCCGTGACCGCGAGACCGGTTGCGACACCGGGTACCGCGGTCCGCTCCGCCGCCTCCTGGAAGAACTTCTGGCGGCCGAGCGCGTCGCGCACGACTTCGATGTCCACGACGACCGGTGCCTCGACCTTGCCCGAGGCGATCTTCGTCGCGGTCTTGCGCAGGATCTTCCCAGCCTCACGCTCGAGCTGGCGGACGCCCGCTTCGCGCGTGTACTCGGACACGACGAGCTGGATCACGGAGTCTTCGATCGAGACCTCGTCCTCCCGCAGCCCGTTGCGCTCGCGCTGGCGCGGCCACAGGTAGTCGCGGGCGATCGCGGTCTTCTCGTCGACCGTGTAGCCGTCGAAGCGGATGACCTCCATCCGGTCGAGCAGTGGGCCCGGGATCGTGTCGGCGATGTTCCCCGTGGCGATGAAGAACACGTCGGAGAGATCGAGCTCGACGTCGAGGTAGTGGTCGCGGAACGAGTGGTTCTGCGCCGGGTCTAGCACCTCGAGCAGCGCGGCCGACGGGTCGCCGCGCCAGTCGGCGCCGACCTTGTCGATCTCGTCGAGCAGGATCACCGGGTTCATGGTTTTTGCGTCCCGCAGCGCACGCACGAGCCGGCCCGGAAGCGAGCCGATGTACGTTCGCCGATGGCCGCGGATCTCCGCCTCGTCGCGGATGCCGCCGAGCGACATGCGCACGAACTCGCGGTTGAGCGCGCGCGCAACCGACTCGCCGATCGACGTCTTGCCCGTTCCGGGCGGACCGATCAGCGTGAGGATCGCGCCGCTCTTCTTGTCGTTTGCGATGCCGCGCTCTTCGCGCAGCTTGCGGACCGCGAGGTACTCGACGATGCGCTCCTTCACGTCCTCGAGACCGGCGTGGTCACTGTCGAGGACCTCCTGCGCATGCTGCGGATCGAGGCGCTCGTCCGAGCGCACCGACCACGGCACCGACGTCAGCCAGTCGAGGTAGGTGCGGATCATCGACGCCTCGCCGGAGGACTCGCCCATCGTCTCGAGCCGCCGCAGCTCGCGGTCGGCCTGTGCACGGACGTCGTCGGGCATCCCGGCCTCTTCGATCTTCGTGCGGTACTCCTCGACGACAGAGCCCTCGTCCTCGCCGAGCTCCTTGCGGATCGATTCCATCTGCCGGCGCAGCACGTACTCGCGCTGCTGCTTCTGGACGTCGGAGTCGACGTCCTCCCGGATGCGGCGACGCACCTGGAGCTCGGTCAGCCGTTCGCGCTGCACGCCGAGCGCGAACTCGAGCCGCTCGACGATGTCGACGGCCTCGAGCAGCTGCACTCGCTGTGCGAACGAGATGTCGGGTGCATAGGCGCAGGTGTCCGCGAGCGCGCCCGCCTCGGTGATCGAGCGCAGGAAAGCGCTGATCCGGTCGTCGGCGTTGCGCAGCTCGAGAATCTCTTCCACGACGGCCCGGTACTCCGTCTCGAGCTCGCGTGTCTTGACCCGCGGCGGGTTGTCGTCCGGCCGCTCCTCGACCTCCACGTGGAGGCGTCCGAGGGCGTCCGTATGTGCCGCGCCGATCACGGCACGGTGCAGGCCGGTGAGTGCGACGGCTCGGCCACCTCCGGGGAGGCGGACTCGGTCGGCTACCTCGGCCACGGTGCCGACCTTCGCGTACTCGTCCTCGTGCTTGGGCACGAGCAGCACACGATCCTCGTCGCCTGTGTCGACCGTCAGGGTGACGGTCATGCCCGGGAACACCACGGTGTCGTCGAGCGGGACGAGCAACAGGTCGCTCAAGTTCAGTTCACTCTCCAATCAATATACTAGGTATCCGAATTGTACCTAGTCCAAACGTCCTTCCGTGTGGGCAAATTCCCGGGTTTCCGCGGGTTCAGCAGGGGGCGGCCCATGACGGGGACCCTCACCCAGAAGCAGATCCGCGACGTCGCGGCCTACGTGGTCGAGGACATCAACGGGTAGGTCAAGTGGCGACGAGCTCGCGGTCGGCGGCGTGGATCCCGGCGCCCGTCTCGAGATCGAAGAAGTGCAAGCGGCTCGTGTCCACCGCGAGCTGTGTCTTTTCGCCTTCCCGCGCGGGGTTACCACGCTCGACCCGCGCGATGAACGGGCTGCCGTGGTGGTGGGTCTGCTCGTCGGCGGCGGCAAGCGCCTCGTCGCCGATGATCTCCTTCAGCTCGTCCGCCTTCACGGGCGGCGCGTCGACCGCGAAGTGAAGGAAGATCTCGTGACCCATGTCCTCCTTGATGTCGATCGTGACGTCGAGCTTGACCGGCTCGTGGCCGCCGAGATCCTCGGGCCGGACGCCCAGAGCAACGCGGCGCCCGAGATACGGGCGCAGCTCCGCCCGCTCCGTCACGGGCAGCTCGTGGGGGCCGAACGTCACGGCGAGCCCGCCTTCGCGCTCGACCAGCTCCGCCTCGACGAGGTTCATCGCGGGTGAGCCGATGAAGCCGGCCACGAACAGGTTCGCCGGACGGTCATAGAGAACCTGCGGCCGGGCGACCTGCTGCAGGATCCCGCCGCGCAGCACGCAGACTCGGTCGCCGAGCGTCATCGCCTCGCTCTGGTCGTGAGTGACGTAGATCGTCGTCACCTTGAGGTCACGCTGGATCCGCGCGATCTCGGCGCGCATCTGCACGCGCAGCTTTGCGTCGAGGTTCGACAGCGGTTCGTCCATCAGGAAGGCCTTCGGCTCGCGGACGATCGCGCGGCCCATCGCGACGCGCTGGCGCTGGCCCCCGGAGAGGTGGCGCGGCCGCTTCGCCAGCACCTCGGCGAGGCCGAGCACCCGGGCGGCGCCCTCGACTCGACGGCGGATCTCCGCCTTGTCGATCCCGCGCATCTTCAGCCCGAACCCCATGTTGTCGTAGACGTTCATATGTGGGTAGAGCGCGTAGTTCTGGAAGATCATCGCCATGTCGCGCGCCTTCGGCGGCAGGTCGTTCACGATCTCGTCGCCGACCCGCACCGTGCCGCCGGTGATCTCCTCGAGGCCCGCGACCATCCGCAGGGCGCTCGTCTTTCCGCACCCGGACGGGCCGACGAAGACGACGAACTCGCCGTCGGCGATCTCGAGGTCGAGCTCGTGCACCGCGCGTGTGCCGTCGGCGTAGACCTTGGTCAGCCGGTCGAGCTGGATGGCCGCCACGGCCCGGAACCATACTGCCTCTGCCCGGTTTGCAACGCAGCCCGATGAGGCCTTAGAGTCCGCCCGCACATGAGCGCGGTGGCGGCCGCTGGGAGGAGCCGGCGCAGGCTCCGGTACTTCGCGGAACGTCGTGGATTCCTGGCGACGCTTCTGATCTCTCCTGCCGTGCTCGTGATCGGAGCGCTCGTCGGCGCACCTCTCGTCCTGGCTGCCTACCTGAGCTTCACCGACGCGCAGGCGGGGTCGTTGACCGGCAAGTGGATCGGGCTCGCGAACTTCCGGCGTGCCCTCCACGACCCGATCTTCCGGGGTGCGCTCTGGCACACGTTCCTCTTCACGGTGCTCTCGCAGATCGTGGTGATCGTCTGCGCCGGGCTGATCGCGCACGCGCTCGTCCGGAGCTTCCGCGGCCGCTGGCTCGTCCGCTTCTTCATCCTGCTCCCGTGGGCGGCGCCGATCGCCCTGACTGTGATCGGGTTTCTGTGGTTCTACGACCCGCAGGCAAGCATCTTCAACTGGTTCCTGATCAAGCTGCACATCGTCGACCCGACGAACGTGCCGAACTGGCTCGGCACACCGAAGGCGGCGATGTCGTCGATCATCACCGTGCAGGCCTGGCGCACGATCCCGTTTGCGGTCGTGATCTTCCTCGCCGGGATTGCTTCGATTCCGGCGGAGGTCGACGACGCCGCGGCGATCGACGGCGCCACCGGCTTGCGGAAGTTCTGGTACGTGTCGCTGCCCCTCCAGCTGCCGATTGCGATAGTGGCGGTCCTCTTCGGGATCATCTTCACGGCGACCGACATGGTGGTGCCGTACATCCTGACGAACGGCGGCCCGTTCAACTCGACGCAGGTGCTGACGACCTACGCGTTCCAGACCGGGATCAACGCCGGGAACATCGGCGAAGGCGCGGCGATCGCGCTCTTCATGCTGCCCGTGCTCGCGTTCGTCGCGATCGGGATGCTCGTGTTCGCACGCCGGGCCGAGGTCACATGAGGCACCGGCTCTTTTCCTACGGCGTTGCAGTCCCCTTCGCAGTCATCCTCGCCTTCCCGTTCTTCTGGATGGCCGTGACCTCGTTCAAGCCGGAGGCGCAGGTCTACGACCCGAAGAAGGTCTGGAGCTTCGATCCCACGCTCGCGAACTACGGCTTCCTCTTCCATCACACCAACTACCTGCGCTGGATCGGCAACTCATGCTTCGTCGGCGCGATGGTCGTGCTGATCACGCTGGCAGTCGCGCTGCCGGCCGGCTACGCGCTCGCGCGCCTGTCGGGCCGCGCCGGGCGCACCATGGGCGTCGGGATCTTCCTGACGTATCTCGTCCCGCCGACGCTCCTCTTCCTGCCGCTCTCGCGCGTCATCTCGCAGTACTTCCACCTCAGCGACCGCCTGTGGTCGCTCGTGGTCGTCTATCCGTCCTTCACGATCCCGTTCGCGATCTGGCTCCTGATGGGCTTCTTCAAGACGATCCCGCAGGAGTTGGAGGACGCCGCGCTCGTCGACGGCTGCTCGAGACTGAGCTCGCTCGTGCGCATTGTTTTCCCGATCTCGATCCCGGGGATCCTTACCGTCGTCATCTTCACGTTCTCGCTCGTGATCAACGAGTTCGTCTACGCAATTACGTTCATCTCCAGCGCGGAGAATCGCACGCTGACCGTGGGCGTTCCGACCGACCTCATCCGCGGCGACCTCTTCAACTGGCCGGGGATCATGGCGGCGATCCTCATCCCGAGCATCCCGCTCGCACTCCTCTACAACGCATTTCTGAACCGGTTCATCGCAGGGTTCACCGGCGGAGCGTTCCGCTGACGAAAGGAGGGTCGATGTCGGACGGCAAGCTTAGTAGGCGCGAGCTGCTGAAGAAGGCGGGAGCTGGTGCAGCCGCCGTGGGAGTCTCGGGTGCGGCCGCGCCGTTCTCCTTCGCGGGGCCGATGAAGTTCAAGAACCGGCAGCTCAAGGGCGACCTGTCGATCATCCAGTGGGTGCACTTCGTGCCCGCCTACGACGAGTGGCTCGACAAGACGTGGATCCCGCAGTGGAGCGAGAAGAACGACGTGCAGGTGAAGATCGAGCACATCCTCAACACACTGCTCGACACGCGTGCTGCTGCCGAGGTCGCCGCCCAGAGCGGGCACGACCTCTTCATGAACCTCCACCCGATGGCGGCCTACGAGGACCAGGTCATCAACCACGCGTCGATCATCAAGGCGATCGAGCAGAAGGTCGGCAAGTACAGCGAGCTCGGGAAATTGAGCACGTACAACCCGAAGACGAAGAAGTACTTCGCCGTCTCCGACAACTACGTGCCGGATCCGGTCGTCTGGCGACGAGACCTCTGGAGCGGCGTCGGGGAGGCGCCGTACACGTGGGACCACGTGCGAAAGGCGGCGCCGAAGCTGAAGGCGGCCGGGCATCCGATCGGGATCGGGCAGGCGCAGAACGACCTCGACTCGAACATGGCGCTGATCGCCTTCATGATGTGCTTCGGCTCATTCGTGCAAAACGCGGCCAATCGGCCGGCGCTCAACTCGAAGGCCACGATCGAGGCCGTGAAGTTCATGGCCGACCTCTCGAAGAGCGAGGACTCGGGCATCTTCGCCTGGAATCCCTCCTCGAACAACAACTACCTCTACTCCGGCACCGGGTCGATGATTCTCAATGCGATCTCGGCCACCCGTACCCCGGAGGATCTGCACCTCTCGTTCGCGGACGACCTTGCGATCTGGCCCATCCCGATCGGTCCCCATGGCCGTCTCGGGCTCGAGCACGTGATGGGCTGCTACTCGATCTGGAAATTCGCCCAGAACAAGGAGAACGCGCAGCAGTTCCTCGTCGACCTGTGCGTGAACTACAAGCAGGCGACAGACGCATCGAAGCTCTACAACTTCCCGAGCTTTCCGGGCGCGTACCCGTTCAAGCAGATCCGCAAGGCCGCCGCGGCGGACACGCACAAGCCGCGGGGCAAGTACACCGTCCTCACCACGATCGCCGAGAAGTTCACGCACAATATCGGCTACCCCGGGACGACGAACGCGGCAATGGACGAGGTGTTCTCGAAGTTCCTCATCCCGACGATGTTCGCGCAGGTGTCACAGGGCAAGATGAGCGCGGCGGACTCGGTGCGCTCAACGAACTCCGCCGTGAAGGACATCTACGCGAAGTGGCAGGAGCGCGGAAAGATCTAAACGGTTACGACGACCTTGGCGCCGCCGGGGCCTGCTTGCTGACGCTCCCAGGCCTCGGCGACCCGGTCGAGCTCGTACCGCTCGACGTCGATTGCGATGTGTCCGGCCACGACGTGGTCGAGCAGCTCGAGGTACGCGCGGCGGAGGTCGTCGCGCGAGAGGGCGAAGTTGGAGTGGCCGACGATCTGCAGCTCCTTGCCGCGCACATCGGCCGAGCGAAGCGGCGCCTCGGGCGCGGCGGACTGGCCGAGGTGCACGATCCGGGCGTGCGGCGCCGCGTGTGCGAGGGCGTTCGCGAGCGGCTCGCCCCAGACCGCGTCGATGCACACGGTGAAGCCGTCGCCGCCGAACGCCTCGTGAATCGTGTCGAGCTCGCGGCGACCGACACCCAGGACCTTCGCCGCGCCGAGGAGCGTTGCCGCCTGAACTGCGATCCGGCCGACGGCACCGGTCCCTCCCAGGACGAGCACGCGGTCGTCGGGCGTGATGTTCGCCTTCCACGCCACCGGCACCCACCCGGCGACGCCGGCGATGCCCGCCGCGACGGCGACCGCCGGATCGATGCCGTCGGGCACGGGTATCGCGAGCTCTGAAGGAAACTCGACCCGCTCCACGACAAACCCCGGCTTGCTGATGCCGCGGCCCTCGCCGAAGAGGTAGACGAGCTTGCCGTCGTCCGCCCGGCCCACGGCCTCGCAGCCCGGCTCGTACGGGAGCGGCGGATGCCCGCCGTAGAACACGCCGCTGCCGACTGCGATGTCGAGCGGGTTGAGCGCCACCGCTTCGATCGAGACCCCCACGGGCGGCCGGTCGACCTCGACGGGCCGGGGCGGCGTCTTCAGCTCGAAGATCTGGGCAGCGCGCACGCCGCACGATAACGCGTCACGGGTTCTCGTCCTCCAGCCCGACGGCGGCGAGCGCGGCGGCGAGGTGCGGGTGCTCCTCGACGCGCGTCACGTGGCCGTCACGCGTCGTCACGATCGCGGCGTAGCGCCCGACGAGGTAGTAGCGGCGCGACTGGAGCGGGCGCTCGTCGGTGGCGTCCGCCTCCACGCGCGAGAACCGCATGCTGACGACGACGCGCTCGCCGACGCCGATGCAGTGGTCGACGGTCACGTGGTAATCCTCGGCAACGCGGTCGCGGAGGATGTCGAGCACGTCGGCGCGATCCGCAATCGCAGCCACCTCCCCCACGCCGATCCACTCGACCTCGGGATCCAGCATTCCTTCGATCGCATCGAGGTCACCGGCGACGAACGCCCGGTAGCCACGCAGGAAGAGGTCGACGGCGGCCTGGCTCATTGTGCGAGCGTACCGAGCGGCACCTCGAACCGCGCGTGCTCGATCAGCACCGGATCGTGCGTCGCGCAGACAATTGCGGTGCCGGTCGTCGCGGCGAGCTCGGCGAAGAGCCGGCCGACCGCGCGCGCGTTCGCTTCGTCGAGCCGGGCGGTTGGCTCGTCGGCCAGCAGGAGCTTGGGTCGCGCCGCGAGTGCGCGCGCAACGGCGACGCGCTGGCGTTCGCCCATCGAGAGGCGGGAGACGCGTTGTTGCACGAGCTCG
>WNGE01008626.1_pt1 | contig 20818 bp, 22 predicted proteins | sample 5400651 | NCBI WGS metagenome assembly WNGE01 (sample SAMN13153370, study PRJNA577476) | soil metagenome | isolation source: 60 cm soil or saprolite under grassland replicate 2 | place: USA:California | collected 2016-06-15 | reverse complement strand
ACATGTACCTCTGCAGTCCCACATATGATAATCTCAGTTCTCAAATGGAAACTGCTCCTTGTCTGACCGCCCTAGGCGATCCCGTGCAGGGCGCCGCGTCGAACCTCCCCACTGCTCCCGGAAACGGAACATGTTCCGGTACGTCCCAACTCTCTGCCATTAGTGCGGGCATTCAAGCCGAAGCCAATTTCGGCGCTGGCGCATTTACTCTACCAGTCTTCGAACGTTCGATCCAGTTCGGCTATCCTAACACAGGCTGGATTCGAGCCATCAACAGCAACGATGAGGGTCTGCCCAACTATTTCACGTGGCTGAACGCCTGGAATCCTACTGCCCCTCAACCGGGTACAATCCGTCAGGGCTTCAGCCAGAGCACTAGGTCAGTTAACCCCTACATTGCCAGTACTACCCACGACCTCTACATTGTAGGAAATGTGTACGACTCTCTCTTCAGGCCAAACCCGTTAGCACCGGCCCAAGTGCTCGACTGGATGAGCATAAGTCACCAGCAGCTCCCGAACAGCGGGATCACATATACCCTGCCGGCAGGAACTGTCTCGACCTTTCGCTTCACTCTCCGGCCTGACCTGTACTTCCAAGACGGTAGATCAGTCATCTCGTATGATGTGGCGTTCAGCTACCTCTCGTTGGTCCGATCAGGGTCTGTCCTAGGTATCCTTGCGGCACCCATGACAGGGATAACTGTCCTTGGACCCCACCAGTTCGACATCAGCGTCAGCTCTCTCGGCCCCTTCGTTCTGCCAAACCTCACCAGCCTGCCGATACTATCCGCACGCTACTGGACAAACGCTGGAAACTCGGCGTGGGACAGTGCAGTCACGACTTGCACCACGGGGATCGGCTGTCCCTTCTCCCAGTACACGCTTTCAGGGTCAACCGTCAACTGCGCCCTAAACTGCACTCCCTTCTCGGCGAGCCTCATGACGGTCAACCAGGCGGATGTCACGGTTACTTTTGATCCGATCGCGAACCACATCTTCGTTGGCTCGGGTCCATGGCAGTGCGGCACAGTGACAGGCAGCGGTAGCGGCATCTGCACCCCATCCCCCTTCATTCAGAATCCACCGGTAGGAGGCAGCTATACTCTGACACGTTTCGGGAATGGTCTTGCTCCTGCGTCTAGCGTCAGCCAGATCTACTTCCGCAGCAGCGGCAACCTCGCCCTCTGCATCTGGGCCACGTTCAACTGCACTTCCAGCTTCCAGCAGAACTTCCTCTACTTCTCCCAGATCGCAGCCTGCTTCGGCCAGCCAGTCAACCTCACCAGTCCTCCCTGCTCCCACTGGCAGCAAGGCATTGGCAACCCCGGAACGGGGAACCCGGTAGGCCTCACTCAAGTCGCCATCGTCAACAGGTTCGTAGGAGTCAACTGGGTCGCGCCGTATAACTGGAACACCAGCCCACCAACAGGCATCGCAGCTCTCTCCCCCGTACTGTACGAAGGATCAGTAGTCCTCAACTCGGCCTCTGTCGTTGGCTGCCCCAGCGGATACGACTGTTAGAATAAACGTGATGCAAAATCATGCTGTCGAGATAATGAGATAAGCAACGAAAGCAATTCTCGTTACTGGTCATCGAAAGGCAAAATTGAAAAAATGTCCTAGGTGCAACTCGATCAGCTCAGATGCTGAAAATGTCTGTGGAGTCTGCGGGGCAAGCCTCTCAGGCATAACCTCCCAGAGACTTGAGCAACTCGTTCACAGAGAATCTGAGATCAAGGCCAAGAAAAAACTAAGCATAGTCGGCCTTGCCCTAGTTATAGCCGCCCTGACAATGACGGGCGTAGGAGTCTTGTTACTGATTATATTCAACGCCCTCGGCGTCTTCCTTTTGCTCGCTGGATTGATACTTATCGTGTACATTTTCGGAGGCGCGGGAGCGGGACTAGGAGGATCGGGAGGGTTGCGAAGCGGAGGGGGAAAAATTAGTATGCAGGAAGCGGAAGCTAGGCAAGATGAAGAAGAGAGGAAGAGAAGGAGGGGTGAACAAGACTAAGTCTTCCGTGAGCCAAGCATTCGTAGCGTTCAAACTAACAGCGCTAAATGTTTGACCCGAAAAGTCGTTGTGTGGAAGCTTGATATTTATCGCTTCGTCAGCGTAACGGGGCAGAGTGGGTCTCTGGTATGGAGTTTTTCAGACATTGCCCAGGCTGTGGGCGCAGGTTCCACATCAAGCTGGAAAGCAAGAAGATGGTTCATCTGGACAGGGAGTCGATGCAGGGAAACGAGTGACCGTTGAGTGTTAGCCAGTTTCGAGGAGCCCCAGTCCTACTTGTCCAGGAGAGCAGTAGACCAATAGTCGTTGATGTCGAGGAATTCCAGTACTCGTACAAGTGCAAACACTGCGGGCATGAGTGGTCTGAGAAGCGCGTTGAAGATCATCGGGAAGCCTGACACCGGACAAAATATCAGTGGGCATTTCAGGGCCGGGCGCACAGTTGCAGAAGCTCGATCGCGCGAGTCGAGGTTTCAGAGACTTCTCAGAGCCGAACTAGAAGAATGATATTCGCGATCAGCAAGTCAATAATTGTCAGTGGGACAGATCTCTTTGCGAATCGTGCGAAGCTGAGTCTCTTTTCTTCCTTGTTGAGAATGTTTAGTGCGACCATGTTCGACGCTGTCCCTATGGGCGTGGCCATTCCGCCGATGCCCGTGCCTACGGCCAGGGCCCATGCTAACGGTGCGATTGACACTCCTGGAAAGCTGGACATCGCTCCAATTACGGGGATGAAGACTGTGACCAGCGGGACGTTGTCAACAATCTGGCTGATTAGTGCCGTAGTCCAAAGCACTAGTGTGACGGCAAGGGGGAGGTTTCCGCCCGACTCCTGAACCATCCAGCCGCCTAGCTGAACCAGCAGTCCGGTCTTTGCGAAGCCTGCGACTAGGATGAATAGTCCTCCGAAGAAGAAGAAAATCTGCCAATCGATTCTCCCGAGGACATCGCGGACCTCACTAGACCTGGACGACTCGTAGACAAGAATCAGAAATGCAGGGAGAAGAGTTGCGAGGGCTGCGGAGACCCCGAGAAAAGTATGCACTATCAGGAACGTGACGGCGAGTCCCAGAGACACGAGGCTAACTTGGAGGAGACCCCGATCCTTGACAGCGCTCGATGGACTCGGAATCTTGACCGGTCCACGTTCCCGATGCCGCTTCATCGCGTCGCGATGCAGAAATCCGTGATTCCTCAGATAGAGAATGGAACTGTTCACTGCGAGAATCGCCAGTGCAATCGGCGCAGTGTTGAAGAGAAATTGATTGAACGAGAGATTTACCAATGGCGAGGAGCCGATGATAACGTTCGTCGGGTCCCCCACCATCGTAGCGATACCGCCGACGTTCGCAGCCAACACCTCCGCTATCACGAAGGGGATCGGATCAATGCCAAGACCGTCGAACACCTCCACCGTCAACGGGACAATGAAGAGGGCCACTGTGACGATGTCGAGGAGCGAAGCCATGCCCGCTGTCAGTAGTGGTAGTAGAACGTACATGAGGACCGGATGAGCATCAACTGACCCAGCCAGACGAAGACCCATCCACTGGAAAAACCCCGCCTCTCGGAGACTCGAAGCGATAATGAACATCCCCAGAAGGACGCCGAGCGCCGTCCAGTTGATCGCCGAGACAAGATCTGTCTCGCTCAAGACACCGGTGCCAACCATCAGAGTAGCGCCAAGCACCGCGGCGGAGGGCTTGTGAAACCTGTCGGAGAGAATCAGGCCATAGACTCCGAAGAAGACCCCGATCACAATGACCGTGAGGGCTGTTGGGAGAACCAAATCTCTCGGCAAATCAGACCCAGTTCATAAAAGGTCTCTCCAAAACTCTCAGGCAGTCGGATTTCTGAAAGAGGAAGCCTATTCTGATACTAGGATGATTCTATGTGAGGAAAAAGCGTAGGCTCCTCGCTCGTGAAGCTCTCTTTACAATCTAAAATCATAGTAGCAGAGTCGATCGTAGCAACTATCCTAGTAGCCGCATTATTCTCAGATTACGAGAGCAATATCTATCTGAGACAGTATCTAGCTCAAGCCCTAGGCGGATTTCAAGCAAACATCTATCTTGAGTCGATAGCCAGGTTCGGAAATTTTCTTTTAACCCCGCTACGAGTACTCACCCTGACTCTACTCTCCCTCATGACTCTGATCCTTTTGCTCCTACTCCTCTTCATGTTCTGCACTTTTGTTCTGAGCATGGTGAGGATCCGAAGGGCGAAACCGAGACGTGCGTATCGTCCTGTGATCCGCGAGTCAGCATTCGACTCTGAATAACCGGCCACCGCCGTCTGGCAAAATGTATATACAGGATCACGTCGGGACCGAATCATCGTTTCTTCGAGGATCTGAGAGCCTTTGCGAATCGCCGTCATCGCCGCTGGAGTAGTTGGAAAGGCAACGGGAACCGGACTCGAGAGCAAGGGACACGAAGTCGTCTTCTACGATAATGACAAGGCGAAACTCGCCAAGATAGCCAGCGAAGGACACAGGGTCGCTTCCTCCATCAAGGAAGCTGTGGGACAAAGCGAAGTCTCAATGATCTGCGCTCCAACACCCAATGCAAACGGCGCCGTGGATCTGGGAATACTCCTCACTATTTGCTCTGAAGTGGGAAGCGCTCTCCAGCAAAACGACTCTTACCATCTCATAGTCGTCAGGAGCACAGTTCCTCCGGGAACCACCAGAGAAATTGTAGTTCCCCGGATCGAGGCGACTGCGGGTGCTCCGACCGGCTTACGGTTCGGAGTCTGTCATAACCCCGAATTTCTACGAGAGAAATTCTCTTCCGAAGATTTCTTGCACCCGAGGGCGATAGTTATCGGGGAAATGGATGAGCTGGCGGGAAGAACACTTCAGTCAATCTATTCCTCCTTTGGTTCCCCCGTATTCCGTTGCGACCCGGAGACATCCGAGATGACCAAATACGCGTCGAACCTCTTCAACGTCACAAAAATCAGTTTCTTCAACGAGATCGACAAAGTCTGCAGAGCACTTGGCGTAAAGTCAGAGCAAGTAGGCAAGCTCATGCCGTTACTCGCCCTCGGGCTCAGAGACGACCTTCAAGAATGGGGCATATGCGGGGGCCGAGCTTTCGGAGGCATGTGCCTTCCCAAAGATCTGGATGCATTCATCGCGTTCGCTCGAAACCAGGGAATTCATGTTCCCCTGCTTGAGGCAGTCAGACAAGTCAACCAGACTATGTCCAAAGAAGATCAGAAGATCGAAGTGCTCGTGGCTAATGGCTGACCTTCTCCCCCTAATACCTCTCGGCATAGTTGGCGTGATTACATGGAGCCTTTGGGCGATGAGGAGAATGTACGGAAGAGCCTACCGGCCTTTTCAGGGCTCTTTCACCACGACAACATCCGTTGTCGTCCCGGTTTACAATGAAGACCCAACGGTTCTCCTTCGAGCCATCACATCCTATCTCGCCAACAAGATTGGGGAAGTAATCTTGGTCGTAGACCATCAGGACAAGTTGAGCATAGAAAACATTCGGACGAACTTCTCCTCCTCGTCTCACTCCAATGTGAGGCTGATTGTCACAGAGGAACCTGGGAAACGGCCTGCCCTCGCTCGTGGAATCAGTGAGGCGACAGGGGAGATTGTTGTACTATCTGACAGTGACACCAAATGGGCACAGAACCTTCTCGAAGAGATACTGAAACCCTTCAGCGATGCGGAAGTAGCGGGTGTCGGGGCGAAGCAGAACGTGGATCACTTCGAGGATTCTCTGGTTTGGAGAATAGAAAACTGGCTCCTGGATCTAAGGTACATCGACTTCGTTCCAGGAATGTCGGTGGACGGGGTGGTAAACTGCTTGTCGGGGAGAACGGCCGCGTATAGAAGATCTCTGCTCCTCCCCGTTCTTCCGGAGCTAGTCGGCGAGACTTTTCTCGGCAAGAAATGCGTTGGTGGTGATGATGTTCGACTAACGCAGCTCATGCTGATCCAAGGCTACAAGACAGTCTACCAGAGAACCGCCGAGGCCTACACTGTCTACTCTGGTGGGTTCGGCAGCTTTGTCAGGAGAAAGATAAGATGGAGTAGAAATAGCTACAGGGCGAACCTCCGGGCTCTCTGGCAGGGCTGGGTCTGGCGGAAGAGCTGGATCCTCCCCATCAGTATCTTCCACGCTACCATCACACCATACACCCTCGCTATCGGCGCCCTTGCGACAACCTATCTAGCCCTTTCCCAGCCGGGTGCGGTAGCCCCAGTGTTCGGGACAGCCCTCAACATACCCCTACTCTGGATTGTCTTCAGCATCAGTGGCCGCTCCTTCAAAGGCTTGAGTCATTTGAGAAGGGTCCCCTGGGACATCTCGCTGATCCTAGTGATGACTTTCCTAATGATCTTTGTGCTAGTACCGGTCAAAGTCTTCTCCCTCATAACAATGAATCGGCAGGGCTGGGTCGGCACAAGATAGACATCCTACCGTCATCGCGCTTGTCTGAGAACCGAAACTCGACCGACGAACAGCTTTGTGGAGCTGGGGTCAGAAGGTGATGAAACTGTAATCGACGTTGTAGGGTTTGGGTGAGCTTCCTTGGACCCAAGCTATGGGAACATTGGGCGATTTCATCATGTTCCCAGGCAGATTGAGAAACCTGTTGGTCGAGGAGCTGCTCAGCTGCCGGACGGACCAAGAGTTTCCGTCAAACCTCGCTAGCAATATCTGCGAGTTGTCAAACTGGGCTGGGGGATCTCCATTCCAAGAGAAGGGTCCACCCGTATTCCAACCGACATAGACATTGCCCCTTTCGTCGACCTGGACCATGGCGTTCAGCTGGTTCTGGCCGTCGGAGTGAACCACGATTGGTGTGGACCAGGTTTCGCTTGACAGGACTGAGTACATTGTGTAGTTGTTCTGCGAGCGCGTATCCCTTTCCTTCCATACGAGGTGGACTCTTCCTTGGGAATCTGCTGCCATACTGGGGTAGCGCTGGTCTGTGCCGTAGGTTTCGGGAATAGGGGCGGTAGAGTTGGACCAGGTGTTTCCCCGGTCCGCCGAGAACGTGTATCGGATCCGGTTGTTCCCTGTGTCTCCAGGGTCCTCTCCGTACCAAGTCACCCGCAATGTACCTGTAGAGTCTTGGACTATTGTGGGCCTAGAGTGTACTTCCCCGTTTGGCGGGGCGAGCTTTGTGTAGTTGGACCAGGTCAGTCCGTTGTCATTTGACACAGTCATCATCGGTGTGTCGCAATTCGATGAGGCACATTTTCCGTTTGCTAGATTCGCTAGATCTGTTCCTTCCCAGACCACGTAGATGCGCTGGGGATTTGAGCGATCAACCAGAATGTCAGGGTGCTCCTGCCAGTGGCTGGCGTCTGGCGCCCGCAGGTATCCATCGATATGGTATGGGATGATCTTCGGTGTTGTCCACTGGGAGCCTGTCCATCGTGAGTACCAGATCTGCCGGTCCGCCGGGCCAGTGTCGTTTGGCACTTGATACCAGACAGCGTGGATGACATCATCGCTACTCAGAGCGATGGCAGGAACTCGTTGAGTCTGTCCTCCAATGTAGATGGGGCCACCGCCCAGGTGAGACCAGGTGAGACCATTATCTTTCGAGAAATCCACATAGGCCCTGGCGTAGCCTTGTCCTCCAGGTTGGGTCCGATAGGCTATGTATGTTGTTCCTTTGCTGTCGACGGCCAGCTTTCTTGTTCCGCCCCAGGCTAGCCCCTGCCAGTCGGATGTCGAGGCCACTTTGACGCCGTTGGCAGGAGCGATAGGAGCTGGTCTGCTCTGTTTTGGAGCCGTGATCTGTAGTCCTACTATTATGAGTATGAGGATGATCGCCGTCAGAACGGTCAACAGTATGTCCTTCGGCCTGGACCGTTTTGGTCCCGCATCGGTGGTCAGAATGGTCCGCCTCGCAACCAGTCTGTTAGCTGTTCTTTGTTGAGGTCTGGCTGTAGCATATGGTATAGGGCGATCCTGCTCCGCTCAGCCAGGCTATTCGAAGGATCCCATCAGATGAATCTTGTGGCATAACGGGCCATTTGTTGTCGGGTGAGAAGCCTGTCCCGAGTTGTGTTAGGGTTGAGTACTGGCTAATCTGCATGATGAAGGCCTTTGCATTGTCTGACGAGGCCGCGTCGATCCCCGACCATTCCTGCCAAGCCACAAAGACCATGCCTCCCTGGCCGGTCGAGAGAGTCGGGTCTGACTGGTTGAGTTGTGATCTAGGGTAAACATTTGTCCACGCTGTCCAAGTCGTTGCAGTGAGGTTGGCGTTTAGAGATGAATATTTCACGAGAGAATTGGCATGCGCATTGTCCGATCCGTCCCAGACGAGATGCAGCTGGTTGGACCTATCGATGGTCATGCTCACATGCTTCTGGTTGAAACCTTCAATTCCAGCTACTATCTTGACGAATCCCCAAGTCCCTGTTCCGGCATCCCATCGGGCGTACTTGATGCGGGTTCCGCTCTGCCCCAATACTCCTCCATACCAGGCTGCGTACAAGTTTCCAGAAGTGTCGACTACTCCATCCGGACGGCTCTGCCCGGAAGATTGCAATGGTGAAGTGTTCTCCCATTGGGACCAGGTCCTTCCCCTGTCTGTTGACATGGAGTGCTTGATCTGTTGCAGGCCTCCGCTCGAAGAGTCTGATCCCTCCCAGAGAACGTGTAGCACATCATTCCTATCGACTACTATGATGGGGTGTTCCTGCCAGTACAATTGTCCTGAGTAGCCCAGAACCGGAGAAATATTGACCCACGTGGACCATTGGGTGCCGTTCCAACATGCGTATTTTATCTGTCTCTCATTCGTCCCACTGTAAGCTTGGTCGCGCCCATACCAGACCACGTGGACCCAGCCCTTCGAGTCAACAGCCACTGCTGGAACTCTCTGGTCAGCGCCGTTCCCCCCTCCCTCAGTGCTAGTATTCACCAGTGGTGGAGCGTTGACAATGGCAGCTGGACTTGCACCCAAGTCCGACCAAGTCTTACCATGGTCTCTAGAAACTGCCACATATACTTCGTAGTGATCAAGACCCGACGGAATCTTTCTGTACGCGAGGTACACGTTGCCGAGACTATCAGCTACCATTTTTCTCTGCCCGCTGTACCCGAGGCCCTTGGAGTCACTGGTCTGGCCCGCTTGTGACAGGACGGAAGAGAGGTTTCCCAGGTTCACACCGCCCCTGTTAGTCTGTCCTTGCCCTGTGATAGCCGCAGGCAGGGCTACGAAAAACGCGAATGCTCCTCCCACGACCAGGCATATCATGGTTGCAGCTAGAAGCTTTCGATGGATATGCCTCACATGGGCTTTTCGAGAAAGATGTCTGTTTCCTATTGAAAGATCGTCCGGGGTCGACTCTCGCGGATGTCTACGCGTCGCGAATACTACTAGTACGGCGGTGAAGCCGAGTGCCCACGCCGCCAAGAGCAGCCAAGTGGCCGGAATACTCGAAAGGATGCCGAACCATCCCTCAGGTGCAGTCGCGGCAACCACGGTTCTGTATGGGCCTGATTTTCCACTGGAATGAGTCTCGATGAATGAAGAGAGTCGAAGAAGAAGTGCACCCAGCGCCATGAAGCATAGGGCTATCCCTGCCCTCCGCGCGACCGCTAGGCTGTTCTCATTTCCCATCAGCAGATACTCCTCGATCTCTCAAGGTTTTGACACACAAATCGATAGCGAGATAATTTTTCGATGATCCCATTCCTCTATTCAACCCCGCTCGCCGACCCCTCGCGAGTGATAGATTCGTAGACTCCAGATACGAAGATGGCGATCGGAGGGGCACGAGTATCCTCGGTCTCTAAGACTTGTATAGCATCCCGGAACAGTATAGGCTACTCCATACCGAGGCGAAGTTCAGAACGTTCCAGTTCCGATCACCCACAGCAGTCTGGCGTGGACGAAACGATGTCGTTTGAAGTACGATATTATCGTAGATGGGATGAGTTTTTGGCCTTACAAACCTAGCTTAATGATTGCAGGAAAATCCCCAAAAATCGAAAATCCATTCCTTACATGACTATCCTCTGGCAGAAGCGAGTGACGGTAAATGAGTAGAGTGACTTGGCGAGGGGAATGAAATGAGTCTATTCGCTGAGAGAGTCTTTTCTGGTGCTGGCTAGTAGATTCCTGTTGTATCCCGAGACTGACATGTGTAACCTTTCCAGGTTCCACGACGACTGCGATCGGTAGATTGCATGATTGTATTCCACATGTTGCGTTCGGACATCCAGCGCCGTTCGGGGCTTTGTAGGCAATAAGACAGGGTCAGCGAATAGGTCCCTGGCGACAGTTTCGCCTGGAAGGTCCCATACAACGCGCAGGTGTTAACGATGAACCAGTTCACCGGGACGAACGTCTCCTTTCCGGATTGCGCCGTGACGACGACCTCGGTCGTAGTGCTTGGCGAAGGAACAATGCCTGTGTCAGAGCATAATGGTGAGATGTTTGCAATGCTGACGTTTCCAGTGATACCTATTTGTAATGACTGACCTGCCCCGTTTGAGGACTTAGCGATCGTGGGTCTGCCGGGACGTCGCAAGCAGTCTGTCGGTTATCTAGACAGGCGAGGCTGATGCGTAGGCTGAGATGCTTAGAGAGAGAATGGCGAGGAGGACTTCCAGAAGAAGTGTCTTCATTCTGAAAAACGTCGCCTGTCTAGGTCACGACTATCGTGACTGATAGGCTGGGCGAAATGTTCGTGTATCCTTCAAGTATCACATGTTGTTTCTCCTCCGGGACTAGTGCTGAGGCTCACCTTGGTCGGGTTGCTGACAGTAGTGTGAAAGACCACATTATCGACCTTCGGCGCACACTTGACCACCTCTCCAACGCTACCCGAGCTGCCGGTGCCCGCACTTCCTGAGAACGTGATGGTGACTGGGTTCGCTGACCATAGTGCCTTTGGGGCTGTGAGGCTAGCGAATCCCACCGCCATGTAAGCTCCCACCATGATGAGGCTTATTGTGAGGCCTACCAGTAGATGGGGTAGATATCGTCTGATGGGCGACTGCAATGGCAGAGCCACGAGAAGCACTTAGCGATTTAAGATTTGCGCGTGAAAGAAGCCAATTTCGACAATTCCGGCTAACCCCGGATATCCTAGTATCCCTTTCTAGCTATGGATGGCTGCCCGCTTCGACCTTAGCTTTTTGAAAGTTGAAGGTCTAGAAGTTGTCGCCTCCTTTGTGACGATGTCTGAAACCAAAACTACTCTGGATGACCAGAAAGACCAGTGCTCCGACATATACTGCAAAACTAATGAGTGGATGTATGAAGGATAGTATGATGGCGGCCAGGTATATCCAGGGTCCTGTTCTCCACCGCGTTCTAATTCTTTTCACGACCCTCTTGTCATGTTCGGGAACGACCAGGAGGCTGTTTCGAGTAGAATAGGATAGGATGCCCAACATGCAGAAGCTCGTGGCAATTATGTTAGCCCCGTAAATTATCACAGGCACCTGCACCTCAGGATATCTCCCGATTAGGGCTGTCGAGAATGGGAGAAATCCGATCGTAAGCAGGAAGAGAGTGTTCAGCCAGAGAAGTGGCCGGTCGACCCTCGTAACATAGTGAAACACGCTATGGTGGCTAATCCAGAGAACAGCCAACAGCAAGAAACTGAGAACGTAGCCTAGAATATCGGGCCACAAAGCCAAGATGTCTCCGACAACTTCGGACGATAGATTGGGGCCTGTTACGCCGCTCGCGATGACAGGGACGCTGAGGCTGAGAACCAGAACTGTCATCACGGTCGCGAATATACCGTCTGTGAGGGCCTCCGGTCTTCCCTTGCCGAGACCTGGAATGCTGGATTGGTCCAAACTCATTTCAGCTACACGAGAATCTTGTCTTCTTCTGGCAACGTTTAAGCCAATATCTTCGAAACATCGTTCTGCTCGAGGAAGAGAACTATGGTGGGCCGGGGGAGATTCGAACTCCCGACCATGCGGCCTCGAAAGGGTTTCCGCGTGTAAGGCGGACGTTCTCTCCGGGTGTTCCCTAACCGGGCTGAACTACCGGCCCACTGAGAAAGAGTCGTCGAGTGTCTTCAGGTAGATTACGATTTAGGTCGAGATTACCCAGCCTCGCAATATTTGAGAGACTGTCCTTTTATAGAGCGAATCGCTAGTTTTCATTCTGGGCATTTTGTATGGCGGGGAAGGAACCGCTTGTATACATCGACGGCGAATACCACCCTAAGGGAAGCGCAAAGATCTCAGTCTACGACCACGGACTACTCTACGGCGACGGTGTCTTCGAAGGAATACGCGCCTACAACGGGATAGTCTTCCACCTACGCGATCACATCGAACGACTATTCGAGGGCCTCAGAGTCACAAGGATCAACGTCTCGCTATCAAAGGAGGAGATGGCGAATGCTGTCGTTGACGCTCTACGAAAAAATAACATGATGGACGCTTACATCCGACTTATCGTTACGCGGGGACGGGGAAATCTTGGGCTGGACCCTCGGAGCTCTCCGAAATCGTCAACCATCATAATGTGCGAGCCCGTCGCACCGGCCCACGGCAAGGAGGCCCGGGAGAAGGGAGTGACCGCGATAATCTCCAGCTACAGACGCGACATGGTCGACGGCACGACCCACGAGCTGAAATCCCTCAACTACATCCAGAGCGTCCTCGGAAAATTCCAGGCCATTGACGCCGGCGCAGACGAAGTCGTAATGCTTGACCATAGAGGAATGGTCTCAGAGTTTCACGGATCCAACCTGTTCCTCGTAAAACATGGAATCCTGAACACCCCAACCTCTGCCGCAGGCATCCTCCACGGCATCACCCGTGCCCGAGTCCTCAAGCTCTCAGAAGAACTAGGCTACGAGGTGCATGAGAGAGACATCACACCCTATGAACTGCTCAACGCTGACGAAGTGTTCCTAACCGGAACAATGGCAGAGATAGTCCCGGTAGTTCGAATCCAAGGAGTCCCGATCGCTGATGGAAAGCCTGGACCTGTGACGAAAGAGATCATCAGAGCCTTCCAGAGGATAACGCAGGACCCGAAGGAGGGGACTGTTATCCGTGAGGCTGTTGCTGTTCAGGCCCGAGCCAGATCTCACTAAACTAAGCCCGCCTAATGAGTCATCGAGAATATCGACCTTCTGTCGCAGAAGCGTGTTTTGGTACTAGGTGCCCAACGGCACCGACTGGCCTCATTTCTTGAGAATGTTAAGATGGAATAGAGTATAGATCACGCAACCTCCAGCAATGTCCATCAGCGTCGCCCCAGCTACCAGCATGATGTCGCTGACCACGCCCGTCTGAAAGTAGCCAATCCATTGCTGGACTGAACTCCAGATCGAACCCACAACCACGGCTACACCAATAGCGAGGAGGGGCTTCCGATCAGGACTGGTTCTGACTCGAAGGTTGAGGATCCAAGAAGAGACAGCAAGGGCAAGGGTGAGGTGAAGTAGAAGCGTGAAAGGGGTAGTGTCAAACTGGGTCAGCTGGCCGAAGAAGAACCCAATTCCCGTCACGACCAAAACCGCTGAGGAACAGCCGAGGGTGAGTCTTAGCCATCGAGGAGTCGTGTCGAGGAGACGCACTGGCATGCCTGCCAGGGCCTAGTCCTCCTTGTTCTTCTCGACCCTCATCTGTGCGGAGTGATGCAAATGGAGAGGAAAACCAATTCTCCATCCCATCAGCAACGCATGGATTCTGGGCCAGTGCTGAAGCGAAACTGCACCACCGATTATGCCACCGGACAGGGCTAGGACTGCTGAGACTGCGGTGACAATTGCAAACGCGGTCTGGAACGCGTACGGTACTAACGCGTTTGGATAGACAATCAGGTTTGTGAGGACCCAGAGAGCCATGCTAGCTAATTCTCCGAGAGTGCCCGCGAGAAAGCCGGCCACTCCGCCTCTGAAAGGTCCTGTCTTCACTATGACTCCCGCCACCAGCCCCGCTATGAACGGTCCCACCTCTGGAATAGCGGCACCCAGAATGAGATTGATCAGGAATCCCGCGCCTATCGCGAGAAGAAGATCTGTAGTCTTGTCTTGAGACGAGCTGGGAAACTTGTTGGCCATGGAATATTTCGGCCTGTAGACGCAATCTCCTCAGTTGCGGTGATATTCTGTGCGTAACCCCAACGCAATCCATATGGTTACATTACTCGGCCGAAGGGTAAGGTGAGAACGGTGAAGGGGGCCGTCTTCGACTGGGACGGGACACTTGCCAGTATCGACGACCGTGAGTTCTATTGCATCAATCACGCGCTGACAGAAAACGGTTCAACGCCGATCAATAACGAGTTCTACATCGAGAATTACTATCTGCGCGCATACGAGGAGGGCACCGGGCCCCGAATGGTGATGGAGACAGCACTAGCAGGAAAGAGCCGCGCGGCTTTCGAAACAGTTTATGAATCCTATAGGAAAATCTTCCAGGCTACAGCGCATATGGCGACGCTCCAGACCGGGGCTATCGAGATTCTCAAGGCCCTGAAACGTAAGGGATTCAGGATCGGCATCGCCACGATGAGGTATACAAAATGGGTCGTCGAATCTGAACTGAAAAATCTCGCAGTGGCTCCTCAAGTGGACATTCTGTTAACTCGGCAGGACCTCGGCCTCGGAGGAACCCTAAGATCCTTGGAAGAAACGGTCAGTCAACGGGCCCGGCTCGTGACAAAAGCATTAGGAGAGATGCGCCTTACACCTGAGGATGTGTTTCTGGTCGGCGATTCGTGGTGGGATGTTCGAGCGGGCAAAAGGCTAGGAATCCGAACTGTTCTGGTTAAGACAGGCTTCGCTTCTTACAACGATTTTTCGAAGGAAAATCCAGATCTAACTGTCTCTTCAATGAACGAACTCCGAGAAATCCTGGAGAAGAGGCAATTGGCAATCTGACGAGAATTTTCCGGTGATAACACTGGCTCTTTGTGTCACAGGAATTTCGACATACACGATTATTGACGCACACTCGTTCGCCCTGGTGTGTAGAGATCTGTTGTGGTGACTGGTTCAATGTCGTTGTTCTCTAATTCTCTGAGCAGCCGGTTGATGCCGAGCCAGTCGCTTGCAATGTGTCCAAGAACAACCAGGTTAGCAAAACCATCTGAGGCCAGCTTTGTCAGATCAGCCTCCGAGATGTGAATGTAGGATAAGGTCCCAACGCCATGCTGGAAGTATGCTTTAGCAACGTCATAGCCGCCGTTCGTGTAGCACGCGTGAGAAATAGCAACTTTCCCAGCCTTCCGATCTGGAGAACCGAGTCGCACTTCGATCCGAGTCTCAGCCCCGCGAAACTCAGGGAGCGCGCCGATTCTAGAAACTAGCTGACGAACCGTCGCATCCTCATCCGCGCCTCTGATGGCCTGGACGATCATTCTTCGACCCATCTCATCGCAAGGACTGTGAATGGTGACAAGCGGAAGACCTAGCTTCTTCGCGGCGTTCGGGACCTGATCGTAATTCTCGGGATGATGCTGGATGTCAAGGACTCGATACTTGCTCTTCACAGCCTCCTCAGCGATCTTCGCCGGGACCCCCGCTGCTTTCATCTGTTCGATGTGCCGGAGAAAGACCTTGTAACCTTCAAGCTGAGCCTTTCCTCCAGCTGGATGATGGGCAATTACACCATCGCAGTTAAGATTCTGAGCCAGCAAGAGTTCGCTGACTCCCACATCGATAGCAACCAAGATCCTTCGGAGGTTGCGCCCCTTGACGTGAATCTCACTGTCGGCGGGGATACTGTTGAAGTGAGCGAGTTTGAGAGCGGTCTTCATTATCTGCTGGGTATCAAGCAACGCGCGCCCTCCCTACTGGATTGGCTTCTTGAGTATTAGGCGCGTCCGCCCTTTGTCATCTTCTTGAGGTCGAGAATCTCGTCCAGTTTGTCTTTGGGTAGGATTCCCTCTTCCAAGACAACTTCTCGAAGGGACTTGTTCTCGGCCATCGCCTTCTTCGCGATCTTCGCAGCGCTGTCGTAGCCGATCTTTGGAGTGAGCCTAGTCACCATCATGAGAGTCCGCTCTGCATATTCCAAGCAACGCTTCTTGTCCGCTGTGATCCCCGCGACACACTTCTCGCCAAGAACACGGGACCCGTTCGCCAATATCTCGATTGACTGAAGCAGGTCGTAAGCGATAACCGGCATCATGACGTTCAACTCCAGCTGACCTAACATCCCGCAGACGCCGATCGCCGCATCGTTCCCGTAGACTTGAGCGGCCACCAGATTAACGGCCTCAGGGATCACGGGGTTGACCTTGCCCGGCATTATGCTCGAGCCCGGCTCCATAGCGGGAAGATCGATCTCGCCCAGCGCGGTTCTAGGACCTGAGTTTAGGAGGCGGAGGTCGTTGGATATTTTCATCAGGCTCGTAGCGATAGTCTTCAAACCGCCGCTCGCTTCGACACACGCATCCTTGCTCTGCATCGCCTCAAACGTGTTCTCTGCTTTTCGAAACATCAAGCCGGTTAGACGATTAATTTCCGCGATAGCTAGGTCAGCGTATTTCGGATGCGCGTTGAGACCCGTTCCCACTGCAGTCCCGCCCAACGGCAGTTCCATCAGTATATCCCTAGCCTGCTCTGCCCGCTTGATCCCATGCTTGATCATACTCGCGTAGCCACTAAACTCTTGACCCAGCGCGATCGGGACTGCGTCCTGTAGATGGGTCCTACCTGCTTTGATGACATCATCAAACTCTCTCGTCTTCCTCTCAAGAGCCTCAGCCAGGACACGCAGGCTTGGCAGAAGTTTGCGAATAATCTCTTCCGCCGAAGAAACGTGAATCGCAGATGGGAAGACGTCGTTCGTAGACTGGCACATGTTCACGTGGTCATTCGGGTGAATCATCGACTTGTCCCCTCTCTTGCCCCCGAGAAGCTCGATCGCGCGATTCGCGATGACCTCGTTCATGTTCATATTCGAAGAAGTCCCGCTACCCGTCTGGAAGACGTCAACAACGAACTGGTCGTAAAGAGCTCCCTCCATTACCTCCTTGGCCGCGGAGACGATAGCCTCGCCCTTCTTCGGGTCCAACAGTCCCAGCTGCATGTTGGCCCGCGCAGCGGAGAGCTTGATCAGAGCCATAGCCCGAATGAATTCCTTAGGAAGGCGCAGACCCGATATTGGAAAGTTCTGAACGGCCCGCTGGGTCTCAGCGCCATAATACGCAGAACTAGGGACCTTGACTTCGCCCATGGAGTCCCTGTCCAACCGATACTCCTCAACCGTAACCATTATCGAGACGCCGAAGAAAGCCCGGAGAACTGGGACTAAAAAACACTCCCTATCAAATCCGAAAATAGTACTATTCATTCTGCCCTCTCAGTTTCGTTCATCTCTACGCTCTAAGAGCCCGGGCGAGAAGATTCGACGGACCTTGATTTCAACCCGTAAGATGCGACGAAATAGCCAGAGGCTTAGAGACCAGATTCGACAGGTCCTATCAGTCCTCGACGAGGTAGAACAATATCGTATGAAAAACCTCTCGAAAGCTCACGCGTGAGTCTAGAAACCTCTTCTCACCACCCTGCTTTTACCTAGTGAAGGAACAGTTTACATCATCACACTCTCGGCCAGCGGCCTAAAGTCTAGGTCGCTAGTCCATGAGACTGCTAAGGTTCCAACAGAAACCCTCCGAGAACCGGATAGGAATCATGGTCGACTCAGCTCGGTTTGCTGAGCTGGGCACCTCAAAGAACTCGGAACCGATAACGGAATTTCTTCAAGACCCAAAGAGAGAGGCCAAAGCAAACCAGACGCTCGAGGCGGCGAAGAAGCAACTTACTGACTCAGGAGAAAAGAATCCGAAGGGAGTCTTCAACCTTGACAAGGTCACAGTCCTCCCTCCTATCTCACGCCCAACAAAGATCATCTGCATGGGCGGGAACTTCTCCGACCATCTCCAAGAAGGGTCAACAAGCCTTCCTCCTTTCCCGATATCATTTCTCAAATCACCAACCTCACTAGTCGGGCATAGAGCCCCAGTCTTCTATCCTCGAAGAGTCAAACTCCTGGATTACGAGGTAGAGCTCGCTGCCGTGATTGGGAAGAGATGCAAGGACATATCAAAGAAGAACGCCCTCGACCATGTCGCAGGCTTCTCAGTCTTCAACGACATTAGCGCCCGCGACATTCAGTTCGCGGAGATGAAGAGAGGCTTCTGCAATCTCGGCAAGAACTTCGAATCCTTCGCTCCCATGGGACCCTTCCTCGTTACACCCGACCAAGCTGGGAATCCTGACAATCTCGGAATGGAACTCCGAGTTAACGGGCAGACCAGACAATTCTCCAGCACGAAGAACATGGTCTTCAAGATAAGACAGCTCGTCGAGTTCTTCTCGTGCATGACCCTGGAACCCGGAGACATAATCACATCAGGCACGCCTTCTGGTGTGGCCATTTACAGGAAACCTGACAAGACACCGTTTCTGCTCCAGCCAGGAGATATGATTGAGTCGAAAATCGAGAACTTGGGAAGATTGCAGAACACTGTCCTCGCAGGGACGAGTCCTGTAAGAACACCTTTCTAGCAGATTAGAAGACCATAGCCTAGCGCTGGAAGGTTTGGTCGTGAATCCTCTTGGGATATGGTGCTACAGTTACCTTCTGAAGACTCTCTTCGCCGTTCTTCTGAGCCTTGTACGAATCCCATCCCAGCTTGACAATATGGCTCAAGACGGCCGAAAAAGTTGGCTTCGGAGGCTCCATCCTGTCATACAGCCTCCTCATATCGTCCAATAGCTCCCTGGAAATTCTGACCGAGTACGGAATTGTAACACTCAAGCTAGGCATCACACTACACTACACTACGTGCATCTCACTACCCCATGGTCGAAGGAAGTTGATTGTGGTGTAACCTCTCCCCTTAAGGTCGAGTAACAAGAATGGAGCGCTCTGAGGTGAATCATGGATGAGAAGTAATCAGCTGAGAAGATTCCTCAACAGTGACGTCGTGGGCCAGTTGAACAATGGACTCTTCTTCGAAGGGCATGTCGCAGATAAGGCCGGAAGACCATCGGTCTTCGACTGGGACGGTCGAGCGCGCCACCAGATCAGCGCAAGCCGAGTCAAATGGCTCGTGAAGGCAGTACGATACTGCTGACACACCTAAAGCGGAAACTCTGCGGTTTCCCGATTTTTTTGAAATAGCGTTAGTTTGTGGCGGGCCCGCCGGGAATTGAACCCGGGACAGCCGGGTGTCTCTCGCGAGGTAAAAGCTTCACCAGAGATGACTCTTCCGGTGCTCTACCTCTTCAGGATCCCGTTTAGGGATCTGGCTGAGCTACGGGCCCGCGGGACGTCCGATTTTGACCTGATCTATATTAGCTGATTTTTCAAAACAAGATCAACGCGTTCAATGAAATGCAAGACTCTTGGTCCACGAGGCCGTTACTCACGTCTGGCTAACTTGGCTCAGCCTGACTGAACCGACGACCTCTAACAGATTTCTTCCTTGAGCAATATTTGCGGGTACTTGCTTCCTTGCAATCAAGCCTGCGATAATTAGCTTCTCGATAACCCTAGAGGTTGGTCCAAGCACATCTTGTAAGGCCTTCACGAACTCTCCAATCAATTTCGGAATCTGATCGGGTGAGATGGAATTTCTCCTCTGGAGGAGGAGAAATATTGATTCTTTGACGGTTGGTCCAAGCGCGTCGAGAGCTGCGCTGACAGAGTCTATGAGAGCTCTGTCGAAACTGTTCTTAGTTTCATCACCCAATTCTGCGGGACCTTACCAACTTCTCTAGCGAAAATTCAAAGAGATAGCAACGGTACAACGGAGATAAGAGATACGTTACTGTCAGCAACCCGACGGAGTCATCTTTGAATTAGCCATCCGTAGGATAGAATCCATTCTTCTACGTAATGCTTGGTCCGCACGTTGATACAGTCAATATTAACCATCAAACGCTCTTCGGAGAGACTATGGTCGACCTTAGCTTCCTAGTTTCCGACCTGAGTGCGATAAGCTCCCTCGCTGTTATCTTAGGGGCAGTATTCGTTGTTTTCCAACTCAGGCAAAACGCGAGACTAATCAAAACAGCAAATTTTGAAACCAAAGCCAACATGTCATTTTCAGTTCTGGAAATAATCACTCAGGAATCCTTCGCCCGTCGAAGGAAAAACATGCACGACGCGATTAAGAAATACAGCCAGGTCAACTGGGAGGGTTTTGATGATAGTCTAGAAGATTTCGAAGCACGGAACTTCGGTTATATCTACGAGCTGATCGGGGAACTTGTCAGGGAGGGAATCATAGACTTCACGATAGCCATTCACTCTCTACGCTATCTGCTCGTGTTTGACTGGCAGAGATTCGAGCCTCTGGTTAAACATCTCATGGAACGATACAAGGTCCCGGTGAACCCGTATGAAAATTTCGAATGGCTAGCGCAAGAAACAAGAAAGTACCTCGAGGGCCAAGGAAGGATCGATCCTGGACACCCGGAGATTCCACCTGCCGCCAATATGCACTAGCTTAAACATTAGAGTGGAGCTTTTCCGGGTCAGGTGCTAATCACGATCGTCAAGCATCTCTCTGAGGTATTGCCTGAGAGAGAAGGCGATTTCACAAGATGGTATCTCTCGCGAGCCGACCGAGGCCACTCCCTAGCCGTACGATACGTTGAACTCACAGGAATTGTCCCGCCACACACTCACGACGTTGAAGAGACAATCTTCTATATCGAAGGGAAGGGCTTAGCCCGCGTCGGCGAGAAAGAGGTCCGAGTCAAACCCGGAACCATGGTGGTGGTTCCCCCTGGCACCGTTCATAGCTCGATCAGGGAAAGCCCCGAGCCTCTACGCTACTTGGCCATCTTCGTGGGCAACCC
>WNGE01002843.1_pt1 | contig 20818 bp, 22 predicted proteins | sample 5400651 | NCBI WGS metagenome assembly WNGE01 (sample SAMN13153370, study PRJNA577476) | soil metagenome | isolation source: 60 cm soil or saprolite under grassland replicate 2 | place: USA:California | collected 2016-06-15 | reverse complement strand
TGAGCAGGCCATGGAGGCCTATTTGGAGGAGATGCGTGCCATCGGGCGCGACCCCAAAACCCTGCGGTGGCATCAGACCTCGCTGGGAGCCTTGCGGCGATATCTGTGGAGGCAGTTCCATCTCGCGGAACTGTGTTCCCTAACCAGGGCCTCCTTGCAAACCTGGTTGACCGACCTGCACATCGCGCCGTCGGTTCGGACCGGGGCGACTCGAACCGTCAATACGGTTGCGGCCTACGCGCGTTCGGTGCGCGCCTTCTGCAACTGGCTGGTTCGGCAGGGGTATGTGTCAGAGCCGCTCTTTCCGAAAGATGCCGTACCCAAAGCCCCGCGGGGTTTGCCCCAACCGCTGGAGCCAGAGGCGTTTGTCCACCTATTGCGTGCCTGTCAGCTCGCAGGCTCGCAGGGAGGACAGAACGCAGGCATGACGGCACGCAACCGCGCCATCCTCTGGCTTTTGCTGGACACGGGACTGCAGGTCTCCGAGTTGTGCGGTTTACGCCTCGCGGATGTGGACCGCGCCGGCGCAACGGTGACGGTGCGCGGAAAAAGGAGACGTCCCCGCACATTACCCTTATCGGCGGACGGGCAGCGCGCCGTGTGCGCCTATCTGGATCAGGCCCGTCTCACGCCGGCATGGGAGACCGCGGTGCCAGAGGCACGGGATCGGCTCTTACTCACCGAGCGGCGGCATCCTCTGACCAGGAATAGTCTCACCCTCTTGTTTAAGCGGCTGAGCCAGCGAGCGGGGTTCACCAGGAGGCCCATTAGCCCGTCTAGGCTGCGCGATACGTACGCCATCCGCTTTTTGCAGGCAGGAGGCGGGCTGGCAGCCTTGCGGGAACAGCTCGGGGTCGCTGGTCTTGCATCCGTGAAACGGTATCAGCGCTTCTGCGAGCGGCGGAAAGAGGAACGACGGGCCAAGGCGTGTCCAGAGGAGGCGATGCCCACACGGCAATCCCAGCGAGGCAAGCTCAGACGCCGTCAGGAGCGGAGGCCAGGAAGAGGTCGTAGGCACTCTCAGCGATGAAGAGTGCCATTTTGGGGGAACCCATGAACTGCGGAGAGATGATGCGTCTGCCGTCCTTTCTCACAGCTCGACCACTTTCCGGTCAGCATGAGCCGTCTGAACAACACCATCTCGGTTCTCCGAGCTTGGTGACTCCACAAAAATGAATGAGGATCATTTCAGCAAAATTCACGAAACACTCACGACCATTCTTCGGAGTCCCTAACAACGTGCCTCTTCGCCTGTTTCACCAACTGGAGCAGCTGCAAAAAGCGCTGTTCCGCTGTGCCGTCGAGGGAAATCCTTTCGTTGCACATGCCTCTTCATTGCCGATTCGCGTCTTTGCTGTAAAACAGTGCAGAACGGAATTGGTGCTGTCGAGGAGAGCATCTCCGGTGTACCCGCAGGGCTCCCCGCCCTGTACCAGGAGAAGAGAAAACGCGTCCTGTGCTGGCGGCGCATCCACAAAGACCCCTTCCAGGGAGAGTGGGAGCGGATCGCCTCCTGGCTCCAGGCCAATCCTGAGCGCGAGCCTCGGAGACATTTTCCGGGAGCTACAGCGCCTCTCCCCAGGACGCTATCAACCACTGCAGATCCGCACGCTCCAGCGCGGGATGAGGAAAATACGAGCCAACCCGGCACGGAAACCGTTGAGGAGCAATGGCAGACTGAAGTGATCCATGGAGCATCGGCCCCGCCAGTTTCACATGATTTTGGGAACCTTCAATCGTGAGGGGGACATAGGGTGTGGTCGAGTCTTCCGGCCGGTATCCATGCTAGGCGATAAAGGTCGCATGGAGTTGCTTGCCGTGTGCTTCTATGAGCGGAGCGATCTGGTCTTTTGGAAAGTGTTCCGGCGCCTCAAAAAGGTGTAGCGCATACCGGCTCATTGCCAGTTCAGTTGCAATTCTTCGACGATGCTCAGATCACGCACTACTCGTATGTGATCCGGTTGCTCGAAGAATGCGCTCCATGAACCCGGCATTGACAGGCAACACCAGCGACAAAACTTCTCAAAGGTCAGTTTCTCTGTTTCATAGATCATGACGCGCAGAGTATAGTGTTGCCGGAGATCGCCAGTATTACCACGATAGCGAAGCCGGCCAGGGTGGAGGGGTTCGCGTACTCTTGGAGTGACCCCTTACTACCAGACCACTTCCGAAGTCAACACCTTACATCTTGAAAGTAAGCCATTTCAAACTCGATGGGAGGCACATACCCAAGACTGGAATGGAGCCGCTTGGTGTTATACACATCCTCGATGAATTGACCAATATTGGCCGATGCCTCTTCAAAAGTTTGATACTGTTTCAGATAGACCTCCTCTTGTTTCAACGTTTTGAAAAATGACTCAGCTTTGGCATTGTCATAGGCGTTGCCTCTGGCTGACATGCTGATCTGAACGCCCACACTGAGCAATCGTTCGGTATAGGCAATGCTGGCATATTGGACCCCGCGATCCGAATGGTGAATGAGTCCCGGTTTCACATCACGGGTCGCTAACGCCTCTTCCAAGGCACCCAGAGCCAAATTCGTATCAATGCGCGTCGACACATTCCATCCAATACACCGACGTGAATAGGCATCCAGGACCGTTGCCAGGTAGACAAACTCGCTTTGCAGGCGGATATACGTGAGATCGGCAACCCAGATCACATCCGGGGCATCAGGCGTTCGGCCGTTGACCAAATTCGGATAAATCGGGAAGTGATGATGCGAATCAGTCGTCTGCACAAAATGCCGTTTGATCTGACACAACAACGACTCTTCCCGCATAATGCGGAGCACCCTCTTATGGTTGACCTTCCATCCATCTCGCTGCAAGGCATGGGTCACCCGACGATAACCATAGCCTGAAAATTCCAGAATAATCTGTTCAATGGCATCACGTAACGCTACCTCTTCGGCTCGCTTGGATGGCTCGATGGGCACGTGTTGTCTGGTATAGTACCAGGCGCGATTGACCTGCAACAGCTTACAGAGATGACGGATGGAAATGGGCAGCTTCTCCTGGCATGCGTGCTCAATTACCGCATGTCGCTGTTCAAGGGGAGCTTGCCCAACGCTTTTTTTAGCAGCGCATTCTCCAAGGCCAGTTGCCCACAAAAGCGCTCTAACTCGGCAATTTTTGCCTCGGCTGTTGGTGGCGCGCTCGTGGCTGGAGGCAGAAAGGCCTCTTCTCCACGCTGATCATACTCATTTCTCCAGCGCGAGACCACACTAGAAGCCAGGTTATGCTCGCGGCAAATCTGGGCTGGACGCTTTTCTCCACTCGCTAACTGTCGTACAATGGTCATCTTCAATTCTCTGCTGTGAACTCTTCCGCTCATCAGTTTTCTCCTTCAGTATACTCTTTTCTCAGTATACCATAGCTTTGACTTGATGGGCGGTCTGGTCACTTGGGTTCACTCCACGTGAAGGAACGAGGAAACTTCAGTCGGGTCCCGAAAGCATCGAGATGCATGTTGACCGAGCCAACCAGATCACGGTGGCCACAAAAGCCGCAGGCGCGGCATGCCCACGTTCTTCCCTTGGGCTTGTGCTTATGCCCGCAGCAAGGACAACGGCTACTGGTTCCTCGTTCGGAGCCGGTGAAGCACGAGATGCGGGCCTGCTTGGATTTGAGCCTGAGGTAGTCGATGTCCTTGCCATACTCCCACAAGGCCATGCGCTGATGGTGATGCCTGCCCTTAGCGGCGTTGCGCACTCCGTGCGGATTGCCGATGAAGAGCCTTCCCACCTGGTTCTGGACGCAAAAGTCGATGACCTGGCGGGTGGCCTTGTGGCCAATACATCTCACTTAAGGCAAAAAGGAGGGAAAAGCAGACAAGAAAGCTCCCATCTGGCAGACCACCAGAAAGCAAAACACCAAGGAGCTTTCGATGGACAGATGACGCGAGATGACGATGGATGACAAGGTGTGTGAGCAGGTGAGTATGACCATGCTCAGTGAGGTGTATCCCCAGGAAGTGATTGAGCGGTGCGTGCAGAGCAGTGAACCGTGGTGCACCAAAGTGCGGCGCGTGCGGCTAAGCAGCGCGTTGGCACTGGTGCTCTTTGTGATCGCGCTGGGGCTGTGGAGCCGCCGCAACCAGTGCCAGGTGTGGAACAGCCTGGTGGGCAAGCTCAGCGATCTGCATCCCGCACAGCCCGACAGTTCGATCAGTGACTCAGGACTGAGCGGACGACGCAAGGTCCTGGGCAGCCACTGCATGCAGGCGTTGCTGCAGGAACGCTGTCAGGTGCTGGCCACACCCCAGAGCATGCCCACAGCCTTCTTTGGGCGCTATCGGCTCATGGCCATTGATGGCACCCTGTTCCACACCCCTGCTACGAAAGCCAACGCGGCCGCCTTTGGGCGCAGCAGCAACCAATATGGGCCAGGAGCCTATCCGCAGGTCACATGTGTGCTGTTGGCCGAGTGTGGCAGCCATGCGGTGGTGGGACTGGAGCTGGACCGTTATGACGTCTCCGAAGTGCATGGGGCCTACCGCTTGCTCTCCCAGGTCGGACCCGACACGTTGGTGCTGGTAGATGCAGGCCTGATCTCGGGCGCCTTCATTGAGCACGTGCGGACGCGTAGAGCGCATGTCTTGGAGGCTGTAGAAGCGGGTGCATGGGAACACCCGAAAACGGCTCGTCGCTTGGCCGATGGCTCGGTGTTGGCGTGGGTGGCACCTGCCCATTCGGGCCATGCGCGCTCTCGCCAGCAGCACGGGATGTGGGTGCGTAGCATCTCGTATCGGGTCAGCGATGCGCGGCTGGGAGAGCCAGGCAAAGTCTCTCGCTTGGTCACCACCTTGCTCAATCCACGCGTGGCCCCAGCGCGCACGCTGCTCGCGTTGGATCATGAGCGCTGGGAAATCGAACTGGTGATTGATGAGATCAAAACGCATGAGCGCGTGCAGCGCAAGGTGTTACGTTCCAAGACACCGGAGGGAGTGCGCCAGGAGATCTATGGCATCTCCCTGGCGCATTCCGCTGTGCGAGTGCTGCTGGCGGAAGCGGCTGTGGAGGCAGAACTGGACCCTGATCGGCTGAGCTTTAGTGAAGGACTCTTTGAACTGACCGAGATGCTGGCACTGGCGCTCACCGTGGAGCCAGATGAGGCGATCGTGCCTTTGCTCAAGCGCTTGCGGCACAAGATGGCACGCCATGTGCTGGCCACGCGTCGGCTGCGGATCAACCGTCGGGAGATCAAGCAGATCTATCACACGTACAAACCGAAGAAACGTGGGATACCTCCACCTGAGCCGTTCGAGCCAGGAGAGCAGTTCCTCGATTTTGTCGATGTGCTTGATCCGCTTGCACCTGAACTTCCTGTGGGCGGTCCTTAAGTGAGATGTATTGGGCCTTGTGGCGCATAGCGCGGATACGCTGCTCGGCTCGTCGGCAGTGTTTGTTCTTGGCGCGTTGCAGCTTCTTCCACCGGCGGGAGTGCTTTGTGCAGCGACTCTGCTTTTTGGCGAGCTGGCCCAATTGCCTCAAACGTTGCCGCTTGAGCGAGCGTATACCGCGCCCGGTCACGATCAGGGCGGCGCCGGTGTTTGTGGTCACGGCAGCCAGGTGAATTTCGCCGAGGTCAATTGTTGCCTGAGCCCCTCCTGGAGGGGCTTCTGCCTCTTCAACCTCGATGCAGACGTGCAGTTCAAAGCCGTGATTCCAGACTAAAGTACACACGCCAGCGTGTTCGGGAAGGTGGATGGGCAAGACGAGAGACTTGCATCCTCTGCCCATCGGCAAGGCGACCCGCCCTTGTTCCCGGTGGACGGCCTGAGCGGGCCACTTCACCGGATAGTAGCGTTTTGTCCTCCAGGGATATTTCATGTGCATCTGCGGATGCTCTTTACGCGAGGTGCGGGTCGTCTCGATGTTGGCAAGAAAGGCATGGCTAATCTGTTGCACCACCTGGGCATTGAGGGCGAACCTGCCCTTAGTCGCCTGTTCCAATTCCTTACGCCCTGGCCACCGAGCATGGGTCATCCTTGCCTGCTTGTGCAGTTCCATACACAGGTTCCAGGCTCGTGCCGCTTCCACTTGCGCCCTTATGAGGTGCTGGAAGAGCGTCGGCGAAAGATGAGCGAGGTGATAGATACGAACAGTTTTCATATACCACTCTTCTTTTCGCCTCCCCCTAAAGCGGTAATGCACCGTAGGTCGGGAAAGACGGGAGGGGATAAGGACGCTTCCATCCCGCCCCCTTCCGGGGAGCGGGTGCTTCTGTCTACTACTGTAGGTTGGATCTGCCGCGCCCTGGCATAGTGGCACCTGGCCCGTAGCGGGCACTCGGGGCACAGCGGGCGCCTTGCGCGGCAGACGAGCGCCCCGAAGTCGAGCACCGCCCAGTTGACCTCGAGGCTGCGCTTACTACTCACCAGACGAAGAGCGAGCGCGTGCAGCCTGCGTTTGGAGTTTGCCCCGGCGCCCTCGGATGGTCCGAGGTAGCGACCAAGGAGGCGGGCCATATTGACATCGAGGAGCGCTTCGGCTTGCCCGTACACGATGGCCAGCACCGCGCTCGCCGTGTAGGGGCCGATACCCGGCAGGCGCTCCAACTCCTTGCGCGTGCGGGGTACGACGCCGCCATTCACCTCGATCAACTGTGCGAGCCGCTGGAAGGCAAACGCCTTCTGCCGCCAGAGCCCGAGTGGCTTGAGCGCGTTCTCGAGGCCTTCGGGGGGGGCATGCGCGAGGGAGGCCCAAGATGGGTAGCGATCGACGAACCCGCTGTAGGCCCGGGCAACCCCGGTCGCGGTCGTCCTCTGCAAGAGGATTTCCGCCACAACGACTTCGTAAGGCTCCCTGCCAGGCTCGCGCCAGGGAAAGGAGCGGCCGTTTCGCGCGAACCAGGAGAGGAGCCGCCTGCGCAACCAGGAGAGAGGCTTGACCATCTCGGGCGAGATCTCATGTGGCGCGCGAACTGGTTGTCCCACCAGGCTCAATCACTTTCTTGACGCGGGGCTGCCTCACAGCCTTCAAGGGCGGTACTTCCCGCTCGCTGGCTTGATTCCTGGGCTGCTGTCCTCTGCCAGCGGTATGCCGATACTAGGTCGACGATCTGCTGCCGCACCAGCGGCTTCGTCACCATCCTCCACGCGCCCGCCAAGCGGGCTTTCAAGCGGACCAGGACCCCGTCGCGCTCACCCAGGAGTGCGATGGCTGCCACCGACTGGAAGCGCGGTTCGCCTCTCAGGTACTTCAGCACTTCGAAACCGTCCATTTTAGGGAGGTCCAGGCTGAGAAACAGCAGGTCGGCGAGGCACTGCCTGGTGAGCGCGCGCAGCGCCTCGAGCGGATCAGCGAAGCAGGCCACCTGGTGGCCCTCGCGGTGCAGGATGACCTCGAGAATCTTGCGCGTCGTAGGCGAGGTGTCCAGCACGATGATTCGCAACTGCCCTGTCACGTTCGTTCCTCCTTGCTGCTTCGTGCCTGTTTGTGTTCGGCCGCCCTTCCCGATCTCCACAGCGAGCATAGCATGCCTCCCTCATGCGCTCCTCATGCGCGTTCACGGGGCGTACGCGACTTTTCACGACTCGCTCACGGCATTTGGCTATGAGGCAGGACAAGCGCCATATGCTGGCGAGAAAGCGATGTGCGTGGAATGAGAAGGTTCCTTTCCACTCTTTGGCGCTCCGGGAAGAATAAGCCAGAGGTAGGGAGGATGCGCAGATGAGCGAGGGACAAGAGCAGGATATCCGTTTCAAGAAGAGCTCACGAAGAATCACGATTTTCTCGTTCAGCCAACGGACGCTTCTGGTACAATCGGTAGACGAAGAGCCACTGAGTGACCACAGAGGGGTCGGGAGAGGAGATACGCAAGCGATGCACAGCACATCTGAAGATGAGCAGACTAGACATCCGCTCGTGCGGATCACCACGCTGGGCGAATTCGCCCTCGAGCGGCTCGTACGTACTCCCTCGCGGATCGAGGATGAGCCACCGCGTTACGAGCTCGTCGCGCGGAGCGAGTGGAGCAACCGGGGACCGGCGATGGCTCTTGTGAAGGTGCTCTTGTGCCGGGCGAACCGCCGGGCATCGCGCGATGAGCTCATCGAGGCCATCTGGCCCGATCACGAGTCGATCAACGCCGCTCACGCGCTCGACTCGGCGGCATCCGTGCTCCGGCGGCACATCCTGCGCACGGGCGAGGTGGGAAGCTTGCTGCTCACGCTGCGCAGCGGCGGGGAAACGATCTTCAAACTGGCGGGGCAGCAGCGCATCTGGGTCGACGCCGATGCGCTTCTCTCACTTTTGTCGCAGGCGATGCGTGCCGAGTGCCAGGGGCAGAACCCGCTTCCCCTGCTGGAGGAGGCGCGTGCCCTCGCCGGGGGTGAGTTTCTCGAGGACGACCCCTACGCCGAATGGGCGCAGGGTAGGCGGCACACGATCAACGGCGCGCGGCACCGGGTGCTCTTCAAGCTGGTCGACATCTATCACCAGGATGAGCGCGTGGGCCTGGCCGAGGAGCTGCTCTTCGCAGCGCTGGAGGAGGACCCGACCGACGAAGACGCCCTGTGCCGCCTGATGGTCCTGCTGGTGGAGCAGGAGAGACGGCAGGAGGCGCTCCACCTCTACCATTATACTGAAGACGTGCTCCAGGAGGAACAGGCCGAGCCTGCCGTCTACACCCGTGAGCTCGCGCGGCGCATCCGGCAAGGCCTCGTCTTGCGCGAGCGGGGAGAGCGTTACACCGCGGCGGGGGTGCAGACGCTGTCCCTGGTGGGACGGGATGCATTGTCCAGAGATCGTGGGGACAGCTTCGGTGTGAAAGTAGCTCGGATGGCCATCACTGCTTCTCGGTGCGGCGGCCAAACGCCATCTCCCTACCGGTACTGCCTGCCGCGCCGCCGATCCCGCAGAAGGGCAGCGCTCCCCGTTGATTTGAGCCAGGCGTGGCTCCCTCGATAGTGCGCGCATCACGGCAGAGCAAACACCTTTCACCGGTCTGAAACGAGCGCGCGTAAAGAAAGGCTACCGTGGCTCCGCACCTGGTATGGTGATCTCACGCGACTGCTCATCCTGCGACCAATCGGCGGGAGGCTTGAAAGCAATCGCGTACGGGAGCGCCTTTTCCGGCCAGCTTTCCTCGCTCGATTTGCTGACGACATGATAGAGGGCGTGCATGGTCGGCACAAACAGCTCCGCAGTTTCCTGCATCAGCAGCGCTTCCTGCGCTTTCGTGAGGCGGCGCTGCATCAGTGGGCACGGGGGAGCGATGCCTCCGGCGTGGACATCCTCGATGCCCGACCCGTTGCGCCAGTGCTCGTTGAGGATCCCGTTGGCCAGGGCGCGCGTGGGGTTGACGAGGATGCGCACCCTCTCTCGTTCCAACCACTCCGACCCGAAGTCTCGCACAAGGGCATCCATCAGAAAGCGTCTTCCTTTGGCGGAATTAATGACGCTAAACGCCCGGAAGCGCTTGTAGTACGTCGCTCCGTCGAGCTGCGCGATGGGGAAGGCAGGAGCTGGACGGCGGCTTTGACCAGCTTGCGGAAGTGCGGCTGGTCTGCCCGCATGAGGTCGAGCCAGCCAGAGAGGGCCGCCGAGGCCTCGATATTGATGCGGGCCATCTCCCCGTCACCGATGCAGCTCACCTCCGGATCGAATGTGGCGGTCCACTGCGGCAGGTCGTGGTTGGTCAGCACAGCGAAGTACGATCCCCAGCGGATACATATCGCAACGGTGGCGATGGCCACTTCTCCAAAGTGCAACTGAGATTTGGGAGGAATCTTCTCGTTCCTTGTGGTTTCCTCTAAATACGAGAGGACCTGCCGGTACATGGTGGTGTGAGGTGACGAGACGAGGCGGTAGGGTGTTTGATCCTCTTCAACGCACTCCTGCCAGTATCCTGCGTCGATGGCGCACTGGTCTTTGACGTTGATGGTTAAGGAATGGTGCTGTGACATCTGCTCGTCACCTCCCCTCGGCTATGGCTTCTCGTTTCGCGATTGGAAACACGGGGCTTACTCACCTTGAGTTTGTTCCTCTTCACTCCTGGTCATCTCCCGGATCGTTGCCGAGCCGCTTGTTGATCTCGTCTATCGCCTTGCTTCTGGCTGCGAGCACCGGGGCAAACTGAGCGTCGGATGAGTCCCTTTGTATCCGCACCAGCTGCCAGCCCTCCTCCATATCCCGGTAAAGGAGCAGGTAGAAGCCGTTCCAGTTGGGGTAGTGCCCAGCTTTGCGCTTGTAGGGACGGCGGGCGAAAAAAGAGGCGACGATGTGAGGGAGTGGTGTCATAATTTTTGCATCCATACGGCAAAAGTTGATACCCCCGATGTCCTCCCGGTCATCTACCATCAGGTGTTCTCCTTCGATCCAGGCAGAGAGGAGGGCCAGGGCCTCGGCCGGAACGTCGGATCGTTCAAGCGCCACTTTCGTCAGCTCGTACTCTTCGCGCGTCATGTAAGAAGGCTCACTCAATGGTTTCTTCCTCCTCTTCTGCGCCTTTTCTTGCCCTGCGCCTTCCCGTTCCCTGGCAGGATCACTCTCAGGTGCGCGCCTTTGGGCATAGAACCCCAATGCGGCTTCATCGCAACAGCTGTTTGCGTGGCCATCGCGTCCTCATGTTGTTGCGCGCGCGCGAGCCACTCTCTTCGTTCCGGGGGAACCGGGCACCAGCCACCCTGTTCGCTTATCCCATAGGGGGCCAGGACATCCAGGAGCTCTTTCCATCGCCCCAGCCCAAACATGTCCATGTCTTGCCCTCTTGCCCCGCTGGAGAGACTATAGACAGAAGCGTCCGGGTCCCTGCCTTCGAGGCGGGTGACCATGAACCAGTTCTCTCCCCGCTCGATGTAGGCGGCCGCGAAGGGGCTCTGCGCGATGGCATCGAAGAGCGGGCGGGGCGCGCTCCTCTCCCTCTGGTATTCCCCTGGCGAATAGAGGCCCCGAAACTGCGCCTCATCCTCTTCCTCGCGCAGGTCGTAGACCAGGTCGTGGCTGTGGTCGCCGATGAGGACCTCGTGCTGTTTGATGGCCTGGATGAACGCCTCCATCCAGCCCGGCGACGTCTCAATCGCCAGGCAGGCGGCGTCAGGGGTCAGAATCACCCCGATCTCCCCCTCTTGCACAGCGTGAAGCAGGCGGGAAAACGTCTCACGGCACTCGCCGAGCTCCTCGTGATAGGCGAAATTCCTCAGCTTGCCGTCGTGCGCTGCCGCATAAATTGCGGCCTTGTGTTCATGGTCCACGTCCGCTAAAAAGTCCAGGCCTTTCATCGATTCCTTCTCCTGATCGCTAATCCGGTCCCAAGCCGGGAAGGCGTACCCGCCGCGGTCCCATAGGTATGTCTTCAATCGGCATGAGCGCCGATCCGTTCTGAGGACTCAAACAACTGACACTGCAGCCCCGCCCGAACCCTTACGTGTGGCGTCTCTTTTTCCGTTTCTTTTTCCCCCGCCGCTGCGCATTCGCACCGCCGGACGAAGCGTACCCGAACGTGCTGCCCGGCGGTGCGAAGCCGACCTCCTGCGCCGTCACTATGTCGCCATCGAGCACATCCAGCAATTGCCTGAGCCAGCCCTCTGCTCCCATGTTGCGTATTTGCTTCGTGTTGACGTCGATCCACATCTCCCGTTCAATGAGCGGGGGATGAGCGGCGGCGAACAGCGGGTCAATGTTGACCGCCTGGGATGGGTTGATCGGCCCCTCTGGGGCGTCGGCCTTGCCCTCTAGCACGTCCAGCAGTTGCCGGAGCCACCGCGCGCTTCCCATCTCCTCCATCAGAGAGGCATTGGCCTGCACCCACTTGTCATCGCCCATGGGTGGCTCATGCTCCTCGGTCAGCTGCGGGGCTACGGTGATGGCGTAGAATGGATTGATGATGATCCGCTGCAGGCTGTCTTCCGTGAAGTGCGGCATGTTATTCTCCTTCCGTTTGGGGGTGCTGTCCATCAAAACACTCTGCTTTAGCGCTATTCTCTGGCAGCGAGTGAAAAAGGGAAACGGAGCGCCTGCCCCGCCCTCTGCGACAATGATAGCAGACCAAACTCAACTCCGGCTTACACAATTTCACGAGATCCTCACGAAAAAAGGCGGAAACTTCCAACAGCAGACGACGTCTCTCTTCCCCTCACGCTCCTGCCATTCTAACGTAATGGTGGGCGACGCGGAATGTTCGTGAGGATCTCGTGAAAGTCCCTGAGATGGGAAGGAGGCCCACCAGCTATCATAGCTTGAGAATGACACATGCGCCACTGCGCGCAAAACAATAAGAGGGGAAAACGTATATACCCAGGCTCCCCTGCATCTATCAGGAGTGGGTTGCTCAAGCGATGAGTCACCCAACAAGAGATGGGACACCAGCTATGCCAAAACACGAGCCAGCTCCGATCTATATCCGCATCGACTCGCAAGAACAGCGCTCTGGCATCCCCGCTCTGCTGGCTGCCATGCCGCAGGTGCACATTGAGGTGGTCCCTCTACGCATGGGCGACTATGACGTGGGAGGCGATCCACGCCGGGTCTTCGAGCGCAAGACTGGGAGCGACTTTCTCTGTAGCTTGGCGCAGGGACGCTTGTTCGCTCAGCTGGCCGCGCTGCGGAAAAGTCGCTTTGCGCCCATCTTACTGCTGGAGGGGGACCCGCTACGTGTCAGTCACTCCCAGATGCGCCCTGAAAGCATCCGCGGGGCGCTCAGCTACATCGCCGCTGTCATGCGCGTGCCGATCCTGCCCAGCAGCGGACCGCCGGATTCTGCACACCTGGTCTATGCTGCGGCGAAACAGTGCCAGATCCAGATCGGGCACGCGGCTCGCGGCCCTTTGAGAGGACGGCGCGGGGCTTCTCTGTCCGAGCGGCAGTTGCAGATCGTGTTGTCACTGCCGGGCATTGGCCCCGTCACCGCACGCGCTGTATGCGCGCGCTTTCGCAGCCTGCATGACCTGTTGAGTGCTGACGCCGCTCAGCTTTCGACGATCCCCGGTGTCTCGCCAGCACGAGCCGCTGCGCTGGAACAGTTGCTGCACGCAGCGCTGCCCTCGTTTGAGGTTGGCGGCGTAGGAGAAGAATGAGACGCCGCCCATCACCCCGCCGTCGCCGTATCGCATTCGGCGACGGCGTATTGAGAACCATGTGCGTCATCGTCTTTGGAAGGAAAGGAGCAAGCAAACATGGTAGTGCACGTTGAACTCGACTCATGGGCACAAGCAGAGGAACATTTTAGAGCTTTAGATCAAGATCAAGGCCGGGAGCATTACGATCGTGATATGTTCAACTGTGAGCTTGCGCTCAATATCCTGGGGATAGGGACACTGTTTAGTTGTAGGGGACACCTGGACAGTCTAGCGGCCTTCCCTTATATCACTGTCATACCCCAAAGAGCAGTGGCTGGATTGGTTCCCCGATACATGAGCATCATGGAAACTCAGCCCCTCTCACAAGCTTTTATGAGGAAAGACAAACGCCCTTGCCCTGTCGTCTTGTCATCCAACCAAATGGTTTAGGGAGTTACACCTTAGTAAATCAAGGGGCTATCGTTGGTTTGCTCTCAGATCAAGAGACACTCAAGGCTTACCAGGATGAATTTATGGCTTTTGGTGAATATCTCAAGAGCATATGGAGGTAGGTTAGTAACCGAGAGGTATGGGTGGCATCATAGAAAGGCGATTGGCGGGAGCACATGGCCTCACGAAAATCTTCCTTTCTCCTCTTCGCGCGATGGGGGTGAGGCGTGGCAGGTCATACACCATGAAGAGCCGTTTCTTTCTGTCGGGCGCAGCGCCAGATGTCGCACGGATTTCCAGTAACGCAATGTGTCCTCACGGTATTTTTGCAACGAGGCCACTTCTATGGTATGCTCTTGATGTATCTTAAGGAACGAATCATGCAATGCGTTTGACGCATTGCCTCACGGGAAATCTTTCTTCCTCCGCTTCAACCCCCTTTTTTCCTCCGACTCTGAACGGGTCTCTCCTCCAAGGCCGCAACGTCACTTCTCTGCTTTGGAACGCCAGAGAAACATGGTCTCCGTTAAAGAGAAAGAAGAAGAAGTTTCATGAGGCAAACAGAGGGAGGAGTCTGTCGCCTCCACACACCGATCGCCCACTACGCGTTACCAAAGGAGGGGAGCGTGGAACTGTCATTGAGTTATCAAGCACGACGCGCATTGCTCCAGCAAACCGTATCTCAGTACCGTGAGGCATCGCCGTCACAGAAACGGACGCTGATGGATGCCTTTGTGGCAGCGACTGGATATCATCGTACCTACGCCAGGTGGCTACTCAACCACGCAGAAGAAGTGCAGCAGACACTTCAACGGTCACGTCCTCGACAGTATGGACCGGAAGTCCAACACGCGCTGTTTTTGGTCTGGCACGTCGCCAACCGCATCTGCGCCAAACGCCTCATCCCCTTTCTCCCCATCCTCATCGAATCATTGGAGCGGCATGAACACCTCCAGATCTCAGAGGAGTGCCGCAGGCAGTTGCTTTCCATGAGCGCAGCCACAGCCGATCGCCTGTTGTCCTCTCAGCGCAAACTGAGTCAGCGCGGCCTTTCCACTACGCGAGCAGGAACTCTGCTCAAGCAGCAGATCCCCATCCGCACCTTCCAGGAGTGGAATAAGACCCGACCCGGCTTTCTGGAAGTGGACCTGGTGGCCCATTGTGGGAAAGACATCGAGGGCGGCTACCTGTACACCTTGACGCTCACCGATGTGGCCACCGGGTGGACCGATTGTCTTCCTCTGCTGTATAGAAGTCAGGAAACGGTGCTGGTAGCTCTCCAACAGGCACGCCTGCTGTTCCCTTTTCCGATTCTGGGAATCGATACCGATAACGGGGGAGAATTCATCAACGAGACAGTGCTCACTTATTGCGAGCAAGCACACATTACGTTCACGCGGGGACGTCCCTATCTGGAGAACGATCAATGCTTTGTGGAGGTGCGCCGCTTCGGCGTATGTTAGATTGCATCCAAAAATGCAGGAGGTTGAGAACAATAGCACCTCCTAGGACACCTAACCGACCTGGAGGGGAAACCCAAAGGGGAAAGCAGCATGTTAGGAAAGCGGATAAACATGAAGATATGTAATGTGATGCCCCGCAAGTCCTGGACGCAAGGTGAAACCTACACTGGCTGAACCCTAGTTTCCAACGGTGGAAAAGCACACCCATCGCAGCATATCTGAAGCGATGACACTGGAATAGGCGCCTTTGCTCGACGGGCACCGAAAGTTCTCTCCAGTGAGTACCCAACAGGGAATGGGGCAAGGAAACGAACGGGGCACCTACACGTCCTGAACGTCTACCAAGCGCAAATGCGGGATCGCCTGCCAGACGCGAGTCTCATGGCGACGGAACCCCCATAGGAGTTTCTCAAGGAACAAAGCCGTTCCAAGGGAAACGAAGGGGCAGCCCATGAAGATGGGCCAGAATGTGTGACAGATACCCACACAGAGGGAAGGTATCAGGAAGTACCTAAAACAGAGAGGTATGCGAAATGCAGACAACCGAAACGCTCTTAGGACTTCTCCGTGAACGGGGCAAACGTGGCTTGCCACTCAAACGTGTCTATCGGCACCTCTACAATCTGAACCTCTACCTAACGGCATATGGCCGCATCTACCGCAACGCTGGCGCGATGACGCCCGGTGTCACGCAAGAAACCGTCGATGCCATGTCATTGGGAAAAATCAGAGACATCATTCAAGCAGTGCGGCTAGAACGATACCAATGGCAACCAGCGCGGCGAACCTATGTGCCCAAGAAAAGTGGGAAGAAAAGGCCGCTCGGCGTGCCCGTCTGGAGCGACAAACTCCTGGCTGAGGTCTTCCGATCAATCCTGGACGCCTATTTTGAGGGGACCTTTAGCGACCATTCGCATGGCTTTCGACCAGGACGAGGATGCCACACGGCGCTTCGAGAAATCTACACTACCTGGAAAGGCTCCACCTGGATCATCGAGGGCGACATCGCCGATTGCTTTGGAAGCCTGAATCACGATCTGATCGTATCAGCACTCGCTGAACCTATTCAGGACGGACGATTTCTCAACCTCATCAAGAAACTGCTCGACGCCGGGTACATGGAAGACTGGACGTTCAACAAAACGCTCAGCGGCGTCCCTCAAGGCTCCATCTTGAGTCCCGTGCTTTCCAATATCCTGCTCAGTAAACTCGACAGATTTGTAGAAACCGAACTCCTGCCACAGTACAACAAGGGAAGCAGAAGAAAAGCGAATCAAGCCTATCGGAGCTTGATGAACCGCGCCCATCGCCTACGGAAGAACGGGCAGAAGGAGGCTGCCCAAAAGATGAAACAACAGGCGCAGAAACTTCCCGCCATCGACCCCCAGGACCCCGACTACCGACGACTCAAGTATTGCAGATACGCCGATGACTTTGCTTTAGCATTGTATGTTAAATATCATTAGGGAACAAGGTTGAAGGTTGTTACTTCAACCAGGATTCTTGCGTGATACCATCAAGAAGAGATAAGAGCTGCCGTCTTCTCGCATGGAGGCGCCCCATGACCGAGGTCCGCTGGGAACAATACCCGCTCGTGGCACAAAACGCCCTGGCACAAAATTGGCTTCAGAGGCAAGCGTACTTGCAGCTTGCCCCAAACACGGTGGACGCATATGGACGTTGCCTCAACGATTACCTGGGCTTCTGCGCAGCCCAGAACGTCCAGCCAGAAGCTGTGACCCGTGATCTAGTGGCTCTTTACGTTCAGGATCTGGCTCACCGCCCCAATCCAAAGGGAGCCAATATTCTTTCCATCGAAAGTGGCCGGGGACTCTCGAACTCGACGATGCAGCAACGCATCACCGTCTTGCGTTTGTTTTGTGACTCCCTCATCGAGCAACAACTTCGTCAGGACAACCCGGTTGGACGCGGCCATTACGTGCCTGGTCGAGCTTTTGGCGGTATGCGTGACCGGGGGCTGCTTCCTCATTACCACAAACTCCCCTGGCTGCCTTCAGACGCAGAGTGGCAGAACATCTTACGCGGACTCACAGAGGAATCATTGCGCAATCAGGTCTTGCTGCTCTTAGCCTACGATGGGGCCTTACGTCGTCAGGAATTGATTACGCTTGAAATGAGCGACTTTGATTTCGCGTACCGTCAGATCAGGATTCGTGCCGAACACGCCAAGAATGGACGAGCGCGCGTTGTCGGTTATTCATCGGTGACGAGCCGCTTTCTGGAAAGATACCTGCACCATCGGCGAGCACTCTCATCCAAGCCTGGTCCGCTTTTTTTGTCCGAATCCCATCGCAATACCGCCAGTCCTCTTGCCCCGGTGACCTGGTCCAAGATTGTTCAGAACATGGCGCAACGAGCTGGCCTCCCACAATTTACGACCCATACGCCCCGACATCTTCGCCTGACCCACCTGGTCCGCGCCCACATGGACCTGCACCAGATCGCCCTCTACGCGGGTCATACCTCTTTGCAGACCACGATGATCTACATTCACGCCAGTGGAGTCGAACTCACTGAAGCAGTGAGCAAGAGCCTGGCCACCTTTGAGCGCTGGATCGAGCTGGGCCTGGAGGGGAACGAGATATGAATACCTCTGTTGCTCCCCTTCCCGATCTGCCGCTTCCTGGCCACTGGCCCGTCGATGTGACGCGCTATGATCGTTCACCAGACTTGACCGAAGCAGAACGTGCTGAGTTGGAAGGGCTCATGAACCGTCAGCCGTTCCAACTGCGCCCGTCCAGTAAGCTGATCCTGCATCGCGTGCTCTTGCCGCTTGAGGATGTCTTTGCCATGACTCACCTGCACCCACACATCTGTGGCGAGACGCTCCGTGTGATGGCGATGGAAATGTATTACCGAGGCAACCCCTTCTGGGCATGGCAAGATGCCGAATGGATTGAGATCATTGGTCCAAGCACCACCTCCTTTGCAGCACGCTATGGAAGAACATGTCGGGGACGGCAGCTTCATCCTGCACGTCGAGAGATTCCTGTCATCGCCTATCTGCTTTGTCCTCCTGCTGATATCGATCCGCTGCTTGTTCCATTTGCCATCACCTCCATAGCGCGAAAAATCTGGGGGGAAGAGACGCTTGCGGCCCATGTGCAGCGGCTTACCGCTGTACTGAGGACGTGGGGCTACAATGAAAAGCATCCAGTGAAATTCATCGCCTGTACCGCTTACCTGCTGTTGCGTAATCGGAGCCCTTACCTGGAGACACTCACCGACGAGTTGCTCGAAACAGTTCATCAAACCTGCACCATTGCCTGTGTGCGCGATCGACTGTTTCAAGTTTCGCGTGCGCTCGCCGCTTTGGGTCTGATTCGTCGCCCGCTTCCGGACCCCAAAGCGGCGAGCAGACCCAAAACGTCGGAAACGGATGGTCAGATTTCCCAGAGCTGGCTCTGGTGGTGTCGGCGCTGGCGGGACCACAGTCCCACAGAAGAAAGGGGACACAGCTACTACTCTCTTCTCAAAGTAGGCCGATGGTTGAATACCTGTCATCCCGAGGTAAGTGGCCCAGCCGACTTTACCTACGAGATCGCGATCGCATGTGTCGCCGCCGTGATGGACATGAAAGTGGGAGAGTGGATCAGCCAGGAGAAACGTGCTCGCTTACCTGATGACCGGCTGGGGCAGCCGCTGCGCCCAAATGCAAGAGCCAAGCTTCTCAAGAGCTTGCGGACGTTCTTGCGTGATTGTCAGGAGTGGGGATGGATTCCCATCCACTTCAACCCTTCGCGCGTTTTGCAGTCCCCGCGCTCCTTGCGCAACTTGATTGGACCAGATCCCAAGGCAGTTGAGCGAGATCGGTGGGCAAAGTTGCTTTGGGCTGCGATGAATCTGGAGATGGAAGACCTTCCAACGACAGCAGGCAAGGTCCTGGTTTATCCACTAGAGATGGTTCGTGCCCTCGCTGTGGTCTGGTGTTTTGCTGCCTTGAGATCAGACGAAATTGTACGATTACGCGTTGGGTGTGTCAGATGGCAGCATGAAGATGTGATGGTGCCAGAAACTGGGGAAACGCTGCCAAAGGATGCGATCTGCTTTTTGGAGATCCCGGTGAACAAGACCATGACGGCCTACACGAAGCCTGTTCACCCGCTCGTCGGCCAACGTATCAGCGAATGGGAAAAGGTCCCTCCGAGCAAACAGCCACGCCAGGTAGACAGAAAGACAAGCGAACCGGTGCCTTTCTTGTTCTCCTACCGGGGAACACGTGTAGCAAAAGCCTACATCAATCGCTTCTTGATTCCTCATTTATGCAGGAAGGCGAATATTCCAGAGCAAGACAGTCGGGGAGCCATTACCAGTCATCGTGCACGGGCCACCATTGCCTCGATGCTCTACAATGCGAGAGAACCACTCGATATTTTCCAGCTCCAAAAGTACCTGGGACACAAACAACTCTCTTCAACGCAGCACTACCTGCAAGTTGATCCAACAAAGCTTGCTCATGATGTCGTCAAGGCAGGATATCTGGAGCAGAATCTCGCAACGATAGAGGTCTTACTGGATCAGGATGCCATCATGAATGGGAAAGCAGCAAAGGGAGGCGATTGGAAGTTTTACGATCGCGGTCACGGATTGTGTGCGAACCCGTTCTGGGCAGATTGTGTTCACCGCATGGCCTGTGCTCGGTGTCCCTACTACCATCCGAAGGAGTCACTCATGGACCAGCTCGTTGAGGGCAAGGCGAACCTGGTGCGCATGCTGGAATTCGTCTCACTCACCGAAGATGAGAAATTGCTGGTCACCGAAGGTGTTGAGTTGCACCAGGCGCTGATCGAGAAACTCCAGGACGTACCTACGCCTGCTGGGCCAACCCCGCGCGAGTTGGAGGCGAGTCGCAAACTGGAGCAGAAGGTCATCCCACTCAAGTGGGTGCAGCGCGCTAAGAAACAGTACCAGGATCAGAGGTAGGGGAGACCGGGAAGGGAAGTGAGCCGCAGGCTCATCAAGCATCCCAGGGGAGCTTGAGGCTTGTGGAGGTGCTGAAACGTTGCTCATGCCAGGAGCGCGGAGCAAGCGATGCCGCCAGGCCCGACCCTTGACGGGGTGGGTAGACTCGGCACGAGCGAGAGCGACCGGGGGACAGTTGCGCTCATCAATGCAGAACCCCGGTCGCTCTCGGCGCGAAGCGCTCACCCACCCAAGTCAAGGGCGGCATCGCCCGCGCTCCTGGCTCACAGAAACGTGGGCCTGGATGGCGTTGTGTCTCCCTCACTGCCATGGAAAACGCACGGAAGGGCGCATCGAAAAGGGGGTCAAAGGGGTTGACTTTTGATGATACATAATCAGTGGCCCCAAAGAAGAGGCAGAAGAGATCAAACAACGACTCCGAGCATTTCTCCGCGAAGAACTCAAGCTGGAACTGTCCGAAGAGAAAACGTTGGTCACCCATACGCGGGACAGCGCTGCCAAATTCTTAGGCTATGAAATCACCATACGCCAAAGCAATACCAAACAAACCCTCGATCGGAACGGATACCGAGGCCGGAGCATCAATGGAGATATCGGCCTCAAAGTTCCGCAAAAGGTCGTCAAAGAAAAATGCAAGCGATACATGCGAAACGGGAAACCCATTCACCGGGCAGAACTGCTCAACGAGAGCGACTACACCATCCTCGCCACGTATCAGCTTGAATATCGGGGGATCGGTAACTACTACCGCATGGCTTTTAATCTTCACACACTCCAGAAACTCAAATGGGTCATGGAGCAATCGCTGACAAAGACGTTATACCAATCAGTGTTCTAAGAGACCATTCTAAAATGGGGGAAGTAGGTCAGAGAACGGAGACGCTCCGTGTCGGCTTCCAACTGGTTGAGGCCATCACACACCCTGTCAATAACCTCATCAAGTGAGGGAAGAGCCA
>WNGE01002842.1_pt1 | contig 20826 bp, 23 predicted proteins | sample 5400651 | NCBI WGS metagenome assembly WNGE01 (sample SAMN13153370, study PRJNA577476) | soil metagenome | isolation source: 60 cm soil or saprolite under grassland replicate 2 | place: USA:California | collected 2016-06-15 | reverse complement strand
TCGGCGCTCGGAACGGCGCGACGACGTAGACGCCGTGCGCGAGGGCCTTCGCGCCCTCGATCAGCTCGAGGCCGAGCTGCCCACCCACCTCGCGCGCCGCCGCGCCAGCGCGGCGGTAGCGCTCCTGCACCTCGTCGGGCACGACCATCCCCGGCGCCTCGTTGTGCATCCGGATCAGCAGCTCGTATGTCCGGATCGGCCAGACGCCGACGAGGAGCGGGATCGGCCACGTGCCGCCGATCTGCTCGCGGAACGCCTCGAGCGCATCGAGGCTGAAGAGGATCTGCGTCATTGCGAAGCGCGCGCCCGCGGCGACCTTGCGGTGGAAGCGGTCAGCCTCGAGGTCGAGATCGTCCGCAGTCGGATTCACCGCGACGCCGGGAAAGAACGACGTGGGCGCGTCGATCGCGCGCCCGTGGAAGTCCTCGCCGCGGTTCAGGCGCGCCATCAGCTCGACGAGCCCGATCGAGTCCACCTCGTAGACACCGCCCGCTCCGGGATAGTCGCCCGCCTCGGGCGGGTCGCCGGTGACGGCGAGAATGTTGCGCACGCCCTCTGCGTGAGAGCCGAGGAGCAGCGACTCGAGGCCGGCGACGGTCGAGTCGCGCGGCGTCAGATGCGGAATCGTCTCGACGCCCGTGAACCGCTCGATCGCGACCGACGCCATGATCCCGCTCATCCGGGCCCGCGCACGCGGGTTGTCGTTCAGGTCGACGAACTGCGCCTTGCCGGAGTCGCGGACCGCGCGCGCCGTTGCGATCAGCAACTCGGGGTTTGCGCCGAGTGGTGGATCGAGCTGCACCGAGACGACGAACGTCCCGTCATCGAGCAGCCGCTGCAGTGCGGTCGGCTCGTCCCTCGGCGCCGCGTGTGTCGCCTGCTCACGCTCGCGGACGAGGAGCGGCGTCGTCGGCGTGAGGTTCTCGTCGACGGCGGCGCGGATCGCCGCGATCTGCGCGGGCGTCGTACCGCAGCAGCCGCCGATGATCTGCGCTCCGAGCGCACGCGCCTGGGCGGCGAACTCGCTGAAGTACGCCGGCGTCGCGTGCGGGAAAACGACGCGCTGGCCGGACATGCTTGCGAGACCGACGTTCGGAAGCACGGCGAGCGGCGCACCGCCATCGCCCTGCATCGCCGCAAGTGCCCGCAGCGCGGCGGTGGGGCCTGCGCCGTGGTTCGCGCCGAACGCGGCGAGGCCGAGTTCCCGCAGCCGCGCGCCCGCGCTCTCGGCAGAGACGCCGCCGATGGTCTCGCCGGCCGCGTCGAAGCTCATGAGGGCGACGATCGGCAGGCTCGAGACCGTACGCACGCCGGCGACCGCCGCCTCGAGGTCAGCGAGGTCGAAGAAAGTCTCGACCATGAAGAGGTCGGCGCCGCGGCCTTCCAGGAGCCGGGCCTGCTCGGCATAGAGCTGTCCCGGCTCCGAGCCGCGCAGCTCGACCTCCCCGAGCGGCCCGATCGAGCCGGCGATGAAGACCTCCTTGCCCGACACCTCCCTGGCTTCGCGTGCGAGCTTCACGCCCGCGTCGTTGATCCGCTCGAACTCGTCCTCCAGGAAGGTCTGGGCGAGCTTCGCGCGGTTCGCCCCGAACGTGTTCGTCTCGATCAGCTCGGCTCCGGCTCGGATATATCCGAGGTGCACGTCCACGACCGCCTCGGGCGCCTTGAGATTCGCCTCCTCCGGACAGCGCAGGCGCGCGACTGCGCTCGCGAGCACGGCTCCCATGCCGCCGTCGGCGACGATCGGCGCGCCGGACGAGAGCCGTTCGAGGAAGCGCGACATGCGGGCCAGTCTACGAATGCGTTCAGAAAGCGAAGGGCGGGGCCGCCGCTGGCCCCGCCCTTCGTACTTCTGAGCCTCCGGAACGGCCCCCGCCGCATCGGGGCCACTCAACGGACGCAGTTGGAGTATCGCGTTCCGGGCGGACTTGACCAATCCCTCGGACTCGGTTGACTGGCCCTGCTTCACGCGCTCAAGGCGGGGGCACCGTTGCCGATAAGAAGGTGGAGACTCCTCCGGGGACTGACGGCAATCATCCTGCGGCGGGGCCTTTGGAGCGGCGCCGTGAGGCGCCGTTTCCCTTATCCGGGGTGAACCGTTCGGCCTTCCATACCGCCGGCGACCGTGACGAGCTCGCCGCTGATGTGGCCCGAGAGCTCGTCGGAGGCGAGCACGACGACCGCACGCGCGATGTCGTCAGCGGTCGCGACCTTGCGCAGCGCCATGGTCCGGGTGATGCGCTCGACGAGCTCGGGGTCGAGTGCACCGCGAGTCATCGGCGAGTACGTCCACCCGGGCGCGACGGCGTTCACGCGGCCGTGGGCGCCGATGCGCACGATCTCGTTCTTCAGGCTGAGCAGGAGACCGACCTGGATCGCGGACTTCGCGGCCGCGTAGTCGGCGTGGCCGGCCTCGCCGAAGCGACCCGCTGTCGAACCGACGAGGACGAGGCTGCCGTGCCCCGTCCGCTCGACCTCGTGGAGAAAGGAGCGGGCGGTCAGGAACGTCGCGGTGAGGTTCGAGCGCAGCGTCGCCTCCCACCGTTCGAGGGCGAGCTCCCACACCGGCTCGTCCGCGTTCGGCCAGACGCCCGCGACGGCGGCGCAGACGTCGACGCTTCCGAAGGCGGTGCGCGCCTCGTCGAAGAGGCGTGCCGTCTGCGCCTCGTCGGTGAGGTCGGCGCCGATCGCAACGGCACCGTCCAGCTCGGCCGCGAGCCCTTCCGCGTTCTCCCGTCCGGTGTTGAAGTGGACGACGACGCGTGCGCCCTCCGCCGCGAACGCCCTGGCGCAGGCCGAGCCGATGCCGCCGGAGGCCCCGGTGACGACGACGCCCTTTCCGGCCAGGCCGGTGTCCATGCGTAGAGCCTAGCCCTGAAGGAGGGCGCCAACCGCCTTCGCCGACACGTAGCCGGCACGTCCCGCCTTGGCCGTCCTCGTGTTGTAGGTGTAGAAGAGGCCGCCCCGTGAGAGCCTCGCGTTCGCGTAACCGAATTGCCCGCGGAAACGCAGCGCGACGTCACGGCCGTCCTGCACGCGAAGTAGGTGCAGCCGTGTCTCGACGGCGTACACGACACGATCGCCGTCGAAGTCGGAGAGCTGCGCGCCCACGCCGACCGGGCGCGAGAGCAGCGTCCGGCCGTGGAGGTCGCTGACGATGAGCCGCCGTCTCGAGATGGCGGCGATGCGCTTGCCGCGAAGCACCGCGCCGCCGCCGTGCGGAAGCCTCAGCGTCGCCTGCAGGAGTCCCGTGCGCGAGAGCACATCAAGGACTCCGCTGTTCCGATCGACGAGAATCGAGTCGCCGTCGACGTTGCGCACGATCGCGGGTTTCACGTACGTCTTCAGTTTCGCCCGGCGCGCGGCGTCGAAGCGCCATACCGTCGATCCAGTGGAACCTGCGATCAGCGCGCCGCGCCCCGCGAGTGCGACGAGCCCGCTTGCCGCGGTGCGTAGCGCGACGCGCGCCTTCAGCGGCCGGAGCGTTCCCGTCACCACGTAGTTGTCGCCCTGAAAGCAGACGTGCGCGAATCGGTTCCCGGCGAGGACGACGTTGCTCTCCTGCGTGTCGCAGGCGAGGCTCGCCCGCACGACGACGCCCTGCGGCGACCAGACCAGCAGATACTCCCACGCCCGCGCGGTGCCGACCAGGGTCGCGGCGCGTCCGCCGTCCACGCTGACCTCGTTCACCGGCGCAACCGTTCGCAGCTCGCGCGTGGGCTTCACGTCGACGACAGGCGGCGGAGTCGCAAGCACCGGCACGACGCTACCGAAGTAGGGTTCCGCCCGTGCGCGTACACATCATCAGCGACATCGAGGGCGTTGCCGGGATCGTCAAGTGGGGACAGACCGGCGGCGACAGCCCGCTCTTCCAGGAGGGCCGCAGGCTCTACACGGAGGAGATCAACGCGGCCGTGCGCGGAGCGAAGGCCGCGGGAGCGAAGGAGATCGTCGTCATGGACTGCCACGGCGCGGGCGGCGATTACACGTTCAACTCGCTGCTCGCCGACCAGCTCGACCGCGACTGCGAGTTCGTGATCCAGAGCGAATGGACGGAATACACCGCGTTCCTCGAGCAGGGCTGCGACGCCGCGCTGTTCGTCGGGATGCACGCGATGGCAGGTACGCCCGACGGCGTCATGTCGCACACCGTGTCCGGCCAGGCGTGGCAGAGCCTCAAGTTCAACGGCACGCTCGTCGGCGAGACCGGCATCAACGCGGCGCTCTGCGGGCACTGGGGCTGCCCGGTCCTGCTCGTCACCGGCGACCGCGCCACGTGCCGCGAGGCGACTGCCCTGCTCGGCGAGGGCCTGACGGCGGTCGAGGTGAAGGTCGGAATCGGCCGCTACAGCGCGCGCTCGCTGCCCGCGCTCAAGGCGCGCGAGGTGATCGAGGCAGGCGCGAAGCGCGCGCTGAAGAACCTGAAGGCGGTGCAGCCATACGACCCTGGTCGCCCGTGCGAGATCGAGGTTGAGTTCACGACGCCGGACCGGCTCGAGGAGTACCGCAACCGCCGCGGCGTCGAGGTCACGAGCCCCACCACGATCGTCTCCCGCGGCGACGACTGGTGGCAAGCCTGGTCGTCCTTCTACTTTTGAGAGCCCCTAGCGCAATGAGCACGGGCCGTCTCGCCGCGCTGTGCGGCGCGAGGCCGCGTCCTCGGTTGCGCCGATAGCGCTACTATCGGCGCGCCCTGCGTCCTTGCCTCGCACTCGCCCATCGCACCGAGCCAGGCGCGTGGTCATTACGTTAGGAACTCTAAGCCGTCACCGGCTCGACGATTCCCAGCCCCTCGACGAGGGTGAAGAACGCCCTCGCGAACGGCGAGGCCTCGGTCCTCTCCCGCACGTTCTCCCAGTCGATCTGCTCGCGGAGCGCGCGCGCGAGCTCGAGCACCGAGCCGAAGTCGGGCTCCTGCTCGTTGATCGCCAGCAGCTTCGACGTCATCACCTCCTCGAGCGAGAAGACCGGGATGCGCAGCGCCATGACCTCGATCACGGGGGCTCGCTCGATGATCTCGTCCGTGATCGGGCCGCCGGACGGGTTGAAGATCAGGTCGATCAACCCGCCGTTCTCGTGCCACGCCTTGTAGAGCCACCCTTCCGGCGCTCGCTCGGTCTCCCAACCCGCGCTCTCGAACGCTTCGAGCGCGGCGTCGGCGTCCTCGAGCTTGACGAGGAAGTCGACGTCGTGCTCGGTCTTCGGCCCGCCGCGGGCCCAGGCCGCGAGGCCGCCGCCGAGGATGAACGGGACACCGCGTTCCTGAAGGATACCGGCGCCGGCTTTCATGGCCTCGATCAGCTCCTCGAACGTCGCCTCGGGCACGGTCCCGCCGTTTCCGTTTCCCTCTCGGGTGCAACATCGAGGGCATGATCCGGATCGCCGCTGCCGGCGACATCCACGCGTCCGAGGCGACCCGCGAGCGCGTTGAGCACGCGTTCGCCACCGTCGCCGAGCAGGCCGACGTGATCCTGCTCGCCGGCGATCTGACGACGACGGGGGAGCCGGAGCAGGCGCGCGTGCTCGCCGACGCCTGCCGCGAGCTCGAGATCCCGGTGTTCGCGGTGCTCGGGAATCACGACTTCCACGCCGGGCGGCCGGATGACGTCCGCGCCATAGTCGAAGAGGCGAACGTGCACGTCCTCGACCGCAGCTCGAAGACGTGCGAGGTCGGAGACCTGCAGCTCGGGGTCGTCGGCACGAAAGGCTTTGTCGGCGGCTTCCCCGGCTCGGCGCTCCCCGACTTCGGCGAGCCGCTCCTCCGCCAGGTCTACGCGGAGACGACGGCGGAGTCGGAGGCGATCGCCCGCGGCCTTCAGGAGGTCGTGCACAGCGACCTGCGCATCGTGCTGCTGCACTACGCGCCGATCCAGGCGACCGTCGAGGGCGAGCCCGAGGGGATCCACGTCATGCTCGGCAGCGACCGGCTTGCGACGCCGATCGCCGAGTTCGGCGCCGACCTCGTCCTCCACGGGCACGCGCACGCGGGGTCCTTCGAAGGCTGCATCGGGAAGATCCCGGTCTACAACGTCGCAGTCCACGTGACGGGTCGCGACTTCTGGGTGTTCGAGCTCGAAGGCGCGCGCGGTCGGAGCGAGGCCCGCGTCGACGGGCCCGCAGTCTGACTACGCTTCGCGGTATGGACGCACGCGTCGTGCGCATCTCGATCGCGCCGGTCAAGTCGCTCGGTCTTGTCCACCCAAACGAGGTGGTGCTCGAGCGCGGCGGCGTGCGGGGCAACCGGCGCTTCTGGCTCGTCGACGAGGACGGCCGCCTCTTCAACAACAAGCGCTACGGGCCGATGGTTCGCGTCCGCACGGAATGGGACGAGGACACGCGCGAGCTTGCGCTCACGTTCCCGGACGGGAGCCGCGTCGAGGGCATCGTCGAGCTCGGCGACGCGGTCGACAGCGAGATGTACGGCCACCCGCACCCGTCCCGCCGCGTCCTCGGTCCGTGGGAGGACGCGATCTCGGAACACGTCGGCCGCCGGCTGACGCTCCTGTGGGCCGATGGTCATGCCGCGGACCGCGGCTTCCGGGGTGGAACAGTGTCCCTGCTTTCACGTGCCTCGCTCGAGCGGCTGCGCGAAGAAGCAGGAGCCGACAAGCCGGTCGACGGGCGCCGCTTCCGGATGCTCTTCGAGATCGACGGCGTGGGCGCGCACGAGGAGGACGAGTGGCTAGGAACGCAGGTCCGTGTCGGCGATGCGACGATCCTGCTCAACGGTGACGTGGGACGCTGTCTCGTCACCTCGCACGACCCGGACCGCGGCGTCACCGACCTCGACACGCTCGGCGTGCTTGCGAAATACCGGCGGGAGGGACGGAAGGAGGCGCTGCCGTTCGGCGTCTATGGCACCGTCGCGGTTCCCGGCCGGGTTCGGGTGGGCGACGGCGTCCAGCCGCTTCAGGACCGGCTGCTCGCGGCGACATAGCAAGCGCGCTATGCTTGGACGCGGTGGCAGCACGCACGCGAACCGAGGAGAAGCGGCCGCTCGAGCGGTTGCACGAACGCATCGTCGCCGGCGACCGCGGCTGGTTCTTCGCCGACATCGCCGACAAGGTGGCGGCGCGCCGCATCGAGAAGAACCTCTCGCAGCGCGAGCTGGCCGAGCTCTGCGGCACGACCCAGTCTGCGATCGCTCGCCTCGAGCGTGGCGGCAGGCCGCCGCGCATCGACACGCTGCTGCGGATCGCCGAGGCGCTCGAGTGCGAGCTCATCGTCGATCTCGTTCCGCGCTAAGACGCACCGCCGAGGTGAGCCTTCCGTGATCGTCGCCTGCCTCGGCGACTCGATCACTGCCGGCTCGCCGCTCTGGGACCCCGATCCTGCCGTGCGCATGCGGATCGAGTCGCCGGACGAGCGGAGCCAGTGGCAGTGGTGGGCGGCCCGCCGCGACGGCCGCCTCGACATTCGAAATCACGGCGTCTACGGGGAGCGAACCGACGAGATCGCCGCGCGCCTCGAGGACGCGGCGCGCGGCGCCGAGGTGCTGATCGTGCAAGGCGGGATCAACGACGTCGTGCAGAAGCGCCCTGTCGAGGAGGCTGCGCGCAACCTCGCCCGCATGGTCGAGCACGGCCGCCGGCTCGGGCTACGCGTCGCGCTCGCCGACGTACTTCCCTGGAACAACGGCGACGCCCGGGCCGCGAACGACATCGTCCGGCTCAACACGCTCGTGAGCGCGATCGCCGACGGACAGAGCGTGCCGCTGCTGCCGTTTCACGTCACGCTGGCGGATCCGGAGCGCCCCGGACGCATGTGCGACGACTGGACGGACGACGGCGACCATCCGTCGATCGACGGACGTCGCCTGCTCGGCGAGCGCGCGTTCCGCCTGCCCTGAGGAACCCTAGACGGCGACGAGCTTGTAGCCGACGCCGCGCACGGTGACGATCCGGGTGGGATTGCCGGCGTCGGGCTCGAGCTTCCGCCGCAGGTTTGAGATGTGCACGTCGATCGCCCGCCGGTCGCCGACAACGTCGCTGCGCCAGAGATGGCGCACGAGCTCTTCGCGTGTGAAGACCTTCCCGGGCACGGAGGCGAGATGCGCCACGAGGCGGAACTCCGAGCGTGTGAGCGGCACCGCCCGTCCGTCGACCGTCGCGGAGTGCCGGGTGATGTCGAGGTGGAGCCCGCCCACGCTCTGCATGACGGCGCCGCTGGTCCGGTCGAGCTCGCGCCGGCGCAGGAGCGCACGCACGCGACTGACGAGCTCGGCGACCGAGAACGGCTTCGTCAGATAGTCGTCGGCGCCGATCTCGAGCCCCGCGACGCGGTCGAGCTCGGCGTCGCGGGCGGTCAGCATGACGATCGGCAGGTCGCTCTCGGCCCGGAGCGTCCGGCAGACGTCGAGCCCCGGCAGTCCGGGCAGTAGCAGGTCGAGCACCATCAGGTCGTACGGGCGGTCGCGCGCGGCGGAGACCGCGATCTGGCCGTCGTCCACCTCGTCTACCTCGTACCCCGCTGCGCGAAGCGCGTATGCGACCGCCTCCGAGATCGCAGGCTCGTCCTCGACGATGAGGATCCGGCTGCTCATCTCACGGGAAGCCGGATCGTGAATCGTGCGCCGTCAGCGACCTCGTCGACCAGCAGCTCGCCGTGCATCGCCTCGACGGCCTGCGCCGCGATCGCAAGCCCGAGGCCGAAGCCCTCGCCCGTGTTGCCCACGCGATAGAACGGCTCGAGGATCCGTGCCCGATCCTCAGGCAAGACGCCGACCCCGGTGTCGGCGACGGCGATCGACACGCGCCCATCGGACTCCGACGCGTCGAGCCTGACGGATCCCTCGGTCGTGTGCGAGACGGCATTGTCGACGAGTGCCGAGAGCGCCTCGTGAAGGAGATCGGGTTCTGCCGCCACGGCGAGTGAGGCCGGGCACCTCGCAGTGATCGCGACGTTCGGCGACGGCACCACCTCCCGGACGAGTCGATCGAGCAGAGGCGTGAGCTCGATGAGCTCGACGCGCAGCTCCTCGCCGGACTGTGCGCGCGCGAGCACCAGGAGGCTGTGCGCGATCCGAGCGAGGCGGTTGGAGTGTCGCTCGACATGCGCGAGGAATCGATCCCGCTCCACCGGGTCGTTCTTCGCACCCGACTGCAGCACCTCGACCGCGACCGCGATGCCGGTGAGCGGCGTGCGCAGCTCGTGCGCGGCGTTGCGGACGAACTCGCGCATCACGCGTTCCTGGCGCAGCTCTGCGGTGACATCCTCGATCAGCAGGAAGGCCGCGTCCCGGTCGTCAGCGGGGATGCCCCCGATCCGCAGGGAACGCCCGGCGAGTACGAGAGCCGTCGGCGCGAGCGGTTCCGGATCCGCGATCAGCTGCGTCGCGAGGGATCGCAGCTCGCCGTCGAGCGGCTCGCCCGTACTGATGACGCCGTCCTCGGCGAGAAAGTGGGCCCGCTGGTTCATCGCGACGACACGCAGGTCGCGATCCAGGGCAACCACGGCCTGCGGGAAGCGATCGAAGAGCCGGTCCATACCGTCTGGGACCATAAACGGGACTTCAGTCCCGGTTCTGCTCAGAAGGTCAACACGTCGCCGTCGGCGGCCCGCTCGACCGACGGGTCGAGCGGCAGCTCTTCCGGACGGTGGATCACGACGAGCCGCCGGGCGCCGGACGCGCGGAAGGCTTCGACCGCCTCGGTCTCGTTCAGGTGGCCGCGCTCGGCCGGCTCGGGGTCGCGCAGGGTGGCCTCGCAGAGGAAGAGGTCGGCCTCCCGTGCGAGCTCGACGAGCTTCGCGCTCGGGCCCGTGTCGCCCGAGTACGCGAGCGTGCTCTTGTGGTTCGACACGCGCAGACCGAATGTGAGCTCCGAATAGTGGTCGAGCCGAAGCGGCACGACGTCGAAGCCGGCGGCTCGAAACGGCGTTGCGTCTTCGTACTCCTTCAGGTCGAAGGCGCCGTCGATGCGAGGGGCGAAGCTCAGCTGGCGGCCGTAGTGCCGTAGACGGTCGATTCCCTGCGGGGGAAGCCAGAGCTCCGGCTTGGGGACCTCGCGGCCCGGGCCGAAGTTCGCGCCGAAGATCCACGGGACGAGGTCGCCCCAGTGGTCGAGGTGGAAATGCGTGATCACGACGGCGTCGACACGCGGCCAGCCGTCGTCGGCGGTGCGGAGCCGCGCCAGCACCCCCGGACCGCAGTCGAGGAGGAGCCGGCCTCCGCCCTCGACGAGGTACCCGGATTGGGCGCCGCCCGCGTTCGGCCAGGCGGGCGAGCACCCGATGACGGTGAGCTGCACCGGCGTATCCTGGCTGATTTCTGACGGGTTGGCTCAGTTCGAGGTATAACTCCGCGATGGCCAGGGCCTCTGCGGACGTGCTCAAGAGGGTGCCGCTGTTCGGCGGCCTCGACGACCGCGAGCTCGAGCAGATCTCGGCGACGATGCGCGAGCGGCGGTTCGCGAGCGGGGACACCGTCACCGAGGAGGGCGCCGGGGGCGCCGGCTTCTTCATCGTCGAGGAGGGTTCGGCCGACGTGAGCGTCAACGGCCAGCCCCGCGGCTCGATCGGCGCAGGCGACTACTTCGGCGAGATCGCACTTCTGACCGGCTCCGACCGGACGGCGACGATCATCGCGACGTCCGACATGGTCTGCTGGGGCATGACGCCCTGGGATTTCCGGCCGCTCGTCGAGAGCAACTCCACGATCGCGTGGAAGCTCCTGACGGCGATGGCCGACAAGCTGCGGTAGCAACTGCAACCAGGTTGAAAACCTGGTTGCGACAACCGCCGTTTTGCGGTTGGTAGTGTCGGCGGGTGGAGGCGGTCGAACGCATCGACTACATGAGCGACGTCGAGCCGGCGCCCGGCCGGCTGGCGCTCGTGCAGGCGTTCGTGAACACCGTCGATCTCGAACACGGGCGCGAGATGCTGAGCTCGCCCCTGCGACTGTCGACGGTCCTCGAGGAGCTCGGGCTGCTCGAGCGTAGAGCGCGTGCAACGCGCGCCCACCTCGCACGCGCGCTCGCCCTCCGCCAAGCCCTGCGGAGCCTCGCCTTCGCGAACAACGGCGGCACGGCTGCGCCGGCGCTCGAGGCGCAGCTCGTCGTCCGCATCGATCGCGAGGCCGCGGCGCTCGCACCTGTGCGCCGCGATGTCGACGGCGCGCTCGCAGAGCTCGTCGGGATCGTCTACACGGCGATCGCCGAAGGCACCTGGCCGCGCCTCAAGGCGTGCCGTCGCGACGTCTGCGGCTGGATCTTCTACGACCGTTCTCGCAACCACTCTGCGGTCTGGTGTCGGATGGCCGTGTGCGGCAACCGCGCGAAGACGAAGGCATACAGATCCAGATCTAGGAAGGTTTCGACGCGCGCAACGCGCCCGGCACGAAGCGATCGTCGGTGAGCCAGAGGCCGCTGACAGCGAGCGCGGCGCCGGCGAGCGCGAGGAAGGCGCCTCCCGCCCCCGGAACCGTGAGCGCGAAGAAGTCGCGCGTCCCGGGGAGCGCGACGACGACGAGGTAGAGCGCGAGCATCGCCGCTGAGAGGGCGCCGACCGCCGCTGCCCGAGTCCGGCTTGTCCCCTCGAGCGCGAGGATGAGATACAGCCCGACGAGCACGAGCACGGTCGTCGCGATCGTTCGCGCCTCCGCGAGCGGCAGGCGACCGACGTTGCGCGCAAAGACGAAGCTCGCAAGCACGCCGAGCCCGGCCGCGGTCCCGGCGGGAACCGCGAAGCGGGCGACATCGAAGAGGAACCCCTCCGACCGGAACCTGCCCTCGCTCGGGCCGAGGGCGAGGAAGAACGCCGGAATCCCGATCGTCAGCAGTGCGGCGAGCGTGAGATGCCGGGGCAGCAGCGGGTACGCCTGCGGAGTAAGCCCGATCGAGAGGACGAGGAACGTCGCGAACGCCGACTTCGCGACGAACAGCTTGGCGACACGCTGGAGATTGCGAAGCACCTTGCGCCCCTCGGCGACGAGCGCGGGCACGCTGCTGAAGTCGCCGCGCACGAGCACGAGGTCCGACACCGCCCGCGCCATCTGCGATCCGTTGCCCTGGGCGATCGCCAGTCGCGCGGCCTTCAGCGCCGGCACGTCGTTGACGCCGTCGCCGACCATCGCGACGTAGCGGCCGTCCGCGGCGAGCGCCTCGACGACACGCTTCTTGTCCTCGGGCGAAATGCGGCCGATCACCGAGTTCTCCGAGAGCAACCGGCGGAGAGACGAGGCGTCGCGAGGCAGCTCGCGGCCGTCGATCGGCACGCCAACGTCGATGCCGGCATCTGCGGCGACTGCGGCGACCGTCTCCGGCCGGTCGCCCGAGATGATGGCGATGCGCACGTTCTGCGACTTGAAGAACTCGACCGTCTCGCGAGCGTCGGCACGCAACCGCTCGCCGAGAACGACGAGTCCGAGCGGCTCCGAGATCACCGGGGTCGTCTCGGCATCCACGGCGCCGTCCGCGACTCCGAACGCGACGACGCGCCGTCCTGCACGCGCTTCGTGCTCGGCGCGCGTCTGCAGGTTCCCGGGCGGGAAGAGCTCTGGCGCGCCGAGGACATAGGTCGTGGTGCCGAAGGTGAGCCCACTCCAGCGACGCCTTGACGAGAACGGCACGGTCGCGCGAGGATCCTCGGGGACGCCCGCGCAGTGGTCGGCGATCGCGCGCAGCGTCGCGTTCGCTGCGGGCGCGCTTGCGGCGTAGCGGCCGAGCTCGTGGGCGAGCTCGCCCTCGTCGACACCGGTTGCCGGCACGAGCCTCTCGACCTGCAGCCGCGCATCGGTGAGCGTGCCTGTCTTGTCGAGGCAGATCGTGTCGACCGACGCGAGCGACTCGATCGCATTGAGCTGCTGCGTGAGCACGCCACGTCGCGCCATGCGCACACCTGCGACGGCGTATGTGAGGCTCGTGAGGAGAATCAGCCCTTCGGGAACGAGCGTGACGACCGCCGCCACCGTCGTCGGCACCGCGTCGTGAATCGAGGTGTGCCGTCGGTACAGCGCCCAGCCGAGGGCGACGCCGAGCGGCACGAGGATCCCAACGAGGATGAACAGGAGCCGGTTGATCGAGCGCTCGAGCGGTGAGTGTGGATGCCGGAACTCCCGCGCCTCGCCGGTGACCTTCGCAGCATGGCTTCGCGGCCCGACGGCCGTCACGTCGTATGCGCCGGCTCCCTCGACTGCGAACGACCCCGAGCGCACCTCCTCGCCGGCGGAGCGAGCCACGGGCTCCGACTCCCCGGTGAGGTTGGACTCGTCGACGGCGAGCGCATCGCTTCGACGCAAGGTGCCGTCCGCGACGACCTGGTCGCCCGCCTCGATCAGCACGACGTCGCCCTCGACGACCTCGTCCACGCCTACCTGGCGGCGCTTGCCATCCCGAACGACGGTCGCGATCGGGGCTACGAGCGCCGCGAGCCGGTCGAGCGTCAGCTTGGCGCGAACTTCCTGCGCGATTCCGATCCCGGCGTTGCCGATGAGGATCGCGAGAAACAGAGCGTCCTGCACCTCCCCGAACGAGAGTGTCAGGACGCCGGCGGCGAGCAGGATCAGGTTGAAGACCGTGAAGACGTTCGCGACGACGATGCTCTTGTAGGAGCGACTCGAGCCCGGCGGCGCGTGCGGTTGGGCCGCAAGCTTCCGCTCGGCCTCTTGCTGCGTCAGTCCGGCCAACGCGGCGGTCGTCGCCACGCCCTCAGGCTACGCGGCGCGGAGCCGCCTGGCGCCGTCGAAGCGGGAGCCGTACCAGCCGGCGAGCGTCTCGATCCGGACGCGCGTGCCGGTGTGCGGAGCGTGGATGAAGTGGCCGCCGCCGATGTAGATCCCCACGTGGCCGAGGCCGTCGAAGAAGACGAGGTCGCCGGGACGGAGCGACGAGCGTGCGACGCGCCTTCCGCGGTCGAACTGGGCGTAGCTCGAGTGGGCCAGAGAGACGCCGAAGTGGTGGTAGACGTAGCGCACGAAGCCGGAGCAGTCGAAGCCGCTGCGGGGCGAGCTTCCCCCGTAGACGTAGCGGATGCCGCGGAAGCGTTTCGCGTAGTCGGCGATCCGCTTGCCGATCGGCAGGTGGAACTGCGTCGTCCGCGTCGGCTTCGGCTTCAGGACCCGCAGCGGCGGCACGACCGGGATCGCGTTCGTCGGCGCCGGCTCGGGAGGCGTGGGCGTCGTGGTTCCGTCGTCTGCACGGCCGGAGACCGGCTTCACGAGTGCGATCACTGCCAGTGTGAGCACGACGCACAGCACTGAGAGGAGGACGCGGGTCCGAGGCATAAGAGATCCCTCCGGCACGTGGGCCGCTCACCGAGCGGCCGCCTGTCGTTGGGATGCCTCATTCCACCAGGGCCCCGGAGGGCCGTCTGTGCCCCTTTCGGGGGGTTCGCCTACCGCGCCCCGAACACTGCTGGATCCGAGAACCGGCAAAAGTGGGCTTGACGTGTCCGTAGACGCTCATTTAGGATCCGAAAATGGAGTTGATCGAGCTCACCCCGGCTGAGTCCACGGCCGCTCCCGCAGCGCCGGTCCTGTGCACGGCAGATCTCGCCGAGTGCACGTGCCCGGACTTCTGCGAGCGCGACCACGACAACGATTAGTACATCCGGCCGTAAGTTCAGTGGTTTATCCGGCGAGTGGCTCGGCGTTCGTGGCAAGGACGCAGGGAGCCCGGATAGTTCAACTATCGGGGCGACCGAGGACGCGGCCACGGGCGGCGAGACGCCGCCGGGAAGCTGCCGAACTTGCGGCCGGGTGTACTAACCAAGGACCGTCGGGAGCTACGCCCCGGCGAGACCGTCCGACCGCCCAGCGAGCGCGTAGTCGCGATCGGTGATCCCGCCTGCGGAATGCGTCGTCCAGCGCAGCGTCACCTTGCGGTAGGACACAGCGATGTCCGGATGGTGATTCTCCTGCTCCGCAAGCTCGGCCACCCGGTTGACGAACGCGATCGCCTCGGGGAAGGAAGGCAGCTCGAACGTCCGCTCGAGACCGCCGTCGACCTCAATCCAATTCGACTCCGAATGCATAGTACTACGAAGTACCCCTCCTAATTTAGGATCACGCCATGAAGCAGACGCGGTATCTGATCGTCGGCGGCGGCATGTCTGCCGCGGCCGCCGTCAAGGGAATACGAGAGCATGACAGCGACGGGCCGATCACGCTCGTCGGAGCCGAGCCGCATCCGCCGTACAAGCGACCGCCGCTCACGAAGAAGCTCTGGGCGGGCGGCGACGAGCAGAAGATCTGGATCGAGCTGCCCGGCAACGGCGCGGAGCTGAACCTGGGCTGCCGGATCACCGCGGTCGACCTCGATGCCCGGCGGGCGACCGACAGTAACGGGGAGGAGTACGTCTACGAACGTCTCCTCTTTGCGATCGGCGGGACGCCGCGGCGGCTCGGTGTCGGCGATCGAGAGGTCGTCTACTTCCGCACGCTCGACGACTATCGCCGTCTGCGCGACCTCGCCCGCGAAGGCGCGCATGCGGTCGTGATCGGCGGCGGCTTCATCGGCTCCGAGCTCGCGGCCGCGCTGACGACGAACGGGGCCAGGGTGACGATGCTCTTTCCGGAGGCCGCGATCGCATCTCGCCTCTACCCGCCGGGGCTCGCCGAGTTCGTCACGCAGTACTACAGGGACAAGGGCGTCGAGGTCATCGCGGGCGAGACCGTCGCGGCGGTCGACGGAAACCGTGTCACGACGGGCGCCGGCCGCGTACTCGAGGCAGACGCGATCGTCGCGGGAATCGGCATCCAGCCGAACGTCGAGCTCCCTGCGACTGCAGGGGTGCTGCTCGAGAACGGCATCGTCGTCGATGAGCATGGCCGCGCCGGTGGCCGAGACGACGTGTTCGCGGCGGGAGATGTCGCGAACTTTCCGAGCCCTGTGCTCGGCGGGCGCTTCCGCGTCGAGCACGAGGATCATGCGAACACGCAGGGCCGCCTCGTGGGCGCCAACATGGCAGGCGCGCGGGAGGTCTACGACCACCTGCCGTTCTTCTACTCCGACCTGTTCGACCTCGGCTACGAGGCGGTCGGCGACGTCGACTCGCGACTTGCCACCGTCGAGAGCTGGGAGGAGCCGAACCGGAAGGGCACGATCGTATACGTCGACGACGCCGGAAGGCCGCGCGGAGTGCTCCTCTGGAACGTGTGGGACAAGGTTGAGGCAGCGCGCGAGCTGATTCGCGCCGGCGAGCCGGTGGGCGAAGGAGCACTTGTCTAGACTGGCGCGCTCGCGGAAGGCGAGGCTGCGGCAGGAGGCGTTGTGCGAGGTCGTGTTCCGCCCGCTCGCGCACGTCGTCGTGCTCGTCCTCGCGCCGTTACGCGTACCGCCTCCCGTCGTCGTTCTCGTCTCCGCCGCGTGCGGGGTCGCCGGTGCAGTTGAGCTCGCACGCGGGCACTTGTTTGCGGCAGTGCTCCTCGTTCAGCTGAAGACGGTGCTCGACAACGCCGACGGGCAACTCGCCCGGCTGACGAACCGTGTGACGGTCTTCGGCCGCTACCTGGATTCCGAGTGCGACCTGTTCGTGAACGCGGCGCTCTTCGCCGGGCTCGGCTGGTACACCGGACGGCCGCTTGCCGCCGCACTCGGCTTCGTCGCGCTGACGGCTGTCCTGAGCGTGAACTTCAACCTCGAACGGCTGGCGCGCGGGGCGCAGACGTCGAGCGATTCGTCCGTACTCGGCCGTGTCTACGCGGCGATGTACGGCTGGCAGGACAGCCTCGTCGAGCGATTCGTCCACTGGCGGAGCGCCGGTGCGCGCGCGTACCACGACACGTTCACGGTCGCCGCGCTGGCACAGCTCGGCATGTCGACGCAGCTGGCGCTCTTCGGCGTGTGCGTCGCCCTCGACCGGCCGCTGGCCGCCGCCATGCTGCCGGTCGCGCAGCTTGCGTTCGTCGCTCTACTGTTCGTGCGTCGGGAGACGCTGACCCAGAATCGGGAGGTATCGCTTGAGCATCATTGAGCTGCCCGCACGGCCGGAACCGGACGGCGAGCGTGAGATCACGGCGGACGAGTGGGCCCGCTTCGAGCGCTACACCGGCGAGATCTTCAGCGCGTTCGGGATGGATCTCGACACGCCGGGGACCCGTGACACGCCGCGGCGGTTTCTCCAGGCGATGTTCGAGGCGACGGCGGGCTACTGCGGCGACCCAAAGCTGCGCACGGCGTTTCCCTCCGAGCGTCCCGAGGCCGTCGACGGCTCGCACAGCCAGATCGTCGAGGGACCGATCTCGTTCTTCGCCCTCTGCGAGCACCACGCGCTGCCGTTCCACGGCGCCGTCCACATCTCGTACCTGGCCGGCGGCGAGATCCTCGGCATCTCGAAGCTGACCCGACTCGTGCGCCTCTACGCGCGCCGGTTCACCGTGCAGGAGCGGCTCGGGGAGCAGATCGCGGACGCAATGGTCCGGCTGGTTCGGCCGCGCGGCGTCGCCGTCCACATCGAGGCGGCCCATCTCTGCACGCAGATGCGCGGCGTGGAAGAGGAGGGTTCGCGGACGGTGACGACGTTCTGGCGCGGACTCTTCGAGGAGGACGCCGTCTTGCGGCGCGAGTTCCTCGACGAGGTTCGCAGCCACCGGCGCCGGTGAACCTCGAGCTGCTCTGGGAGCAGCCGGACCTGCCGCAGCTCGAGCTGCCGGACGAGCTTCGCGAGTTCTACGGCGGAGGGCTCGCGTTCGAGGCGCCGTGTCTCTACGCGAACTTCGTGGAGACACTTGACGGCATCGTCGCGGTCCCCGGGCTCGAGCGGTCGAACGCCCTGATCGCCGACGAGAGCGCCGAGGACAAGTTCCTGATGGGGATGCTCCGCGCCTTCGCCGACGCCGTGCTCATCGGCACCGGGACGCTGCTCGCATCGCCGAAGGGCCGCTGGCGGCCCGAGGGCGCCTACCCGGAGGGCAAGAACGCGTTCGCGAGTCTGCGCGCCCAGCTTGGCAAGCCGGAGCGACCGGCCGTTGCCGTCGTGACGAGCGGCGCGTCGCTCGACCTTGCCCATCCCGTGCTCGCGGAGGCTGTCGTGCTGACGACGATGAGGGGCGCTGCGCAGCTGGCGGATTCGCTGCCGGACGTCGTCGCAGTGAACGACGGCGACTGGGTCGATCTTCGGGCGGCGCTCGGCGTGCTGCGTGCGCGCGGGCACTCGCTCGTGCTCAGCGAGGCAGGGCCGACGACGTTCGGCTCGCTGCTTGCGGACTCGCTCGTCGACGAGTTGTTCCTGAGTGTCTCGCCGGTGCTCGCCGGACGCCTTGGTCCCGGCCGCCTCGCCCTCGTCGAGGGCGTCGAGCTGCTGCCGCAGGTGCGCGTCGCGCCTCGCCTCGTCTCCGCGCGCCGCGCAGGCGACCACCTGTTCCTGCGTTACTCCTTTTAGGTCTTCCAGGTGTCGCAGCGGTTCGGATCGCCGGACTGGTAGCCGATGGTGAACCAGTGGTCGCGCTCGGCCGACGAGCCGTGCGTCCACGTCTCGGGGTTGACCTGCCCCCGCGTCGAACGCTGGATGCGGTCGTCGCCGACTGCCGCCGCCGCGCTGAGCGCATCGCGAACATCGGCGGGAGTCGGCTTCGTGAGATAGCCCGTCTCTGCCGCGTGGTCGGCCCAGACACCGGCGAAGCAGTCCGCTTGCAGCTCAGACTTCACGGATGCGCTGTTCGAGCCTTGACGGTCGTCGCCGATCCGATCGAGGATGCCGAGTTCGTCCTGCACGTGATGTCCGTACTCGTGCGCGAGCACGTACGCCTGGGCGAGCGGACCGTCATTCGCGCCGAACCGAGAGCTCAGCTCGTCGAAGAACCCAAGGTCGATGTAGACCTTCTTGTCCGCCGGACAGTAGAACGGGCCGACCTCGGATGTGGCATACCCACAGCCGGTGTCGGCCGACCCGGAGTAGAAGACCGTCTTCGAGATCGTGTAGCCGTCGAGCGTCTTCGACCAATAGCGTTGGATGCTGTTGATGTAGCCGACGATGCGGCAGTCCTCGCGCGTGTTCGCGTCACGCCCCGTCTGGCACTTGTCGCCCAGCACCTGGTCGGGTGGCTGTTGGGCCACGGTCGCGCCGTTCAGGCCGGCGCCTCCACCGTTCGAGAGAAGCGTGACGAGGAGGTAGACGATGACGCCCACCACCCCGAGCCCGCCGCCACCGACGGCGAGGCCGGGCATGCCTCCCCGGCCACGAGTGTCCTCCACCTGCGACGGGTCGAGCCGCGCGTTCCGTTTGAAGCGCATCGTTCGGACAACGCGGAAGTGAGCGGTACGGCTACGCCCTTTCGGGCGAGGCGGTTCTCACGAACGCCTGCTATCCCTGGTGGATGCCTGCGATCGGCCAGTCCGTTGGACCGGCAAGGCCGTGTCCTGGGTCGTGACGCCGAAGGTCGGCAAGACGAAGCCGACGGCGATCGTGCGCGGCTCTGTCCACACGCACACGTTCGCACTGAAGAAGGCGAAGGGTCCCTTCCCCGCGAGAGTCAGGTCGCGCTGACGCCCATCGTGATCGCTCCGACGTAGCCTGATCCTGAGACGGCCCTCTTCAACTTGAGCATCGAGCGGCTGCCGCCGTTGCGGTAGATGGAGTCGCTCGCGTTCGGCGTGTCCGCGAGGCCGTGCGAGCTGTACGGCGTGCGCTTGTAGACCGCGTTCGAGATCGACTCGTTGAAGAAGAACTGGCCGGTGTGCACGACGTTGCCCGAGAGGTAGACCTTGACGTGGATGTGTGTCGCCCGGCCCTGGTACCACCCCGGATAGATCGTCTTGAAGAGGGCGAGGCCGTTCTTGTCGGTGCGCTGCACTCCGCGGAGGAAGTTCGTGCCGGCGTTCCCCGCGATCGCGGCGGAGTACACACCGCCCGCGTCGGCGTGCCAGATGTCGACGACGGCGTTCCGGATCAGCTTGCACGTCGATGCGTTCACGACCGTCAGGCGCAGCTCGAGCGCGACGCCCGGCTTTCCCTCGGTGATATTTCGCCGCACCTTCTCGTTCGGCACGTAATAGGGACCTTCGGTCATCTCGGGCGTCAGGACACAGGTGACCGCGCCGGAGGAGACGCCGGCAGGGCCGGACGCGGCGTCCGCGACGTCGGGGAGGAGCGCGGCCGCGACGATGCCGCCGGCTGCGAGGAGCGACTCGCGTCTCGTGAGCTTGCTGTTCTCGTCCATGCGCCGAGGGTACGGAGCGGGTTTAAGGACGGAATGTGAACGGCTAAGAACGGTGTGTGAACGACCGGTGCTTCGACCGGCGGGTGGGCTTCTTCTTCACCGTCACAAGCGCCTTGGCCGGCGGCGTCGGCACGGCTGCAGGCGGCGCCTGCCCGGCGGCACGCATCGCCGTCCCGAACTCCTGCGACCAGAGCGTCGCGTCGCTGTAGCCAAGGAAGGTCTGTCCCGGGAGGCAGCCGACAGGGAGCTCCTTGTAGACGGCGGTGAGGATGTTCTCGCGGTGCCCCATGGAGTGGAGCCAGCTGTTCATCGTCTCGCGCGGCGTGCCATACCTGCCGGTGCCCCACGCGATGTTCTCGCCGATCTGGTAGCCCGCCGACCCTTTCAGGTACTCGGCGAAGACGGCGCTGAACGGCTTGCCGCACGGTGTGTGGCTGAACTCGCCGCAGGAGATGTTTGCGGCGAGCTTCGCGTTCCCCGCGTCGTTCAGCTTTTCGTTCAGCTGCAGCGGGGCCAGTCCGGGCTGCGCGCGCGCGTAGTTCGTCAAGCAGTGCATCGTGAGCTGGGCGGCCGTCTGGTCGAGAGCGAGCTGCTCGGCGGCTGGGCCGCAGGCTCCGCTCGGCACGAGCATCGCCGCAGTGCGGACTGCGGCTTTGCCGCAGGCGGAATGAGGGCGGTCCGGATGCCACTGCGGCGGGCCGGGGGCGATCCTGCGTCCATGCAGGAGAGCTACG
>WNGE01002841.1_pt1 | contig 20828 bp, 23 predicted proteins | sample 5400651 | NCBI WGS metagenome assembly WNGE01 (sample SAMN13153370, study PRJNA577476) | soil metagenome | isolation source: 60 cm soil or saprolite under grassland replicate 2 | place: USA:California | collected 2016-06-15 | reverse complement strand
TGGATCAATCCCTCGCCGAACATGCGGTCGCCGACGGAGGCGCTGCTCTATCCCGGGATCGGACTGCTGGAGACGACGAACCTCTCGGTCGGCCGGGGCGCCGACACGCCGTTCGAGGTGATCGGCGCTCCTTGGCTCGATGGAAAACGCCTCGCCGCCGTGCTCTCCACGCGGAAGATTCCGGGCGTCGCTTTCACGCCGATCCACTTCACGCCGGTCTCGTCGACCTTTGCCGGAGAGCGCTGCGGCGGCGTTCGTTTCACGGTGACGGACCGCGATGCACTCTCTGCGGTCGCTCTCGGAATCGAAATCGCGGTTGAGTTGAGGGACCTTTTCCCCGTCGACTGGAAGCGGGAGAAGTTCCTCGAGCTGCTTGCGAACCGCGACACGTTCGAGCGGTTGCAGAGAGGCGAGACGGCGGACTCGATCGTGCGGTCCTGGGAGAGACCGCTCGAGGAGTTCCGGAAGAGGCGGGCGAAGTACCTCATGTACTGAGGACGATTGAAACAGGGGAAGCGCCGAGAGGACGATATGACTACTTCTGGTTATAATATAGTCATGAAAGAGGTCCGAATCGCCGAGCTGAAGGCCAGGCTTTCTGAGTATTTGCGCGCGGTCCGGCGCGGCGATTCGGTCACGGTCTTCGACCGGGACGAACCGATCGCTCGGATCGTGCCCTACCGATCGTCGGGCTCCGTTCGGATTCGCCTGCCTGCTCGAGGTGCTCCGCGGTTGAAAGACATTCCCCTCCCGCCGCCGCTTCCGATGAAGACCGACATCGTCAAGCTTCTGCTCGAAGATCGGGAAAGAGGAAGGTGATCGCCTACGTCGACGCTTCCGTCCTTCTCCGGATCGTCTTTGGTGAGCCAGCGAAGCTGCCGGAGTGGGAGGCGATCGAAACGCCGGTCGCAAGTCCTCTCGTCGAGGTCGAGTGCCTTCGGACAGTGGATCGATTTCGCCTGGAAGGAGAGCTCACGGATGACGAAATCGCGCGGAGACGGGAAGAGGTCTACCGTTTCATGAGCTCGATGGTCATCGTCGAGCTCGATCGGGCAGTTTTGACGCGAGCTTCGCAACCTCTCTCGACGATTCTTCGGACGCTCGACGCGATTCACCTGGCGTCGGCGCTCGTCTGGCGGGAGCAGTCGGAAGCAGACCTGACGATGGCCACTCACGACCCCGCTCTCGCGCTGGCCGCGAGGTCGTACGGTCTTCCGGTCGTCGGGATCTGACCGAACTTCACTTTTCCTCCACCACCGCCTCCGCCTCGATCTCGACGAGCATTTCCGGAGAAACGAGCGCCGAGACTTCGACGAGCGTCGTCGCCGGGCGGATCTCGCCGAAGACCTCCGCGTGCGCGCGCGCGACCTTCTCCCAGTCGGCGACGTCCGTGACGTACATCCGCGTCCGCACGACGTCCGACAGGGACGCGCCGGCCTGCTCGAGCGCCGATTGGATGTTCGCGAGGGCCTGGCGCGCCTGAGCGCCCGCGTCCCCGGCCACGATTGATCCGGACGCATCGGTTGCGGTGGTGCCCGACACCCAGACGGCGTTGCCGACCCGCACCGCGCGCGAGTAGCCGGCGATCGGCTCCCAAGGCGCGCCCGAAGAGAAGTTACGGCGCGTCACGCGAACCGGTAGTTCTGCCTCCCGGCGGCGAAAAATTTGATCAGGATCACGCCGGCGATGAAGCCTCCGATGTGCGCGGCGTACGCGACGCCGCCCGCCTGCGAGCCGCCGCCGAATACCCCGATTCCGGAGATGAGCTGGAAGACGAACCAGATCCCGATCGCCCAGATCGCGGTGACCTCCTGGATGGTCCGGAAAACGATCACGCGAACGCGGCGTCTGGGAAACAGCACCAGGTATCCGGCCAGCACGCCGGAAATCGCGCCGGACGCGCCGAGCGACGGGAGATAGGGATTCCCCCCGAACGCAACGGTCGCAAAGACGTGAGAAAGCCCGGCGATCACCCCGCAGACGAGATAGAAGATCAGATACCGCAGGTGACCGAGCGTGTTCTCGACGTTGTCACCGAAGATCCACAGGTAGAGCATGTTTCCGAAGATGTGCGCGATTCCCCCGTGCATGAACATCGAGGTGATGAGCGTCAGATAGACGGGGATCGGCGTGGGCTCGAGCTGGACCGTACCGGCGACGTCGCCGCTCACGGGATCTTTGATCGTCACCGGCTCGGCCACGTCGCGGCCCGTGACGATCTCCTTCGGCACCGTCGAGAACGCGTAGGTGAATCGCTCGTTCGATCCCAGGCCCTGGAAGAAGACGAAGACGAGGACGTTCACCAGGATCAACAGGTAGTTGACGACCGGAGTCAGAGTGCGGTCCGAATTGTCGTCGCCGATGGGGAGCATCCCTCACCCCCGAAGCTTCTCCGCTACCTCTCGAGATAGGTGTACCTCGGGAAAACCGCCTCGAACTCCCGGTAGATCGCCTGGACCTCGCCCTTCTTCATCCCCGCCCCGGAGGCCCGCACGAGCTGTTCGTGAATCGAGTCGAGAATGTGCGTTCGGTCGTAGTTCATGTACTCGAGAACGCGCTCGCAGGTCTCGCCCGGCAGAACGTCCTCGATCTCGGAACGCCCTTCTTCGTCCACCCGGACGAGAACCTCGTGCGCTTCGCCGAAGAGATTGTGGAGGTCGCCGAGCACGTCCTGGTACGCCCCCATGAGGCAGAAGCCCAGGTAGTAAGGGCGATCGTGGCGGAAGGGGTGGAGCGGCAGCGTCTCGTCGATGTCCCTCAGGTCGATAAAGCGCTCGATTTTGCCGTCGGAGTCGCACGTGATGTCAGCAAGCGTCGCGAACTCTGTGGGCTTCTCGTTCAGCCGGTGGATCGGCAGAATCGGAAAGAGCTGGTCGATCGCCCAGGAGTCCGGCAGCGACTGGAAGACCGAGAAGTTCAGGACGTACTTGTCCGCGAGCATCGTCTCCATGTCCTCGAACTCTTCCGGGATCTCTTTCAGGGTCCTCAAGTCCCGGTGGATCCGCTCGCAGATCTGCCAGAAGAGGATCTCTCCCTTCGAGCGGTCCTCGAGCGAGAGATGGCCGAGGTTGAAGAGAGTGAACAACTCCTCTTTGTACTGGAGGGCGTCGTGGTAGCTCTCGCGAAGGTTCTTGGCGTTGACCTCCTTGAGTATCCCTGCGAGCTCCTGGACGACGTTCGGGTCTTTCGGTGACACCCGGACCCTCCGGCCCTGCTCGATGCGGTCTGCGACGTCGAGCACGTTCGTGACCAGAATCGAGTGGAACGCCGTCACTGCGCGGCCCGACTCGGTCACCAGGGTCGGCGCGGGGACGTCCTCCTCTTCGCAGATCGACTTGATCGTATAGACGACGTCGTTGGCGTACTCCTGGACGGAGTAGTTCATCGAGGAGTCGAACGCGGTTTTCGAGCCGTCGTAGTCGACGCCCAGGCCGCCGCCCAGGTTCAGGTACCGAACGGGAACGCCGAGCGCCCGCAGCTTCGAGTACACGCGGCCCGCCTCGCGAATCGCGTCCTTGATCTTCCGGATGTCGGTGATCTGAGAGCCGATATGGAAGTGGAGCATCACCATCGAGTCGAGCATTCGCCGCCGCTTCAGGATCTTCACCGTCTCGAGCATCTCCGGAGTCGTCAGGCCGAACTTCGCCGCCTCGCCGCCGGACTTCGCCCACTTCCCGGAGCCCCGCGCGTAGAGCTTCACCCGCATCCCGAGAAGCGGTTTCACACGACGCTGCCGGGCGACGGTCAGGATGCGGTCGAGCTCCGAGACTTTTTCTAAGACCAGCACGACTTTCTTCTGCATCCGGATGCCGTTCAAGGCCATGCCGATCAGGGCGTCGTCCTTGTAGCCGTTGCAGACGATCAGCGCCTCGGGGGAGAGCTCGGAGCCGATCGCGGCGAGCAGCTCCGGTTTGGATCCGGCTTCGAGACCGTATCCGTACGGACGACCGGCTTCGATGATCTGTTCGACCACGACCCGCTTCTGGTTGACTTTGATCGGGAAGACGCCGCGGTAAACGTTCCCGTACTCGAACTCTTCGATCGCGCGGGCGAAGGCGTTATTCAGATCGGCGACCGCCGACGCGAGGATCTGAGGGAAACGGATGATGATCGGCGGACTGATACCGCGCAGCCCGACCTCGTCGACGATCTGCTTCAGGGCGACCCCGCGGTCCGCTTCCCGCGTCGGCCGGACGACGAGGTTGCCGTCCTCCGACACGTGGAAGAAACGCTTTCCCCAGTGCGGGATCCCGTACAGGATCGACGCATCTTCGAAATGCTCTCCCGGGCGGGAGCGCGCCGCGGGGGGAACCGGCTGCGGCCGACGGATTGGTTTGGGCGCTGCCATCTCAGGACGAATCGTACACGCGGTCAACCCCGGTGCGAAGCCGCGGATAACACTGTCGCGCGGTCACGCTCGGAGCTGATCGGCGAATCAAAGCGCCGGCGGCTCGGCCGCGAAGACCCTCAGATTCCGCCTTCGTCCAGCTGCTTTCGGTCTTCGCTCGTGCCCGGACTCCTGCGCGGGACGTCTTCCTCGTCCGGCGAGATCACCCGCCCGGTCCCTCCGGCACGTCCCGGCGCGCTCTCGCGATCCCGCATCCGCTCGCGAGTCATTTCCTCGCCGGTTGCCTCGCGGGGGTCGCCTCCCCTCTTTTTCCTTCCCTCGATCTCGTCTCTCGCCATCTCGACCTCCTCCGGTCAGGCTGCACCTTCCGTGCCGTTCCGGACGCGAACGTCGAGCTGTGGCGAGGGAAGGGCGATTCCGTGGGTCCCGAGCGCCTCGTAGACCAGGTGATTGAGCTCGCTCCGGAACGCTCCGGCGTTGTGAAGGAGCCGGGACGTCCAGCAGAGCAGGTCGAACTTCAGCCCGGACTCTCCGAACTCGCGGAACCACACCTTTGGGGGCGGCTCCGGCAGGACGTTCTCCGAACGCCCGGCGGCCTCGAGAAGCGCCGCCTCGACCCGCGCGGGATCGCTTGCCGAGGCCACCACGACCGGGACCCGGTAACGCACCCGGCGCTGGCCGAAGCTGCGGTTGACGATCGTGTCGCTGACGAATTTCGAGTTCGGAACGATCAGGTGGATGTCGTCGTTGGTGCGGACGATCGTCGCCCGACCCCGGATCTCCGTGACGTCCCCGACGACTTCGCCGAGCTCGATCGAATCGCCGACCTGGATGGGGCGCTCGAGCAGGATGACGAGACCCGCAACGAAGTTCTTCACGATGTCCTGGAGCCCGAAACCGAGGCCGATCCCGAGCGCGCCGCCGAACACCGCGAGCGTCGTCGCGTTGACGCCGAGCGGCTGGAGCGCGAGAAGAACTCCGAGAAACAGGATCAGGTATCCGATGACCCGTCCGATCGCGTAGCGGGTACCGACGGCGAGCCGGGTCCGCCCGAGCAATCTGTGGGCGATGAAGTTGCGCGCGAGCCGGGAGATCAGCAGGCTCGCGGCGACGATCGTGAGCGCGATTGCGAGACTGGAAACCGTGACCTGCGTCTCTCCGACCCGGAAGAGGCGCGTGGAGAGGAAGTTGCCCATACTTCCGGGAAGTGCAGGATCGGTGCCCTCAGGACCGGGACCGAGGACAGAAGACCGAGAACTCGACTTATCGAACCGAGGTCTTACGGCCGATACGCGGCGGCTTGCGCCGACAGTCCTCAGTCCATCGTTCTCGGTCCCGAGGGGGTCACGGCTTCCCCAACAGCTCGAGCGCGGAAAGCGTCATCGCCGTCACACCGGCCTTGATGGTCGGCTCGGGGTCCGGCGCGAACTCGGAGGAGTGGAGCGAGGGGAGGGGCGTTCCCGCGGCCTTCGCCGCATCGAACTTCTTCCGATCGACGGCGCCGACCCAGAGGATCACCGCCGGCACCCCCGCGCGACCGTACTCGGAGAAGTCCTCGGCGCCCATCACTGGCTGACGCACTTCGAGCCGGGAGGCACCGAGGGAGCGCGCGAGCATGTCGGCGAGTCGCTTCGTCAGCGCGGGATCGTTGTAGGTCGCCGGAGTTCCGTCGATCACCTCGATCTTCGGCTCCTTCGACGCGCCCGCTGCCGCCGCTTCCGCTTTCGCGATCCGCGCGATTGCCTCGAGGAGGTGCTTGCGCACGTCGTCCTTGTAAGACCGCACCGTCAGCTGCAGCTTCACCTCGTCCGGAATGATGTTGTGTTTCGTCCCGCCGTGGATCGATCCCACCGTGACCACCGCCGGGTCGAGCGGGTTGGTCTCGCGACCGACGATCGTCTGGAGGGCGACGACGGTTCGTGCGGCGATGACGACCGGGTCGACGGTCATGTGGGGATACGCGCCGTGCCCCCCCTTTCCGTAGATCGTGACGTCCACGGAGTCGACGTTCGCAAGCGCGTATCCGGGAATCGCCGCGATCTGGCCCGCGACCATGTCCGCGTTGTCGTGGAAGGCGATCGCGAAGTCGGGCTTCGGAAATTTCGTGAACAGGCCGTCGGCGAGCATTTTCCGGGCGCCGCCGCCCATCTCCTCCGCGGGCTGCCCGACCATCATCAGCGTGCCGCGCCATCGATCCTTCGTCTTCGAAAGGAGCGTCGCCGTCCCGATCCAGGAGCTCATATGGATGTCGTGCCCGCAGGCGTGCATGACCGAGACCGTCGCTCCCGAGTCGTTCTTCGTCGTCGCCTTGCTCGCGTACGGCAGCCCCGTTCTCTCCTCGACGGGGAGGGCGTCGAGATCGGTGCGGATCATCACGGTGGGTCCCTTGCCGTTGCGCAACAGGCCGACGACCCCGGTGCCCGCGATTCCGGTCGTGACCTCGAATCCGAGCGCGCGGAGGCGGCCGGCCAGCTTCGCCGCCGTCCTCTGTTCGTGGAACGAGAGCTCCGGGTTCTGGTGCAGGTCGACATACACCTTCTGCAGATCCGGATAGAGCGCGTCGAGCCCTGCGAGCGCGGCGTTCGGCGGCGCACCGGCTTCCGCCGCGACGAGAACGCAAGCAAGGAAGCTGGCAGCGAGCGCGATTGCGAAACCTCGTTTCATGGGTTCTCCTCGCGAAAACGAGAACAGACGCGCCGCCCCGTGTCAAGAAAGGCTGTGCGAAACTTCTCGAGAGATGACCGGATCGACCGCGGGAAAGCGCGCGCGCCCCGGAACCATCGCGAGTCTCTCCGCGGCGCTGGGCTCGCGCCGGATCGCCGCGGTAACTCTCCAGTCCTTCTCGTCCGGTCTCCCGCTCGGTCTGATCTGGATCGCTCTGCCCGCCTGGCTGACCTATCGCGGCGTGGACATCAAGACAATCGGGCTCTTCTCGCTTGCCCAGGCGCCCTGGACCTTCAAGTTCCTGTGGGCGCCCCTCATGGATCGCTACCGGTTGCCCGTGCTCGGCCGCAAACGCTCCTGGATGATCGTCTGCCAGATCTTCCTTTTCGCGGGGATTGCGCTTCTCGCCTCGCAGGCGGCGGACCCGAGCGTCGCCCTCGTCGCGACGCTGGCGGTCTTCATCGCGTTCTGGTCGGCTTCGCAGGACATCGCGATCGACGGCTATGCGGTCGAGGTGCTCGAACGGCAGGAGCAGGGGCTCGCGGTGGGCGCCCGCGTCGCGCTGTACCGCGCGGCGACTCTCATCGCCGGGGCGGTCGCGATCACGGTCGGCGAGAGGATCGGATGGAGCCGGGTGTTCTGGGGTCTCGCGTTTCTCTTCCTGCCGCTCATGGCGATCGTCGCCTGGTCTCCCGAGCCGGTCGTTGCCGCCCCGGCTCCGCGGACCCTGCGGGACGCGGTCTTCGATCCGCTTCTCGACATCTTCCGCCGCTCGCGCGCCGTCCAGATCATCGGCTTCCTGCTGCTCTACAAGTTCGGCGAGAACCTGGCGACCGCGCTCACGCGGCCCTTCCTGATCCAGAAGTGCTACTCGCCCGAAGACGTGGGTCTCGCGACCGCGACGATCGGTCTCGTCGCGATCATCATCGGAACCTTCTTCGGCGGGTTGATGACCGAGCGCATCGGGCTCGGGCGGGCGCTCTGGCTCTTCGGCATCATCCAGGCGGTCGGTTTTCTCGGCTACGTCGTGGTCGACCGGCTGACTCCCGGTGCTCCCTGCGCCGGCGGCGTCCATCCGCTCGGAACGGCGCAGCCGCTCGCGCACCGGCTCACGATGTACGGCGCGATCGCGGTCGAGAACGCCTGCCAAGCGATGGCGACCGGGGCTTTCGGCGTGCTTCTCCTGCGCCTGACGCAGAAGCAGTTCTCCGCCACGCAGTACGCGCTCTTCTCGAGCATCTTCGCGCTGGGGCGCACGCTCGCGGGACCGCCCGCAGGGTTCCTGGTGGACGCTCTCGGCTGGACCCCGTTCTTCCTGGTCTCGACGCTCGCTTCGATCCCGGGGCTCGTTCTTCTCCATCGCTTCTCGCCGTTCGGTCGCCGGGAGCCGGACATCGCGGACGTCCGACCGGTCGAGCGGCGGCCAGTGACGAAGGCGACGCTCGCGGTCGAGGCCCTCGCGGGAATGGCCGCCGGAACGCTTTTCGCCGGGGCCCTCTCCGCTCTTCTCGCGGCCTTGAAGTCGGCGCGCGCGCATCCCGGGTCACCTCTCGGTTTCACCGCGGAGGTGGTTCGTCTGGTTTCTCCCGATTCACCCGCAGGCTGGGTGCGCGTCGCGGGGATTCTCGTCGCCGGAGTTCTCTGCGGCGGCGCGGCAGCGGCTTTCATCGCGGCGCGGCACGGCATTCGGTCGACCGGGCCGCAGAACTGAGGAGGAGAGAATGATGGGAATCGCTTTTACGATGTGGTCTCTGTTGCAGGTTCTGCTTCTGTCGCCGTTGAAGGCTCCGACGTCCGCGGGACCCCCTTCGACGACTCGATCGGCGCACTACGGTATTCCCCGGCTCGCACCCGGTCAGGTCTGGGTCTCCTCCGTGCCCGTCGGTCTCGAAGTGCGCGTCGGCGAAGACGCGAGGGGCAGGGTGATCGGTCGGACTCCGCTCGTCCTCCTCCGCCGGGACGCCGGTCCTTTCGTGACGGTAACCATCCAGAAAAAGGATTACGGCGGGAAACTGCCGCCCCAGCTGGGCTTCGCCGATTTCACCGTCGCGAAAACGCACAGCAGCTCCATACGACAGGAGGACACAGGGGCGATCGAAGATGTGGACCGTTCCCTCACGTACAAGGTCCGGCTGCCCGAGAAGCAGACGGTCATCGCCCTCTTCCAGGCGAAGGAGCTCCCGCTCTCCGATCTTGCGCGTCTCTATCCGCCCGGATCGAACTTCCGATTCTCGGACGAGATCGTCCGAAAGAGCCTCGAGGGAAGGCACGTCTCGCCCGAATTCATCCGCGCCGGAATCCCGTTGCTCCACCAGGGCGGCAAGATGGCTTTCCCGAGCAAGGGGGGTTGGCTGGTGGCGGAGGCCACCGCGTCCGGCCAGGTCGAGCTGTTCGACGAGAATGCGGAGCGCCCCTGAACGCGACGCGGTACGTCCTCGGGATCGACGCGGGCGGAACCAAGACCCGCGCGATCCTCGCCGACGAGACGGGGCGCGTCGTCGGCAGCGCGCTCGGCGGCGGCGCGAACCTGCGGACACATGGCGAGCTCGAAGTCGAGAAGGTGCTGCATGCAGTGATCGAGGAGGCGTGCGCCGACGGGCCTGCAACGCCGGAAGCGGTCGCGCTCGGAATTGCCGGCGCCGACCGACCCCCGGATGAGGCCGTCCTGCGGGCGATCTTGAGAAGGATCGGCTTCAAGAGTCGAGTCGTCGTGACCAACGACGCACGGATCGCTTTCGTGGCGGGCTCGGAGCTGCGGGTGGGTCTCGCCCTCGTGTGCGGGACCGGGTCGATCGCCTGGGGCCGGAATCGCGCGGGCGAGATCGCGCGCTCCGGCGGATGGGGTTGGCACCTGGGGGACGAAGGGTCCGGCTTCTGGATCGGGGAGCGCGCGATCCGGGAGGTCCTCCGCGCCGCGGACGGCCGCGGTCCTTCCACCCGGCTCGATCGGGCTCTCTCGAAGCACTTCGAGATCGCCGAACCGGAACAGATCCTCTACGCGATCTACGACCGGGAATTTCCGCGGACGCGCGTCGCGAAGTTCGCCGCGCGGGTGGAGGAGGCGGCGATCGCCGGCGACGCCGTCGCGAAAGCCATCCTCTCGGACGCCGCAGCCGAGCTCGTGCGCGCCGCATCGAGCGTTCGCGACCGTCTCGGTCTCGAAGAGGCTCCCTACGACGTCGTCCTCTCCGGGGGGACTTTCGCGGCCGTTCCGAGCCTCGAGGTCGACGTCGCCCGCCGCCTCCAGACGCCGCACGCCCGCGTCCGCAGGCTCGTCGAGGAGCCGGCGATGGGCGCCGTGAAGCTCGCGATCGAAGCGCTCGGCGCTCCGGCGGCCGGCGCGTCCGCGCCGTGAAGCGCTTGATTGTCAACGCCGACGACTTCGGCCGGACGAGCGGCGTGAACGCGGGCGTGCTCGAGGCCCACCTCTCCGGCATCGTGACCTCCGCGACCGTGATGGTCCTGGAGGCCGCCGCGGAAGAAGGAGTCTCCGAAGCGCAGAGCCGCGCGCCGCGCCTCTGCCTCGGGCTGCACTTCGTTCTGACCGGAGGCGGCCTGCCGGCCTCGGCGCGCGATCGGATTCCATCGCTCCTCGTCGGCGGCCGCTTTCCCCGCACCGCGGAGTCGCTTCCGCGCGACCTGTCTCGGGAGGACGTCTCGCGAGAGCTCGACGCGCAGATCTTTCTGTTCGAGAAGATGGCGGGGCGTCTTCCGTCCCACCTCGACTCGCACCACCACAGCGCGCTCCATCCTGCCGTCCAGCCGGTCTTCGCCGAAGCCGCGCGCCGCCTCGGCATTCCGGCGCGCGCCTCGAGCGAGAGAGCCCGCGACGAGTTGCGGGCGTCGGGAGTCGCGACGCCGGATCGTTTCCTCGACCGGTTCTACGGCGAGGCGGCGACCGCGGAGAACCTGCGCGCGATCCTCTCGGGGCTGGCGGAGGAGACGAGCGAGCTGATGTGCCACCCGGGGCGCGCGGACGAAAAGCTCGTTTTGGGCAGCACGTACGCGCGGGAGCGCGAACGCGAGCTGGCGATCCTCTGCGATCGGGAGATCCGGACGCTGCTCACGGAGGCAGAGATCCGGCTCATCAGTTTTCGGGATCTGTGAAGCTCGAAATCTTCCCGACGCCGGCCGCACTCGCGCGCGCCGTGGCGGATCGGCTCGCGAAGACGCTCTCGAAGCGCGGAGGAGCGGTCCTCCTTCTCCCGGTCGGCAAGACGGCCGTTCCGGTGTACCGCGAGCTCGCGCGGATCCACGCGGCGGGGAAGGCACCGTTCCGGCGCGCGACGACGTTCAACCTGGACGAGCTGCGGGTCGCCCCGGACGACCCCCGCAGTTTCCGGGCTTTCATGGAGCGCCGGCTGTTCTCGAAAGTGGACCTGCCGCGGGATCGGATCCGGTTCCTCCGCGGCGACGCGTCCGATCCGGAGTGGGAGTGCACCCGCTACGAACGGCAGCTCGCGCGCGAGGGACCGGCGCACGTCGCGTTCGTCGGCGTGGGAGTCAACGGCCACGTCGCATACCTCGAGCCGGGCCGGTGGCTTCCTCCCCGGGCGTCGCTCGTGCGACTGTCCGCCTCGACGCGCCGCGGCCTCGCTGCCGACGGCGTGCGCCCCGCGCCCCGCGAAGCGCTGACAGTCGGAATCGAGACGCTCCTCTCGTCGCGGAAGATCCTGCTCGTCGCGAGCGGCGCCCGAAAAGCCCGCGCGGTCGCTGCCGCGCTCGAGGGGCCCGTGACGGCACGGTGCCCGGCGTCGTTTCTTTCCGTTGACCCGAACCTGGAGGTTTTCATCGACCGCGCGGCGGCGGGTAATCTCTCACCGACCGGCTAAGACTCGGCCTCCGTCTTTTTCTCGTGGTACTCGGTGATGTGGTCGTAGACCTTCTCGGGGAAGTGAAGGTCCTTGTACACGTTGCCGGCGTCCGGGTCCCGTGGATTCGGGCAGATCGGAAAGCTCTGGTGGGCCTGCCATTCGAGAATCCGCTCGCGGGTGGGCGGACTGTAATCCTTCTCTTCGACCTGATGGACGAGTGCCCGGGCCTCCTGCTCACCGAACTCCGGGTTCTTGCGCAGCCACGCGACGAGCTCTTCGCGCGGGAGAAAATGCCGGGCGACCATCGCAAAGACGAGACGCCCGTAATGGCCGACGTCCCTACCTTCGTCGAGAGCCCCGAGAAGGTGGCCCATCATTTCGTTCTTTCGAAGGTCTTCGACGGACACTGCGCCTCCTCGCTGGAGGAGGGGTAGCAATCCGGGTACCAGATCGAGGGCCCTTTTCGAGCGCGGCGCGGAGGTCGCCGCCGGCTGAGTCGAGGCTCTTTCGCGCGTCGCGATAACCCGTTCCGGTCCGCCCCATGACGATCGCAGTACGAAGCTGTCCCCGAGCTCTAGCGAGAAGGCGACGAGCGTCTTCTCTCGAAACGCCGGACGCCGCCGCGACGATCCGGAGCGCGCGGTCGCGCAGCTTTGCCGAGCCCGCGCGCAGCTCCACCATCCACGGGCCGAACACCTTGCCGGCGGATACGAACGCGGAAGTCGTGATCTGGTTCAGGGCGAGCTTCGTGGCGGTGCCGGCTTTCAACCGCGTCGAGCCTGCCACGACCTCGGGCCCGACGTCGAGCCGGACCACGACGTGGGCGAGTCCGCGGATTTCGCGGGATCGGCTTGCCGTGACGAGGATGGTCGCCGTGCCCCGCCGCCGGGCTTCCTCGATCGCACCGCGCACGAAGGGCGTGACGGAGGAAGCCGAGACGCCGATCACGAGATCCGCCGGGCGTACGCCCTCGGTCCTCCGTGCGCCGTCGTCGAACCGGTCCTCGGCGCCCTCCTTCGCGCGAAAGACGGCGGAGCGTCCTCCGGCAATGACCGCGACGACTCTCCGCGGATCGGTTCCGAAGGTGGGCGGAAGCTCCGCCGCTTCCAGCACCGCGAGTCTCCCGCTCGTCCCTGCGCCGAAGAGGAAACACCTTCCTCCGCCGAGATAAGTCCGTCGGAAGACCTCGGCAGCCCGGACGATCGCCGGCCGCGCCTGACGAAGCGATTCGAGGACGCGCCGATCCTCTGTCTGCATGAGAGCGATGATTCGTTCAATTCCGAGCCGGTCGAGCCGCGCGCTCTTCGGATGGACGCGCTCGGTCGAGAGTTTTTTCCACGCGTTCCGCGGAGTTCTCACGTCAGCTCCGTCGGATCCCGTCGGCCGCCTCCAGGATCCGCTCGACCTCAGCAAGGTCGTTGGACGCGTGCGGCGAAAATCGCACAGCGCCTTCTCGCGCGGAGACGATCACGCCGCGACCTTCGAGCGCCTTGACCATCTTTCGCGAGTCTCCGTCGGCCGGGACCGCGGCGAGGATCCCGGATCGCAGCGGCTCGGGCGACACGATCTTCCACCCGCGCGCCGCGAGGCCCTCCCGCAATCCCTCGACGAGCCCGAGAATGCGCCGCTCGATCTCTTCGGCACCCATGTCTCCCAGGAGGTCCAGTGCCGCTCGAAGGCCCAGGATCTGAGCGGTCGGAATCGTCCCCGGTTCGTAGCGGCGGCCGCTCAGAAAGAAGTCCAGCTTGTAATCGAGGTACGTGTGATCACTCTTGACGTTCCACCAGCCGGCGGCCATCGGCGGCACGCGCTCGCGCGCCCCTTCCGCGACGTAGAAGACCGTGCACGCTTCGGTCCCGAGCAGCCACTTGTGGGAATCGGCAGCGAGGACGTCCACGGGAACCTCCGAGACGTCGATCGGGAGGGCGCCGAGACCCTGGATCGCGTCGACCACGAAGAGGATCCCCTTTTCCCGGCAGAACTCGCCGATCTCCTCGATCGGATAGACCCAGCCGTTGTGAAAAGCCACCCAGGAGACCGCCACGACCCGAGTGCGCGCGTCGACTTTCGATGCGATGTCGTCCACCGACACGCGCCCCTCCCGATTGTGCGCCTGGCGGTACTCGACCCCGCGCTTCTCGAGCAGCATCCAGGGGTAGACGTTCGGTGGAAACTCCATGTCGTCGCCGACGACGTCGTGGCCGGGCTGCCAGGGGAACGCCTGCGCGACGAAATTCAGCGCCCAGGAGGTTGACGGCAGGAAGGCCACCTCCGAATCGCGGGCGCCGAGAAACCGCGCCGCCTTCCCGCGGGTCTCGTCGATCGCGGCGTACCAGCGGCGCCAGTCCGCCGCCCCGCGATCGCGAACGTTCTCCATGTGCGCCGTCATCGCGTCGGCGACTCTCCGCGGCAGCGGCGCCACCGCGGCATGGTTGAAGTAGACGAGGTTCCGGCGGACCGGGAACTCGAGGTCGAGGTTTTCGGGGAAGAAGTCGAACGCCACCGGGGTCAGGTCTTCACTGATCGACGCTCACTTTGACCCCGCTCGGGTGTTCCTTGTCACTTTGCCTTGCAAGGTGGCAAGTCGAGAACTGATCCCCTTTTGCCCGTCCACCTGCGCGTGGATCGCGGCGGGGATCGCGTCCGGCCAGAACGGAATCGCGAGGTCTTCTCCGGACTTCTCACGCGAACCGGTCTACGAAAGCACCTTGAACGGCGCGACAGCGCCGGTCTTCTCCCACGCCATCCCGATCTTGCCGCCCTCGTCGGTCATATCCACGAACGCGATCGTGAACTGGTCGACCGAGAACGCGGGTGTCACCATCTTCATCGGGACGCGGATGACGTCGAACTTGGGGTCGTAGTTGTACGCCCCCCAGGTCTTGCTCTTTTCGTTCGCGTCGTACTTCTCCTGGCGAGGCTGCTTCGAGATGACGAGCGTCCACGCCGGCTCTTTCAGGTCCACGAACATGGAGTATTCGCCGGGCTCGAGTCTCTTGCCGCCGATCTCGAGCGGCACCTCCGTCTTCAAGGTCGTCGTGACGTTGGCGCCCGCGCGCCACAGGGGAGCGCCGGCATTGACCTGCTTCCCGTAATCCGCGCCCGCGCCGAAGATGTTCGTGCGGCCGCGCAGCAGTGGACGTCCATAGGTGATCTCGATCCACTTGCCGCCGGTGTACGTCCGTTCACCGTCTTTGTCGGGCGCGCTCCACTTGCCGCCGACCTGCGTCGCGGCGCCCCCGATGGGAGAAAGCGGACGGCGTTCCTGAGCGGGCACGAAAACGGCGAGACAGAAGAGCGCGACTGTGACGGAAACGGACTTTGCGAGCTTCATGGTTTTCTCCTTCCGATTCGCAAGCGGCGCCTAGTATAGAATCCGCGCGCTTTTGATGCAGAGCCGTCGAGGACCCGCGCGCGGGCGTCTCGCTCTCGCCGCCGCGGCCGGGTGCGCCGCCGCGCTCTTCTCTCTCGTCGCGGGCGCCGCAAGCGACGTCCGAAGCGGAGACCGTTTCTCCTTCGCGCTGACGGGCGGCCGCGTTCTCGCGGCGCCGGGCCGGGCGTTCGATCCGGGCGTCGTGGTCGTGCGCGGGGGCGTCATCGAAGCGGTTGGACCCGCGGGCAAGGTCGCGATCCCGGCCGACGCGCGAGCGTACGACGTGCACGGCAAGGTGGTGCACGCAGCTTTCGTCGACCCGTACGTGCCGGCGGACCGGCTCGCCGGACGCAAACCCCGCGGTCCCTCCGACGAGGAAGAGCCGCCCGAGGCTCCGGCCGCTCCGCGCCGGGCGCAGGGACCGGCGAATCATCTCCTCGCTTCGGTGCGGGCGGACGAGAGGGTCGTGGACTCGCTCGTCGTCGCCGATCGCGTCTCCGACGACTATCGGCGCCTCGGCTTCGCGGTCGTTGTCGCCGTGCCGCAGACCGAGATCCTCCGAGGGCGCGCGGCCGTCGTGAGCCTCGCCGACGGGCCGCTGTCCGGGCGAGTGCTGGAAGCGCAGAGCGGCCAGGTGATCTCGCTCGAGCCAGAGAGGCTCGACCCCGCGAGCTTCGGCCGCGCCGGCTATCCGGTTTCCAAGATGGGTGAAGCATGAGACGCTTTCTTCGAATCGCTGTCCTTTTCACATGCTCACTGCCGATTCTGTTCGGAGTGGGTTGTCACGACAACGACTCGCCCACCTCACCAAGGCCGGTGTCGAGCATTGCCGGAAGCTGGCGCGGATCCGTGCATCCGGGCATTGGACCCGGATTCGATCCTTGTGTACAGCCGGCCTCGGCGGCGGCGACTATCAGCCAGGATAGTTTCCGAGTCTCGGGAACCGTGACGACTGAAAGTCTGAACTTCCGCGGAGGAGCGCTCGAGGGAGAGTTTCGCGAGGGACAGCTGCGTGGGACGCTCACGAACAGCGGAGAGACGATTATGCTAACGGGTTCCGCCAGAGCCAGTCATCTGACGATCATCTTCTACAGCCCCGGTCAATGCGGACCCAACTCGATTGAACTCGACCGCTAGTGCCGGGAGACTGCTCGTCACGCGGAACGGGCCCTCTGTTTCGGAAAAACTCAGGGATCCTGTGGGTTGATCGCACGGCCGTCGAGCACGATTGCAGCTCGAGCTGGCCTAGACTACGTCCCGAATGAACTGGCTCTTCAAGGAAGAACCGACCCATTACTCTTTCGACGACCTCGTCCGCGAGAAGCGCACTGTCTGGTCGGGCGTGAAGAACGCGCTCGCCCAGAAGCACCTGCGTTCCGTGAAGAAAGGCGACCGGATCTTCTACTACCACACGGGAGACGAGAAGGCCGTCGTCGGGATCGCGAAAGCGATCAACGATGCCTACGCCGACCCGAAGGACAAGACGTGGAAAGCCGGCCTCGTGGACGTTGCTCCCGTGCGCAAGCTTCGCCGGCCGGTCACTCTCGCGGAGATCAAGGCGAAGTCGTTCTTCCGCGACTTCCCGCTCGTTCGCATCTCGCGGCTCTCCGTGATGCCGGTCTCCGACGCGGAGTGGCGCGAGATCGAGAAGATGGCGGAAGCTCAGTAGATCAGCACCTGGTCCCCCACCTGCGCCATCGAGAAGAGATTCTCCATGTCCGCGTCGCCCAGGCGCACACACCCGTGCGTCACGGCGCGGCCGAGCTGGTCCGGATACATCGTCCCGTGTATGCCGTAGCCGCCCCCGAGGTTTAGCCGGTACTTTCCGAGCACCTTGTCGAACTTGCGCTGCGGAGCGCCCGTCGGCGGGACGACGATCGCGTTTCCTGTCTCGATCATTTTCCCGGGCGGAAGCTCTCTCTCCGATCCGTCGGCGGAGACTTCGACTACGCTGTTGTTCCGGATCTTCAGCACCCGTCCGGAGCTGCTCCCCGAATCGGCCGAACCCCACACGCCTCCGGTCGCTCTGGCGGAAACGGGTTCGCCCGTCCGGGCGTCGATCACGTCGCCGGGATTCAGGCGGATGAGGACCTTCTTCTTCTTCCGCGCCTCCTCGAGAAAATGCCAGTCGGGCGGCACCCAGAGGGGATTCTCCTCTTTCGACACGACGCGGAACTTGCCGGTCGGGGTTTCGAAGACCATGGTCCGGCCGCTCGAGTCGGTCAACGACGTTCCCTTGCCCGTCGAGCAGACCGCCCGGAAGATCGTCCTGCCCGCGCGCCGCACGTAGAGGCGGTTCTCGGCGGTCGACACCACGATCGTCTGGTTGGTGTCCTGCGAGTCATCGATCTTCACTTCCGCCTCGTGGACGGCGGTCCGAAGGCGTTCCACTCGCGCTCCGCGCTCTTCCTCTGCCTCCTTCAGCTCGTCGCGGCGGGACCCGAGCCGCTCGGAGATCATTCGGTCGATCGTCGACAGCTTTCGCAGCCGTTCGACGTCGCGCCAGTTCTGCCACTCCGCGCCGGCGACCGCGGCTGCGAGAACGACGTCGATGACCAGGAGCGCCCACGCTCCCAGGAACCCGAGCCGGAACTTCATCGAGCGAATCTCTCCATCAGAAGACGTAAACGCGGGTCGCCGGCCCGACCCGTGGCCAGATTGCCGCGAGGTCCGCTTCCGACACCATGAAGGATCCGGGCTTGACGCCTTTCAACGGGCTCTCGGGCGGCGGGGGAGAGTGAATGACGTAATCGTTGCCGAGGACGATCACGTAGCGGCCGAGGCCGTTGGCGACCGTCGGGAGATCCTTCGGAGGCTTGCGGCCGTCCATCCGGTAGACCCACTCGGGCACTCTCCATCCGCCGTTGTCGAACTTCCCGGTCACGCTGAAGACGCCCGTCAACGGGGCGAACGTCCAGGTCTTCTTTCCGGAAACGATGGTCCGGGGCCTCCCCACTTCGAGCGGGGCGTCGCGAAGGACCTTGTCGGCGAAATGGAACGAGAACTCGCGCTTGCGGGTGTCGATCGCGACGTAGAATTCCTTCCGGCGCGTATTCTCGAGATACTTCAACCGGGCGTCGAGAGCGCTCGCCAGCGTCTTCTCGTCCACCTCGAGGTCCAGCAGCTCGCGGCGGATGCGCTTGATCTCGAACGGCGTCGCCTGCGAGAGCGTGACGCGCGACGAGAACTCCTTCTCGAGTGCCCGCCGGTGCATCGTCGCGGCCGCTCCGCCGAGGGCGACGCCGAGGAAGAGAAGGAGAAGCACTCCCGATCCCGGGCGCGGGAGCTTTCGGCGAGAAGAGCGCTTGCGGAGGAAGCCCGTTCGGACCGCAAGGATTCCCGAAGCGTCCTTCGCGCGGGGCGGCGTCGGATCGGTCGGAATCGGGGAGTCCATCGGGGCGGCTCCCTGCAAGCTTACGGCCACGTGCGGGACAATGTCTTCTTCGAGATGCCGATCGAGATGATCCTGAGTGGCCGCGTCCCGGTGAAGGTCTGGACCGACCGGATCGAGCCGGAGGCGATCCAGCAGTTGAAGAACATCGCGTCGCTGCCAGTCGTGTTCCCGCACGTCGCGGCGATGCCGGACGTTCACCTCGGCAAGGGCGCGACCGTGGGCGCCGTCGTGCCGACCCGACAGGCGATCTGTCCCGCCGCGGTCGGAGTGGACATCGGATGCGGGATGTCTGCGCGCAAGACGTCCATTTCCGCGGAGGCGCTCGGCCCGGAGGACTTGACGAAGCTGCGCCATTCGATCGAGCGCGAGATCCCCGTGGGCCGCGAGCTGAAGCGGCGGCCTTTCGAGGCCGCGGTCGACTGGATGGACTCCCACGGCGCTCCGCAGTGCGTCTCGAAGGCGGTCGTCGAGCGGGCCCTCCACCAGCTCGGAACGCTCGGCGGCGGCAACCACTTCATCGAGGTCTGCGTCGATCGCAGCGACGGGATGCTCTGGACGCTGCTCCATTCCGGCAGCCGCAACGTGGGAAAGACGGTGGCCGATACGCACATCGCGCGTGCGAAGAAGGCGATGGGCGGGGCACTCCAGGAGCTTCCCGATGCCGATCTCGCCTGGTTTTCCGAAGGAACGCCCGACTTCGAGCGATACCATGCCGACCTTCTCTGGTGCCAGGAGTACGCGCGCGAGAACCGCGCGATCATGACGTCGCGGCTGTTGAGACAGCTCGCGTTCGCGCTCGGTTTCGACGGCGACGTCTCGCGGCTCGGGATCACCCTCGGCGTGGACTGTCACCACAACTACGTTGCCGAAGAGGTTCACTTCGGCCACCGGCTCCTCGTCACTCGCAAGGGAGCGATCCGCGCGGGGAAGGGGGAGCTCGGGATCATTCCCGGCTCCATGGGAACCGGGAGCTACATCGTCCGGGGGCTCGCGAATCCCGACTCGTTCGAGAGCGCTCCCCACGGCGCCGGGCGGAAGATGTCCCGGAGCGAAGCGCGGCGGCGTTTCACCGCGGAGGATCTCGTCTGCGAGACCGAGGGAGTCGAGTGCCGGAAGGACGCGCGGGTCGTCGACGAGATCCCCTCGGCCTACAAGCCGATCGAGGAAGTCATCTCGAAGTCGTCCGATCTCGTGGAAGTCGTCGCCGGCCTGCGGCAGGTGATATGCGTCAAGGGATGACTCTCTCGTCGCGCTGAGCTAGGCTCGCGACAACCAAGAAATGATGGACTCAGAGACTGCCGCAGATATCAAACGGCACTTCGACGTCGTGGCCGAAGGGTTGCGCGCCGATATCCGCGTGGTGATCGAAGGTCTCGCTGCCAATACGAACAGGCTCGAGAGGGTCGAGACCCGGCTGACCGGGTCGAAGTGCGCCTCGACCGGGTCGAAGTGCGTCTCGATAGGATCGACGTCCGGCTCGATGGGATGGAGACCGGGCTCGGCGGACTCAAGGCGATGATCCGGCCACTCATCACCAGGAGTGATGCGTGAAGTCACCAGGAAGCGCGCGGGCGCTCCGGCAGTCCTTTCCGATTCGCGACCGCTACACGGTCTCGGGACTCGTCGTCGGCGACATCTGCTTCGCGTGCGAGTGCCGGATCCTGGAGATCGCCGGTGAAGAGGGCATGATGCTCGCGTGGTGCGAATGCGGATGGCCCGACGACGCAGCGGAGATGGAGGTTCTCGGGTAGAGCTACTTCCCGCGTCCGTTGATCGCGCGGAGATACGGTTCGGCCGGGGTCAGCGGCGCGGTGCGGATCCAGTAGGGGACGTAGAGGATCTCGGGAATCGTCATCCGGCCGTCGGAGACCGAGAGAAATCCTTCCGAGTCGATCTCGGTTGCCGCGACCCCCGCTCCGACGGTCATCCGGAGCGTCACCGTTCCGTCTTCTCCGGGCCCGAGCGTCAGGTCCGCCGGCTGGACGCTCGGAGAGACGGCGAGATCTCCGGCCGAGGAATGGGCCTCGATCGAGTAGCGCACTGTCGCCGCGGACTGGTTCTTCAACGTGAAGGTCTTCGAGAGCGTGAAAGGAACGGTTTCGGTCGTGAGCCTCCCGAAGCTCACGCTCGTCGGAAGGACCAGGCTCTCGACGGTCGACGCCGCGGCGAGGTCGATGTCGCCGGAGCCGCGCGACATCACGCGCTCGAGACCGATCTTTCCCGAATCCGTCGGCC
>WNGE01004681.1_pt1 | contig 20834 bp, 23 predicted proteins | sample 5400651 | NCBI WGS metagenome assembly WNGE01 (sample SAMN13153370, study PRJNA577476) | soil metagenome | isolation source: 60 cm soil or saprolite under grassland replicate 2 | place: USA:California | collected 2016-06-15 | reverse complement strand
ATTGTCTTCCCGATGCCCGGCGGCCCGGCGAGCAGCAAGTTGTGGCTACCGGCGGCCGCAAGCTCCAGCGCGCGCCGCGCGCGCTCCTGCCCGCGGACATCCGCCAGGTCAGGACACACGACCTCCGGCCGGTCGCCGTTCGACGGTGCGTCCACCGGCGGCGGATCTTGTTCGCCGCGCAGATACGCAACTGCCTCTGCAAGGTGTCGCACGGGCACGGCCTCGATCCCGGCGAGCTCGGCCTCGGCCGCGCACTCGGCCGAGCACAGCAGTTTCTCGAGGCCGCCACGACGAGCGCCCTCGGCAGCAGCGAGCACGCCTCCGACCGGACGCAACCCGCCGTCGAGCCCGAGCTCTCCGACCGCGGCGTGTCCGGCCAGGCGCTCCGTCGGCACCTGCCGGGAGGCCGCGAGTATCGCGAGTGCGATCGGGAGGTCGAAGCCGGACCCCTCCTTGCGAAGTTCCGCGGGAGCGAGGTTGACGGTGATCCGCCGTACGGGCCAGTCGAGTGCTGCCGAGGTGATCCCGCTGCGGACCCGCTCCTTCGCCTCCTGGCAGGCGCGGTCGGCGAGGCCGACGATCGCGAACGCGGGCACGGCGTTCTGAAGGTGAGCCTCGACGTCGACGCGGCGAGCATCCAGGCCGACGAGAGCGTGAGTGATCGTTCGTGCGAGCACGCGGCCACGCTAGAGACGAACGTGTCACGTGTCTGTGACACGACTGTGCCGAATGTGTGACTTCGGGCGGCTTAGGCCCGCGCCACGAGCACGTCTTCGAAGAACTCGCCCGCCCGCCGTCCGGTGCGGCGGTTCACGTGCCGGCGATAGCGCTCTTCCAGCCGCAACCCTGCCCGCTCGAGGATCTCCGGGTAGAGGTCGCGCCGGTCGTTGATCACGATCACCACCGGCGCCCCGCGCCGCAGCGAGCCCCGCACGTTCGCGAGCACCGCCGTGATGCCCTCCACGTAGGCCGCGAGCGCCGCGCGACTCGTCCCCTTGCCGAGCTCGAGCTCGCGCCACTCCTCCAGCCCGAGGAGCTCGTACGCGTAGCGATGCTGCTCGTGGTAGTCGATCAAGCCCGGATAGGGCGGTGAGGTGACGACCCCGTCGAAGCGACCGTCGAAGTCGAGCTCCCGCGCGTCGCCGTGCACCACCACGGCGCGTCGCCCTCGCGCGCGCACGCGCGAGAACTCCCTCACGCGCGCGAGCGTGTCGAGCGCATAGCGCCGCAGGAAGCGTCGCGCCTCCTCAACCGGACGGCACTCGCGCCGGTGCTTGTGACACCAGTACGGCGAGCGTTGCGGAGCCCGCGGGAAGTCGAGGTCGAAGTGCGTCGTCCGGCGCGCCGAGCGAGCCGCCCGCGCCAGCACGACGCGCAGGACATCCGCATGCTCGTAGTCCTCGACGAGGCCGCGGAAGAAGAGCAGCTCCGCCGCCGCCCGCGGCGCGTACCAGTCCCGGACAAAGCGCGAGACCGGCGGCTCCGGCCGCGCGCCCTCGAAACCGTCGAGCCGTGACAGCGCATCGCGCAGCTCCGACTCGAGCACGAACGGGTTGTACTCGCGCGTCTTCACGCGCATGAGCAGGCAGTTGAACGAGGCGATGTCCGCCCCGGTCGCGTCGAGGCCGGACTCGAGCGCCTGCACGAGCGTCGTCCCCGAGCCGGCGAACGGATCGAGCACGCGGCCCCGCGAGACGTACCGCGCCAGCAGCGCCTCGACGAGCTGCGGGATGAACTTGCCCAGGTACGGGTGCAGCCGGTGGACATGCTTCGTTCGCACTCGCTCGGGCAGCTCGCGCTCGGACCACGAAAGGTCGAGGTCGATCCGGCGGTAGAGCGCGTCCTGAGTCGGAGCCACGGCCCCGAGCGGGTTCTACGCGCGGCTCAGAACGCCTGCCTGAGCCGCTCGAGGCGGCCCCGCCGGACGGCGACGACTTCGAAGCTCGCCTCGAGGTGCGCGAGACCGGGATTCGCGGCCAGCCACGTCTCCGCAGCACGGCGGAGGCGGCGCTGCTTCTCCGGGCCGACCATCTCGAACGGATCGCCGTGGCGCCCGGCGGTCTTCGCCTTCACCTCGACGAACGCCAGCCTGCGCCCGCGCCGGACGACGAGGTCGAGCTCGTTGCCACCGGCCCAGACGTTCGTCTCCAGAATCCGGTAGCCGCGCAGGCGGTAAAACCACCACGCCCGCCGCTCGGCCGCCCGGCCGCTGCTACGCGACGAGGTCTTGGTAGCAGAGCGCTTGGAAGGACCGGCGGTGTATCTCAGAGGGACCGACCTCCCGCACAACCGCGGAATGGCGCGGCGTGATGTAGCCGACGTGCGAGCGAAAGCCGTACACCGGGTAGAGCGCGTCCAGCCGGCGCATCATCCGGTCGCGGACGACCTTCGCGACGATCGAGGCGGCGGCGATCGCGGCGCTCTTCTCGTCGCCGTCGACCACGGCTCGGTGCTCCGGCGCACGCGGCCCGAGCCGGAAGCCGTCGACCAGGCACACCTCGGCGGGAGGCGTGAGCTCGGCCAGCACTGCCCGCAGCCCGGCGAGGTTCGACCGGTGCAGCCCCTCGCGATCGATCGCCGCCGGCGAGACAGCGCGCACGACGATCCGCTCGGCGCAGCCGACGACCGCGCGGAAGAGGGCCTCACGCTCGGCCTCGCTGCACTGCTTCGAGTCGTTCAGGCAGGCGAGCGGGCGGACGCGATGGTCGCGCAGCCGCGCGTAGTCGAGCAGGACTCCCGCGACGAGGAGCGGCCCCGCCAACGGCCCGCGACCAGCCTCGTCGGCGCCCGCGACGAAGCGCACGCTGAGCTTGCGGTCGAACTGGAGGAGCTTACGCCCGGTGCGTCGCGCCACGGCGCGAGGATACCGCCGAACCCAGCCGGCGCCAGAAAAGTCACGCTTTCGTTACTCGGGTACCGGCTCGGCTTCGGGCTCGGCCGCAGGCTCTTCCCTCCGGCGGCATGTCGCTCTCCGTCGGCGCCGGTGCCCCCATGACCGGCAGCGCCACGCCGCGCTTCGCGCGCACGCGGGCGCGCTTGCCGACCTTGCCGCGCAGGTAGTACAGCTTCGCGCGGTTGACGTCGCCGATCGCGGTCACCTCGATCCGCTCGATCTTGGGCGAGTGCAGCGGGAACGTCCGCTCCACGCCCACGCCGAACGAGTGCTTGCGAACCGTGAACGTCTCCCGCACGCCGGCGCCCTGGCGCTTGATCACGATCCCCTCGAACACCTGCACGCGCCGTCGCTGGCCCTCGATCACCTGGAAGTGGACGCGCACGGAGTCGCCGGCCTTGAACGGCGGCAGGTCGCTGCGCAGCTGTCGCTGCTCGAGGCTGTCAATCACGCGGTTCATAGAAAGAGGCCCGGCGGGCCGGGGCGCATGCTAGCGAACCCGGCGTCGCTTTCGGCGACGCAGCGGCACGAGAAAAACGAGCCCGAGCCACCACGGCCCAAGGAAGATCGCGTGGAACGAGATCCGGTTCGGCGGCCAGTAGGTCATGAAGACCTCGCCGATGATGTTCTTCCGCGGCACGGGCCCCCAGGCCCGAGAGTCGCATGACTCCTTGCGGTTGTCGCCCATGAAGAAATAGTCCCCGCGCGGCACGTGCCACGTTCCTTGCCGGCCGCCCTGGCGCCCACGCTTGATGTAGGGCTCTTTGATGACCCTTCCGTTGGCGTAGAGCACGTTCTGCTTGTAGGTGATGGTGTCGCCGGGCAGGCCGATGAGGCGCTTGACGAAGGTGCCGCTCGCGTTACACGCCGCCTCGGCCGCCGCCGTGGGCGTGTTGAAGACGATGATCTCCCCTCGGCGGGGACTGCGGAAGTGGTAGATGAACCGGTTCGCGAGCACGCGGTCCGAGAGGCGCGCTTCGCAGCCGGCCCCTGGGCGGGCACAGTGGAGCGTCGGCTCCATCGAAGACGAGGGGATCCGGTAGGGGTTGATCACCCAGGCCTTGATCCCGAGGACGATCAGGATCGCGCCGGCGATCGTCACGATCCAGTCGATCGCGATGCGCCACGGACGGGGCAGCCCCGCGGTCATGCGATCGAGCGGGTTGCGCGACTGACGCCGTCGCTCGGCATCCACCTGAGCGGGCTCGACCACCGGCGCCATCGGAGGCGCAGCCGCAGGCTCGCCGTCCACCGGCGAGTCGAACGCGGCGCGCCGCGACGGATCGGTCAGGATCTCGTACGCCTCGCGCAGCTCCTGCAGGCGAAGGCCGGGCTCGGAGCCCATCGAGTGGAACCTCACCTGGCGCCAGTAGGCCTCCCGGATCTCGGCGAGCGACGCGCTGCGCGAGACGCCGAGAACCGCGTACGGATCGCGCGTTACTGCGGTGTTCTCAGACGACTCTGTTCCTTCCGCCATTCGTCGATTCTCCTGTGATCTCCTGAGAGGAGGACATCGGGCGCCCGCCAGCCTCGGAACTCGGCGGGCCGCGTGTAGTGAGGGTACTCGAGACCGCCCTCGAGCTCTGCAGAGAAGCTTTCGACCAGGCCCGACTCTTCGCTGAGGGCGCCGGGAAGCCTCCTGGCGATCGCGTCGGTCACGACCATCGCCGGCAGCTCCCCGCCGGAGAGGACGTACGGGCCGATCGAGATCGCGTCCGAGGCAAGGTGGATCAGCACGCGCTCGTCGAAGCCCTCGAAGCGCGCCGAGAGCAAGGTCAGGCGTTCGTCGGCCGCGAGCTCCTCGACCACTGCCTGCGTCAGCTGGCGGCCCTGGGGCGTGAGCGCGACGACGCGGTGGTCCGGGATGCCGCCGTAGACGGCATCAACAGCGGCGGCGACCACGTCCACTCGCAGCACCATTCCGGCCCCGCCGCCGTACGGCTCGTCGTCTACCTGGCCGCCGGTGAGCGGCGTGAAGTCGCGGTAGTTGAGCAGGCGTAGGTCGAGCTCGTCGCCGAGCACGGCAGCGACCGGACGCTGCTCCGTGAGCCAGGCGAACGCGTGAGGGACGAGAGTGAAGACGTCGAGCTGCAAGGGACGGCCGCGCCCCAGACTACCCGTGTGGCGCGAATCCACGCGCCACGACGATTCGGCCGGCTTCGAGGTCCACGTCGAGCACGCAGGCGTCGACGAGCGGGAGCGCGATCTCCGAATCCAGCTCGAGCACATCGTTCGCGAGCCCCGGCTGGACCGCGGTCACGCGGCCGAGCTCGCGGCCGCCCTCCTCCTCGACGGCGAGCCCGACGAGCTCGAACGCGTAGTACTCGTGCTCGCTCGTCGGCGGCAGCTCCGAGCGCGGGATGCTCAACTCGGCTCCGCGCGACACGTCGCGGTCAAGCTTGATCACGGGCCGCCCACCGGAGCGTTTCGATGCGACCACCGTCGCCGGCTCTCCCTCGACCCGCAGGGTCGCGCCCTTGGCGAACCGCTCCTCGTCCTCGCTCGCCTGCTCGACGAAGAACGAGCCGTCGAGCCCATGTGGCTTCCCAACCCGGCCGATGCGGACGAACTCAGTCACTCGGGGTGACGAAGATCGCCCTGGCCCGGCCCTCTAGCGCCTTCGTCGCCTCCTCCCGCGAGGCCGGTCGCAGGATCCGTCCGTGGAGCATCTCCTCGGTGCGTGGCCAGCCGCTCCGCTCGAAGAACTCGACGATCCGCTCCTGGTCGAGCGCAGTCTTGCGCAGCTCCGGCTCGCCGTCGACGAGCAGCGCCCAGAAGGCCGCGACCTCGCCCTCGTACGGGAGCCCCACGCTGCCGGCGTTGACGAACCGGGTCACGCCAACGCGCCGGTCCTGTTGCATGTGCGTGTGTCCGGCGACGACCACCCGCTGCTCGACGCGGGCGAGGATCTCGGCGAGGCGCTCATCCGGGGTGGCGGGGGTGACGACCTCCTCGTCGCTTCGGGGCGTTGCGTGGCAATAGAGAACGCCGTCGACCTCGACCGTCGGTGGTTGGCCCTGCAGGAACGCGACTTCCTCCGGCGACAGGCGCGAGCGCTCCCACTCGTCCGGCTCACGATCGGCGTTCCCGCGTACAAATCGGGCGTTGCTGACCGACCACACGAGTTCGAGCGTCTCATGTGGCTGCGGCCCCCAGGTCAGGTCGCCGCCGAAGACGATCTCGTCGATCTGCTCGCCCTCGAGCTCCGCCAGGACCGCCTCGAGCGCGGGGCGGTTGCCGTGCACGTCGTAGAGCGCCGCGATCCGCATCACCGTTCGCCTCGCTCCGCCGCGATCTGCTCGAAGAGCGTGATCGCCTCTTCCCGCGGGACGGCCGCGCGCACGTTCTCCTCGACGAACGATTGCGCTTCCGGCCAGTCGCTCGCGAGCAGTACGCCGACGGAGCGCTCGGTATCAAACGGGGTTCGCCGGAACTCGACATCCGCGCCCAGTACCGCCCAGAACGCCGCGACCTCACCCTCGTAGGGCATCCCCACCGAGCCCGGGTTGATCCAGCGGACGCCGTCGACAACCCGGTCGAGCTGCATGTGCGTGTGGCCCGCGACGACGACTCGCTCGCGCACACCGTCCAGGAGCTCGCGGAAGCGCGAATCGGGTGTCCCTGGCGTGACGATGTCGAGGTCGTTTCGCGGGCTCGCGTGGCAGAAGAGCGTCTCCCCCAGCCCGTCCACATCGAGGGTCATCGTCTGTTGGAGCTGCCAAAGCGTGCCGCGGTCCTCCTCGGAGAGCTGGGAGGCGGTGAAGTCGAGCGCCGCCTCCGCACCCTCGCCGTCCATGACCGCATCGCCCGCGTCCGGCCCGAGAGCCCGCTCGCCGTTGCCACGGATCCAATGCATGGGCAGCTCCAGGGAGCGCAGCCGCTCGAGCGTTTCCTGCGGCTGCGGCCCGGAGACGGCATCCCCGCCGATCAGAACCGCATCGACGTCCTCGCGCTCGAGCTCCGCCAGGACAGCCTCGAGCGGCTCGACCATCCCGTGGATGTCGTAGAGCGCCGCGACGCGCAGAGCGACTACTCCAGGATTTCAAGCATCACGCGCTGCTCGCGGCGCGCGGCGGACGCGCGGACGATGGTGCGCAACGCGCGGGCGATCCGACCCTGACGGCCAATCACCTTGCCGACGTCGTCCTTGGCCACGTGCAGCTGCAGAACAATGGCCCCTTCGCGCTCGATCTCCTCGACGCTGACCTCGTCGGGCTCGTCGACGAGCCGCCGCGCCAGGTACTCGACGATCTCTTTGCTCACAGGCCCTTCGCCTTGAGCAGCCGCCGGACCGTCTCGGAGGGCTGAGCGCCCTTCGAGAGCCAGTCGCGCACCCGCTCTTCGTTGAACTCGATCGTCGACGGGTCGGTCTGCGGGTTGTAGCGGCCCACGATCTCCAGGAACTTGCCGTCGCGCGGCGAGCGGGAGTCCGCGGCGACGACCCGGTAGACGGGGTTTTTCTTCGACCCGACTCGGGTCAACCTGAGCTTGACTGCCAAACGATTACCTCCGTGTCTTCTTCTTGCGCTTGCTCTTCTTCTTCTTGGTCGCGGAGCGGGTGGGCCCATTCTGCACGGGCTGGCCCGGCAGCGCCGGCATCTTGCCCTTTCCCATCTGCTTGACCATCTTCGCCATTTGCTTGCGGGCCCCGAGCAGCTGGTTGACCTGCTGCACGGTCGTGCCGCTGCCCTTCGCGATCCGCTGCCGCCGCGAGCCGTCGATCACATGCGGGAAGCGCCGCTCCTGCGGAGTCATCGAGAGGACGATCCCCTCCACGCGGGCGAGCTGCCGCTCGTCCACTTCTTCCATCCCCTCGAGCTGGCTGCCGAGGCCGGGGATCAGCTTGAGCACGCCCTGCAGCGGGCCCATCCGCCGCAGCATCTTGTAGCTGCGCAAGAAGTCGTCGAAGCTGAACTCGCCCTTCATCAGGCGGCGCTCCATCTCCTCGGCTTCGTCCTTGTCGACCGCGGCCTCCGCCTTCTCGACGAGGGTCAGCACATCGCCCATGCCGAGGATCCGCGAGGCCATCCGGTCGGGGTGGAAGTACTCGAGCTGGTCGAGCCGCTCGCCGACCGAGGCGAGCTTGATCGGCCTGCCGGTGACTGCCTTGACGGAGAGCGCCGCGCCGCCGCGCGCGTCGCCGTCGAGCTTCGTGAGGACGATGCCGTCGAAGGCGACCCGCTCGGCGAACGCCTCCGCCACGCGCACGGCGTCCTGGCCGGTCATCGAGTCGAGCACCAGGAGCACGTTGGTCGGCCGCGTCGCATCGCGCACGGCGACGAGCTCGTCCATCAGCTCCTCGTCGACGTGGAGCCGCCCTGCCGTGTCGACGATGACGATGTCGAGACCTTCTTCGCGCGCACGCTCGACCCCCTGCGTCGCGGCGGCGACCGGATCGGCGCGCTCCTCGCTGAAGACCGGGACCTGCAGCTCCCGGCCGAGCTGCTCGAGCTGGTCGATCGCGGCCGGCCGTTGCAGATCCGCTGCGACGAGGCCCGGCTTGCGGCCCTCCTTGCGCAGCAGCAGGCCGAGCTTGGCTGCGGCCGTCGTCTTCCCCGACCCCTGCAGGCCGGCGAGAAGGACGACCGTTGGCGGCCGGGACGCGAACGCGAGGCGCGAGTCGCCCGAGCCCATCAGCTCCGTCAGCTCGTCGTGAACGATCTTCACGACCTGCTGGCCGGGCGTGACGCTCTTCAGCACGTCCTGGCCGAGCGCCCGCTCGCGCACCTTCGCGACGAAGTCCTTGACGACCTCGAAGTTGACATCCGCCTCGAGCAGCGCGAGCCGGACCTCCCGCATCGCGCGCGAAATCGCCTCCTCGTCGAGGCGGCCACGCTTACGCAGGTCGCCTAGTGCGTCCTGGAGCCGTCCTGAGAGGGTGTCGAACACGCGTGCAGGGTACTCGGAAGGGGTGAAGAACCGCCTCCGCCGCTTCGTCAAGCTCTGGATCGACCTGTTCGCGCGGCACGAGCTGCTCGATCACGCAAGCGCGATCGCGTTCCAGGTGCTGAAGTCGGTGATCCCGCTGACGCTGCTCGGCCTCGCCGTCGTGGGCGTTACGGGCGAGCAGCACGTCTGGCGCAAGACGATCGCGCCGGCAATCAAGCCGCATGTGCAGCGGCCGGCCTACCACGCGATCGACTACGCGGTGGAGAAGATCTTCACGACGGACAGCACCGGCCTGATCGTCTTTGCCTCGTTCCTGTCGCTCTGGTACATCTCGGGCGCCGTTCGCGCCGTGATCGGCGCGATGAACCAGATCTATGAGACCGACGACCGGCGTTCCTTGCCGGTTCGCTACGCAATTTCGTTCGGGCTCGCGGCGTGCATCGCGCTCGGCCTGATCGGGGCACTCCTCGTCACGGTCATCCTCGGGCACGTTGGTGGACCGCTCAAGGTCGTGGCGGAGATCGGGCGCTGGCTCGCCGCGATCGTGCTCCTTGGGCTGGCGCTCGGGCTACTCGTGCGCTTCGCGCCCGCCAAGCACCGGTCGAAGAAATGGGCCAGCGCGGGCTCCGCGCTCGTGATCGTGTCCTGGATCGGCGCGACGCTGATCTTCGAGCTCCTCGTCTCGCACGTCCTGAACTTCAAGACGGCGACCGGGAGCCTCGCCGTGTTCCTGGTGATGATCGGGTACGTCTACACATCCTCGATCATCCTCATGGTCGGGATCGAGCTCGACGAGCTGCTGCGCGAAGACACGGCCGGCCAGCGTGGGGTGCTCCACATTCTGTTTGGCTACGGCAAGTAGAAAGGAGAGACATGGCAGACATCGCGAAGGTGATCACGATCATCGGCTCGTCGCCGGAGAGCTTCGCCAAGGCCGCCGACGCAGCCGTTCAGGAGGCGGCGAAGACCGTGCGCGGCATCAGCGGCGCCGACGTCGTCTCGATGAGCGCCGTCGTCGAAGGAGAGCGCATCAGCGAATACCGCACCACCGTCAACATCGCGTTTGGGGTGGAGCGCTAGCGCACCGCGAGCCGCCGCCGCGCCTCGTCCGCCATCGAGGGCGGGACCGAGTCGCGGAGCCCCGTTCCGTAGCGAACCAGCACCCACACAAGGGCGAGCAGCCATGGGGACGCGAGTACGAGCGGCGCGATCATGGCACCAGTATGCGGACGCGCGTACGTGCGATGCGGTTTCAATCCGGTTACAGCCGGACTGGTGAACCTTGTTCGGCGGAGGAAGCGAGCGCCTCGATCACCCGGGCATTCCCGAGGGCGTCGGCTCGGCCCAGGAGCAGTTCGCACTCACCCCGGATCGCGTCGCTCACGTTCTCCAGCTCCAGGCGGTAGGAATCGACCGGCTCGAGCTCGATCGGCTCCGCCTCTTCCCCGCGCCGGAGCTCGATCACGGGCGTCCTCCCGTGCCAGGGATCGTCGAGGAAGAGCGAGCCCTCGCTGCCGATCGCTTCGAGCTCGTCGCGCGACGGCAGCGCCGTGCCGCAGTCGAAGAGTCCGAAGACGTCGTTGGCGAAACGCATCGAGCCGGTGAAGACCCAGTCGGTGCCGCTCGGGCCGATCAGCTGCTGCCCGAAGACCAGCTCCGGCTCGCCGGCAAGCAGCCGCGAGCCGCTGACGCAGTAGCAGCCGACGTCCATCAGGCTGCCGCCCTCGACGTCCGTGCGGAGCCGGATGTTCTCCGTGTCGAAGATCGCGAAGCTGAAGCAGGCGCGTACGACGCGGAGCTCCCCGATCGCACCCTCGTCGAGGAGCTGGCGCACGCGCTCGGTCTGCGGGCTGTGCCGGTACATGAATGCCTCCGAGAGGATCCGGCCTGCGCGCTCGGCGGCGTCGAACGCCTCCTCGACCTCGGCTGCGCGCTTGCCCATCGGCTTCTCGCAGAGCACGTGCTTGCCGGCCTCGAGCGCGCGGATCGACCACTCGCAATGGAGGTTGTTCGGCAGCGAGATGTAGACGGCCTCGATTTCGTCGTCCGCGAGCAGCGCCTCGTACGAGCCGAACGCGCGCGGGATCTCCCATTCGGCCGCGTACCCATCCGCGCGCGCCTGGTCACGGCTCGCGACCGCCAGGAGCTCGACCTTCTCGGACGCGTGTGCGGGCGGGATGACGAGGCGGTTGATGTTCGCCGTCGAGAGGATTCCCCACGTGACCGGCTTCACGTCCGGTAGCTCACCTGCTCCCTGCGCCCGTTCTCGGCCGAGCCGAGGACCGCCTCGACCACCTCCGAGCAACGGTAGCCGTCCTCGAAGGTCGCGCCGTGCGGAGCGACCTCGTGCTCGGCGGCGATGGCCTCGAGCAGGTGGGCGAGCTCGTGGACGACCGTTTCGCCCCAGCCGATGATGTGGCCGGGCGGCCACCAGAACCGCATGTACGGGTGGTCCGCCTCGGTGACGAGGATCCGGCGGAAGCTCCCGCCGTCGGCGACCTCGAGCTCGTTCAGCCGCTCGAGATCGAAAGCGACCGAGCCGCGCGAGCCGTTGACCTCGAAGGCGTTCGAGTTGATCCGTCCACGCGCGACGCGCGACGCCTCGAGCGTCCCGAGCACGCCGTTTTCGAACTCGATCGTCGCGACGAAGTGGTCGTCGACCTCGCGGCCCGGGACGACGGGACGGACTAGGGCCGAGACCGAGGAGATTTCGCCGACCAGGTAGCGGGCCAGGTCGATCACGTGTGTGCCGAGGTCTCCCAGCGCACCGTTGCCTGCCTCGGCGCGGTCGAAGCGCCAGAGCGCGGGATCGGCGTCCCAGCCCCACGACTGGAGGTAACGCGCGCGGAAATGGACGACCTCGCCCAGCTCGCCGGCCTCGAGCAGCTCGCGCGCCAAACGCACCGCGGGGACGAAGCGGTAGTTGAACCCACAGAGGTGGACGACGCCGGCGCGCTCGGCCTCCTGCCAGAGCTCGTGGGACTCGGCGGCGGTCAGCCCGAGCGGCTTCTCGCAGAGAACGTGCTTGCCCGCCTGCGCCGCCGCGATTGTGGGCTCGGCGTGAAGCGCGTTCGGGCCTGCGTTGACGAACAGCCCGATTCGCTCATCGGCGATCTGGTCGCGCCAATCGGTGACCGCCTCGGCCCAGCCCCAGAGCCCGCGCGCCTGCTCGAGAGCCTCGCGGTTACGCCCCGAGATCGAGACGAACTCGGGGCGCAGCGGAACCTCGAGATGCCGCAGCTCCCGCAGGGCACGCGAGTGCGCCTTGCCCATGAACCCGTGCCCGAGAAGCGCGACGCCGATCGAGCGGAGCGTGCTCAGCGGCCGGCCGCGGCCTGGCGACGGCGCAGAACGGTGTCGAGCGTCACGGCGGCGAGGAGGATGACGCCGGTGGTGATGAACTTGACCGCGTCCGTGTAGCCGACGAGGTCGATCCCGTTGGCGATCATGCCGATGATCAGCCCGCCGAACAGTGCGCCCGACACGCGGCCACGGCCGCCGAAGAGGCTGACCCCGCCGATCACCGCCGCTGAGATCGAGTCGAGCAGGATCGTCCCGCCGCCCGCGGTGAGGTCGACCGAGTTGAGGCGCGAGGCGAAGATGACCCCTCCCATCCCGGCCATCGCGCCCGAGATCATGAACACGTAGATCCGGATCAGCTTCACGTTGATCCCGGCGCGCCGCGCTGCCTCGGCGCTTCCACCGACGGCGTAGACGTGGCGGCCGAAGGTCGTCCGTCCCGCGACGTACGAGCCGAGCACCACGAGGAAGAGGACGATCAGGCCGACGAGCGGAAAGCCGCGGGTGTGATTGGAGACCGCGACCGCGGCGATCGCGAGCGCGGAAAAGAAGAGGACCCGAAGGGCGGCGAGCACCGGGTTCCCGGTCCTCAGGCCGGCCCGTCGCCTGGCTATGAAAGACCCGAAGACCGCCGCGGCGTAGCCCACGCTGAAGATGATCGCGATCGCCCAGCCGATGTTCTTCGGTAAGACGTAGTTCGAGATGTCGTTGATCTGCTTGTCCTGGATGCCGATCACGCCCTGCGTTCCGAGCGCCTGCAGGATCACTCCCTGCCAGGCGAGTAGACCGGCCAGCGTGACCACGAACGAGGGCACGCCGATGAGCGCGACGAACGACCCCTGAACCGCGCCGATCGCCGCCCCGGCCGCCAGTGCGGCCGCGATCGCGATGAGACCAGGCACTTGGTGTCCGGAGCCCGGTAGCTGCAGTTCCGCGACGACTACCCCCGCAACCCCGCTGACGAAGCCGATCGAGAGGTCGATCTCGCCGATCAGGAGCACGAACACGACGCCGAAGGCGATGACAGTCGTGCCCGCCATCTGGCCGATCAGGTTCGTGAAGTTGACCGCGCTGAAGAAGATGCCGCTCTTCGACGTGAAGAACAGCGTGATCGCGACGATCCCAATGATGACGGGCAGGCTGCCCACATCGCCGGAGCGGAGCGCGTCCCAGCGCGCTCGCATGATCGAGCGGAGGCTGGTGTCCTCGAGGGCAGCTGCCTGAACCTCGGCCGGCGCCGCGGTGCTCACGTGGCTGCCTCTCCCGCGACCGCCGCCTTCCCGACGGTGATCGCCTGGACGATCTCCTGCTCGGTGGTGCGCGCCCGCTCGTAGACCCCGACGTCACGCCCCAGCCGCAGCACCGTGATGCGGTCGGCGACCTCGAAAATGTCGACGAGGTTATGAGAGACGAAGACGACCGCGAGACCCTGTTCGGCCAGTCGCTTCACGAGCGCGAGGACCTGGCGTGTCTGGGCGACTCCCAGCGCGGCCGTGGGCTCGTCCAGGAAGACGACGCGGTTGTTCCAGAGAACGGCCCGAGCGACCGCGACGGACTGCCGTTGGCCGCCCGAGAGGCTGGCGACGGGCTGGCGCACCGACTTGATCGTCGTGACCGCCAGCGACTTCAGCGTCTCCGCCGTCCGGTGCTCCATCGAGGCTTCCTTCAGCCGGAAGATCGGATCGTGTGCCTCGCGGCCCAGGAACATGTTCTGGACAACATCGAGGTTGTCGCAGAGGGCAAGATCCTGATAGACGACCTCGATTCCCAGCTTGGCGGCCTCCTTCGGGCCGTGGATCGTGACGGGCTCCCCCTCGAACAGAACCTGGCCGCCGTCGATCGAGTAGATCCCCGCGACGCACTTGATCAAGGTGGACTTGCCCGCACCGTTGTCGCCCACGAGCGCCATCACCTCGCCGTCCCGGGCCTCGAAGTCGACCTCGTTCAGGGCTTCGACGGAGCCGAAGCGCTTCGACACGCCGCGGAGCTCCAGGGTTGGCGGCGGAGGAGAGCTCATCGGCGGTTTGTACCACGGTTGAGGGTGCCCGAAGGACACCCTCAACCGTGCAGGCCTTTACTTGCAGTACTTCTTGTACTGGCCGATGCAGACCTGGCTCTTCTTCAGGAAGCCGTCCGTGAAGAGGAGCTTGTAGTTCTTCTTCGTGATCCAGACAGGCGTCAAGAGGATCGACGGAGTCCCGCTCACCTTGCCGTTCACGCCCGGAACCTTCTTGCCCTTGACGATCGCGATCGCGGCGGCTGCGGCGGCGTTCGCCTCCTTGCGGACGGACTTGTAGACCGTCCCGCTCTGCCAGCCGGCGAGGATGAACTGCACGCCGGTCGGGGTCGCGTCCTGGCCTGTCAGCGGGATCTTGCCCAGGCCGTGCGCCTTCAGCGACGAGATCACTGCGCCTGCGAGACCGTCGTTGGCCGCGATCGACGCGTCGATGTGGTTGCCGTTGCGCGCGAGGATCTGGTCGAAGATCCGCCGGCCCTTGACCGGATCCCAGTCGGTCCACTGGTCACCCGCCTTGGCCTTCTTGAACGTGCCGTCCTTGTACAGAGGGCTGAGGACCGAGTCGTAGCCCTGCTTGAACAGCTTCGCGTTGTTGTCCTTGATGTCCCCGTTCAGCTCCGAGATGACCGGGTGCTTCGAGTACTTGTGCTTCGCCTGCAGCGCTCCGACGAGGCCTTTGCCCTGCAGCCGCCCGACGCGGACGTTGTCGAACGAGACGTAGTACGAGGCCTTGCTGTGCACGACGAGGCGGTCGTAGTCGATCACCTTCGCGCCCTGGCCCACGGCGAGGTTGGTGATCGAGGCTCCGGAAGCCGGGTCGAGCTGGTCGAGCAGAATCACCTTCGCGCCCTGCGCGAGGCATTGCTGAGCCTGGGACTTCTGCTTCTGCGGATCTGCGTGTGCGTTCAGGACCGAGGCAGACACTCCGGCCTTGCTGAACGCCTTCTTGAGGTACGGCGCATCGAACAGCGTGTACCGAGTCGATGACTTCGTGTCCGGCAAGAGCGCACAGGCTTGGATCGATGCGCTCTGCCCGGTCTGCGAATCGGTGCGCGCTGACGCAGCCGTCGCCACCAGGCCGACGAACACGATCGCGACCACCAAGGCGATCGGTCGTCTCGAGAATTTTAGCCCTCTCACGGTTCCTCCCTTGTAGCCCAATTGATAGGCGTGCCCCGCCTTCCTAGCATTTTTCCTCAGGCTCTATCAAGCAGGTCCGACGAGTGCGCAGGCAAAATCGGCGGGGTCGAATGGCCTGAGATCGGCCAGTCCCTCGCCGATTCCGATCAGCTTGACCGGCAAGCCGAGCTCGTGGGCGATCGCGACGGCGATGCCGCCTTTCGCCGAGCCGTCCAGCTTCGTCAGCGCGACGCCGCTCACTTCGACCGCCTGGCCGAAGAGCCTCGCCTGCTGGAGCCCGTTCTGGCCTGTCGTCGCGTCGATCACCAGCAGCGTCTCGTGGGGCGCTCCCTCGAGTCGCTGCGAGATCACCCTGCGGACCTTGGCCAGCTCCTCCATCAGGTTCGTCTGCGTGTGCAGGCGGCCTGCGGTGTCGACCACGACGATGTCGCGGCCTCGCGCCTGCGCGGCGCCGATCGCATCGAAGGCGACCGCGGCCGGGTCGCCGCCGCGCTCGGAGCCGACGAAGTCCGCGCCCGCGCGCGTGGCCCAGATCTCGAGCTGCTCCTCGGCGGCCGCGCGGAACGTGTCCGCAGCGGCGACGACGACCGAGCGCCCATGCTCGCTGAGCTTGGCGGCGAGCTTGCCGATCGTCGTCGTCTTGCCGGTGCCGTTGACGCCGACGACCAGGAGCACGCTGGGCCGCTCCTGCAGCTCGAGACGGCCGGGCTCGCCGAGCATCCGCGCGATCTCTTCCTGAAGCCCCGCGGCGAGGTCGTTCCCGTCACCGCGGGCCTCGAGCCGCTGAACGAGCTCGGCGGTGGCGGGCACGCCGACGTCTGCGGCGATCAACGCCTCCTCGAGCCGCTCCCAGGATGCGTCGTCGGCCGGGTCGAAGCTGCCCAGCGCGAGCTCCTCGGTAAGCGCGCGGCGGCTCTTGCCGAGCGATTCCCGTAGCCGCGAGAAGAGACCGGAGCGCTCCGCCTCGCCGGCGGGCGCGCCGTCATCTCCAAGTAGCTCTGCCCAGGTCCTCGGCACCGCGCCCTACCTCACGGAGATCGTGTTTCCGTCCCGGATGATCGCGGTGACGCGGCCGATCACACTGCTGAATGGAACCGAACCGAAGCGACGCGAGTCGCAGGACTCCCGGCGGTTATCGCCCATCAGGAAGTAGTGGTCCTTCGGGACGCTCCAAGTGCCGAACTGGTCGTCTCGGCGAGCGGGTTGCAAATAGGGCTCGTCGAGACGGCTCCCTTCGACGTAGACGATGCCGCGGCGCTCGCTGACCGTTTCGCCGGGCAGTCCGATGACTCGCTTGATGAACTTTCCGCCGGTGTTGCAAGCCGCTTCGGCGGCCGTCTTCGGCGCTTCGAAGATGATTATGTCGCCTCGTCCGAGGGCCCCCGCCGAAACCGATTTCGTCTCCACGCGGTCGTCCGCGTCGCCCTCGCAACCGGCTCCGGGACGGGCGCAGTGGAGCGTGGGCTCCATCGCCGAGGAAGGAATGCGGTACACGTGATGCGAGCAACCCGCCGCTCCAATCGCGAAGAGCGGAGCCGCACAGACCGACGCTGCTCGCAGCACCCGCGCAGTGTGCCGCAACTGATCCCGGGGCGGCGCCTCGCCCGAGGCGCCTAAAGCCAGTCGAGGATTGGAAACGCTGCGTCGGCGTCCAGACACGAAGAGGCGAACAACGCCGCGCCGACGTTGCCGGTGAAGAGGGAGTAGCGGCCGGGCGTCAGGTCGGCCTGTTGGAGAGCGTGGACCGCGAAGCGCCGCGCCCGCTCGAGCCAGCGCTCGTCGCCGGTTCGGGCGAACGTCTTCAGGAGCGCGTAGCCGTTGCCGGCCGTGCCGTGGCAGAGCCCAGCACCCTTCTCAGGCCCGTGCGCCCCCGCACGCCAGGTCAGCTCGGCGCCCGCCAGCAGGAGCTCCTCGTCGAGGTAATCAGCTGCGGTCGAGACCATCCCCGGCGCTCCGTGGCACCACTGGAGCCGGATCTCGCCGCTCTCCGGTGGGAACTTGCCTCCCGCCACCGGAGGCCAGGTCGCTAGGCCGTCCTCGACAATCGCCTCGTCGGTGAGGATCGCGGCCGTCTGGGCGCGGAGGTCGTGCTCCGGCATCAGCGCGTGGACAATCCCGACGAGCCCGTGCACGGGCCCGAGAGAGCGGTGCTCGTTGCCGTAGAGGCGCTGCTTCCACAAACCGTCGCTCTCGCGGCGGCCGAGCAGTGCGTCCGCGCTCTCATGCCAGGCCTCCGCCCAGCGCTCCTCGCCCGTCCAGCCGTGCATCGCGCGCGCCGCCAGCAGCGTCCCGGGCGGGCCCCACATCAGCTCGTCGGCCTCGTTGTCGACGTTCTCGCGCACTCGGTCGAAGAGCGTGTCGGCCAGGTCGTGGTTTGAGCTCAGGCGCCACGCGAGGAGCAGGAGGCCGCTCTCGCCGCAAAGCAATGACGACTCACGCGGCGAAGGGAGCTCGAGGCCGCTCGAGGCCAGGTCGGGCTCGACCCGAAAGAGCTCCAGCGCTCGGGCGGCCGCAGCGACGAGATCGGTGCGCGTCTCCGCGTGGCCGCATCGCCGGAGCGCCTCGAGCGCCCAGATCACTCCGCCCGCGCCGACGTAGATGTCCTTCAGCGGCGCCGACGAGCCCCACACGTCCCACTCGTTGGCGGGCCAGAGCCCGTCCGGATCGTAGGCGTCATCGGCCTCGCCCACGATCCGCCGGATCCCCGCGCGGACCCGCTCTTCGTCCCACGACTCCTCGGTAAGCGGCTCGAACGCGTCTGGTTGGTAGAGCACTACCTACGCGACTGCGGAGACGCGCGACTCGCGCGGTAGCCGCCGCGAGACGACCTGGGAGACACCGTCGCCGCCCATCGTCACGCCGTAAAGCACGTCCGCCGCCTCCATCGTCTTCTTCTGGTGCGTGACGACGATGAACTGCGCGGTGTCGGCATACCGCCTCAGCAGCTCGACGAAGCGGCCGATGTTCGTGTCGTCGAGCGCCGCCTCGACCTCGTCGAGCAGGTAGAACGGGCACGGCCGCGCCAGGAAGAGCGCGAACAGGAACGAGATCGCGCCGAGGGCCTTCTCGCCGCACGAGCTCGGCGAGGCGCTCCTTCTCGCGCTCGTGCTCCTCCTTCGCGAGCGGGTTGACCTGGCCGAGGGTTTCGCGGCGGCGCTCGAGCCGCTCGATCCTCGCCGCCAGCTCCTCGCGGTCGTCGCCTTCGGCCGGCTCCGAGCCGGCGTCCTCGAGCCGCCGCCTTGCCTCCGCGGCCTCGGCGTCGAGCCGCGCACGGTCGACGTCGACGGCCGCCCGCCGCTCGCCCGCCTCTGCTGCGGCTCGCCGGGCCTCGGCTTCCTCTGCGCCGAGCCGCCTCAGCTCCGCAGCCAGCCCGCCCGCGCGTGTCGCGCCCGCATCCACCCGGGCCTGCAGCGGCGCCTCGAACCGCCGAGCCGCCTCGGCCGCCCCCGAGAGCGCCGCGGCCAGGCGCTCCCCGAGGACGGCCAGGGGCTCGACTAGGACCGGAGCACCCACCTCCGGTCGAGCTTTCTCGGCCTGCTGGTCTAGCTCCTCGGCCTCGTGTGCGAGCGCGCGGCGGCGCGCGTCCAGCTGAAGCAGCACTGCCTCGGCCGTCTCGCCCGCGAAGCGGAGCTCGCCCCGGTCGGCGTCGTAGCAGTGCCCCTCGCGCGTAACGAGGATCCCGCTCTCGGCGCGGGCGAGGTCGGCCGGCTCCGCCAGCCAGACGTCCGCCAGCAGCTCCGCGACCCGCTCGCCGCCTTGTCGGGCGCGCACGCGGCTGGAGAGCGGCTGAGCGCCGACGAGCGGCGGCCTCCCGGGCCGCTTCGGCGTGTGCGGGGGCAGAAGAACCATGAGATCGCCGAGCCCGCCCTTCCGAACCCGGTCGACGAGTGAGAGCGCGGCCGGCGCGTCGGAAGCCAGAACCGCCGCTGCACGGCCGGCCAGGGATGCTGCGACCGCGCGCTCGTAGCCGGCCTCGACCTCGAGCAGCGACAGCGCGAGCCGTTCGCCTTCGTCGGCGAGCGCGCGTGCTGCGGGAGGCAACCCTTCGAGCTCGGCGAGCGAATGTTCGAGCGCGGCGAGCCGGTCACGCGCCAGGCGCGCCTGCTCGCGCAGGGCTTCACGCTCGGGATTGCGGGCGCGTCGCGCGAAGAGCGGTTCCGCCCGCAGCCGCTCCACGAGGTCGGCGGCCGCCTCGCGCCGCAGCTCGAGCCGCTCGGACGCGCTCTTGAGCCGGTACAGCGCCGCGGTCGCGCCTTCGCCCTTGCCGGCGGCTCCCGCGAGCTCTTCCTCGACGCGGTTCCGCTCGATCAGCAGCGCCTCGACCCGCTCGTCGACCCGCTTACGCTCGAGCGCCGCCGCGGCAGATCGCTCCTCGATCTCGCCGAGCCGCTCCTGCACCTCGCCGAGGTCGAGCTCGGCGAGGCGGGCGCGGAGCCCGCCGATCTCGCCGCGAAGCTTCTCGGCCCGCTCGGCCGCGCTCGCCTGGAGGGCCAGCGGCCGCAGCCGCGCCTTCACCTCGGCCTCGAGGTCGCGGGCGCGCTCGACCTGCACCTGCACCCGCGCGAGCTTCAGCTCGGCCCGGTGGCGGCGCCGCTTGAACTTGCCGAGCCCGGCGGCGTCCTCGATCAGCACGCGCCGTTCCTCCGGCTTGCTCGCAAGGATCTCCTCGACCTTGCCCTGGCTGATCACCGAGCCGTGGCTCCCACCGAGACCCACGTCCGCGAGCAGCTCGACGAGGTCGGTGCGCCGAACGCTCGCGCCGTTGACGAGGTACTGGCCCTCCCCCCCGCGGTGGAGGCGGCGCGCGACCGAAACCTCGCTGAAGTCGAGCCCCTCGAGCGCGCCGTCCTCATTGTCGAACAGCAGCTCGACCTCGCAGAAATCGGCCGGCTGCCGGCCCGGCGAGCCCGCGAACAGGACGTCGTCGGGCTTCTCCGCCCGGAGCTCGTTCGGGCTCAGGCTCCCCGAGGCCCAGAGCAGGGCGTCGGCGACGTTCGATTTCCCTGAGCCGTTCGGGCCGACGACGACCGCAACCCCCGGCTCGAGCCGGACCTCGACCGGATCAGGGAACGATTTGAAGCCGCGGATGCGGATCGCACGCAGGTGCACGCAGCCGGGAACCTACCGGGCGCCGCGGATGGCGCGGCGCCCGGAAAACGAAGCCCTACTCGGTCTGCGCCATCCCCAGGATCTGCTCCCGCGACATCGTCCCGACCATGTCGGGGTGCTTGTCCTGGATGTGCTGCTCGACGTTTGCGAGCCAGCTCGTCATCGGACTCGCCGCGCACCGTCTCGCCGCACGGGCAGTTGACGCTCATCGCCATGGCTCCTCCTCTCTGAGGAAACCCGATCCTATGCGCGAACTGAAGAAGCAGGCGGTTCGATCGGCGATTTCAGACGGGCGCGCAGGCAAAGCCTGCACGCCCTGATGACGGCGTCGCAAGCGACGCCTTAGGCCGCGTTGACCAGCCGGTCGAGCGCCTGCCGCGCGGCTGCCTGCTCGGCGGCCTTCTTCGAGCGTCCTTTCCCCACTCCCGCCTCCTCACCGTCGATCACCGCGGCGCAGGTGAAGGTGCGGTCGTGCGGCGGGCCCTT
>WNGE01003171.1_pt1 | contig 20838 bp, 22 predicted proteins | sample 5400651 | NCBI WGS metagenome assembly WNGE01 (sample SAMN13153370, study PRJNA577476) | soil metagenome | isolation source: 60 cm soil or saprolite under grassland replicate 2 | place: USA:California | collected 2016-06-15 | reverse complement strand
CCCTGGCGGCAGCCGAGGACACCCTTCGAGGCGAGGATCGGTTCGTGCTGGTATGCAGTGACCACGTCTTCTCCCCGGGCGCACTCGACGGGCTCGTCCGAGCTCGGGGGCCGGCGGTTCTGGTCGACCCCTCTCCCGATAGCGCAGCCTGGCAAGAGGGCACTCGGGTACACGTGGAGGGCCAGAGGGCTCTCGCCTTCGGCAAGAGCCTCGAAGACCCCGCCATCGACTGTGGGGCATTCCTGCTCGGACCGGCCGTCTTCTCGTCCCAACGACAGGCCGCAGCTCAGGGCGACAACTCGTTGGCCGGAGCGGTCACCCGTCTGGCCTCCACGGTGCCCGTCAAGGCCGAGCCTCTGCCGGAAGGGAGCTGGTGGCAGGACATCGATACCCCTGAGGACCTTCGTGCCGCGCGGCGGCTCCTCAGGCGATCGCTCGCCAAGAGCACCGACGGCCCCGTCTCCCGCGGAGGCATCCTGGTCCACCTCCACTCGGTCCTCGACGGGGTGGACGGGGAGTCGGCCAGGCTCCAGCTGCGAACCAACCTGTGGGGAGCCGCCCTGGACAACGTGCTCGACCGCATCGTCGACGCCGCGATCGTGGCGGGACTCGGGTGGTGGGTCGCGTACAACTGGTTCAGTCCGCGAACGATTCTGCTCCTCGGCGCCATCGGCTCGGCGTGGGCGCTGCTGGCCCAGGCGGGAAAGGAGCGATCGACCGTCCTCGGCCTTCCGGCACCGACGGAGCGCCTCCTTGGCTACCTCCTGGGGGGGCGCGACGGGCGGCTGTTTCTGGTGACTGCCTGGGCCGTGCTCGGCCACCCCATGGTCGCGCTGGTAGCGTTCTCGGTGGCTTGGGTGGCCAGTGTCGTGATTCGGGTGTTCCTGGTAAGGCGCCTCGGGCTCGAGCCCGCCTCGACCGCGTGAAGCTCGAGAGCTCCTCGCCCTAGCTCAAGTCACCCGAGGCCGCGGACTCGGACGGAGCGTGAACCGGTGCCGGTTCCCTCCTCCAGCTCCGCCTGCGTCGCCATGCGATGTACGTGAGTCCCCCCAACGGGATCTGCACGTAGTAGGTGAGGAAGCGGAACACGAGGACAGCAGCGACGACTTCGGCCTTGTTTCCTCCCGCAAGAGCCAGACCGGCCACATACCCGAGCTCAGCTATCCCGATGTTGCCCGGGATGATCGGCACCGTCGAGGCCAGCCTGACCACGGCGAACACCGCCAGTGCCTCTTCCCAGTCCACCTCGGAGTCGGACACACCGGCGGCCAGAAGGACGAGGAAGACCGAGAGGTGGCTGACCGCGGTGGCGATGGTCAGGACTGACCAACGTCTGCGCAGCAGTTCGAGCATTTGGTGCCTGAACCGTATGGCCAGGTATCCCCATCGCTCGACGGGCGGCTTCCCGAAGGCTCGCCTGGCCACCGAGACGACGGCCCCCGCTGCGGTGCCCACGCTTTCCGCGAACCGATCTCTCCACAGGCTCATTCCGAGCGCGAGTGAGAACACGGTCAGGATCGTCACCCCGATCAGCGCCGCCGACACCACGGGTCCTCGGTCGTCGCCGTGGCCGATGAGAATGATCAGCGCGATGACCGGCAAGGCGAGCTTCATGAGGATGTTCCAGATGCCGGTCACCAGCGCCTGCAGCGCGATCTCCGATCGGCGGAAGCCCCATGATCGGAACATCGTGTAAGTCACTCCGACGGCCACCGCTCCCCCTCCCGGCACGGTCATGGCCACCGAGGTCGAAGACTGGTTGACGACGGCCGCCTGAGGAAAAGACAAGCCGGGCAGCCCCGCCATGGTCACAGGCCAGTAGGTGACGATGTTCCACAGCGTCGCGGTGACCAGGACGACGTACTGCCAGGCGGTCAGGGATCGGATCGATGCCCACACCTGATCGAAGTCGGCCACGCGAGGCAGGATGACGCCGAACACCCCCGCTACGACGGCAACCACCAAGAGGGCCTGCGCAACGCGGCTGAGACGCTTCACCGGCCTCCTCGTGATCCCGAACCGATCACTGTTCGTGGAAGGCGCCTGAGCAGGCGTCTTCCTTGCAATCTTCACGCAGGCGATTGCCACGGTCCAGCCGTGCGCGCAGGCCATGTCCGCAACCCATGGGGCCAGAGTCCTCGACACCTGCCACCGGGGGCACGTACAATTCCCGAACACATGTTCGAGATCCCGATCGGCGAGGGCCGGGCCGCTCGTGGTACCTGGGTGGACGGGCTGAACCCCGCTCAGTTGGAGGCCGTCACCAGCGGGGCCGGGCCGACTCTGGTGGTCGCCGGGGCGGGCACGGGCAAGACGCTCACACTGGCCTGTCGCGTGGCGTACCTGATCGAGCAGGGCATCCAGCCAGGTCGGATCCTGCTGCTCACCTTCACTCGGAGGGCGGCGCGGGAGATGCTAGAACGGGCCCGGCGGATGACCGGCGAGACCTCGATGGGGAAGGTCTGGGGCGGGACGTTCCACGCTATGGCCAACCGTCTCCTCAGGCTGAAGGGACGTTCCATCGGCGTTCGCCCCGATTTCACGGTGATGGATCAAGCCGACGCCGCAGACGTGATGAACCTGATCAGGGACGACCTCGGGTTCGGCGAGCGTGAGCGGCGATTCCCTCGGAAGGACACCCTGGCCGCCATCTACTCCAGGACTGTCAACACCGGGGTGGGGCTCGGCGAGACGGTCGATCGTTGGTTCCCCTGGTGCCGGGACGAGCTCCAAGAGATCCGGTCGATCTTCCAGCGCTACACGATCCGGAAGCGCGACCACAATGTGCTGGACTACGACGATCTCCTTCTGCACTGGTGCGCCCTGGCCCGCGCTGCCCGAAAGGGCAATGTGGTGTCCCGCATGTTCGACCACATCCTGGTCGACGAGTACCAGGACACCAACGCGATCCAGGCCGAGATCCTCCGGCACATGGGCAAGGGGGTGACCGGCCTCATGGCCGTCGGAGACGACGCACAAGCCATCTATTCCTTTCGCGCGGCGACCGTGCGGAACATCCTGCAGTTCCCCACGGACTTCCCGGGGGCCAGGGTGGTGAAGCTGGAGCAGAACTATCGGTCCACCCCTCCCATCCTGACCGTCTCGAACGCTGTCATCGCGCTCTCGCAGAAGCGCCACGAGAAGAATCTGTGGTCGGAGCGGGAGGGGCGGCGAAGGCCTGAGCTCCTCACCTGTGTGGACGAGGCCGAGCAGAGCGACGCGCTGTGCCGCCGGGTCCTCGACCACAGGGAGGAGGGCGTCCAGCTCAAGCGGCAGGCGGTTCTGTTCCGGGCGGCGCATCACAGTGACCTACTGGAAGTGGAGTTGACTCGCCGGAACATCCCGTTCGTCAAGTTCGGCGGCCTGAAGTTCCTCGAGTCGGCGCATGTGAAGGACGTGCTGGCCCTGCTGCGAATTCTTGAGAACCCTCACGACGAAGTGAGCTGGTTTCGCATCCTCCAGCTTCTGGAAGGGATCGGCCCCTCGTCCGCAAGAAGCCTCATGGCGGAGTTGGGCGTTCGAAGCGAACAAGGATCCGAGCCCTCCCCGTTACGACGGTTGCTCGACGATGCACCGGATTGTTCGCCGGCGGCAACGGAGGGACTGGGCGCTCTTCGTGCCGCTCTCGACGATTGTCTGGAGTCGGGATCGGGCCCCTCGAGAGACGTCGAACGCTTCAGCCTGTTCCTACAGCCCCATTTCTTCAGGCGCTATCGAAACCTTCGGGAACGGATGCGTGACCTCGAGCAGCTCACCCTCTTGGCGAGTGCCTATCCGAACCGGGCCCGGTTCATCACTGAGATCACGCTCGACCCACCTGCATCCACCGGCGACCTCGCGGGCCCGCCCCTGCTGGACGAGGACTACCTCATCCTGTCGACGATCCATTCTGCGAAGGGGCTGGAATGGGACGTGGTCCACATCATCCATGCGGCCGACGGGATGATCCCCTCCGACATGGCCACAGGAAGCCCTGAGGAGATCGAGGAAGAGCGCCGACTCCTCTATGTCGCCATGACCAGGGCCCGAGAGATGCTCCACGTGTACTTCCCTCTCCGTTACTACCGCCGGCCGCGTGGGCTGGAAGACGGGCATGGCTACACCCAGCTGACCCGGTTCCTGCCACGGTCAATCCAGGATCTGTTCGACCGGAGGGCAGAGCATGTCGCGGACGATGAGGACGTCCCAGCCACAGCGTTGGGTTCGGCGAGCGGAGTGGATGAGTTCCTGTCCGCGCTGTGGAAATAGTGATTCGAGTCAGCGATCGAGCTCGGCTGCCGCGGACCGGATGATGTCCGCGGCCTCCTCGACACGGTCCCGATGCGTTCGGTGGGAGAGAATGCACGCCCGGATGATGAACTTCCCCCCGATCATCGTGCTCGACAGGAAGACTCGCTTGGACTGGTTGATCCGGTCGAGGAGCTGACGGTTGAAGCTTTCCGGATCGCCCCTCGAAGGCCTGTAGCGAAAGGCCACCACTGACAGATCCGGCTTCCACGGCACCTCGAAGCCTGGTGTCTCCACGAGTGATTGGTACAGGAACTCCGTCAGGTCAAGCTTTTCGTCCAGCGCGGCTCGGAACGCGCCCACGCCGTGCAGCATGAGCGGTAGCCACACGCGGAGGCCCCGGAAGTCCCGGGAGAGCTCCGGGGAGTAGTCGGCGAAGTTCGGGATCTCCTCCTCGGGGGCGAGATCCTGCAGGTATTCCGCGCCCACGTGATGGGCGTCCCGAAGGAGTTTCCCCTCCCGGACCAGAAGGCTCCCCGTGCCATAGGGAAGGAACATGCCCTTGTGCGGATCGAGCGTGATCGATTGCGCGTCCGCGACGCCATCGAAGAGCCGCCGCCCCCGATCGGTCAGCTGAAAGAACCCTCCGTAGGCGCCGTCCACATGGAGCCACAGGTGCTGTTCCGCGGCGATCTGCACGAGGGCCCCGATGGGATCGACCTTCCCCGTGTTGGTCGTACCCGCGCTGGCCACCACGCAGAAGGGAAGGAGGCCCTTGGCCCGGTCCTCGCGAAGGATCTCGCCCAGCCGATCGACGTCCATGGCCAGGTCCGCGGTGGTCGGGACGATCCTGATGGCCCGGTGAGGGAAGCCCGCCAGGACTGCGGCCTTGGCCACCGAGGCGTGGGCCTGATCCGTGACGTACAGTGTGCCTTTTCCAGAGTCCTCGCCGAGGAGCACGTGGCGGGCAGTCACTACAGCTGAGAAGTTCGCCATCGATCCCCCCGACGTCAGGATCCCTCTGGCCTCGTCGGGATAGGCGAACAGGTCCGACAGCCACCTGATGATGTCCTGCTCGATCTGGGCGAACCTGGGGGCCGCGTGCCACACGTTCACGTACCGGTTCACGCCGCACGCGAGGAAGTCCGCCAGTGCTGCCGTGTACAGTCCTCCACCCGGTATGTAGGCGAGGTAGCCCGGGCCGGCCGTGTTGAATCCTTTCTGGTCGCCAGCCTCTACCGCTTTCAGCAGAGGACCGAATGCATGCCCGTCATCGGAAGGCAAGGGTCGCGTGCCATCGAGGTCGGCCAGCTCGAGGTCTGAGGCAGGCGCCGTGGGAAGTCCCTCGATGAATCGGCCGAGGAACTCGAGAGCTGCTTCTCCCATCGCCCGCATCTCCGCTGGGGAGGGCTCGAGCGGATACGCCTGTTCCATGGGACGACAGTATGGGGTCGGAAATCCTGTTTCGTTCCAAGGATCCATACCTCAGCGACGGTAGGGTAGCGAACCGTCGCCCAAGTGGCGTATCGATTGTGCGCCCGTCGACCGGGTAGCCTCTGCGCCCCTGGCGGCGGGAAAAGGAGCAACCTTGCCCACGCGCCCCGAGCGCCCACGACGCAACGTGACCACGTTCTCGAGCCTGCGCACGCGGCTGATCTTCTTCGTACTCCTGGCATTCCTCCCGGTCCTGGCCCTCCTTCTGTCGTCCGGACGGGTAATCGATCAACGCCTCACGGTACTCACACTGGTGGCCCTGATGTTCATCACCATCGGGGGAGCCTCCGCCGACCTCTTCATCGTGCGCAGGGTCAAGGCGCTCGTGGAGGCCACCAGGCGGGTCGCCGAGGGCGACCTTGCGGCGCGGATCGGCCCTCCCTACGGACGGGGGGAACTCGGGCATCTGGCGCGGGCCTTCGACGAGATGGCACTCGCGCTGCAGGAACGCCAAGGTGAGGCGGAGCGGGCCAGGGCGGAACTACAGGCCAGCTTGCTGGTGCTCCAAGCGAGCGACGAGGAGCGCAAGCGATTGATGGCTCATCTGACCCAGGCCCAAGAGCAGGAACGTGGACGGATCGCCTCCGACATCCACGACGACTCCATCCAGGCGATGACCGCTGTGGGCATCCGCCTGGAGACGGTGCGCCGGCGGCTGACCGAGCCCGAGCAGCTTCGGGTCCTCGAGGAGTTGGAGGAGACGGTGGTGCTCTCCATCGCCAGGTTGCGCCACCTCCTGTTCGAGCTCAGGCCTCCAGTCCTGGACCGGGAAGGCCTCGCCCCTGCGCTACGGGTCTACCTCGACGAACTGAGCAAGGAGACCGGCCTCGATTACGAGATCGACAACCGACTGATGGTCGAGCCCACCGAGGACACGCGCCGAATCCTCTACCGGATCACCCAGGAAGCGTTGACGAACGTCCGGAAGCACGCCCGAGCTCGCCAGGTGACCGTGGCGCTCGATGAAGAGGAGCATGGCTTTCGAGTCAGGGTTCGGGACGACGGCCAGGGATTCTCCATGGCCGGCCGGGAGGAGCAGGCGCCGGGGCATCTCGGGTTCACCGCGATGCGCGAGCGGGCCCAGCTCGCCGGGGGGTGGTGGCGCGTGGCCAGCGCTCCCCGCGAGGGGACCACCGTCGAATTCTGGCTCCCCTCCCGAGTGGCGGAGCGGCGCCCCGAGGATGAGGGCGCCAGACGATGACTGGGATCCGGGTCGTGATCGCCGAAGACGAACCGGGTGTCCGGCGGGCTCTCTCCGAGCTCATCAGGGACGAGGCGTCTCTCGAGCTCGTGGGGGCGGCCGGAAACGCCATGCAAGCTGTGGAGCTCGCGCAGGCCCACCGACCTGATGTCGCCCTGGTCGACGTGAAGATGCCGGGGGGCGGGGGGGCCAGAGCCGCCACGGGCATCAGGTCGAGCTCTCCCCAGACCCGAGTCCTCGCCCTGTCGGCCTATGACGATCACGACAGCGTTCTGGAAATGCTCCGGGCCGGGGCCGTCGGCTACCTCGTGAAGGGGAGCTCCCCCCGACAGATCGTCGACGCCATCCGGGCGACCGCGCGGGGGCAGGGAGTTCTCTCGGCTGAGGTCGCTGCCGGCGTGATCGAGGAGCTGGCCGGGCAGCTAAGAAAGGACGAGGAGCAGGCCCGGCACCACGGCGAGCAGGTCAAGTCGATCAGACGGGTCCTCCGCGGCAAGGGCCTGGCGATGGTCTTCCAGCCTCTGGCCGACCTGCGAACTGGAGCCATCGTGGGGCTCGAGGCCCTGGCTCGATTCGACCTGGGGCGATGGCGGGCCCCCGAAGTGGCGTTTCGGGAAGCGGGGCAGGTGGGGCTCCTGGTTGACCTGGAGCTGGCGGCGATCCGATCGGCGCTCGGCCAGATCGACCGGATCCCCGCCGAGGCCTTCATCTCCCTCAATCTGTCCCCAGCAACCGCAATGTCCGAGCGGTTCCTGGACATGGCCTTGACCTCACCGGCCAGCCGAATGGTCATCGAGATCACCGAGCACGCCCAGGTCGACGACTATGCCGCGCTGAACGAGGCGCTGGGTCTGCTCAGAGAGCACAAGGTCCGCCTGGCGATCGATGATGCGGGTGCGGGCTTCGCCAGCCTCCAGCACATCATTCGACTAGCTCCTGACTTCATCAAGCTCGATATCACGCTGACTCGCGGTATCGACGAGGCACCTGTCCGGCGTGCGCTGGCGACGGCCCTGATCTCCTTCGCGTCCGAGATCGGCGCGGCGATCATCGCCGAGGGAATCGAGACCCGGGGTGAGTTCGACACGCTGCGCGCCCTGGGCGTCCCGTTCGGACAGGGCTTCTACCTGGCTCCTCCAAGCCCCGCGAACTCCCACATTTCGGGTATTCCTTCCCTCCGGAGGACTGGCTATGGTCTTGCGGATTCCCCTGCTTGACGCGGTCTCGAATCCCTTGGTCGTCGAGTCATGGCGCGTCGCCCCGCGAAAGAGAGGAAACAGGGCGTTGTCCATCCGGGTCCTAGTCGCCGAAGATGCATCGGTCATGCGCACGGCGCTGGCTGCGCTGATCTCGGCTGATCCGGCTCTCGAGCTCGTCGGCATGGCAGAGGACGCCGTCGAAGCCATTGAGCTCGCCCGGTCAACCCAGCCAGACGTTGCCATCGTCGACGTGAAGATGCCAGGCGGAGGAGGCTCCCGGGCCACCCGCGAGATCCTGTGGCACTCGCCCCAGACCCGCGTGCTCGCGCTGTCCGCGCGAGCCGAACGTGACTGCGTGCTCGAGATGCGCGCCGCAGGAGCCGCACGCTACATGCTCAAGGGGGTCCCCGCCGACCAGATCCTCCGGACGATCCGGGACTGCGTCCTCGAAGCGCGCCCGCGGCGGATCGGTGGCGGCCAGGCGCTGGCCACCACTGGAAGGATCCAGTCGCCCTGGGTCTCCGCCTGATCGAATAAGTCCGGCCTGAAGAACCGCCCGATCAGGCCGGGAACCTGAACCGTCGATCCGGCCTGAAGCCATCGGGGCACCATTCCGGGTCTTCCCGACTTGCGCCCTATCGAGTACGCTATGGCTCCGCCAGTGCGGCCTCACGCCGGGGACCACGCCGGCCATCTGGCAGGCCCGCTCCGCGGAGGTCGGACGGTCGTCCGGCAAGGGAGGACACCGGGCAGTCCTCCCTGCCGGACTCTTTCTGGCTCCCGCTATCCTTCTCCCGGTACCCCGTGGACCCTTCTTTTCTCCTCCCGCCATCATGGACAATAGAGACTCAGGTCGAAGGAGCCGAACGGTGAACGTGATGGACACATTCCTCGATGCCGTCGGGAACACACCGCTCGTCCATCTTCACAGCATCACCCGGGGCGTCCGAGCCACCGTTCTGGCCAAGTTGGAGATGCTCAACCCGGGGGGGAGCGTCAAGGATCGCATCGGCCTGCGGATGATCGAGGCAGCCGAGCGCGCGGGCCGCCTCCGGCCGGGCGGGACCATCATCGAACCCACGTCCGGGAACACGGGGCACGGCCTGGCCATCGCCGCCGCCATACGGGGCTACAAGTGCATCTTCGTGATGCCGGACAAGATGAGCCAGGAGAAGGTGGCCCTGCTTCGCGCGTACGGAGCGGAGGTGGTGATCACGCCCACGGCCGTGGCCCCAGAGTCTCCCGAGTCCTACTACCGGGTGGCAGATCGGCTGACCGAGGAGATCCCTGGAGCCTTCCAGCCCAACCAGTACTTCAACCAGGAGAACCCGGCGGCTCACTACGAGACGACCGGCCCCGAGCTCTGGGAGCAGACGGAGGGGAAGATCGACGTGCTGGTGGCCGGCGTGGGGACCGGGGGCACCATCACCGGGGTCGCACGCTACCTCAAGGAACAGAAACCCACTCTCACGGTGGTCGGGGCCGATCCCGAGGGATCGCTGTTCTCGGCGGTACCTGGCGAGGAAGCCAGGCCCTATCTGACCGAGGGCATCGGGGAGGACTTCTGGCCGGACACCTTCGATCCAACACTCGTCGACCGATGGGTCCGGGTCTCGGACCGCGACTCGCTCCTCACGGCCCGGGCCATCACGCGGCAGGAGGGGATCCTGGTGGGGGGCTCATCGGGCACGGCCATGTTCGCCGCGCTCACGGTGGCACGGGAGCTCTCGGAGGACACCCTGGTCGTGGTCATCTTCCCCGACACCGGGCGCAACTATCTCTCGAAGGTGTACTCGGAGTCGTGGATGCTCCAGTACGGTTTCCTGGAGCGGGAAGAAGCGGTCCGCGTTGAAGAGGTCCTCTCGGCAAAGCACGGGGAGATCCCGCCGTTGGTGTCGGTGGGGGCCCATGAGAAGGTCCGCCAGGCCGTCGATCGGCTTCAGAAATTCGGCATCTCACAAGCCCCTGTGGTCCGGGAGCCCACCCTCGAGGTCAGCGCTTTCGTCGGTTCGATCAGGGAACGTACGCTCCTCGATCGCCTCTTCCGCGATCCCGACTCGCTCCAAGCCGACGTGGCCGAGGTCATGGCGCCACCGTTTCCGCTGGTCGAATTCGACGACCCGTTGGAGACCGCCTTCGCCGAGCTTCAGCACGCGCCCGCGGTCATCGTGGCGAAGAACGGCGAGGCGCTCGGCATCCTCACCCGGGCCGACCTGCTGGAGTTCCTGGCCCACCGTGAACACATCAAGGCCTGAGTCGGGATCCGAGGAGGCATGAGAGTCCTCGGAGTCGATGTCTCCCTCGGCAGAGGACTCGATGTGGTGCTGCTCGAAGACACGATGGTCAAAGAGAAGTGGAACCGCACAGGACCTCGAGCCCTGACGGAACTGTTGTGGACACACCGACCCGACGCCGTCGCCATCGACGCGCCGCCCAAGGTCGGACTGGGGCTCCTCCGCGACGACACCGAGCGGGCGCGGCTGCCGGTCCCTCCTCCCTCGGGAAAGCATCTCGCCAGGCGGGTGGCCGAATACGAGCTGTCCCGGCGCGGCATCGGCTCGCATCAGACCCATTACGAGGAGGCCAAGCTGTTCTCGTGGATGACGGCCGGATTCGAGGCCTTCGCCGCCGCTCGGGAAGCGGGCTATGCCCTCTACCTCGGCCCAGGGCGCTCCCGGCGGATGGCGCTGGAGGTGTTTCCGTACGCCTCGTACGTAGCTCTGTCCGGCTGCCTGTCCCCGGGTAGGCGATGGCGATCCGCCTGGCGGCGGGCGGTGCTGGCCGAGGCCGGGGTGGCCGGCCTCCCGGAGATCGCCGGGATCGACCTCCTGGATGCGGCGTGCGCTGCTTTCACCGGAGCCCGTTTCCTGGACGGGGAGGGTTCGTTCGTCGGCGATCCTCGGGAAGGTGTGATCGTCCTGCCGGTCCACCGCCTGGAGGATCATTACCGGCGCTGCGCTCCGCCCGATACACCTCTGCATGCAGCGGGGCGGGTCGACACGCCGAGGTTGTGCGAATGCGGCTGCGGCCATCCGGTGCGCCGGCGGTTTCTCCCCGGGCACGACGCAAGGCTGCGATCCCGATTGCTGGTGGAGGCCAGGGTGGGAATGAGGGCTCGGAAGGAGCTCGCTCGGCTAGGCTGGAAGCGAGCGCTCGACTCGCTCGACGCCGAGGAGGAGTGACCCTATGCGGTTCGAGACCCGTGCCATCCACGCTGGGCAGGAGCCCGAGCCCGCGTACCGATCGGTGAACGTGCCCATTTACCAGACGTCGACGTACGCCCAGGAAGCCGTGGGAAAGCACAGGGGCTACGACTATGCGAGGACCGGCAATCCGACCCGGACCGTGCTCGAGACCGCCCTCGCTGCCCTGGAGGAGGGCTACGGCGGGCTGTGCTTCGCCTCTGGGATGGCAGCGGAATCCACGTTCTTCTGCCTGCTCAAGCCCGGCGATCACGTGGTCATGGCCGACGACGTGTACGGCGGCACGTATCGGCTGGTGGCGAGGGTGCTTGCTCCAGCGATGGGGATCGAGTTCGACACAGTCGACCTGACCAGCTTGGAGGTCCTGAAGAAGGCCATCCGCAAAGAGACCCGAGTGGTGTGGGTGGAAACGCCCACCAACCCACTGCTCAAGATCATCGACATCGCAGCCGTCGCCGAGATCTCTCACGAAGCGGGCGCGTGGTGCGTCGTCGACAACACGTTCGCATCGCCGTACCTGCAACAGCCGATCGGGCTGGGCGCGGACGCGGTGATCCACTCCTCCACCAAGTACCTCGGCGGGCATTCCGACGTGGTCGGGGGCGCGATCGTGACTACCAGCGCAGAGATGCAGGAGCGGCTGGCGTTCCTGCAGAACTCCGTCGGCGCGGTTCCCGGCCCCCAGGACTGCTTCCTGGTGCTTCGGGGGGTGAAGACCCTCGCCCTGCGGATGGAGGAGCACTGCCGGAACGCCGCCAGGGTCGTCGAGTTTCTGGACGGCAATGACAAAGTAAAGCGGGTTTACTATCCCGGGTTGCCCTCCCACCCCGGCCACGACGTCGCTGCCCGGCAGATGCGCGGGTTCGGCGGGATGGTCTCGTTCGAGACGCACGACGAGGAGGCAGCTCTGGAGGTGTGCCGGAAGACCCGCCTGTTCTTCCTGGCCGAGTCGCTCGGCGGGGTCGAGTCCCTGATCGAGCATCCTGGGCGGATGACGCACGCAAGCGTGGCCGGATCGCCTCTGGAGGTCCCGGCGAATCTGGTACGGCTCTCGGTCGGGATCGAACATGCGGACGACCTGATGGAGGACCTGGCTCAAGCTCTCGGGTGACGCGCCCAAGGGCCCGGCCACGGCTCCTCCACCTTCGTTTCCCTCCTAGCCGATAGGGCGCTTGAGGTAAGCGACCAGGGAGGCTCCGCCCGCCGGCGTCTGCTGCTGGACCACGTTCACCAGCTCCCACCCATCCTCCCCGAAGCTGTTGAGGATCTCTCCCGGGTTGTGCGGAAGGAGCGGAGCCACGAAGTACTCCCACTTCTGCATCGATCCACCCCCCTTCGGTCTCTCGGCGGCAGTCGTTCACGCCGGCCCGGGGATGCCGTTCCTCCCCTCGGCGGCCTTCCCGAGCAACTCGATGAAGGACCACACGATCCTGGCTGTGGCGCCCCAGATCACGTGGCCGTCCACCTCGTAAACGTGGGTCAGGAACATCCTGCCTTCGTGCTCGAACTCCGATTCCGCCCCGTGGGCGACGAGGTCCGCCAGACGGAACTCCAGAACGTCCGCGATCTCCCCGGCGTTCGGGGTGAATCGCGGATCCTTCGCCAGAAACCCGACGAACGGAATGATGAGGATCCCGGTGACCCGCGTGTGCACCTGGGGAAGCGACCCCACGAGCTCCACGTCGGCGGGCGCCAGACCCAGCTCTTCCTCCGTCTCCCGCAGGGCGGCCGACGCGGGATCTTCTCCTTCGTCGGCAAGCCCACCCGGAAAGGAGATCTCTCCGGCATGCCGAGAAAGGGTTTCCGTCCGCCTGGTGAAGACGAGCCTCGGCTCAGGAGTCGCCACGAGGATGGGGACGAGGACGGCCGCCAGAGAAGTGTTCGGTGGAAGCGCCACGTCGGTGCCTTGGTCGAGGAGCGCGGGGAGCGTCCGGCGCAGGTCATGAGAGCGGTACGTGCGCACAGAGCCATAGTAGGGGGGTCCAGGGGGATAGCAGCAACGAGCGCCGTATCATGGTGCCATGGAAGGCACGGCGACCCGGGCCATCTCGGTCACGGAACGAGCAGCGGAGAAGGCAATCGAGCTGGCTCGGCGAGAAGGTTACCCGGAGCCCTATTTGCGCGTGCGAGTTACGGCGGGCGGATGCTCCGGCTTCTCATACAGGCTCTCGTTCGAGCGAGCCCAGGCCGAAGACGATGCCGTCTTCGAGGCCTTCGGCCTCAAAGTCCTGATCGACGGGAAGAGCCTGCCCATCGTGACGGGGTCGACACTGGAGTTCAGCGACGCCCTGCTGGGTGGCGGGTTCAAGGTGAACAACCCCCAGGCAATCCACGAGTGCGCCTGCGGAGAGTCCTTCTCGATCTGAGGTTTCTCCCCCTTCCGGCCTTCCCGCCCTCAGGACCGGGCGTCGCCGAGGGCGCCGAGCCCCTTCACGTCGAAGAGCCGTAGATCCATCTCCGCCCACGGCGAGCGAAGCTCGGCAGCCGCCATGATCGAGGACCAAAGCCTGTCCGGCAGTTGCCGATCCATGCCGGCCTCGAACACGAAGTCCCAGGTGGATCCGGCCAGGAACTCCGATTTCACGCTGGCAGGGGTCTCGGTGTCGGTCGTCAGGAGTTCGTAGCCGGCGCGGTCCTCAGCGTAGCCCGGGAGCCATCGCCAGAATCTCGGCGGCGCAGCCACCAGGACCGTTCCCTGCTCCACGGCCCCTCTCTGCCTGGCCACGATCATCTTCAGCATGTCCGCGACAGCCGCGTTGGCGAAGCCGGCATGGTCCTCGCTTCGCGGATGCCACTGGACCTCGATGGCGAGCTGGGGAACCCTCGTCTTTGCCGCGACGATCACGTCGGTCGGCTGAGCCAAAGGCCCCGCGCCCAGGCTCGCGTCTGTGGAAACCAGCTCGGCCCGGCCGAACTGGAGAGCCTTGCGCAGTGAGGACCTGAGGTCCGCCTCGAACGCCAGCTTGGTGGCCGGGGCTGAACGCGCGGCGAGTCCGAGATGATTCATCAGAGCCTGAACTTCGCCGGCCGCAGCCAGCAGGGCGGCTTGGACGGCTTCAGGCTCGAGCATCTGATCGCACTGGGAGGCGCACCGAGTGTGGAGCCTAGCAGGACGGCCAGGCGCACCATGGATTCCGTTCTTTAGCTTGCCCAGGTTGTCCGAACCCCGGCACCTATACTGTCCGGCGATGCCGTCTTCCGCCGACAAGACTCAGTGGCGGGACCTGTACGACGAGGTCGTCACCACGGGGTTGTGCACCGGGTGTTCCGCCTGCGTCGTGGTCTGCCCCTTCCATGTGCTGGGCTATGAGGATGATCGCCCGTTCCAACTCGAGGAAGGCGAGCCCAACCATTGCAGCCATGGTGACAAGGGCTGTGACATCTGTACGCGGGCGTGCCCGCGGTTTCGGGAGTGGGAGCCCGAACTCGACCGGATGCTGTTCGGCCGGACCCGTTTGCCGGAGGAGATCATCGGCGTGCACCAGGACGTCGTCCTGGCTCGGGCCACCGATCCTCGCGTGCTCGCCCAGGGCCAGGACGGCGGCGTGGTCTCGGCCCTGCTCATCTGGGGCCTGGAGACCGGCCAGATCGACGGCGCTCTCACCTCCAAGCTTTCGGAGAAGCGGCAATGGGACGCCGAGCCCGCCGTGGTCACCGACGTGGAAGGAGTGCTCGCCACCGCCGGTTCCCGGTACACGTACTCGGCCAACCCTCTGGCCCTGATCAAGGCAGCCGAGATGGGGCTGTCGAAGGTAGCCCTGGTCGGGATGTCCTGCCAGGCCAGCGTCACCGGCGCCCTGGAAGCCCGGCGAGTCAACAAGTGGCGCCGCCGGATCGCCTGGACGTTCGGCCTGCTGTGCTCCAAATCGTTCACCTACGACGGGCTGATGGTGCAGATCGCCCAGAAGGAACTGGGCATCGACCTCGACGAGCTCATCAGGGTCAACGTGAAGGGCAAGCTGCTCTTCTACACCAAGGACGGCCGCGAGATCACGTATTCGCTGAAGAAGTCTCACGTGTACACCAGGCCCGGTTGCCTGATGTGCCCGGACTTCGCCGCCGAGCACGCCGACCTGTCGTTCGGGGGGCTCGGCCAGAGTGACGGCTGGACCCTCACCGTGATCAGGACGGACCTCGGCGAGAAGGTTTTCCGGGACGCATTCGAGGCAGGTGTCATCGAGTACCGCCCCGGTCGGGAGGACCCCGCCGCCCTGGCCCTGATGGACAAGCTCTCGGCGCACTCCCGCCAGCGTTGGCCGCTCGATCAGCTACCGAGCGAGTGGTCCTTCCCCGGTCTGCTCCCGGACGACGGCCACGGGCCCGCCGCCCCCACTCTGACGACGCCGCAAGAGGCTCCTGTCCCCACCACTCCGAGCTGACGGCGTCGGGCGAACCTGACCGAGACCCCGGGCGAGAACAGCGCCAGAGGCGGCCCGACCGGCTCCGGGAGGCCCGCAGCTGGGATCAACTCGTCACGGACGCAGAGAACCCTCGCCCGGTGAACCGGCCAGGGGTCGTGATCCACTTGCGTCACCGCCAGCCCCGTTCCTCTCGGGCTGTACAGCCGCCACCTCGCGGTGAGGAACACTTCCAGCGGATCCAGGGCCTGGGGCGCCACGAGATCTCCCACCGCGAGTGAGATGACCTCGCGGGGCCTGCGACCGCGCCACCGACGCCGGCTCTCGTACCACACCGTCCCGGACTGGCGGTCGAGCCTCATGGCCGCCCAGCGGTAGGGCAGGCCATACCACGTCCTCGCGGCGAGGACCGCGCTCAGCCTGGAGGCCTCGAGCGAAAGGAACCAGATGCCGCTCTGCTCGTCGGGGCCTCGCACGTACGTCCGGACGTTGATCTCGGGACACGAGTTCACCCACGGCAATGGTGGCACCCCCGGCAGCGTGACTGTGAGCCGGAATGGAATCAGACCCACCCATGCCGCGCCGTCGAACGTGTCCACCTCGAGTTCGCACGGCAGCAGCGCCCGAACGGCCTCGGCGGGATAGGGCCAGTGCAGGAAGGAAAGGATCTCCCAGCGGTGCAGCATCACGGGATGGGAGATCCGCGCTGGAGGGCACCACGGCGGGAGAGGGCCGAGCGCGTCGCCGCGGCTTCGGTGTGCGATCGGTGCGCTCGCCACGTCATTCACCCCCTTTGAGATGTGAGCAAGATGCCGGCGAACAGGGAGGACAATCGAGAGCCGGTATCGATGAGGCGCTCTGCCAGGGCGAGCTGCCCGTTGAGATGGTCCAGGAGCTCCACACCCAGGTACAGGGCCACGACCGCGAAGGCCAGGTCTTCGGTGGGGACCAGCGGTTCCAGGGGTGAGCCGGCAAGCACGCGTCCCAATGCCTCCTCGGTGAAGCCCACCCACGGTTCGATCCGGGCCACTATCTCCGGGCCCAGCGACGGGGAGGACGAGGCGCCGGCGATCAGCTCCGCCAGGACCTTGATGTGCCCCGACTCCAGATCCTCCCGATAGATCCGGGCTGCCTGCTCCATGAGCTCGGGGAGCGTCCTGATCCCGCGCAGTGCGGCGCTATAGCGCTGCATCCGCTGCGCGCTGGTCTCGTCCAGGGCGGCCAGCAAGAGGTCGTTGACGGTACCGAAGTGATAGAAGATCAGCGCCTGATTGAATTCCCCCGTCTGGGCAATGGCCCGAGCGCTGGCCCCGGCGAATCCACGTTCCTTCAAGGTGCGAATGGCCGCCTCGATGATGCGGGTACGGGTGCCCCCGCTCCCCTTCGCCCCTTCCAAAACCTCTGCCCGCCTGGATCGACCTGCCACCAGTGAAGCCCCTTTTTGAGCGTCTGCTTTGAGCGTTCGCTCAAAAGACTAGCCGACGGACGCGGTGAGTGTCAAACGACGCTTCGAGGGCTGCATTCATGGGCCGGGAGCCGAAGAGGCCGGGCCTGGCGGCCCGGCCCTCGAAATGGTGCGATTCGACCCCTTGCTACTCGGGAGCCGTGAAGTTCGCCACGAAGGGGTGATCCTTGTCGACCGGACCGACCTGGGCGGCGCCACCGGGCGAGCCGATCCCGCTGATGTCCTCGTTGAAGAACTCGGCGTTGACGGGCGTGTAGTTCTTCCACTCCGCGGGGACGTCGTCCTCGTAGAAGATCGCCGTCACGGGGCACACGGGCTCGCAGGCCCCGCAGTCGACGCACTCGTCAGGGTGGATGTAGAGCATCCGGGTCCCCTCGTAGATGCAGTCGACCGGGCATTCGTCCACGCACCCCCGGTCCTTCACATCGATGCAGGGCTCGCAGATCGTGTAGGTCATCCGATAAACCCCTTTCTCACCGTGTTGACCGTGCAAATGGCAGTTTACCCCGGCCAAGCGCTCCTGCAACCTCGCTCCGCGCAGTTAGCGGCTCGATGTGCGTCCTATCCGGCGGGGGCTACCGCTTCGCTGCTCGAGCCCCCGGACCCCCCTATCGTTCGAGGGCAGGTGAGGGCGCCGCCGCGAGAACCGTTCCCAGCACCGAGGAGAGCGTCTCCAGGGCTGCTACCGGGTAGCACAGGACCAGGTCGGCGCCCGCTTCCCGAAACGCCGCGAACCGGTCGAGCGCCTCTGCCCGTCCACCGATCACCGTGAGGGTCCGAACCAAGGACGCCGGGATATCCTGGGGTCGCCCTCCCGCGAACGCCTTGCCCGCCAGGGAAGCCTCCTCCCCCAGGCCCATCAACTCGAACTGGCGCCGGTAGTTGGGAAATGACGCATACAACCCGGTCATCTCCCTGAGCGCCCTCAGAGCAACTGGCTCCTCCAACCCGAGGCAGGCTCGGACATAGACGGCGATCGTCAGGGCCGCCGGATCCCGGCCGGCACGCTGGGCAGCCTCGCGAACGAGCCGACCCGCCCGGGCCACCCGCTCGGGAGTGCACCAATTCAGGAGGACGCCGTCGGCGACCTCCCCGGCCAGCCGGATCATGCCGTCGCCCAGGGCCCCCAGCCAGACGGGAGGAGGATCGGGCTGGGATGAGAGCGCCAGGCGAAAACTCCCTACGCCGAAGAGCTCCTCGGGCTGCACCGCTGCACCAGACAGAGCTTGCTTGACCATCCCGAGATATCGCTTGGTGAGCTCCAGCACGCCTCCGTCGGGCATCCGCGCCACGGCTTTCATGTCGCCCGTTCCGATGCCGAGGATCATCCGGCCGCCCGAGATTTCGTGGACCGTGGCTGCGGCCATCGCGGTCGTCGGGGGGCTGCGAGACGGGATCGTGACAACCCCGGTCCCCAGGACGAGACGAGAGGTGGTCATGGCGAAACCGGCCAGGGTGGAGAAGGCCTCCCGTCCGGCGATCTCCGGGACGAACACGGCCTCGTACCCGGTATCCTCGGCCGCTTCCACGACTTCCACCAGGTCGTGCCAGGGAAGCGGATCCCGGAGCACCACTCCGGTCCGGCCGATCTTCCGCTCGGCGTCGCCACTCAGTGCGCCGGCCGGTATGGTCATCGCCGACATCGTTTCACGCCGGCGCTCATATCGTCTTTCCCGGATGAGGTGACGTGGACCGGATCACGTTCGAGGCGGAGGACGGAGTGGTTCTGGAGGGAGAGGTCCGCCTCCCTGAAGGAACGCCCCGGGGCCCATCGCTCATTTGCCACCCCCATCCCGAGATGGGTGGGAGCAAGGACCATCCCCTGCTCTGGGCCATCCGGAACGAGCTGGCGTCCAGGGGGTTCGCCGTGTTGTCGTTCAATTTCCGAGGCGTGATGGGCTCGGGCGGATCCCATGGAAAGGGCGTTGGCGAGCTGAAGGATGTGCGGGCGGCCATCGGCCGGGTCCAGAAGGAGGTCGACGGTGCGGTGTTCGTGTGCGGGTGGTCGTTCGGTGCCCACACCGCGCTTCGAGAGGCCCTCGACGACGAGCGGGTTGGAGCATTGGCTCTGATCGGCCTCCCGCTGGGGGACACGGCCCTTCCGGATCTGCCCGCTCGCGACCGTCTCCGGTCCTTCGATCGACCGGTGCTGGTGGTGGCGGGAGAGGCAGATCCCTTCTGCCCGGTACCTGAGCTCAAAGGGCTCGGGCGGAAGCTCCCTCGGGCCACCGTGGAGATCGTCCCCGGCACCGATCACTTCTTCTGGAAACGTGAACGCGAGGTCGCCCGGATCGTGGCTTCGTTCGCCGAAGCGGGCCTGGGCTAGAGGAACCTGTGGGGTTGACTCAGCGCTGGTAGTGCCGGGAGTCGCGGTCGAGCACTTCGACCTGCGAGCCTCGGACCCGACGCCATCGCGGTCTCGGGCCGAACAGGGCTCGCTTCACCCGCCAGGCGATCAGCGCCCCGACCAGGGCGACGCCCAGGAACAGGCCCAGCGCCACACCGACAGCGATCTTCAAGGCGAGCACGAGCCCGCCGGTAGCAGCGAGGATGAGCAGCAGCAATAGGACGACGATGACCACGTGTTCAAGTGTACGCCGTGGTGCGAAAACGGGGCCCGTCCCGCGGCGAACCGATGGAAACGGGTATGAGTGAGTTGCGATGATCCATGTGGGGACCAGCGGCTGGCAGTACGACTCGTGGAAGAAGAAGTTCTACGGGAGCGCGCCCAAGCGGGCGTGGCTGCAGCTTTACGCCTCTCGGTTCCCGGTCGTCGAGGTCAACAACTCCTTCTATCAGCTTCCGAAGGAGCAGACATTCGATCGCTGGAAAGCCGAGACCCCGGTTGGGTTCCAGTTCGCCGTAAAGGCCAGCCGGTACATCACCCACATCCGGCGGCTCAGGGAGTGCGCGGAACCGGTGAAGCTGTTCTGGTCCAGGGCGACGCATCTGGGTGACAAGCTCGGCCCGGTGCTCTTCCAATTCCCACCGAACTTCGGAGTCGAGGCCGCCCGCCTGGGCGAATTCCTGAGCATCCTCCCGCGAGAGATGCGGGCAGCGTTCGAGTTCCGGGACGACTCGTGGCAGACTGACGAGGTGCTGGCCCTGCTGGACGACGCAGGGGCCGCCTGGGTCCTGGCCGATCGGCCGGGCTGGCAGGTGCCGCTGCTGGCCTCGGGAGGGTGGTCTTACATCCGGTTCCATCAGGGGCGCCCAACGCATCCCGGATACACGCGGCGAAAGCTCCGGACGTGGGCGGACAGGGTGGCCGGACTGGACGCCAAAGACGTCTTCGTCTTCTTCAACAACGATCAGCTGGCGGCCGCTCCCCGGGACGCAGAAACCCTCTCCGAGTTGCTGCAGGACAGAGGCCAGGACGTCGCCAGCCCCGCATGAACGGCCTTGTGTTCCCCTTGATGCACCCAGAGAATCGCCCCGTGCCAGCCACAATGGCCGTGATCCACTGATGCCGGGGGTTCCCGTAAGCCGGCGCTGGGAGCCTTCCTATGCCGGGGCGGGCGCGACCTTCACCCAAGCTGCCGCTGGTCCTCGATCCCAAGGACTTGGCCGGCGTCGACGTGGCCATCGTCGGGCTCCCATGGACGAGGCCGTGAGCAACCGGCCCGGAGCCAGATTCGGCCCTCGGGCATTCGCCTGGGTGAGTACAACGGACCTCCCCCTCGTCCGCACA
>WNGE01003504.1_pt1 | contig 20846 bp, 41 predicted proteins | sample 5400651 | NCBI WGS metagenome assembly WNGE01 (sample SAMN13153370, study PRJNA577476) | soil metagenome | isolation source: 60 cm soil or saprolite under grassland replicate 2 | place: USA:California | collected 2016-06-15 | reverse complement strand
CCAAACGCTCTCAGTTACCTATATTGGAGAGTTCCCGACGGTCGTCACCTCGCAAAATGATGCACAGATCAGCTATGAGAAAACCATTGACGGGACAACCGGCATCATAGAGCACGTCGAAACAGATGCGACAATCACGAGCCTCTCAGGAGGCTATGCCAAGGCGTCGCAGCTCCTCACGCGCTATGCCCAACAAGGCATACAAGCGCAAGTCTCGACACTGCAAACGGGCTATGCGCCAGGCCAGCTCGTTCCCGTCAACCTGCCTGACTTTGGACTGAACAATGTCAATATGCTCATCGAGACGGTGAGTGCATCCGATCAGCAAGATTCTTTCAATATCTGGTACACAATTACGGCAGTTGTGGGGCCATACGATCAGACCTGGGTAGACTTTTTCAAGAAAATCCTGGGCAATACTCAGAACTCAACCAATATCAATGTGGGCGTCTCGCAGTCACTCGCGCTTGTGCAGTCTTTCACGGGTGGAGTTACTCTCTCAGCCACCGCCAACTATAGCGTTTATAGCTGCCCACTGCCTTCAACGACATTATTTCCTGACGTGACATTGTATCCGTGCTGAGGAGGAATAGATGAGCGCAATCACAATCACAACAGCAGGACGCAACCTCTTGCGAGATGGTGAGTCAGGAGCGCAAAACCCGCGCATAACATATGTTGCACTGGGAACCGATAGCACAGCACCTGCCATAGGCAATACACAACTCGGAGCTGAAGTATTCAGAAAACAGGTCACGAGCTATACAAACGGGGCAAACGGCGAGGTGGTCATATCAATGTACCTAAGCCCAAGTGACCTCATAGGTATATCAGTAGCCGAGGTTGGCTTCTTTGGAGGAAATGCTACTAAAACGGCTAATAGTGGGACACTATTAGCCAGAGGTCTCTATTCGCATACAAAGACGAACGTTGAATCGATACAGTTTGGCTTGGACTTTACGGTATCATGATGAATAAGACAATTAGAACAATCGACCACCTTGCCAAAACTCATGAGGGAGTTTGTCATTCTTGCTTAGATTGCATTTCGGGCAAGCAATCACGAGATTGTTGGGGTCATTGGAACCACCACGACTTAAAGGAATTACGTGATCGACATGATAGTGCTGTCCAACTTTTTTGCGGCAATAATAACAGCGTCCATGCTGCCGTTGATATTGCCTTAAAACATCCTGTCCAGTATGCGTTCCTGTTGCTGATCTCTTTCGCGCTTTATGCCTACGGTTATATGCACGATATAATGCTCTATGTTCTCTCCTCTGTTTTCGCGCTCGTTCAAGCCTCTGTTCTGCGTGTGCCAGGTTGTACTCTTTCTGCCGCTCAAGGAGCTGATCTTTATTCGTCTCATAATACTGCTTATTCCGAGCATTCAGTGCTTCCTTATGGTTTATGTAATATTGTTTCTGATAGTCCTGTATCGCTTCTCTATGCTGCTCTGCATAGGCTTTATCTCGTGTGTTTATATACTCCTTATTTTTTTGATAATACTCTTTGTGATAGTCAAGTATACGCTCCTTATGCTTTTCATAATTTCGCTTTTGTTGCTCAAGTACTTTTTCTTTATTTAGCTCATAAAGATGCTTCTTACTGGCTTTCTCACATACCTTACATATTGTTCGCAATCTATCTTTCTTGGTTCTATCTCTGGAGAAAAACTCAGGGGTTGCTGGATAAGAGTTCGGGCATTTGCCGCATTGTTTTTGAGGGGTATCATTCACGGTCTAAACCACCTTTGTTTAGTCACCTTATTTCTTGTGTTGCCAGGATGGTAAGGTGTTCCATCTCTTCGAGCGGGGTAATTACTCCTGCTCTAGGCAACTTTCTTAATTGTACATTCTTTTCGCCGCTTATAAAAGCGGAAGTATAGGAGGTGTGATATGTCACCTGGCTACGTGCCCACGGGTCCTTGGACAGCAGGCTCAGCGCCCGGTGTGAGCGCGGCCTTCCTGACAAACCTGGAAGCGTTCGTGCAACAATTGGAAGGCGACACGGGTGTCACGACGATCACCGGCGGAACAAACGGCACCGCTGACTGCTACCAACCACTGCAAGGGACAATCAAGATGGTGGTCATCATCGAGAAGGCATTCAGGACAGGCGGTGCAAACCAAGACTATACCTTACCTGTGGCCTTCACCACGAAAGGCTTTTTCATTGCAGGTGACACGAACACCTTCCGTTTTAGGAACGGGGGTGCCGACCAAAATGTGGATGTCATCACCGCGCTTGCCGCGGGCGGCGGCACTGCCGTAAACCAGGGAAATGTCTCAGCTCACTCGTTCGGAGGCATCACCCAGGGGTTTGAGCCGAGCTGCCTTAGAGCGGTATCCATCCAAGAAAGAGCATGTCATAGATAATCAGGGCCGTGACGGACACGGCAATCAGTACCCAGGCAAGGGTCACAAAAAATCTTTTCATGGAGAGAGTATAACAGATTGAGTACAACTCTGACGGCGCAAACCGTGGCATTTATCATGGCACCCGCCACCCTGACCAGGGATGTCATCTTTGAGGATAGCGGGGTGCAAGCGGCGATTGGGTTCAGTCTTGGGCAGAATGTGCTCATTGGGCGACAGCAGTACGCGAGCTTCGCCGGTGGGCTGCTGCCACAAGTTGCCTACACCCTGACCTTCCTGGTGACGGCCGCTAATGCTGCTGCCATTGTTGCCGGTATTCCAGCGTTGAAAACACGGATGGATGCAGCCCAGGCGGGCTTTACCGATATTGTGACCTGGGGTACGCCGTTCGTGTTCGGGTAGTCTGGAGAAAAACATGTGGCAAATTATTCTCAATATCATCTTTCTCCTATGGATGTTTGCGGTGCTTTATCTCTTATACAAAAGTGGAGAGCGCCAGCGCAAGCTGCAAAGTACGCTCATTGACGCCACACTCAAGAGCAGTACAGCGGCGCTCAAGGTTGCTGAAGCTATCGAGGAACTTATGGCCTATTTGGAGAAAGACCGTCATGCCCCCTGAACTGAGTTCGCTTTTGTCGGCTGCCGCTATATTCATCACGGTGATTGGCGCTATCGGGGTTGTTCTTGCTTTTCGAGGCAATACCGGCAAAGGACTCAGCGAAGTACAAGAGAAGGCCATCAGCGCCTTGACCTCGCAAAATGAGACACAAGAGCAACAAATCAAGGCGTTGGAGAAGAAAGTAACGCATCTCAATCGGGTGCTCATCACCGTTGAATATGCGCTCAAAAGGCGCGGGTTGCGCATCGAGATTGACGATGAGGCCATCACGCTGATTGATGAGCATACGAAAGCACACCAGACGATGCAGATACGGATAATGGATACGATACCTGAAGATGATAAGCCTGCATAGGAGGAATAATGAGCAAGCAACTCACAAAAAGTAAGTATGTCACGGTGCTTGAGGAGCGGGTGAAGCAACTGGAAGACCGTTACGCTTTTCTCGAAAAGTCGCTACAGGAGCACAATCACAATATAACGGATAGCACCATAGCGGCCATCGTGGCTTATGTCAAGCAGGATATTGTGCATACGCTCGTATCGCCGGTACCGCAAGCGCAGCCAGCAATAGAAGAAAAAGAGCAAGAACAGGCAGGATAAACCATGCCCACTGACTTCGGAACAACACCATTATCAACTACTCCATTAGGGACGAATCAGTTCCCTGTGGGTTCTTGCTTCGTTCCAGGTACGGCAGCCGGCAAGCTGACATCGCTTGAAGGCATCCTGATTAATACGGATGGCAACGGCTATGCATCCTCAGCGATGCGTGTTGGCTTGAAAGATGGGGATGATGTTACCCTCGGCACGACCACACAGACCAAAGCGACGGACGGAAGTGCTACTTCGTGGTCGGTGATTCAGCTTCAAAAAGGTATTCTCGATAAACTTCTCAATTCTGTCGCGGTGACTGGCACCTTCTGGCAAGCAACCCAACCTGTCTCAGGTACTTTTTGGCAAGCAACGCAGCCTATCAGTGTTGCATCACTTCCAGCATTGCCCGCTAATCAGAGCGTCAATGTTGCTCAGATGGCAGGTACCGCCACCGACACCAATTCAGGCAACAAGTCAGCAGGCACGTTGAGAATTGTTCTGGCTACCGATCAGCCGACAATGACCAATGCGCAGCCTGTTTCCGGCACAGTCACAGCCAATGCTGGCACCAATCTCAATACCTCCGCTTTGGCGCTCGATACCTCCGTCAATGGCGTCATTGTTGCACAAGGTTCAACCACATCAGGCGAAAAAGGGCCGATGGTACAGGGTGCTGTGACCACCAATGCACCATCGTATACAACAGCGCAAACAAGCCCATTATCACTGGATGCATCGGGTCTGCTACGAGTCAGTCTCAAAGATACGCCTGCCAACACCAATAAATTGCTTGTGACGCCTGACTCCGTTGCGCTGCCTGCTAATCAAAGCACCAATGTCAATCAAATCGGTGGAACAAACATCGTTACCGGTGGCATTGCTGGTCTTATGGCAGTTGGCGGGCCTGTTGCTTCTGGCTCTGCTAATGCCGATAACCCTATCAAGGTCGGGGGAGCTTTTAACACGACACAACCCACGGTCACAAATGGGCAAATTGTAGATGCACAAATGACCGCCCGTGGTGCGCAAATTGTAGCGACTGGGGTAGACACCTTTAATACCACGATCAATGCCGCTTTACCTGCTGGGACAAATGTTATTGGGCATGTGATAGCTGATAGTGGCTCAACGACAGCAGTAACACAAGCAACGGCCTCTAATCTTAATGCACAGGTTGTTGGTGCGGTGGCCTCGGCAGGCGCGAACGCGGGCAATCCGCTAAAGATAGGTGGCGCATTCAACACGACGCAACCAACTGTTACTACTGGACAAATTGTTGACAGTCAGTACACGGCAAGAGGCGCGGCCATTGTTGCTACAGGTATCGATACCTTCAATGTTACCGTCAATGCTGCTTTGCCAACAGGCGCGAATACGATAGGCGCAGTGACTCAAGCTTCAGGGCCGTGGACAAACAATGTTACCCAGTTCGGTAGCAACAACATCGCAACAGGTACGGGCGCGGGCGGCGTGGGTATACCAAGAGTCACCGTCTCGAATGATACGCAATTGCAAGTATGGGATGGCGCAACCGGCCCGGTTGCAGTCAAGGCAGCCAATACGCCGCCAGCACTTGCTGACAAATCGTATGTCCAGTCCATCAGCCCGAATAACACAGGCTTACCGGTTAATATACCTGTTATCGTACAAAAAACCAACAATAAGAGTACCGGCTCCGTCGCATCACTGGCCTTAGCCTTTGGCTCCAACAACATTCTGGGCAACTCGATTATTGTGGTGTGTGCGGTTGGTAACGGTACAGCGCCGACAATCAGCGATACCGCAGGCAATACCTACACCCAGGCTGCGCAGATCGCCAATGGAACCGCGCTCAATACAGCAGTGTTCTATGCCGTCAACGTCGCGGCAGGCGCAAACACCGTGACGGTCAATAACGGTGGTACAACAGCCTCTATTGCGATGGAAATCTACGAAGTATCGGGCTTGCTCACGCGAGTACCAGCGCAGCCATCCATCACCGCAACAGCTACAGGAAGCTCTGGCACAGCGGCTACAGCAAATATTAGCGCGATTACGCCGAATGAATACGCCTTTGCCGCTGTCGGCGTAGGCACAGCGGCACAGACCATCACCGCTGGTTCTGGCTGGACGAACGATTCGGGGCAGCAGAACCCGACAACACCAGCCGGATTGTTCTCGTTTATCTCGATGTCTGAGTATCTCGGCAGCATCAAAGCGGTCACACCACAGGCCACATTTACCAGCGAACCGTGGGCAATCGCAGTAGCCACGTTTAGACCGGTGCTCTTGGGCATCGAAGGAACTATGAGTACTGCTATTGGTGGAGCTGCGGCGGCAAACTTTACCGCCGATGGGATTCCTGGTACGAGCGTGCAGGAGATTGGCATAGGACTGCCTGGTGGCGGTGTGATAAATCGGCTCTTCTCAGCTGCTGCCAATACTGATGCATCAAGCGGTACGTCCTTTCCCTCTGTTGGGCCGATGATGTGGAATGGGGCATCCTGGGATTTCCAGCGTAATAATCTCGACAATATCACATTGCTTGCCTCTGCTGCTCGTACCACGACCCAGACCGTTGCCGATCAAACCAACTACAATGCATGTGGTATCGTCGTTGTGCTGGATATGACCGTGGTAGGAACTGGCTCGGTGACATTGGAGATTGATGCTAAAGACCCTGTATCGGGCAAATACTATGCAGTTCTCACAGGCGCGGCGGTGACCACCAACAGCACCAATGTCTATACGGTTTACCCAGGAAATACGGTAACCGCCAACGTTTCGGCTTCAACTGTGCTACCGCGAACTTGGCGCGTGAAGGTGACGGCGAATAATGCAAATAGCGCAACTTATTCTGTAGGAGCGATGCTAATACTATGACGATCATCTATGTCCCAAGGTTGGGCGGGACTCTCATACTCAATGTGAGCCAAGGGCCAGCGCCGCCGACGCAATATATCAATGTCATATGGGTAACTCGTGACCAGCTTGCGACCTGGAAGACACGCGACGAGCAGCCAATCTGGAATACCCGTGATGACAATGCAGCATGGGAAACAAGGGGGTAAGTTATGGCTTGGAGTCCTATAGACGCTGGCGATGGGCGACCGTCGCATCATACCTTTACAACTGACTCAGGCATATTCGTCCTGACAGGCTTATCAAATGGCAATCTTGCTATGCATTTAGAAGATGTGAATAATAACTTTTCATTATATGTCTGCACAGGCTCATGGAATATCACCGATGGCCCGAACGGAAAAGCCGATTTCACGCCTTCCGCCAACGATCTCTTGAGTACCAACCCACTCGGCAAAGCGGGCCTATACAAAGCGTATCCTGTCGTGACACTTGGAACGGGGCCGGTCAGCATGGACGGACAGCTTCTTCAGGTAGTAGCACTGCCGTAAAGGGGGATATATGCAGTTTGGGCTTGATTATGTGAGCGGGCCATCCATTGCCGCCTTGAAAGCGGCGGGTGTAACCTTTGTCTGCCGTTACCTCTCGTCTGTCAACGAACTCACGAAGGTGAAACTCTTGACGCCTACCGAAGCTGATACCTTGTTGAAGGCAGATATTGCCATCGTCTCCAATTATGAGTGGTATGCCGAGCGGGTGCTTGAGGGCTATCAGAGCGGACAGCAGGATGCACAGATTGCCGCAAATCAGCATCATGCCTGCGGAGGGCCTCCTGACAGTCCAATTTACTTTTCAGTGGATATGGACTTACAAGGGCCAGAAGTCGTCAACTACTTTCACGGTGTGCATTCAGTGCTTCCCCTCTCGCGCATTGGTGCATATGGCTCCTATAGGGTTATCAAGTACCTCTTGGATAATCACCTCATCACCTGGGCATGGCAAACGTATGCATGGTCAGGAGGGCAATGGGAACCACGGCGACATATTGAGCAATACGAAAATGGGATGACCATCGGGGGAGCAAGCGTAGATTACAATCACGCCCTGACTACCGATTTTGGACAATGGAGGACTATTACAATGATCGATTTAAGCAATCCTGATGTGGCAGCACACTTTGAGGCAATGGGTACTAACCAATGGAAGTGCAAGCAGACAAGCAAAATTGTACAGTTCGGCATCCTGGGCTTTTATCGCAAATATGGCAACGATGCGCTTTGTGGCCTCACGCATCTGGGCTTACCCGTCTCGAATGAAATCCCCATAGGAGGCATACAAGGTGCAGTCAAACAGCATTTTGAGCGTGGTGTCCTCTTTTACGATCAAAATCATGCGATTGACAATCCTCCTGGCAGCGGAAGCGTCTACCTTGCACATCTGTACTCAGGGGCCGGAGTTGACCCAAGAATAGCCGAACTGAGTACCCAGGTTGCCGATCTTCAGAAGCAACTCACCGCCAATTCGGGGAACGTCGCATTGCAGCAGGAGCTTGACGCAGCGAATGCCAAGCTCGCACAGATCAAGTCTCTTGTGGGGTAGGAGGCCATTCGGTGAGGTCTGGAAGATTAGTGATGCGCCTATGTACATCCTCATCATCGGGCTTACCATAGTTTCCGGATGTGTCTAGGTCTATTGGGTCTCCATCCTGAAGCAGATGGAATACCAGATCATAGGCGCGTTGCGCGATCAAGAGTTGATTTTGCTTCACCCATTTAGCGTGATCAAAAGCAATGTCAATGTCTAGTTCATGAGTGTGTTGATCAAGGAGATCGTAAAGTTCTTGTTGTAAGAGTTTCGCAAAGCCTTGAAAATGTTCATTTCGTTCTTTATCATTCATAGGTGAATACTATCATGACAATCACCATTCCGCAAGTGGCGCAGTACGCCGCGTACCTGGCCTTGCTCATCATTGCGGGCGGCCTGGAATACCTCAAGTTGTTACCGGCAGGCACGGTGGGGGGTTTGTTCTTGCTCATCGTGGGCCACTTCTTTGGGAACACGCCAACCGTGGGAGCACTCAACCAAAACACGGCAGCCACCAGAGAGAACACGGCAGCCACGGCCACCAATGCATCGCTTGCACCTGTTGCAATCCGCACTTCAGCGCATCCGAATCCGATAGACGAGCCGCAGCCGATCATCTTAACGACGCCGTTAAATAGATCAGTGCCTCCGCAGCCGACGAGCTAACTATCATTTCCCTGGGCCTGCCAGCAACGCAAGCCAAACAGTGCCTACTACCATCAATACGATGATTGCCGCGATGAGCCAGCGGTTTAGCTTGCTCTTGATCGTCTCCGGTGGTTCCTGATAGCCAGGCTGCTGCATGTCTTCGGTGTATTGATCGTCGGGTTTCCATTCCATTATGTTATCATTCCTTTCGCCTGCACATCAGGTAAGTTCTTCCCCATCTCCATGTTCTTACTATGAGGCTGATGGATGCGAGAACTAACGCTACTGAGGCGAGTATTGCTAGAACCAGGACTATTTGGATGAATGTCATAATTCATTGTGCTTTCTGCATTCTTGGGTCTGTGCCATCGAACAGGTAACGCCTCTCTATACTATATATTTGCTTGTTTCAATTCAATGAGCAGACTTAGAGCCAGTTGCATAACATCAATGCCTTTCTCCTGGGCCTCTGCTAGTAATGCCTCATGCATAATATCCAAGTTCTCATCAGTGAATAGGCCTTCCTTCCTGCATTGTTCAAGCAGGGCAAGATAGTCTTTTGCCCGTGTAATGCTCATTCCTGTATTTTCAGCGAGTAGTGATGCATTAGGAATACTCATTTCACGCCCTCCATCCTTGGGTCGGTTCCATCCAGCAGGTAGCGCACCCATTCGGGCCGCTCCTGCTGCTCTACTGGCTTGTGCTGCTCATAGCTTGCGATCTTGACGTGTAGCACGTCGTTGATCTCGCGCAGCTCCTCATTCTCCTTCGCCAATTTGAGGATGTAGCGGAAGCCTGCGGCGTAGAGCCAGATCATCGGGATAGCCCATAGGCCGAGTAGGGCCGCTAAATCGATAAAGAGGTAATCCATTTAATCCTCCTGTAATGTGCGCTCTATTTCGGCAATCAGCCAATCACATATTTCCTGGTATTCATCTTTTCCCTTGTGCGCATCCTTGCGTTTTGGGTGCAGCTCGTCACCCATGAGCCAGATGCCCCAGACAAAGACGCAGAAGCCGACGCCCGCGAAGTACAGGAGCGCGGCAAAGAGCCAATTCGGGAGAGTAATCACGCCTCGACCTCCTCTTCTTCCTGTGCTAGCACTAAATCAGGCTCAAAGTTCATGCCCCAATCAATCCAGCTCCACACATACCAAACTTTGATAGGCAGGAAGACGACCCAGGAGTTATTGCCGATCTGCCTAACCTCTGGACTTAATCCGGCATTGTGATTGACTAGCTGATCGTTGGCGCTCCATAAGGTGATATAGTTTGCCAGTTTTTCGGCTTCTGCTTTGGTCATGCCTTCCCCCCGATTGCTTCAATATAGCGCGGATTTGTATCCACCTTCGCAACATAGATCAAGTTTTCTTGTGTATCCTCTACTACTTTGGCGGTGATACTCCGCGGTTCAGGCCACCCTTGTTCTCGATAGTATCTCAGGACTGCATTTCGAGCCATCGTGTTATCGGTTGCCTGAATGATGAATACCAGTTCAGCATAGAGTTCTGGTTCATGGGCGATAACAACAAATTGCTTGAGTGGCCTTATTATTGATGGCCCTCTTCTTTTCTCATTCATCGCTTCCTCTCCTTCCTCGGATATGCCGTTCGTGAACATGGCAAGCAGAGCCAACAATTGCCGATGCCGCGCCGCAGCCAGTAGCACAGTACCGTGAGTTGGCAACGGTTGCAGGTGGTTGTACGAGTGTGGACGGTTGTTGTCACGCTTGTGCCTCCTCTAGCAATTTAGGATTTTCGTAGATATAAGTTTATTTAGTCCATTTGCGACTATTACAATTTCTACATAATGGCTGAATGTTGTTTATAAAATCCGTCCCCCCTTGAGAAAGAGGAATGATGTGATCTTTCGTTAGAGGTTTATCCTCTTTACAAAGAGCACACTTGTTATTGAATTTGGTTTTTAATGATTTCCATTCTTCGAGGGTATGACTGCCTTCCGCACCTCTTTCTCTTGCATATCGCCTCGCTTTAAGATGAGATATTTTCTCTGGGTGAGATTTGACATACCTTCTGTAGTACTCTTGCTTCTCACCAATCCCCTGCCAGCGAGCATGCTCCTCTTTTGGCAGTAAATCTCTTCTGAATAATGAATAGCAATTGTGAGAACAAAAGTGTCTCTTCTTCTTTTTAAAAGCTGATGGCTTTTCCCATGCTATACAACCGCAATAACCGCAAAGGTATTGGATGCGGGTACAATTCTTGTTGGTGGGGACTAAACGTGAGTGGTCTTTATACTTTTTTCTGCTGGATGAGGGTATAATATCCATAGCTAACCTCCTAAACGGGTTATGCTCAGGCTCAGGGGTGTTTCCAGCACCGCTTGAGCCAACAATATTTATAGGTCTATTATACCATGAAATGGCTTGTAGAGCAAGTTTAGGCATTATTTCAGCAAATCCCCATTTTCGTAAATATTGCCGATGATCTCTTCCCATTTAGAGCATCCGAAATGAGGAAGAGAGCGAATGTCTGTAATGGTCACAGTCTTCTTGACGAGTCCTTGTGACGTATTATCGAGATATGCAACAATATCCCCCTCGTAGACCTCTTTGCCTAATCGATCTATTCGTCCAGTAAATTCCATGAGGATACAATCATCAACTATCATCATTTCTTCCAACATGGAATCATAATTATCTGGTCTCTCACCATTAAAAAGCCCGTAGCAGTAATCCATAGGAATAATTGGCTTTCCCCAAATAATTCCAGATAAGGGTACAAGCATCTTCTTATTCGTTGTATCCCATGCCCGAAACTTGATCTCTCTCATCAACGTCCTCCATTTTTGGCGACCACCTGGCTGAAGCCAGGTGGTCGTTGACGGCTTCCCCCTCTTTAGAAGTCCTCTGGATGTATCCAACAGGAAAGAATATCCCTAAGAGGCATACCTCCACGCCATAGTCGCCAGGAACCTTTTACCAATTCCCACTCAAACCGAAGATATTTCCTGAAATCACTCATGCCTTCCTCTCCTCTTCATGCTGCCATTGAAGCCGCTGCGTCAATCGTTGCTGGTACGCAGGGCCATTCTTGGCGCGTATGGCCTCGATCTGTTGTGTGTCAACTTTCAGCGGATATGCACGCGCTAAAGCCCCTGTTCTGATGCGCATAATCTCAGGAGGGGTAGAGAGATAAATATCAGCATCGGTATCCATCCTGCAATAGGGGCAAGTAAACAACCCTAACTCGATCTCGACCAGTCGTGTTATCTCGCAGCGCGGGCAATAGTCCCGCCCTATTCGCTTACCCATTGCGAGCTTATCATCCAATGCCTGTTCTATATCGGTATGGCATGACCATTCATACAACAGTTTCCTGAGCCAGTTCATTTTGTGGGCGCTCACTTTTGGGCCTCCTATCTCTCTTGATTGCAGTCTCTCCCGCCTGCTCCGCTCCGCATTCCATGCAGGCGTAACCCAGTCCGGTGAAGCGTTGCAGTTCACAAAATATGTGTTGCGTCATTTTTATGCAGAGACGACAGTACAACCTCTTATACAGCCGATCAGCATCAATGAGCGTATCACGCGGCCCGCTGACGGGCGGCTTAGTGTATGTTCTCTTCTTCCTCAATTTTGCCCATCCCGTTTTATCTGTATCTGCTTCGCAACTTGCCCATGGATGCCAGGCCCAAACTTATCAAGTACCGACCTGAGCGGTGCTTGATCTTCAGGTGAGAGGCCGACGGTGCAATACACCGATATAGCCTTCATGAGTACCGCAGTTTCGTAGGCATTCAGGCTGACGGTGATCTCCTGATTATCAATAGCTTCCATTGCATCCATTAGTTTATCCTTCCTACGCGCTCGCTCGTCATCGCGTTAGTACGCGCTCTGAGCATCATGCGCAATCGCCGCAGGCCAACCTGATAATGCGGCCTGGTGAACTCGTCCAGTGTCGGCGTGATCTGCACCAGGCCACAGAGCTGATCGAGAAACACGCCAAGCTCTACGGCATTGAGCACCTGTTGCCTGATGTCCATATCTTCATCGAATGGCTCTAAGTTTGGATCTAAATCCCTTACAATTTTCATTTCATCCTCATTTTGGTATAGCACACAGGGCAGGCAAAAGTAGGAACGTAGGTGATATTTGGGTATATCTTGCGTCGTCGCAAGCACTTACACCATGCAAGCGTTCGACAAAATGAGCATTGCACCTCACGCAGCTTATAGTAGGGCAATTGCTGCTTATAGTTCTGGCGGTTCTGACGCCTTCGTACTTTTATCGTGCTGGTGCTCATTCTCACCTACTCCTGCCACAGCTGCACCGACTCGCTTCATCGGGATTTTGGCAGCCGCAGCCGGAGCATTGCCACATCCACCGAATGATAATTCTAATCAAGATATTTCTCCTTGCCCCTTGAGTAAGCGAGACACTTCGCCAAAGAACAGGCCTAATCGGAGTAGTTGATCGGAGGATATCTCTTCCCGATTGATAAGCATCATGGTCGTTTTGAGAGCGTCAGGATAAAGTGACCATATCGTTTCATGTTCAGGCAACTGAAACATCCCAATGGGCATGTTGTAGAATTTGGTAAACTGTAGCAACTCAACGGCGCTGACCTCGCGGGTATTATGCTCGATCTTGCTGATAGCTGTTGCATCCAGTCCAAGAGCCTTGGCTGCATCCTCCTGCGTGATGCCCAGGTGTTCTCGATATTGATGTAAGTGCCAGGCAAGTTCTTTACTCGAAATCATGCGATAGCCCTCCCTCTTCTCCTATTCTTATTGACAACCCGACATACGGTTGTACGGATGTTCTAACGCTATTTCTTGCTGGACATGGCCTCGGCAATATACCCGATGCCACACATGACGATCACGCATACGATGACGATAAGCATTTCAGCTTCAATCATATCCATCACGGTTATTCTCCTACGTTTTTTTACGTCGTGTTGCTGGCTTTGGAGTATTGACAATTGCTCCATTTGCAACCTGCGCAAGCATCTTGTCTTCCGCCAAAGTATTGACAGGAACGCTCGTTTGTCCATCTACAGGTGGTGTCAATACTTTTACAGCTTCTGTCAATTCTTCCAACTGAACACCGTGTTCTCGAACATCCTGGCCGAGGGATGCAATATCACTCATCAAAACACGGCGTTTGACCTCTCCTTGCAGACGTTCAAGTTCGGCAGTCAAAGAATTGACTTCAACCATCAAAGTATTGACAGTAGCACGCAACGTCAATAGTTCCTGCTGCAATTCCGCGACATTTTGCGTAGGGAAGTTAAACCAATTTTTCATCACGATGTTTTTGCTTTCTCTAAAGCCCCTGATTTCGGCGTGTGTTTCTGACGTCTGAACTCACGCGGATTCTTCCAGGGACAGGTGCTATCTAAAAATCCGGTGTTTTGCCATGCCAGCCAATCAACGGCATAATCATCATCCGTCTGTTTGCGTCCTGGCCTACCCAGCTCGCTCACTTGTTGGGTAGGCTCTGAGCGTTTTTTGATTGATGCTCATACTGAAGTGGGGGAGCCTCGATTTCACCCATCTGTGAATATGAATTCGATGCTGCATGGCTCGTTACTTGCTTTGGCGCTACATAGTCCCTAAAAGGGTGTATCGCAAAGTAGGATGCGAAGATATCACAAACAAGTGCTACAAAGTGAGCAATAAACATCGCTACAAAAATTTCATACGAGGCCTGCAATAACCAGGGGTTAGATGCAATCAAATTGTGGTCTGACATCAGGATACTGAGTTCTAACGCATCAGTTGTTGCGACTGCCGCGAGTGAGAGAACAATCATCACGATTGCAATCACTTTGGCTGTAGGATTATGGTTGGTCAAGCGAAAAACGGCAAGCCAACTCGCTAGACCAATCTCCGTCACAAAGAGCATGAACCAGGCAAACCAGGGTTTGCCCGCAGGTGCAATACCACTAAAAAATGTGAAGCTCAATACGCCACTGGCGATGAATACGCCGACCACCATGAGCCATCCAATAAACTTTCCTAATCCGTGTGCCATAATGTGTTTTTCCCTTCCAGGTTGTAAAATGACAGTATTCCTGACGGACACCAGGGATAGGGCGGGCGGCGTTAGTCGTGCCGCCCTTCCGCTTTTGTGTGCTACTATAAGAATGTATCTGTAGCACCTTTTCAACTGAATAGTGTTTGGGCGTTGCAAGGTAAATCGTTCCCTTGCGTAAAAGCACTAACGTTCAACAGTCACCGTGCTCTGGCCTGGAAGAGGCCAACAGGGTTTCCCCTGTCGAAGCCACCGAATACCTGTTTAGTAGGTTGCTGATGCCCCGTGCTTCAGCTAAGGGGTACTTCACTCGTGCCGCTCCCTATTCCACGCTACTGAGACTCTTTCGAGAAATAGCCCGCTGTACAGAGGACTGCTACAATGATGGTTCCTACTATCCCGATAGGAGGAAAATGAACCGATAACATCCACCAAATGAACGCCGCGGCTAAAAGCCACATAATGAAAAGCCACATATTATTCCTCGCTCTCTTTCTTCTCCAACTCCGGCAATGCGGCGTATCGCGTGCGCAATGCGCTCAGGTGCATTTCCATCTTATCTAGTGCTTCGCCAATAAAGCACCGTAATTGCTCGCGGGCCAGCAGCTTCCCCTGACTCCTGGTCTTCGGCAATGCTTCAAGCTGTGCTAAGACCGCCTCGATGTCGAAGAGTGATTGCCGACTCGTTGCGCGGTACAAGGAGGCGAAGAGCGCGGTCATCTCAGCGTCTTGTGTCATCCATTCCCCCTTGCTACGCAATATCCAATGTCTCGCGGTAGTCGAGTCCAATCATTTGTATCTCGATTTGACCTACTTTGAGACGGGAGCACGCCCCACCGCCAACATAGGTTTCAAGCGCATCAAGCCTATTGGTACTAATGGCTATCGGGCGTCCAGCCTTCACGCGCTCATCAATGATCTCAAAGTAAATCTCATCTCGAAACTCGCGGGGTCTTGCCTTATCAACGTCATCAATCACGAGCAGGTTCGTTTTCACCGCACTGCTGATAATGGATGTGTAGTCCTCATGATTAGCTATCCTGCCTTGAATAGCTGAGAAAAGTTTGACAGCCGATACAAAGAGGCTCCCCTTGCCCAATTCCCGCAAGTCATTGCAGAGCGCGGCGAGCAGGTGTGTTTTGCCGGTGCCATACGTGCCATGCAAAACAAGCGTCCCCCGCATGAGTTGTGCAAATAGCCGCGTTGTCTCATAGGCTTCTGGCTGTAGCGTAAAGTTGAAGTTATCGAACGTCTTTTCCAACAGTGCGCTATCATCCCATCTGTTACCGAGCCAGGAGAAGGTACGCCCCCTTTGCCACTGCATCCATTCCAGACGGCGCTTGTCCTGCTCTTTCTGCAAGGCTGCGGCTTCCTGACAAGCGCACCGCTCGCGGAGATAGCGCGTAGCCCCCATGAGCGTGACACGCTTGCCCTGGATAAGCCCACAGGTAGGGCAATCCCAGTTCGCTGCGGCTTGCGTCGTTGGATTGGCGAGGAAGCGGCGCATGAGCGGGCTAGCGTTCATCGTGTCGTTGGTGTGTTGCATTCTGTCACCTCGCTTTCACGCCGCGATCAAACGTCCTGAGAGACCGATAGCAGCGACCACATATCAGACGGATATCCATTTCGCGCTCGCTCTCAGGCTTTGCATCGGGAGAAACTGAGCGGCCACACAGGGTAGCATGGCTGAGATCAACCGTTGGATTATATCTTGATTTGCCTATCTGCCGAGCGTGTACCTTGCCTGAGCCGATGGAGATGTATTGCAAGCGGATGTTGAGCAATTCAAGTTTCATGCTATTGCCCTCCTGCTTTCTCCGCCTGTTTCGCTGCCGCAGCGGCATACAGGCGAGCTTTGTTCTTGGCGGCTTGCTCCTCGCTCACCAATGCCGACGGACGAGGCTTCGCGCCATTGCTCCCTGGTGGCGAGTGTCCATTACTGGCATTCTTCAGGATTTGCTGCACATTGCCAGCTTCATCGAGGATGATTTGACCACCAATGGTGTAGCGGTTGTCAGGCTTGCTATAACGCCAGTGTTTGTTGAACAAGTATTCTCGTATCTTCGCTATCTGCTCGTCGGTGTATGTCTCAGCGAGTGTGCGTATCGCCTTACGTTCGTTGATGATTTGCCCCTTGTGTGTGAGCGTCCAACCGCGCCATTCGTTGATTTGGGCTTGTAACGCGCTACAACGAGCCTGGAATGCTTGTTCTTCTGGCGTTGGCTCTGGCTTAGCGGGCTTTTTCTCTACTGGCTTGGATGGAGCGGGCTTTGGGCGAGTTTTCTTGTTCGCTGCCGCGACTCTCCGGCGTGCATACGCCATAAAAGCTCGACGCTTCTGAGGATTATCTTCGTCTTGAGAGACTTCAGAAATGTGAATTTCAATGTCCCCCGTGATGTCTGCGCTAGCAGCATCACAAGAATCTTCTCTATTACTATTCTCTCTAATAGTCTCTCTATTCTCTGTGGTCTGCATTTCTTCCTCTTGTGCCGCTTCTGGACGGGGCTTACGGCCTCTTTTGCAATTACAGTTTTCTTTATTAGAAATTACAATTTTCTGTAATTGCTTTTCCAAAATCTTGGAATTAAATCCAATAAATTGTAATTCATCTTCTGTTAGTTCAATTCCAAATTTTTGTAATTGCGGCTGTATGGCGCCTAAGAGAAAAGTTGGCAGTGTTTCGTGTGTGTAGGCTTCTAGTGCGGCATGAACCATATCAACATGGATGAGATAGCGAAGTGTCCCATCTTTCCCTTCGATGTCTAGATAGCCCAGTAGTTGTAGGAATGGGATTGCAATGGAGTGGAGCGTCGTTACATTTGTCTCTTCACACATATCCGAAATGAGATCGGCTTGTGTGCGTTTGACGGTAAACACTCCATTGATAGCATCGCTTTTGCTATGGTCATACCAGTACATTAAGGTACACAGGAGCTTGGTAGCCGCACTGTTTCCCATGCAGATGTCTTTCATGCAATCTCTGATAACCAGCATACGCCCCTGCGGATATTGCGTCCTTTTGGGAGTCTGTGTCATTGCTCCCTCTCGCTCTCTTTTTCATATACCTCATCTGGGCAATGACACAGGTGTAACTCGTGTTGTAATTGTTCAAGAGCGTTAATTGCAAATCGCATCTTCTCAATAAGTTCCTTACTATTGATTGGATGCAGTTCAGCGATACGTGCTTCCCCTTGGCCTATATGCTGTCTAATGACGCCGTTGACGTTCTCAGGTGTGAAGTCAAAATCACTCATCGTCTCGCCTCGCTTCCCGTCCACCAGTCGCGCAGGCTCGTCCCGCTCACGCTCTCAAAGATGCGCTGTAGCTCGTCGCGTGTCATGGCGGTCACGCTTAACACGGAGCCTATTCGTTGAGGCTTGCCCTCGAAGTAAACGACCACCTGTGCGCTTTCGGTGAAGCCGTTGAAGTCGCTGGAATCTACCCCGCACTTGTAGACTCTGCCGAGAGCTTGTATTTGGAGAATATTCACCCTACCACCTCCACAACTTTACGTAGGCACTGGCAGCAATAACCGTCTTTGGTCTGTATATGCTTGCACTCGGAACCGAACCGCTTATCCCCCTGCTCCTTTGCCAATGCATATTGTGTCCTAAAATCATCCTGCGCGAAAAGGTCTACCCCTTCGCGTTTAACAGAATATATGTTATCTGTCCTACCCTGCTGTTCGTCTCGTCCTTCACGAGGCGCAAAAATTGCTCTTACCATCGTAGCTCCCCTTCTTTTGGGCTTCCCCCAAGACATCTATATTGACAGATTACCAAACCTGTCGTATGATTGATATCGTAGCGGAAACCCCTTGAGCCTTGTTTCACGCGTTGGCAAATTTGTGAGACGAGGCTCTTTAATTATTAGTCGCCTTTGCTTCCCTGAATTTTCCAGTCAATCCTATCAAACTCAAGCCGGTGCAGCCCCTGCGCCGCACGCTCTTTGTTCAATGCTTTGAAAAGCGCATGAGCGGTAATACGGCTGATGCTTAATCCTGCCTCGACCTTGTAAATGGTACTTTGGGTAAGTCCCGCCAAGGCTGCAAGCTCTCGCTGTGTCAAACCTAGCTCCGCACGTGCATCACTAGGCTTAATCTTTTTCACTGCTAACGCCTCTCTCATTGCTACTCCCTTGATAAAGATTGATATGTGTTGAATTGACTAACATATATATACACAATATCACAGGTGTTAGAGACTGTCAAGAGGTTTATGCCATTTTCATCAGATTGTAAGAATTGGGATGATCTGAGCGGGAAAGATGAATAATTTGTCATGATGGGAAATTGGTCTTGAAAACACTTGACAATCAACTTGATATCTGTTAATATTCAAGTGTACCAAGAATGAGGTACGGAAATGAAAAGTCAAGGAGAAAAAGAGATGCCGAGTATGGATGAATTGATGGCCGAGTTACTCAGGTCCCACACAGAGTGGGATGAAGGTCACACAGTGACACCAGCTATAGAGCAAGTGCCAGTCCCAGAAGAAGAGGCGACATTTGTTGGCAATCAGCAGTATCAGGTTGGCGATGAGATTGCCGACAAAGATGGCAACGTTTACATCGCCACTCAGGAATCGTATGAGATTACCTCTACTGACTCTGCCGATGCAGAGGACGGGTTTGATACTCAGATTACTGTTGGCTGGCACACACCGACACTGTTGAAAAGTCCCGTCACTCAGGTTGTTGTTGAACAAATCCAGTCTGGGCAAGCGTCCATCCAACGACGCGATGGCGTTACCTGTGTGCAGTTCGCTGATGAGAAAAAGCCTATTCCTTTGAGCGATCTGGCCTATAGTAGCGAGTTGGGATTGTACCAGAGGAGCAAATTTCATGGCTAATCCGAACTGGGGCGGCAAACGTCAAGGCGCGGGTCGTCCGCGCCAATACATCCACAAGAAAATCTCTGTTCGCTATGGGGTACAGTTCATGGAGCCATGTTATCTCAGTCCTGAGTATCCCGACGACTCAACCCATATTGTCCTAGCACAAAATGATGATGAGCGATACGGGATTTACATTGATGAGGATTGGTATGGAGCGGCGCAAGCCTTGCGAATGCTGGAATATCTGCAAGAACATAAGGCGTGGCTAGAGGAAAGAGCGTGATTGGGGATGGCTCTCCAATCCTGGGGAAGGATATGTCGTGAGCAACATGAGGAGAGCCAATGTCATTGTAGCACAAAAGGACACCCGCGCAGGGAATCGAACCCTGGAAACAAGGCCCTAGAAACCTCTTGCACGTTCTTTCGAGCTAGCTAGGCTCTAGTCGAACATGGTCCGCGCCAGCACTTACGGGCGAGTGGATTGTTACCGCACCGACACCAGTATAACACAATTTTATAATGGCGTAGCTGCTGCGTCTATATTGTATAGAAGCGTTGACGGAACGCGTTTCGGAGTGCTATCATCGTAGGGATGGTTACTGAACCATCGAATTTTATATTGCTATGCACGACCTTTACCGCGTTGGAATTCAAGACACACCTCTCAGTGAACCGGAAGTAGCTGAGGGGTGCGTTTCATTTTGGGCATAAAAACGCCGCTCAGTTTTACCAGTTGAGCGGTGAGAGCCTGGGGTTTAGAAATGAAAAGGATAAACGTATACTGACCAGGGATAGTATAGCATAGTTATGCGTGAATATCCCAAACGGTTTGTCCCTGAGCGAGAAAGTTGTTTTCAAAGAACAACTGATACTGATGCACCTTTGCATCACCGATAAAGGTCAGGCTCCCCTGCAAGGGCTGGCCAGCCTCTACCTTGCCATCCAGGGAATGGGTTACATTGATATCATACCCCGTTTTGTAGGTATTGCCCTCTGAGTCTCGTATTGTCCAGGACAATAGGCTGGACATCGTTTGCTCGGTCGAGGAGATGTTTACGGCTTTCACCTGCACAATGAGGAATACTTGGCCTGGCTCCAGGTAGGTAGTACTGCCGTCATTCTGCGCTTTCTTAATGGTGAGCTGCCAGGTGTTCCCGACCTTCACGGTTTGCCCGACCTTAAAGTGCGTCGGAGCTGCCGTGGGCGTGTCCGTTGCTTGTGTAACAGGTGTCGTCGGCTGCGGCGTGACCGCTGTGCCGGTGTTGGTTGCGCTACTGCCACACGCTGTGAGCGTGAGGATGAGGAGCGCGAGGATGAATAGTCGTTTCATGATGGTTCTCCTTGCGG
>WNGE01002838.1_pt1 | contig 20846 bp, 16 predicted proteins | sample 5400651 | NCBI WGS metagenome assembly WNGE01 (sample SAMN13153370, study PRJNA577476) | soil metagenome | isolation source: 60 cm soil or saprolite under grassland replicate 2 | place: USA:California | collected 2016-06-15 | reverse complement strand
TCCGCATGCGGCCCGCAGGTCAGCTCGCGGCGGGGGTCGCTCCGGGCGCGGCAGCACCCGGGCGTGGCGATCAGCTCTTTACGTAGGACAGCTTCTCGGTCACCTGGCCGTCTTTTACAGTGATCACATCGACTCCCCGCCAGCATGGCGCGCGCATCGATGAAGACCACATGACCTCGACCGCGATGTCGCCGCAGCCGGGCTCCCTGGTCTTGATGAATCAGGCGTTCTCCGCAAACCGGCATGCATCCAGGAACTGGTGTCGAAGTGGGTGTTGTTCGGAACGACCCGGCCCGGCCCACCGACCACGGTGAACAAGATTTTCTCGGCAGCCCGGCCCTGATGGGTCGGCAAGACGTGCCGGAACGGGAACAGGCCGGTCACCGCCTCACGGAACCGGTAGAACGAGGGGCGCCCGCGTAGGCTTCGTTGCCCCGCTGGATGCCAGCCCAATGGTCGGCCTCAATGATCGTGCGGAACGGCTCGCCCGTCACTGGCGAGCACCTCCCTCGAGCCGAGCCGCTACCCACACACGACCACCGTCGTTTCGAGGACGCCGCGTTGATTTCCTCGGGCGGTCGCTTCGTAACTTACTTGCGGACGGCCCGGTCACCGTTCATGGCGCGTATCTGTCGTCCGCGGTCGGCGAGTGAATTTACTGGTTCGAGCCGACGGATGCCGCCTGGGCCGCCAACCTGCGCAAGCCGAGCGCTGCGGCCCAGCGGCGGATTTCGCGGGCCAGCATGCTGGCTCCGGCTGTGTCGCCCTGGTCGGCCGCCAGTTCAGCGAGCAGTGTTTGCTGGGCGAGCGCAAGTGGCAGCCAGCCAACCTGCTGCGCCAACGTGGCCGAACGTTCCCACCGCTGCCGTGCTAGGTGCAAATCACCGGCAGCCTGGGCTGAGCCGCCCAGGTGGCGGAGGGCTTCGGAAGCGATATCGTCGTCGGCTCGTGGCCGGCACGCGCTGAGCGCCTGATTGAACAGCGCCTCTCCGCTGCCCGGTTCGCCGCACAGGTTGTCGGCGATCAGCCCTGCATAGAACGCTGCCCTGGCGGCGCGCCTGCGATCGGGCGCGGTGGCGGCCAGGCGCCCTGCCCGTTCGCGGAGTTCGGCCAACACGCCAGCATCGCGCCCATCCGGGCCAAAGCGCGGCGCGGTGCCGTCACCGGGCATCAGTTCCGCCCAGTAGCTTCCGAACAGCCGGAGCACTTCGAGGTCGAACGCGGACTCCTCGTCGGCTGAAGCGGCAATCAGCGCCGCGGCGGTGCCGACGGCAGCGGCCGGATCGCCGGTGCCGCGCCACTGCCTGACCTCCACGGCAACCTGGGCCCGGACCAGGGCCAGCGCTGCCCGCTCGGCTGGGTCGCCGGTCTGGGTGGACGCCAGCGCCGGTCCGCGAGTTCCCACTGACCAGCCAGGATCAATGCCCTGGCCGCAGCGAGCACAAGGTCACCGTCGGCTTCTACCACGATAGGCTCCGTTTGGTAGGCGGCTTAGACGAAGACACCGCCTACCAAAACACACGTGGTTGTAGGCGGTCAAGTGAGTTACGAAGACTACGATCTGAATCCGGCCCGGCTGGCGCTCGACCTGGCCTCGCTCAGCGCAGGCGCGCTAAGCATGAGCGAGCTGCTGGACAGGCAGCGACACATGCTCACCGACCACAGCTATCCCGCCACCCTTGCCGAGATCCCCGCGCAGGACCTCACCCGCCTGGCCGCGCTCGGCCGCCAGCTGGCCACGGTGCTCACTACCCCCGGCGACGAGTCCTTCATCGCCGCCCTGGCCACGCTCCTGGACGCACAGGACTGCCACCCACAGCTCACCCTGCACGACGGCACAGCGCCCCACCTGCACTTTGCGCGTGATGGCGCACCGCTGCCCACCTGGATAGCAACCATGGCCGTCACCGGCCTGGCGCTATATGTGTGCCGATATGGAAGGTCCCGGCTGCGCCGCTGCGCGGCGGCCGACTGCGGCAGGTGGCACGCCGACGAGTCGAAGAACTCCTCCCGCAAATACTGCTCACCCGCCTGCGCCAGCCGCACCACAGTCGCCGCCTACCGTGCCCGCAACGCCCAACAGCGCACCGCATCCGCCAGGGCGCAACACCGCAAACGCCCACATCGGCCGCATTGACTGCCCGCCGCCCAGACCTGTCCGGGTAGCTCATTGGATCTCGACCTGCCCGCCCCGCCGGTGTATATGTACTTGTAACCGCCGACGAGCACCGCGGCGCCGTTTCCGCCCAGGTATCGAGCACAGGGCTGGCGTCACTACGACACGCCGCGATGGCGTCGTGATGGCGCGGCACGATCACGAAGGAGACTGGCCCATGGACTACTCGACTCAATTAGATCTCGACCTGTCCGCGCTGCCGATAGACGACTTCGAGGTCGCCGATCAAGAGCTCACCGTCGAGTCGCTGACCGCCGGCCGCGGCATGACCATGTGCGGCGATTCCTGCGCCTGTCATTTCTGCGCCTGCCCTTGCACTTGTACGTCCCGCTGACATGCGCCGCCTGGGCGGCGAGCGCCCGGTCGGCTCCCGGTCCAAGCCTTAACCACACGTACTGTGCCTCACACCCATCGGCCCGCGGCCCGTCGGGCTCTTCCTGCTGCCTCGTCTCGTGCCGAACGCGGTGGAGGACAGCCGCTGGCTCTCGGCGATAGATCTTCTCACCAGCAAAATTTGGCGCCTGCCGCCGCGCCGTCGGGAGCGCCCGGATGACAATCCGCACCGTGACCTCCGGCTGCCACGAGGTGCTGCGGCTGCGCCCAGGCGTGTACCGGGCGGTTGATCGAAGCGGCCAGGAGTATCTGCTGCACCGGTCCTCCAGCCAGCAGCTTGGCAGGCTGACCGAGACACAGCGCAGCGTCCTTCGCCAACTCGCCGAGTGCGAATACTCCGGTGAGTCGCTCCAGGTGGTTCAGCACGGCCGCGGCCGAGACTCCGGCATCGAAGAACTCGACTCGCTGCTGCGCCGGCTCCGCGCGGGAGGCTGGCTGGTCATTACCGTGGTTCGCGACGATCGCCCTGCGTATACGATCGAGCCGCATCGGCGCCCGGCGAGTTTGCGGTCCGATGACCGCGGAGCCGGCCTCGTATTGTCACGCTTCGCAATCATGCGCCGCAGCGGTGCCGATCTGGTCATCGAGTCGCCGCGCTCCTGGTGCGCCATCCGGGTGCATGATCCCGACGTGGCGGCCGCACTGGCGACGTTCATTGGACCGCGCGCCACGGCCAAACGCGAGTCGTTGCCGGCGCCGCTTGCCGAGCGACTGCTGTCCGACTTGACCTGGGCCACGATGCTGGTAGAAGCGTCAGGAGACGAGGAAACCGCGTTCGAGCTGCGCCAATGGAGCCCGCACGAGCTGTGGTTCCACATGCGCAGTCGCGGCGAAGGCGTGCCGGATGGCCGTTTCGGCCGCACCCGCTGGGCGGCCGGCCTGTTCGAGCCGTTGCCCGCGCGCCGTGCTTCGTTCGCCGGACAGGGCATCGATCTTCTTCGCCCCGATCTCGATGCACTGCGTCGCATCGACGCCACTGTGACCGATGTGCTGGAGGAACGGCGCTCGATCCGCTGGCACGACGACGAGTGTCCGATAACCCTTACCCAGATCGGTGAGTTCCTGTACCGGACCGCCGCGGTGCGAGACACGGTGGTTTACAGCGGTATCGAACTCATGACCGGGCCGAATCCGTCCGGTGGCGCCCTCGACGAGCTCGAGTTCTACCTAGCGGTACGACTCGCCGAAGGCCTGGAGCCCGGCCTTTACCGCTACGACAGGTTCGGTCACCGGCTCGAGCCCGTCTGCGGACCGACCCGGGCGGTGCGTCGGCTGATCGACAGCGCGCAACACGCGACTGGTGGATCACAAGGGTCACCGGAGACGTACCCGCCGCAGCTGGTCATTCTCCTCGCGGCACGGTTCGGCCGGGTCGGCTGGAGCTACGAAACGTTGGCCTACGCGCTCATCCTCAAGCACGTCGGCGTGACATACCAGACGATGTACTGCGTCGCCACCGCCATGGGGTTGGCACCGTGCGCACTCGGCGCCGGCGACCCGGGCGTCTTCGCCCAGGCGACCGGGCTCGATCCACTCATCGAAGGAACCGTCGGCGAGTTCATTCTGGGCAGCCGACCGGCGGTCGGGACCGGTGATCCGGACCAGCGGGTCGCGACGTGACCAGGCTGAAACTACGCGACGACGCCTATTATGCGCCCACCGGCGACGGCATCTACATCCTCACCAATCATGGTGAGGTCGTGATGACCGGTCCGTCGATCTTCCAGTGGGTCGATCGGCTCGCTCCCTATCTCGACGGCCGGCACACGCTCGCGGAGCTAATTGCGGCGATGCCCGCCGATCGCAGGAACATGACGGAGCGAGTCGTCAACGCGCTGCGCGAGCGGGGTGTGGTCGTCGAGGCGGCGGAAGACAAGGACCCGAGGCATCCGCTGACCGACAGCGAGCGGCGCCTCTACCGCCGCGAAATCGACGTCCTCGGTTATTTCGGTCCATCCGCCGAACGAAGCTTCCGGGCTTATCGCGACAAGGTCGCCGTGCTCGTCGGGGCCGACCGGATGCTCGTGGAGACCGTGGAGGCAGCGCTGCGTTCGGGGGCACGCCGGTTGCGCGTCGCGGTCACTGGCGAGTCCCCGACCGAGATGACCCTCCTGGCCGAGTGTGAGCGGCGCGGGAAGCAGCGCGATCCGCGTCAGCGGATCACCCACACCGCCGCGGCTCTGGCCGATGAGGAGCAGCTATCCGATGTCGTGGATGGTGCCGACATCGTTATCTACGCCTCCGACTGTGCCACCTTCGATCAGGCACGCACGCTCGACCGGGTGTGCGCACGCGCCGGCGTCCCTTTCGTGTCGGCCATCCTGGTCGGCGATCATGCCTGGCTGGGACCGTTCGGGCCGGCCACTGACCGATGGCCCGGCTGGATGAGCGCGTGGCGCCGGCTGCTCGCGCTGGACTGTGCCGATGTCCGGCGATTCCGGCGTACCGGCACCGGTCAGGACGGTCCCGCCGCCGGTCAGGACGGTCCCGCCATGCCGCCTGGCGATCTGTGGACGGGAGCGGCACTCACGGTGGTGGCGAACCAGCTCATCCGGGAGGTGGTGCGGCGGCTCAGCGCCACGGTGGAACAGACCGGGCGAGCCCGAATGGTGCAGATCGACCTCCGGAGCCTGCGCACGCAGAGCCACACCTTCTTGCCGCACCCGTTCTCGCTGGCCGCCTCGCGCCCGGACCAGGCCGATCTGCTGGCCACCGTTGGTCGGCTCCGCGCAGGTGAGCCGGTGGGCACCGAGGAGTTCTCTCAGCGAGTGGCCGCCTGCCTGCAGCGGCGGCTCGGCGTGCTCGGCGAGGTGACCGAACGAGACTTCGCGCAGATTCCGCTCGCGGTCTCGCAGGTCCACGTGTCGGATCCCGTTCTCCTGCTCGATCCCGGCGTGCCGCTTCCGGCCGTCATCGGCGCGGGCCTGTCGTTCACCGAGGCCCGGCACGCCGCCGTCCTGCGTGGGCTCGCGGTGTACGGGTCGCTCATGGTCGATCCCCGGCGGCTGCACGTTGGCGCGGACGCCGCTGGCCTCACGGGCGATCCCGAGGAAGACTTGGCTGCCCTGCTGGCCGGGGGGTGGAACGGATTCGTGTGGGGCCATGGCCTGGCCGATGAGCTGCCGCACGCACTTGCCGCGGCGGTGGTCTTTCCGGCCCTGCGCGGCGTCCGGTCAAGCTATGCGCCGCCGCCCGGCGCCGCCGCGGGATATGACTGGGAGGAGGCGGTGCGAAACGGGCTTGTCGGCCAGTGCCGACGCATGACGCTTACCGAGGTCGTTGACGGCCGGCATCCGTTCGCCCCGATCGACTGGAACGAGGTCGCGCTGGATGTGCGCGGCCGCCGCTACCGGTCGCTTGTGAAGATCGTCGGGGGGAGGCTCGAGGTTTACGATGTGACTGGCTCGCCCCGTGTGCCCACGCTCGCGTTCTGCCTCGACGGTGTCACGGTCGCCTTTGCGTCGGGATTCTCGTTCGGGGAAGCCCTGCGCGATGGCCTCGCCGAGGTGCTCCTGTGCCACCAGGCCGAGGCCAACCGCGAGGTCGGCTATGCGCCGGCTCACGTGCCGCCCCTTCCGATGCGGGGCCGCCTGCCTCGCCTCGCCGCCTGCCCCACGTGGTCAACTGACGTCGCCACTGCGGCGGCCCGGCTCGTACAACTCGGGTGGACCGCCGTGGCCGTACCTCTTGATCATGACCCCGGGGTGACGGGCAGCATCATGCCCTATCTCGTCAACGTCGTGGTGACGCGTGGCTGACCGGGCCGGGCCCACGGCCAATCATCGCGACAGCGCCCGGTCTCTGCGTTGTCAGCGAGTCGCCATCGTGGGGCATGGGTTGCTCGCAACCGCCATTAGCGAGTCCCTGAGCACCAACCCCTGCTTCGACCATGTCCGCGCCGACGACCTGGCCGGCCTCACCAGTCTCTCAGATCTTGGAAATCCCGTCGGTGACGTGGACCCACCGCAAGAAGGTCAGGTGCTCGTCACCGCGAGCGATGGATGGGACTGTCGCGACTACGAGCGCATCCAGGCGCTGTGTACCGCTCACGGGACGTCCTGGCTGCCGGTACGCACCGAGCTTGGCCGAACGGTCCTCGGGCCTTCCTACATCCCCGGCGAACCCGGTTGTGTCCAGTGCGCCGAACTGCGGCGCAGTGTCGCGAACACGCATTCCGCGGCGCGCGAATCCCTGCGGCAGAACCCGCAGCTGACGGATCAACCGTCCTCGTGGCTGACCGTCAGCACCGCCCGGACGGTTGCGGCGGTGACCGCTGATGAGCTCATCCGATCGGCGCGGCCGCGTTCAGGCCGCATCCGCCACGCGCTGCTCTACGTCGACCTTGACACCCTCGCGGTAAGCACGCACCGGTTCCTTCCGGATCCGCTCTGCCCCGCGTGCGGTACGCTCCCGAGGGACAGTCCCGAAGCTGCTCGAATCAGCCTGCGTCCCCGGCCCAAACCCTCGCCCGACGCATATCGGATCCGCCCGCTCGGCGACGCCGACGCCGACCGGCTGCTCGAGACCTATGTGGATGAGGAGACTGGGCTGATCCAGCGGGTGGAGAAGTTCACCAACGGTGGCCTCGCGCTGGGCGCCGCAGCGATGAGGACTCGTCATCAGGCCGGCGCTGAACTCGGGTGGGGCCGTACTCGCCGTTACCGCAGCAGTGAAATCGTGGCGGTGCTTGAAGCGCTCGAACGCTACGGCGGCATGACGCCGGGTGGGCGCCGCTCGGTTGCGCTGGCCAGCTTCGCTGAGGTTCGCGACAGCGCACTGGATCCCCGCACGCTGGGACTCTACCCACCGGAGCGCTACGCGCGGCCTGGCTTTTCTTTCCAGCCGTTCGACGCCGACCGCGTGTGCCGGTGGGTCTGGGGATACTCGCTCGCCCGGCAGGAACCGATCCTGGTTCCGCAGGCGTATGCGTACTACCGCACGCACGTCACCGAGCCGGACGACCCATTGTTCGCCTACGAGATATCCAACGGCTGCGCCCTCGGCAGTTGCCTTGAGGAGGCGATCCTGTACGGCATACTCGAAGTGGTCGAGCGCGACGCCTTCCTGATGACCTGGTATGCACGCTTGCCAGCACCGCGGATCGACCTTCCTTCAGCGCGTGACCGGTCGATACCGATGCTGGTTGAGGCGATTGAAGCGGAGACCGGCTACCATGTGCTGGCCTTCGACACCACGATGGAGCACGGTATCCCGTCGGTCTGGGCGATAGCGGTGCGTCCCCCCGGCACCGAGCAGCCCGGCCTGGCCTGTGCCGCGGGGGCTCATCTCGACCCGGAGCTAGCCGCCAGCGGCGCCCTGAGCGAGCTTGGACCTATGCTCACCGACTTGATCAAGCGGTATCCCGACGTCGCAGAGCGTGGCCGTGCCATGGTCGGCGATCCGTCATTGGTCGTCACCATGAAAGACCACTCCGTGCTGTACGCCGACCATGAAGCCTCCTCCCGTCTTGATTTCCTGACCACAAGCGCGCAGTCGCGTGGCTTCGCGGACATCCGATGCCGCCACGGCGTTGCCGATGCCTTCCGCAATGCCGATCTGACCGATGACGTGACGGAAGTGGTGCGACGGTTGCGGCGTCATGGGCTCGACGTAGTTGTCGTGGACCAGACAACACCCGAGCACCGCGCAGGCGGGTTCTCCTGCGTGAAGGCCATCGTGCCAGGCATGCTGCCGATGACCTTCGGGCACGACAACCGGCGAACCCATGGACTGCCTCGGCTGTTCCAGGTCCCGAAACTCCTTGGCTATCGCGACCGAACCCTGCTACCGCAAGACGTCAATCCCCATCCCCATCCGTTCCCATGACCGTGTTACTCGTGATGGCCCTGGTTGACTATGCAGAACCGGTTGCCTTCGGTGTCGGCGAGCACGATGAAGCCCGGCGAATTCGGGAAGAGGTCCCAGTCGACTCGCACGGCACCAAGCAGTCGCCGGCGGGCCCGGGGCCGAGACCATCAACGAGGCTCGGCGGGCCATGTCAACAACGGCCGGAAAACCAGATCCCAGTGTGTGGACGCCGTTGAGACACGGCCTAACCCGAGCCCCAGCGGGCGACCGTCGGTCTTCCTAGAAGCGCCACCGTGTGGCACCGAACGGCTCCGCTGTCCCGACCGCTGTCGCTGTGCGGGGCGTCAGACGGTAGACGAACCACGGCGCAGGCCCAGCCGATGGTGCGCTGTAGTCAGCGGTGAGCGCCTGGCCAGATTCATCTACCCGGGCGGGCCAGCCTTCGGCGGCCCATCTCCCGGCAAGGTCAGCGACGATATGCGAGTCGGTGATCTTGTGCGCCTCACCCTCGACTACGAGATCGAAATCCTCCGTAGCGACGCTCAATGTGCAGCGGGGGTCACGGGCGAGGTTTTTCCCCTTACGCGTACCTTCGCCGGTCTCGAACCAGAACGCCTCGCTGACCCAAAGGCCGCCGACACCCGTAACGTGCGGGCTGCCATCCCGGTTGATGGTCGCTAGCCAACAAGTATGACGATTGGGTCCGCCAGTCCCCGGCACCTGGGTCACGCCGCGCGCGAGACGGCTTTCGATGCGCGCCCATTCGAGCAGGGGCGATCCGTACAGGTTGTCGAGATTGACTGCATCCATGGTCATAATGACGTTGCCGGGGCACCATAACTCATCGCAAGTTGCCATCACGAAATATGGGCCAGATCCCAAAGAACCGTAGGTCTTCTCGAAACCAGGGATCGCTGCCAAGCTACGCAGCCGCCGGGCCGATCCGATCCCGGCCCGCCGGGCGTGTTTCTCAGCGGCGGCGTGTGATGGCCTGCCAGGCCGCTGCCGCGCTGACCACGCCCGCGGCCCCAGCCCCGGCCGCTGCCAATCTCGCCGGTTGCGGTAGCCGGGCCGCTTGGCGATGGACATTGGCGTTGGGCCCATATGCAGCTCGGTTACCACACCGTCGCCATTCCGGCTGAACGCCACCGGCCAGGTGCCGCGGCTGGAACATTTCGGTCAGCGTCTCAGGCCGCAGCAACGAGCCGTGGCCGCCACCGCCGCCCAGCGAGGCCACGGCGTAGCGCGCCATGTCCGCCGTGGAGAAGACGGAGCCCGCCCTTGAACAGCGATATCGCGGCCTTTCACCGCCTTGAGGCCCTGCCTTCGCAGCGAATACCCGGTCGCCAGGTGGTCCTGGATCGGGCCGGTGCGGGCGAAGTCCGTACGATCCATGCCGAGCGGCCCGAAAACGTGCCGACGCATGTACCAGGCGAACGGCTCGCCAGAGACGTCTTCGACGAGCTGTCCCAAGGTCGCGAACCCATGGTTGGCGTAGGCCCACTTGCTCCCGGGCTCAACCTCGAGGCGGAGCCTGCCGTGGTAGTAGGCGGCCAGCGACGGCGCTGGGCGATCACGCGCGGCGGCCCGGCCGATCGTCGGCCGGAGCAGAGCGTCACCTCGTTCGCCTCGAACTGGTGAACACGCGGCCAGTTGTGCCGCCTCCGCTGCTCTTGGCCCAGAGCGGGGGGAAAATTGCCTAAATGCGAGATCTTGTGGTGCAAGTGCTCGCCTCGCTTTCTATCGCCGGGACAGTGCTGCTCCCACGGGCCGATGCGGCCCTCCAGGCCGATAGCGGCGGCGGAGGGAGCAGCGCGGCAGCCGCCAGCCCAAGCCCTGTACGTCACGCCGCAAGCAGCCGGTTGTCTGCGGTGCATCCGCCGTGGCGGCCGCTCCCTCGTTGCGTGGCGGATGCCGCGCTCGCCACGGCCATCGCACCCATCCTGCGGCACCGGACGGGCAGCGTCGCGGTCGGCATCTCCGACCTGGCTACCGGGGTGACGGCCTCCTACGGCAGCCGGACCGGTTTTCACACGGCAAGCATCGTGAAGGTAGACATTCTTGCCGCCCTGCTACTGCAGACGCAGCGTCGGCACATAGCCCTCGACCAGGGCGGCACAGACCTAGCCACCGAGATGATCGAAAGCAGCGACAACGACGCCGCCTCCACGTTGTGGGACGCCGCCGGCGGAGCGCCAGGCATCACTGCCGCGGACCGTGACCTTGGTCTGCGCGATACGGTGCCCGATCAGGAGGGTAATTGGGGATTTACGTCGACCACGGTCACCGACCAACTGCGCCTGCTGGCCGACCTGACGTCACCGCGTTCGCCGCTGACCGCCGCATCTCGCCGATATGAGCTGAGCCTGCTTCGCGAGGTTGACCCTGGACAGGGCTGGGGTGTCACCGCGGCCGCCGACCCCGGGACGCGGTCGGCGGTAAAAAATGGATGGCTACCCGCGAGCCCGCAGGGCTGGTGGATGATCAACAGCATCGGTGTGATCAGTCATGACGGTCATCAGCTGCTCGCCGCGGTGCTCTCCAGCGGGCAACCATCACCTGGCGTTGGCATCGCCCAGGTGCAGGCGCTAGCCAAGGCAGGCGCCGCAGCTGTGACGGCCACTTCCCGGTGCTCGCCATCGTGACTTCGCGGTCGGCTGGGTGCCGCTGTCTGCGAAGTGGCACTAGCCCTAGCTACGCCGCCGTGGACAGCGCCGTGCGGCAGTTCTGTGCACGATTTGATGCAGCTTTCCAAAATGCCGGTGTTAACTGCTCCGCGTTACGCCGCTGCCAGTCCGCGATCTTGGCCAGCTACGTGTTCTTCAGCTGTACCTGGTCGCGTCAGTCCGCATGCCTGAGAATTGCGAAAGTCGAGATACAGAGCGGGACGTTACCAAGAGTGAGCGGCGGTATGCAGTAGTTCTATGCATTGCCATGCATTGACATAGATGTGAGCGCCTACTAGCATTGTTTATCGTGAGATCTAATAGCTGCGCCTGCCCTCACGGCGACGCTGTTCATAGAATCACTCTGTAAGCCTTCTGAACCTTCCGAAAGGTCGTTTCGCCGATCGCCGCACGCGGAGCCGCAGCGGACAATGACCTATCGGCCGAGACCCAGGAGACAAGAGACCCAGGAGACAAGTGTGTCCACCGACATGGAGATCGAGGCTGTGGCTCGCGAAGATCTCGCGCGGGTCCTCGAATCCGCCCCCGAGCCCGCTGGTATAGACCCGGACCTGGACATGGCCGACGGGTACGGGCTGACCTCGCTAAACAAGGTTCTCTTCCTGATGTCGGTCTGCGATGACACCAAGGTCAGCCTCTCCTCTTTTACCGAATCCGACGTGGCCGCTATGCGCACGCTCCGCGACGTCGTCATGGCGCTAGCGAAATACGCTGGAAACGGCGACCGGACATGAGCTGGGCCGAAGTTGCGGCCACGTCACTCGAGAACGAGCGGGTGCTGTTACGGCCGGTCCGCCCCGAAGACCGGGCGCCATTGCACGCCATCGCCATGGACCCGGACATCTGGCGCTATTTTGTGCTCAGGATCGAGACCGACGCCGACTTTGACGCCTTCTTCGATCTCGGCATCGCCGACCAGCAGGCCGGGCGCAGGGTGGTTTATTGCATCACCGACAAGCGGACCGGCCGCACAGCCGGCAGTACGAGTTTTTTCAACATGTCGGAAGCGGACGGCCGTCTGGAGATCGGCTGGTCCTGGCTCGGCCGCGACTTTCAGGGCAAGGGTGTCAACAGGTGGGCCAAATTCCTGATGCTGCGGCTCGCCTTCGAGCAGATGGCCGCCGAGCGGGTGGAATTCAAGACCGATCGGCTGAACGTGCAGGCCCGTCGGGGGCTGCGCAATATTGGCGCGCGCGAGGAAGGCACGCTGCGCAGTTTTAACCCCATGCCGGACGGCAGACGCCGCGATGCCGTCTACTACAGCGTGCTGCGGGCGGAGTGGCCGCATGTGCGCGATCAGTTGCTGGCCCGGCCCAAGGTTGTGCCGGTGGAGGTGGGTACATGACCTCGGCCGGTGTCCCGTTCGTCCAGGCCACCGGCGGATCCTTCGACGTCGGATACCGGCACGGTGCGGCGCGCGCTGACGCGCTTCGCGCGTTTATCGACGACAACCTCTGCCGCATCAACCGCCTCGCCCCGCAACCGGTGTCGGGCGGCTCGTTGCGTCCCACGCTGGCCGCGTACGGGGCCGCGATCGCGGCCGCCACGCCACGGCTGAGCCAGGAGATCGACGGGCTCGCACAGGGCATCGGCGTCTCTCGCGAACTGGCGGTGCTGTTGCAGGTGCGGCGCGAGATCATTGGATTCCAACGGGTGCCCGCGCGCGGCGACTGCACCACCTATGCCAGCCTGACCGCCGGGCCACGTGGCGGTCCGGTGCTCGCGCAGACGGTCGACCTCAACGGTGACCTCGACGACCAGATCACGGTGCTGGATATCCAACTGTCCGGTTCGCCGCGGCGGGCGTTGATCCTCAGCTTCGGCGGCCTGCTCGGCTACCTCGGCGTGAACAGTGACGGTCTCGCGATCGGGCTGAGCCTCGTGCTCGGTGGCGAGTGGCGGCCGGGCTTGCCGCCGTACCTGGCCATCAGGCACCTGCTGGACAACGCGACGTGCGTCGCCGACGCGCTGGGTATCCTGCGTGACCTGCCGCTGGCCAGCTCACGCTCGCTCACGCTGTGCGACCCGGCGCGCGTCGCGTGCGTCGAGATCCTCGACAATCAGCTGCGGCTCGTTGGGACCGCGCACTCGGCGCACACCAACCACTTTCTGCACCCCGACTTCACCGAGTTCGACGCGCTCAACGTGTTCGCGCGCAACTCGTCGCTGCTCCGGCTAAAGGCCTGCGAGGCGGGGCTCGCCAGGTTCGCGGAGTCAGGCACGGGCGCCGAAGCCGAGGAGCATCTCGCGCTGCTCGCCCAGCCCACGATCTGTGTCGCCGGCACCGGCGATATCCGCCGCGAGCGGACCGTCGCGGCCGTGGTGCTGCTGCCCGATCGCGGTGAGCTGCACGTGCGACCCGGCGACCCGTCGCGCAGCAGCACCCGGGTCTTCCGGTTCCCCGACGGCCCAACCGACCGGTGCCTTCCCATCCGCAGCGAAAGGTCAGGCACATGAAGTATCGATCACTCCACGGCGGCCTGGAGCCGGGTATCAGCACGGTGGTGGGGCCATGAGCGGCACGGCGGAGTGGTTCGTGAGCTGCGGCGGCGCAGCGTCGTCGACGGTACAGCCGGCGCGGATCTTCTGCTTTCCGCATGCGGGCGGTAGTCCGCGTTCCTTCCTCGGCTGGCAGGACGATCTCGGCGAGGACGCCGAGATCGTCGCGATCTGCCGCCCCGGCCGCGAGCACCGCATGGCGGAACCCGCGCCAACGATCGAGCAGCTCATCGAGGGCGCTGCCGCGGCCATCGCCGCCGTCACCGAAGCGGACGGCCGACCGTTTTACCTGTTCGGGCACAGCCTCGGTGCGCTGGTCGCGTTCGAAGTGTGCCGTCGGCTGGCGGGGTTCGCCACACCGCGCCACTTCGTCGCGTCCGGTTGCTCCGCGCCGTCGCTCCTACCGTCGCAGCGCGTGAAGGAGATCGCGAAGCTGGCTGGCCGAGAGTTCGCCGAGGCGATCGGCTTCTTCGGCGGCCTGCCCGAGGACATCATCGCCGACGAGGAGGTGCGTGACCTGCTGCTCCCCGGCCTGATTGCGGACTTCCACATGGCCGTCGGGTATCGCTACGAACCGGGGCCACGCCTGCGGGTACCCGCAACTCTCGTGGTCGGGCGCGACGACCCGCACGTCAAGGCGGCGCAGATCGGCCCCTGGAGCGACGAGTTCACCTGGCCTCCGGACCGCCAATTCGTCGACGGCGGCCACTTCTACTTCGAGGCGCGGTCAACCTTGGCCGTCGATATCCTCCGGCCGCTGGTCCAGGCGGACCAGCATGTCGAGCTGATCTGAGGTTAGGCGCGAATGCAGCTCCACCGGAAGGATCAGGACCAGCACGCGTCCGCGGCGACCGAGGCACGGCAGGCATGAGCGGCGGCACGGCGTTCATACGCGGAGCGAGCTACGTCCTCGGCGAGCGGGAGGCTGACTACACCGCCATCGATAACCTGACCGAGCTGACCGACCGTTTCCGCATGGCGCGCAGCTCCGGACTCTGGGGCTGGGGCGGCATCCGCACGACCGGGCGCGACCTGGAGGAACTGGCGATCGCCACCGGCCTGGGCACGCTGGCCGCGGCCGGTCTCGGCGCGTCGTCGATAGACGCCCTGCTGCTCTGCTCGAACCGGATCCCCGGCCCCGCCGAAGGCCACGGCCGCTTCGTGGCGAACGTGCTGACCGGGATCGGCCTGGGCGACATCCCCTTCTACGGCCAGAACCTGAACCGGTGTGTGAACCTGCTGGCGGGCCTCGACGTCGCGCGAGCGTTCGTGGCGAGCGGGCGGTACCGCCGGGTTCTCCTCATCACAACCGACAAGGTGGCCGACGGGGCGGACCGGATGTCGCAGTTCGCACTGTTCAGCGACGGCGCGGCGAGCTGCGTCGTCACCACCGACGCCAGCGACCACGACAGCTACGAGCTGCTTGGCTGTGCGGCCGCGCAGGACGCCGCAACGCTGGCGTGGACAAACCAGATCAGCTCGGACCTCGCCCGTGAGGTCAACGACCGGCTGCTGACGCCGCACGGGCTGAAGGTAGGCGACATCGCCGGGCTCATGCACGCGAACCTGTTCAAGCCGCTGGTCGTGATGAAAGAGCTGCAGGCGGGATTCGGCGCGGAGCAGCTCTATCTGGACAACATCCCGCGGATCGGCCACTGCTTTGCTGCGGACCCGCTGATCAACCTTGTCGACCGCGCGGCACTAGGACATATCGGTGAGGGCCACTACTGCCTGCTGGCGTCGAGCGTGCCTGGATCGAGGATCGGCGCGCTGCTGAAGAGAGTTCGTTAAGGCGTCCCGTGTGGAAGGGGTTTGCCATGTCCACGGCACCGACTCTGGCGTTCGAGCTACCTGACACGATCGCCGCGCTCCCGCTGCGCACGTTCGAGTTCAGCGGGCAAGCACGTGCTGAGGCCGACGCGATCATCGCGCAGCAGCCAGACAAGCTGTTCCGGCGCCTGCTGTGCGATCAAGAGTCCGAGCCCGTGCTGCTCGTCGCGCGACGGGTGATCGACGCCTTCCTGCGGTCGCACGCCGGGGCCCCGGCGGCCGGCGGGCTACTGGACGATGCCAGCGCCGACGACATCGCGGCGTACGTGGCGCAGGCCCGCGCCGGCCTGGCCGCCACCATCGGGCTCCTGTCGCGCATCGAGCCGGACACGCGCGACGCCGTGGTGCGCCAGCGCGCACCGCTCGGCCTGCTCGGCGGCTGCTGGCTCGACGTTGTTTCGCAGCCGGCCACGCAGCCATCGGTAGTCGTGAACCTCCTCTACACCCAGCACTTCACCCAGCGGGGTGAGGGCAACCCGCGGCGTTCGCTGCACTACCTGCGGCGGCGCCAGATGGAGGGGATGGGCGTCTACCTGCCGGAGATCCGCGCCGCCGACTTCCTGGCCCGAGCGGACGCGCGACCGCTGACCGCTCTTCACGGCTGCTTCTACCTGGCTCTTTCCCGGATGCCGGCCAACTTCCTGCCCGAGCTTTTGGGGGTGCACTACGTCTTCCACGCGCTCGGCGTCGACGATCTGCTCTCCACCATGGCGCCGATGCTGGCCGAGCCGACGCTGCGTGACGTACTCATGACCTACCTCGAGCTCGCTGGCCCAGCGGAGCGTCGGCGCCTGCATGCTGGTATTAGGCTCGCGCTCGCTCTTGAGCGCGAACACGTGGCGATGCTCGCTGAGCTCGCCACCTGGTATCAAGGCCTGTCGCTTGAGTCGAAGGTCGCCGCGATCGTGGCGCGGCACGCCCCCTTTGCGGGGTGCCACCACCGTAGCGTGCGGGTCGGCGGCCAATTGCTCGCGGACACGTTCACCGACCCGGATCTGGACCTCGCGACGTTCTTGCGCGAGTTCCGCGAGTCCAGGCAGCTTCGACGCTCACCTGACGGCCTCTCCAGGTTCGTCAAGGCCATGAAGTTCGGCGGGCCGATGTTCGGCATCTTCGACGAACGCGAGGCCGCCGTCTTCCAGGCATGGGTGGAGTCTGCGCAGGCCGGTGAGCGGCCGGAGATCGTGATCTCGGCCAACACGGTCGGCGACTCGCAGGCTGCCGTGCTTATGTCCGCGATCGCCGACAGCGCACCGGCCGACGTGGTCATCGCTGATGTCGGCATGCCGAGCGCCCGCGAGCTCTTCTATCGCCTGGTCAACATCGAGAACTACGCGAACACGCTGCCGCTCGCCGCGGAGCGCGCGGAGGAGCTGTTCTCCGAAGCGGAGATCCTGTTCACGCACGGGGCCGGCGGCAGGTACACCGACGCCAGCTACTTCGACTACAGCCCGGAGGCCTTGTACGCGCGCGCCGAGCGCGTCTACTGGGAGAAGCTGCTTAAGCCGTACCGGCCGCTGGATGAGATACCCGACCGGGATGAGGTGGTGTTTCTCCAGACCACCTACGCGCTCGGCGCCCTCGTCGACGCAGCGTGGATACACCGGGTAGCGAACCTGGGCCGGTTCGAGCGCCAGTGCGACGGCGCGCTGTTTTCCATCTACGCGGACGAGATGGGCCACGGGGACCTGCGCAAGAACCACATCACGCTGATCCATCGGGCATTGCAGAGCATGAACGTCAGGCTGCCCCATATCCGCGAGGCCGCGTTCATGGACCAGGGCGACCTGCCGGACGAGCTCTACGGCTTCTCGCTGCACGAGTTGTGCATGGCGCTGTTCCCCGACGCGTACTTCAACGAGATCCTCGGCTACAACCTGGCGATCGAGATGTTCGGCCTCGGCGAAGTGCGCCTGCACGAGATCCAGAAGCTCCGTCACTACGGGTTCGACGACTGCTACGAGCAGGCCCACCTGACGATCGACAACATCTCCGCCGGCCATAGCAGGCAGGCCGCCGACATAATCGTGTCCTACCTCGACGACGTGCGCCGGGTACTCGGCGACGCGGCCGTGCAGCGGGAGTGGCGCCGGGTGTGGCGCGGCTACGCATCGCTCGCGTACTTCGTCGAGCATGCGCTGCTCAAGCGGGTCACGGCCGAGGAGGAGCCGGTCGACCTCGTCATCTGAGATTCTGGAACGACCGCAGCGGGGTCGGCCCGGCGGTCGGGTGCACCAGCGGGCGGTAACCGGCCGCGAGCACCGCGACGATCGACGGGGGCGTCAGCAGCTCGACCCGCGCGCCCGGGCTAACCGGCACCCGGGTGCCGTAGCCGTCAAACGACCACGGCAGCAGCGCGCTCCCGCAGAACAACGCCGGTCCGCCGTCGTGCCTCACCATCGCGCCGTCGGGCAGGTCACCGGCCAGCACCGGACGCGTCACCTGGCGCCGCGTGCGCCGGTCGACCCGCTCGGTGTGCAGCCACACGTCCATCTCTCCCGCGCGCGGGCGCACGGCCATTCCCCGGGCGGCCCGCCAGCGGTCGGCGAACCACAGGTGGTCGGCGCGGCGGCAGTACCCGCACGGCCGGTGACCCGCAGCCAGCGCCGTCGCCTCGTCGAGGAAGAACAGCGCCGTCCAGCGACCGGGCGGCATGACGTCGAGCCGTCGGCCGCGCCAGTAAAGCACACAGCAGATCCACATCTTGGTGCGCCAGCGCGTGACCCCGAGCGTGCGCTCGGGAGTGTGGATGCATCCCCGGTTGCCCATCAGCATGCCGCGCGCCGGATGGGAGACAATCTCACCGGTGGGCATGACGCGGTTCTGGAGCGACGACCGGGTGCGGCCCGTGGGCACCGGCTCACCGGAAACCCGCGCGCCTGACGGCGTCAGGCCTGGTTGCGCTGTCGGAGCATATTGCATGCGCTCGTTAATTATCCCGAACGGCTGCGCCCGCAGGCACTGGTGTGTCATGTGGCGCAGCCGTTAAGAACCTGCTTGAATACATCGTCCGTGGGCGTCTCGCCGTCACCATGGCACTTCAGGATAGCCCGGCCGACCTCCGCAACCAGCGGAGGGCGCAGGAAAGTGTAATGGTCGCTGCCCACCCGCAGCGTCGACACCGAGCCGCTGAGCACGCGTGGCCAGTGTGCCCGCGTCGGCGCGTTCGGCGAGTCATCGGCACTGACGATTATCGTCGGCGCATGGACGGCCGGAGCCGTCGGCTGGTATCGGGCGAGCATCCGCCTGTGCGCCTGGAAGACGTCGAACCGGTGCCGCAGCCGCGCAGCAGTGAGCCGTACGTCAGCGCCGGTGTCAGCGCTGCCCTCGCCGTCGGCGGCCAGACGTCCCGCCAGCCACGCGACCTGCTCGGCCGCGGTCGACGTGGCCGGGTCGGGCGGGCCGGCTGCGTCCCAGCCCAGGCTGTGTGTCGCGTCGGCCAGGAAGTGCCCGGCGAGCTGCGATTCGGTCGGCGGGTAGATGTCTGGTATGGCGAACGGCGCGTCGAGCAGGGCCAGCAAGCAGACCTCAGCGCCGGCCTGCTCGAGTCGGCGCGCGATCTCGAACGCGATGACGCCGCCCATCGACCAGCCCGCCAGCCGGTAGGGGCCGGTCGGCTGGACCGCGCGGATCCGATCGGTGTAGTCGTTCACCAGGTCGGCGAGTGAAGCCGCGGTGGCACCTGCCTCGCGGAGGCCAGGCGCCTCCATGCCGTAGACCTTGAACGTACCGGCGAGTTCGTGGGCGAGCTGCGCATAGGCGAAGACCGTGCCGCCGACCGCGTGGATCAGGAACAGGGGCAGCTCGCCGATGCCTCTGGTCAGCTCAACCAGCGGGCCGGAGCCGGCGGACTGTCCCGTGCCGCTCCTGATGGCGTCGATGCTGGCGGCGAGCTGTCGGGGTGTGGGGTGCAGGAAGATGGTGGCGACGCCGACATCGACGCCGATTTCGTTGTTGATCTTGCTGGCCAGCCGCATGACCGCCAGGGAGCTGCCGCCGATGTCGAAGAAGCTGTCGGCCGCTCCGACCGGCTCCCGGTTGAGCACGGTGGCGTAGAGGTCGACCAGGACGGTCTCGATGAAGGTGGCGGGCGCGGCATGTTCGGTGGTGGGTGGGACGTGGCCGGGTGCGGGCAGGGCGGAGCGGTCGACCTTGCCGCTGGTGTTGAGGGGGAACGCGGCGACGGTGGTCAGATGCGCCGGGATCATGTAGGCGGGCAGCGTGCGGGCGAGGTGTGCGCGCAGGTCGGCCAGGTCGAGTTCGGGGGAGTGCGGCGGGTGCGGGGGGTCGTCCCCGCGGGTCGGCGGTGTGGTGTCTGGCTGTGCGCGGAGGTAGGCGGCGAGCTGCTGGTCCCCATCCGGGCCGGTGACCACGGTGACGACGGCCTGGGCGATGGCGGGGTGGGTGGTGAGCGCGGTCTCGATCTCGCCCAGCTCGATGCGGAGCCCGCGGATCTTCACCTGGGTGTCGGCGCGGCCGGTGAACATGATGGTGCCGTCGGGCCGGCGGCGGACCAGGTCGCCGGTCTGGTACAGGCGGGCCCCGGGTTCGGGGGTGAAGGGGTCGGGGATGAACCGCTGGTCGGTCAGCTCGGGGCGGTTGAGGTAGCCGCGGGCCACGCCGGCGCCGCCGATGTGCAGCTCCCCGGTCACCCCGACCGGAACCGGGTTCAGGTGCGCGTCCAGCACGTAGACCCGGTAGTTCGGCCAGGTCGGCAGGCCGATCGGCGGCGGTAGCTGCGTAGTCGCGTCAAGCTCCTGGTAGGTAGCGGTGACCGTTGCCTCGGTGGGGCCGTAGCTGTTGACGAACCTCAGGTCCTGACGCATGAAGCGGCGGGCCAGCTCCGATGGCAGTTCCTCGCCACCACTCATCAGCACACGCAGATCCGGGAACTGCTCGTCGCCGAGAAGGCTGAGGACGGCGGGTGGAAACAACGCGAAGGTGACGCCGCGGTCGCGCATCAGGGCGGCCAGCCGGGGTGGGGAGTGCAGGGTGTCGGCCGGAGCGAGCACGACCCGCGCCCCGCCGAGCAGCGGCGCGAACATGTCCATCACGGACGCGTCGAAGGTGAATGAGCCAAACTGAAGCATCACGTCAGATTCGTCGATCCGCCAGAGCTCGACCGTGCCGTGCAGGAAGTTGATCGCTTGGCGGTGCTCGACCACCACCCCCTTGGGCTGACCGGTGGAGCCCGAGGTGTAGATGACGTAGGCCACATTTGACGGGGTGACCGCCACATCGGCCGGGTTGGTGTCATCCAGGCGGGAGATCTGCGCCCAGTCGCGGTCCAGGCCCAGCACCCTCACCGTGGCGGAGGCGGGCACGCTGCCCTCGCTCGGGGTATCGGTGAGCACCACCGGCATGGCGGTGTCGGCCATCATGAACGACAGCCGCTCGGCCGGCAGCGCGGGGTCCAGCGGCACGTAGCCGCCGCCGGCCTTCCAGATCCCCAG
>WNGE01006394.1_pt1 | contig 20856 bp, 16 predicted proteins | sample 5400651 | NCBI WGS metagenome assembly WNGE01 (sample SAMN13153370, study PRJNA577476) | soil metagenome | isolation source: 60 cm soil or saprolite under grassland replicate 2 | place: USA:California | collected 2016-06-15 | reverse complement strand
AGATTTGCACTTCCAAGTCTTCGATGCCAAGGTCGAATCGAGGACTCTCCTAGTGGATAATCTTAAAACTGGCAATACGAAATCCTAAATTTGACTAATGATTCTATCTGAAGTGTGGAGATGAGGCCAGGTTTCTAATCTTGAAGGACCAGATGGATATTCAGATTAAGGCGACGGCTTTGGGCTGAACCGCTTGAAGTAGGAACTTGATCGCCACTCTGCGATCGAGCGTTGTGTCCTGACGATAGCCTCCGAATAGTGACGAACCAGACTCTTGTAAGCCATTTCTGGACAGGTCTAAAAGCTCGAACTATGAATAGCTTGTGACCAACTTGTGACCAGAATACACGCAAACAAATCGCATTAGATACGAGCGAGTAGAATAAATGTCGTCTCGCCTCGTTTGCAAGGAGATTCAGACTGAAATTGGCTTGTCATTAACTAGTTGATTTTGATGGTGAATCTAGAAATGAAACTGCTTTACGGAACGCTGACAAGAAACAGAAAGGGCGACTCATGGAGGGCCGCCCATAAATCACTGCTACGATTGAAAATAATGGTGAGCCGTGGAGGGCTCGAACCTCCGACCCGCTGATTAAGAGTCAGCTGCTCTACCAACTGAGCTAACGGCCCACATGCGGAGAGAAAATTATACGTGCGCTAAATGATGTGTCAAGCACGCAAAAATAGCAACACAACTTCAGGACAGTACCCGCTTGATGGTCTGTCTTAATGAGACACTGTCCTCTTGATGTAATGATGAGTGGCGTCGCTCGAGATCTAACTCCTGCATAAGAAGCGTTGCATCTGACCATAAGGATTCTGGAGCTTTCCTGTAAGCAGGCAATCATGAGATCCTTAGAGCGAACTAGTCAGGGTGCTTTCATACCTTCGCTGCATTCTCTTTCCGACAGTAGTTTGCGGACACCATCAATCAAACCATCAATGTCAGGCTTCGCGACGTAGCCATGGGCACCAGCGGCGAGTGCCTGTTGCCGCTGAATCTCATAAGCATCGCCCGTATAGAACATGCAGGGAACGTCGGGCGTTACCTCGCCCAGTTTCCGGCAAAGCTCGAGACCATTGCCGTCCGGCAAATGCTTGTCCAGTACGTAAAGATCAAAGTCTTGACTCTGTGCGAGCTGGAGAGCTTCGGCGCTGGTCACTGCTGTGACCACTTCGTAGTCTTCATGAGAAAGCAGAAGCTTGAGCATTTCTGAGGTGTCTTCGTGGTCGTCTACGCAGAGGATACGACATTTGGGTTGCACCATGGGTGGGTTCCTCCATAACAATTTTATTATTGCGGAAAGAGAAGAAGCAAAGGGAAATGAATTGTAAATCGAATTGGTCCAACTGGCTAGCCTGATGGCCCTCGTTCAGGTCAACTCGCGTTCATGACTTTAACGGCCTTCACTACTGTTCCAAGGTTGATCGGCCCCTTGTTTTGTATCTTGTTGGATTTGATCGACTTAACTCCTATGCATGCAGGAATCGATTTCAATTCACCGCTGCTTACTGGTCTCCAATCGGCTCACTGCGGCTCATGAGGTCAGTACCACCGCGCGGGTAGCGGGTGGGTCCTCGCAATTCATCACTCAAGCTGCGCCGCGTCCAAGACCCACCCGCTACCACGCGGTGGTACTGACCTCATGATCCGCGTCAAGTGTGATTGTGAGCAACAGTAGTGAAACGGCCTAGCTCATTTCCAGAAGTTATGCGCTGCTTCAATTTTGCCTGAGATCCATCCTCATGCGCCTGATAATCAACGCGCAGGCTGTCGCGGATCCTTCATTGCCTTGAGTAGTTGCTTGAGGGCTTCAGTCTCTTCATCGTCCGGTTCAAGTTCCATATACCGCTCAAGCGCAGCCGCGGCCGCTACTCCTTCGTTGAGTTTGTGATAGACGAGCGCGAGATTGAAATAGACGAGGGAGAAACCGGGCTCGATCTGCGTGGCTGCTTCATAGTGAAGACGGGCGAGTCGAAGCTCGCCCGCGTCGTAATAGAGGTTCCCGAGGTTGTAATGCGCTTCGAGGTGGCGTGGATCACTCTTCAGCGAAAGCGTGAAATTGTCGAGCGCTTTTGCGATGTTTGCTTGTTCAAGATTAATGATTGCCAGGTTGCAGTAGGCCTCGGCCACGTTGTCGCCTTCGCTTATCGCCTCCAGGTAGCACTCCGCGGCTTTGGCGTCTCCCCGTTCGTGCAGCAGGAGCGCCTCCTCGAAAGGAGTTAGCAGGCGCGCCAGCCGTCCAACCTCAGCTCGAAACAGATTCAGCTGCCCTTGCAGCTCCGCTTCGATCTGACGAATGCTTTGGCCCTGCGAGCGTAATTCGCGTACGCGTCGAAACTGAGTGAGCGCGTGAAAGTCGTAATTGTAGTCTTTGGAATCCGGAGTTGCCGTGGCGTGGATAATGCCTTGTTCGGTCCACCGGCGAATCGTGCGTTCGCTTAAGCCAAAAAGTTGTTTTATCTCACGGACCGAATAGTTCGACTTGACACGTTGATAATCTGCCTTCGCTGGGACAGGTGAGCGGAAGGAGAGGACCTTATTGCTGTTTTCGTTCATCTATAACAGAAAAGCTTAGGAGGCCTTTCGCTTCTTAGCCGCCTTTGGTTTGGCCATCGGCTTGACCAGAGTTATCTGCGGCTTTTTCTTCTCAGTGCTCTCAGCCTTCACCATCGGCTTACGACCCGATTGTTGCAGGCTCTTCTTCAGTGCGCTCATGATATCAAGTCTGGGAAGTTCTTCAACCTCAAATTCAACCGTCATCTTGCCTTTAATCTTCGCCTCGATCACTCTTTTTAGCGCTTCGTGATAGTTATCGGTGGTATCGATCTCTGACAGAGTCGTGGTCATCTGTTCAACCAGAGTAGTAGCCAGCTTGAGTTCATTCTTGTCGAGCTTTTGTGCCGCATCGATTTCCGGAACGTCTCCCATACTCCTGAGTTCGTGGGGGTAATGTAGCTTTTGGAGTACCAGTCCCTTCTCTTGAGGGAAAAGGGCAACGAGATCTTCGCGATCGCGTAGCACCACTTTGCCGATGCCGATCTTGCCGGTCTGCTTCATCACTTCGCGCAGCAACGCGTAGGGCTTTTCTGCAACCGGGCCGTCAGGTCCTGCGAAATATGGAGAGTCGTAGAAAGTAGCGGGGATTTCCTCAGCGTCGACAAAGCCAATGATATCCACGGCTTTGGTGGTCTTAATCTTTACCTTGGCAATGTCTTCAGGTTCGACAATCGCGTAACGATCCGGTTCATACTGGTAGCCCTTGGTGATCTGATCGTTAGTCACTACCTGGTTACACTTCTTGCAGCGTTTGTCATAGCCAATCGGGCCAAAATCATCGCGATGCAGTTGATTAAACTGAATTTTTTCACCCGTTTCGATTGCGTTATAGATGCGTACGGGAATCGCAACCAGCAGGAACCTTATGTGACCCTTCCAAATCGATCTCATCTCAAACTCTCCTTGGCGACCCCAACTTCAAAGGCTGTTGTCCGGTAGTTTCGGTCGTCTTCTTCCATGACGTAAAAGCAAATATGCCGGGCATTAGCGGGACCTGTCCCACCGCAAAAATAGTTGCCGCTGCCCGGCGACAGGTGAGGGGGACGTATTATGCGGCCCATCTTTACGATAAGTAAAGCCCTATTTTATTGGACTTTCCGGCTTTCCGTGGCTATTGGCGTAATGAAATTACCTGGCGTGCATGAAGGCTGTACGCATCGCGGATGCCGTTTGCCATCTTTGGGCCGGGTCTTTGAGGAGTGCCCGATCGACAATTTCGCAGACCTCCCGTGAAATGTGGGGAGCACGTTGACTCAAAGGGACGGGTGGCTGGTCGAATATTGCTTTGATGGTTTCGGCAATACTCGACTTGCGAGCCAGGTTGAGCGCCAGCTCGCCGGTAAGCAGGCTATAGGTCGTCATCCCCAGAGCATAAATGTCCGACTGTGGCCGAACGTCACGAAAGTTTCTCAGTTGTTCAGGTGGCATATAGGCAATCGTGCCCGCGGTTTCACCTGCCATCGTTACGCCGCTCATACCCGACTGGGTAAAGCTTTTTGCGAGCCCAAAGTCGGTCAGCTTTGCGACCAGATTCGGTGCTGAGCCGCTGACGAGAATATTCTGGTCTTTGATATCCCGGTGTATGTAGCCTTCGGAGTGAGCGTAGGAAAGGGCATCGAGCGCTTGTGAAACGATGGAAATTGTTTCGGAGCAGGGAAGCTGACCTCCTCGAGCATCGGCAAGTTTCGCAGCGTCAGAGCCTTCGACGAACTCCGTCACTAAATACACGACGCCGTTATTTGTGCCTCGATCGAGAAAAGTGACGATGTTGGGATGCTTGAGCGCCGCTCCAACATCAATCTCCCGGATAAAGCGGCGCATGGCCTTGTCGCTCACCGCGCATTCGGGAAGCAACGTCTTGATTGCCACAGCGCGCCCGGTCTTTTCCTCCCGTGCAAGCATCACACACCCCATTCCTCCCCGACCAAGCACTCTGACCATCTCGTACCCCGGGACGGGCTGAGGCGCGCGCTTTAACTCTTCGCGGCATTCCTCACAAAGGTACGTCAGATGCTCATTCTGAGTGGAGGCCTGAGCCTGCTCGCGCCTACCACAGTTCAAACATTCAACTAGCACAATAACCGGTTGGGTCGGGGAGGGATGGTTGAGCACTGTGGAGTGGTCACTGCCCGGCCCCAGCGCACTAACTTCCACTAATAAGATACTTTCACCTCCTTGTATTTGATCGCCATGCTTCAGGAAGGCCTCCCCGACTCTCAGGCCATTCACAAAGGTGCCGTTTGTAGAACCGAGATCACGGAGAAAACAACGAGGCGGGTCTATTTCCAGCAGGCAGTGGTGTCGTGAGAAAAACCGATCGTCAGGCAGGCTGAGATGAGCGTCGTCAGTGCGTCCGATCAGAAACGTATCGTGCTGATCGAAAGTGAAAACGCGGCCTTTATAAGGACCAGCCAATACTCTTAAATTGACCTGCATTGCTCAGCAAACCGTGAGGGCGGACTATCTCTTGATCTCCAGATCGTCAAACGCCACTTCGGCTGTTTCACTTGTGTAAAAACCCGCGACTCCCCGCTTGAAGTTTTCGCTGTCGGTGATTCGAGTGAGATAGCGGCCATTGACATAAAATGAAAGGTCGTCTTTTTGGGAGCGTATCTCCAATTGGTTAGGGCTTGTGCCAGGGCGAATAACCGAAGACTTGGTCCAGGGCACGAGACTCTTTTGACTTCCCGCTTTATGCAATACCACCTGGTACTGTGGTTCATCGCCTGTATAGATAAGCAGAGCATAGTCTTCGAGTTGGTCATCTTTTGATTTCTCGCCGTGCACGATGAGGCCATAACCGGAAGGTGGCGCTGTACCATCAACGCTGCGCGCCGTAACGCTTACCCTGGCATTCTCTGTATTGTAGTCATCAGACGGAGCATACATGACAAGATACGTCTTCTCTTTTGAGCGCATGTGATACTCGCCGTCGACATACCAGATGTCACCATACGGGTAATTGCCGGTTTTCCATTTCTCTGTTGAGAAGTCGTCCGTCAACAAAACGGGCAGGGTGTCGCCGGTATTGGTGTTTCCCTTTGGAGCTTTATTTTCATTTCCTTCGCGGACAAGAACGCCCGAGTTATTGTTTACGTTAGCGTTCTCATTTGAGCTCAAGCTGGCGAGCGCCAGGATCACAACAACCAGCCCAATGCCGAACACAGCGAGCAAGACAAAGCTCCCGAGAATCCACCAAACGGCATTCGACTTCTTCCTCGGCAGCGTCTGGTAGGCCGGATATTGTGCAACCGGCGACGGCTGTGGTTGTGCCATTTTCGGCACCTGGTTGAGCAGCGGCTTCGGCTGACGATAGATCTCAGTCGGCGGTTCGCCAGTATCGCGCGGAGTCGGATACCGCCATGTAGCGTTGGGGTCAGATGGATTACCCACTTCAGCAACGAGCGGAGTACCGTCTTCCAGACAGAAGTTAAGGGTTACGTCGTTGTATGTGCGATTGCAACTTGGACAGCGTTTCATTTACTAACCTGGTCCGCTTGGCTTTCGGCCTGAGTCCTGAAGTGTTTATAGCATATGGCTCAAGGGATTATTGCTTTGCCGCAGCGGCCGCAGAATTTTGTTGCCCCTGGATAGCTCGTTCCACATATTTTGCAGATTACCTCCACTGGCCGAGGTGCTTTCCAGTCAAGCTGAGAGGCGCCGATAGGAATACCACACCTGCCACAGAACCTCGTTGCCGCAGGATAGTCTTGACCGCATCGTGGACAGTTTATGCCCGCAGGCTTTTGAGAAGGAGGTCCCGGTACGTTTGGCCCCGCCGCTGGGCCATGCGCTGGAATTGCGTGAAAGGTGGTGTTCCCACAACGGCCGCAGTATTTCACGCCTTCAGCAAATCGGGAGTGGCAGCGGCTGCACATCACAACGGCGGGCGCAATCTCTTGGCCGCCAGTTCTGCTATCGAGACTACCGCCGCGCGACGGAGTCAATTGAGCGCTCGAGGGCGCGTTCTTAAACTGCGCCTGGATGATCTGTTCCGCACCGTCAGGACGAATTTCGATCACTCGCTCATCGTCTGTTTCGCCGGCACGAGCAACCCTTAGAACATGCTTGCCGGGAACAATTGAATTAAGGATAACTCGGCCCGAGCGGCCCACACTTCCACATCTCTCATCATCGACGTAGACTTCGGAACCGGCGGGCGCCAGGATGACCACTCGCGATTCACCCTCAGCGACAGTTTCAGCTACGCCTCTGATCGCAGCTTCAAACTCTTCCAGCCACTCGCTGGCGCTCGTCGGTCGATTGGCCGGCTCTCTGGCAAGTGCTTGCATTATCGCATGCTCGACTTCGCTGGAAATGTCCGAACGTAGCGAGGCCAGGGGTGGCGGGTCGTGCATCAGTTTCTGAGCGATAAGTTGTGTGACATCTCCAGTAAAAGGCGGGCGTCCACCGAGCATGTGGTAGGCCATTGTGCCAAGCGCGTAGATGTCTGCGCGCGCATCGAGCGTCGCACCGGGCTGCATTTGCTCCGGCGCCATGTATTCTGGCGTTCCAATGACTCCTCTCGATGCGGGTCCACTTATAGTTTCACTGCGATCCGTGTGTACAATTTTAGCCAGCCCAAAGTCCCCGACCTTAACAAAACCGTCATCTGCGCTACCGGTTCTTCGTCGCTGCTGCATGATAAATATATTTGCCGGCTTGAGATCGCGATGAAGTATCCCTTCGTCATGTGCGGCTTCAACACCGGCGACGATCTGTCGCAGGAGCGCGGTGGTGCGATGCGTATTGAGCGTTCCCTCGCGTCTCAGAAGTTGATAAAGCGTCTCACCCTCGACGTATTCCATCACAAGAAAGAAGACGCCTTCAGGGCTCTGACCAAAATCCGTCACATCAACGATGTTGGGGTGGGAAATAGAAGCCGCGGCCCGCGCTTCGCGCTCGAACCGTGCAATAGCTTCTCCTTCCTGAAGGTCTTCATCGTTGAGTATGTCCGGCCTAACAGTTTTTACCGCCACGCGGCGTGTGACTAGGTTCTGGTCGCGCGCCAGATACACCTGCCCCATTGCTCCGCGCCCAAGGCGTTTCTCGAGCTGATAGCGTCCTGAAAGAAGGCATGGTCCTGGCAGAGTATGCTTTGTGTTTGTGCCGTCGGCCGGACAAAGAAGCATCTCGTCCGCGTAACAAAATTCGCAACGGGGGCACTCGCGCATAAGGGAGATGGGTAGACAGGGAGACACGGCGACACGGCGACACGGCGACACGGCGACACGGCGACACGGAGACACGGAAACACGGAGACACGGCGATACGCGGACACGGGGCCATCTCCCCTTCTCCGTGTCTCCGTGTCTCCGCGTCTCCGTGTCTCCCCATCTCCCCTTCTCCCCATCGCCCCTTCGCCCCTTCTCAGTGTCCGGTTACGTCGCCACTTCAGCGCAACATGCCGAGCATCGTGTAGCTGGCAGAGGGAGCGACGAAAAGCAATAGGGGCAATCCTTTCGTGCCGGGGTCTCCTTCGCTTTCCGCCTGTTAATCGCTTTTACGATTAGAAAGATCACGAACGCGATGATCAGAAAGCTGATTACGTCGTTAAGAAACGAACCGTATGCGATCACCGGCAACCCCTTGAGTTGGGCGTCAGCCAGCGAGACTGGACGTTGGCCAGAGAGGTCGATGAACAGGTTTGTGAAATCGACGTTGCCAAGCATCATACCTATGGGAGGCATGATGATTCCCTCGACCAGCGAAGTAACGATCCTGCCGAAGGCAGCGCCGATTATTACCGCGACGGCCAGATCGATTACGTTACCCCGAGCAATAAAGTCACGGAATTCCTTAATCATCATCGACTCCTTTCATTTGAACTCGACAGGATTAAAAGGATTTGCCAAGCCCTATCAACGAAAAGTTTCTCGAGCTTTTACAAACAGTTCTTAGCGGGTCTAAATCCTGTTTTCTCTGCTTCTTCCCTGGTTTTGAAAACTACGCGGTTCGCTTCGCTAATTACCTTCGCAGGCTGGCAGTCTTGTGGATAGTAGATCCTGGTATGTTTATCGCCAAGAATCGGCTCCCCCTCCCTCAATTCATCTTGTGCAGATTCTTGCTCCGCTTGCGCTTCGCGGCGCGCAATCCATGCTTCCTCGGCCGTCTGGTCCTGGATACGGAAACTTGGGCCACCGGCAACCATAGTAACTGTCATCTCAAAGTCTGCACATCTCAGTTGCTGCCCGCGTGACTTCCAGGGGGCCCAGGCGTCGGGAAGCATAAATGATTGCGAAATCTCTCGCACGAAGTCGTCAACGGTGGGCCATTTTGCTGAACTATCGTAGCCGATCCAAAGGGAAGTCAACCGTCCGTCTAGAAAGTCAAGAGAGACGGTTCTGATCCCCTCGAATTGTGATTTGTCGATGCGCTGATCGAAGAAAGGATGAATGCTTGTCTTTGACACGCCGAGTGGGTCCGTGGGTCCGAATACTACTTGAGGCACTCTTACTTTTACCTGATCGAGAGTCATACCGAGCCGGAAGCCCTTCAACTCCGCTGCAGCCGGAAGATCGTTGAGTTTACTTTTACATCGCTTATCCTGCGCCGAAACACGTCCGGCCGAGACCAGGATAACCAGGATAATTGTTAGGTACGTTTCGAAAGGCTGGTTGTTGAGTGATGATTGCATTTAGTTTATTGCCTGACTGAACGGAAGACTTGAGGCTGACTCAAGGGATAAACGAGCGAATCAACGCTTCAAGGCTCTCGGGGTCCACAGGAGTCGATACATACTCATTGCAACCCGCGGTCAGGGCTTCCCGACGGAACTGGTCCGCACCGTAGGCAGAAACAGCAACTACGGGAACGTCTTCGAGTTCCTTTATACTTCTGATCTTACGCGTCGCAGAGAGTCCGTCTAACTCCGGCATGTTGATATCCATGATGATCAAATCCGGATGTTCGCGTTGCGCCATGGCAATAGCCTGGAACCCGTTCGAAGCCTCGCAGACTCGATAGCCCTTCCCTTCGAGAAATGTTCGCATGAGAAGCCTGGTGTCGTCGAAATCATCGACGACAAGTATCATGCGTTGAACAGGTTCTGTACTGTTAAAGTTGAATTGCACTACGAACTTACATACCGATATTTCTCAAGTGGTAACGCTCGATATCATAATACCGATCAACGTCCACAAGGTTGAGCCCCCCGAACACAACTGGGATCTCCACCAGTGAGATTTCGCATGCCGGGGCAATACCGCGAGCGGATACCATCACTCCGAAATCTCCTGCTGCTAATGCTTCGGCAGCGCGCGCTCCAAACAACAAACCCATAATGCGATCAACCGGACTTGGGGATCCACCGCGCTGAGGATGGCCAAGCATCACTGCTCGCGCTTCGTATGGCGTCTCGTTCATGACCTTGCGTGCGAGCACCTCGCCAATACCGCCCAGACGTGCGTGCCCGAAAGCGTCAGGGCGGTCGTCGATCGTGACCATTTCTCCATCTTCGGTACGCGCACCTTCAGCCGCGACAATCACAGAATAGCGCGGCCGCTGTGAGAGTCCCCTGGGCAGTCCGGGCTCGCCAAGTCGTTCGCTCAGAAGATTGAAAATTCTCTCGTAGCGGAAAGGATGTTCTGGTATGAGAATGAGGTGTGCCTGGCCCGCAACGCCTGACCATAAAGCGAGATGCCCTGCATGACGTCCCATCACTTCGACGATCTGCACCCAGCCATGCGATCCAGCCGGAGTGCGGGATCGCTCAATCACTTCCGATACATTACGCAGCGCCGTATCAAAGCCCAGGGTGTAATCAGTTCCTGCCAGGTCCTTGTCGATCGTCTTTGGGATGCCAACAACACGCACTCCCTGTTGCGCGAGCTTTGCCGCTACGCTGAGCGTGTCCTCGCCGCCGCAGACCACGACAGCGTCAAGCCGAAGTTTTTCAATGTTCTGAATTACTTCTCCGGACCTATCCTGCGACTCTCCGGCTTTCGTCACCTGTTTGAAGGGATTCGTGCGCGATGATCCAAGATTGGTACCACCATCGCGATCCCACCGACGCACCGTTTCACGGGTGAGCGGGAGCACCTCGGGAAGTGGATTCAGCAAACTTCGCCAGCCATCAAATAAGCCAATTACCTCCTGACCAAGTTGTGAACCCCGATAAACCAAACCCTTAATTGCCGGGTTCAATCCGGGAGCATCGCCACCGCCAGTCAATATGCCAACTCGCATCGCTCAAGCCCTTGACCGAAAAAATGAAGAGTTCCGGCTGCATCGACAGCAAGATCATGAATGATTTCTTCCAGACATAATTACATTACTTTTCTGGAATCTAAAGCAGCGAAGGCCCTGCCGGTGAACTTATCAGTCGCGAAAGATGTAAGATAGGCGTGCTCTAGAATCGTCTCGAGGTGGTTGGGAATCTTTATGAAGAACTGGAGTAAGTACTTGAACACGGGCGTTGCCTTGCTTTTCGTAGCATCCTGCCTGCCAGCTCTGGTAACCGCTCAAACCCAGACCAGCATACTTGCGGGAGCGGAACTCTCGCGTGTTACGCCTCTGGGATTTTATTTTCAGGGCCTCAGTGCGCCAACTCAGATGCGCAATGCCACTGCCGCTCGTTTTGGTAGCGATCGCCACGTGATCGCCGGACTCGTCGATACTTCTGGTTATGCATCTGACGTCCGGTCAAAGTACGAGGGTTTCATCATCGCGGATACAAACATTACGATTAACGGTGAGAGCCTCGGAATAGGGGCCTACGGCTTTGGTTTTTCTGATGATGGAAAGCTGAACATCATGGATCTGGCCGGCAATCAGATCCTGTCCGTTGCTTCGACCAAGGACAGTAAACTAAAGCGTCCACGTCCGTTGATGATGTCCCTGGATGGCCAGCGGATTCGATTTTATAGCAGACGCGATTACGTACTCATTGCCCCAAAGTAAATCCTGGTGGATTTTGTCAAACACTGAAAACAGATCCCAACTAGACGATTATGCTCAATCAACGATGGCGCTCCGCATTTAGCGCCTATCAGCCCTGGGTTCTGTTCTTGTTACTACCTTTTGCCCTTTTAGCCCAGACGTCACCTAAAAAAAGCGATCCGCAACAGCCAATGGGGGGCGTCTCCACCGGCACTCCAATGAGTTACACTTCAAGGCGAACGGCTGGGATCACAGATCCTAATGCCCCAGTTGTCTTCGAGGACATCACCAGTAAAACTGCGCTCTCAAATTTCAGACATCGTTCGGGAGGCGCCAATAAGGACTACATTTTTGAGACGCCCTCAGGTGGCGTGGCAATCTTCGACTACGACGCCGACGGGCTTCCGGATATCTACTTACTAAATGGGTCTACAGTCGCTGCCATGCAGGGGAAAGAGAAACCGCCGCGAGCTGCGCTTTATCGCAATCTTGGTAACTGGAAGTTTGAAGATGTAACCGACAAGGCAGGAGTGGCAAACGAGCGATGGGGTTTTGGTGTTGCTGTTGGAGATTACGATAACGACGGGCGGGCCGACATGTATGTTGGCAATTTTGGAGTTTCTCGTCTGTATCACAATAATGGCAATGGCACCTTCACTGACGTTGCTGAAAAACTGGGTGTTGCCCGCAAAGGTTGGAGTACGGGACCGACTTGGGGTGATTACGACGGGGACGGACGGCTGGATCTATTCGTGCCGGGTTATGCACAGATTGATTTGAACAACCTGCCCCCGAATCCGACTGAGGCAGGGAAACCCGGCGGCGTTGGCCAGAATTTCTGCCAGTTTCGCGGCGTGCCCGTGATGTGTGGTCCCCGCGGACTGCCAGGGGAAGGCGATACGCTTTATCACCAAAAGTCAGATGGCGCTTTTGAAGACGTAAGCGTCAAGGCCGGAGTAAATGACCCGGAAAAGTATTACGGGTTTGCGTCGGCTTTTGTCCACGTCGATGATGACAAGCTATTGGATTTGATCGTTGTTAACGACTCCACGCCAAAACAACTTTACATCAATAAAGGAAATGGGACTTTTGAAGAAGTTGGTTACCCGTCGGGGGTAGCCTTGAATGAAAACGGTCGCGAACAGGCGGGTATGGGACTCGCTGTCGGTGATTATGACAACGATGGTCGCGTCGACTTCCATATCACCAATTTCTCGGACGATTCCAACGTCTTGTATCACAACGACGGAGATGGAAACTTTACTGACGTAACATTTCAAGCCGGCCTCGGTGAAGTAACTATTCCTTTCCTGGGGTGGGGTACAAGCTTCATCGACTTTGATAACGATTGTTGGTTGGATCTTTTTGTCGCTAACGGCCACGTTTATCCTAAAGTCGATCTGAACCAATGGGGGACGAGCTTCGCGCAGCAGCCTCTACTCTTCAGGAATTTGAAGAATGGGAAGTTCGAGCGCGTGGGAGCCGCGCCGGGCAGCGCTCTCGCCCAGGCCTGGCCATCCAGAGGTCTAGCGGTTGGTGACTTAGATGGCGATGGCCGTCAGGATGTAGTGCTCAATAACCTTGATTCAAAGCCTGCTATCCTGCGCAACGTTACTGCGTCTTCAGGTCACTGGCTTGACATAAGGCTTGTTGGCGATGTCGCAAAGAAAAGTCCTGTGGATGCAATTGGAAGCATTGCTTATCTCACGACCGGCAACGTACGACAGCGCCAGGACGTGGTAAGTGGAGCAGTCTACTGTTCACAGAACGATATGACTGTGCATTTTGGATTGGGTGCAGCGACCAAGGTCGACAAACTCGAGATCCTATGGCCAGACGGCTTATGGGAAACAATCGACGTACCGGTTGTCGATAAGAAATTTACGATCATTCAGGGCAAGGGTTTGTCCCGTTAGGGTTCATGAACTTAAGTTCAACAACGAGGGCGAAGCGAATCGTCTGCCAGATCTCGGGCTGTATGCTTCTTTGTTTTGTGCAAGTCAGTGGTCAGAATTCCACACCAGCCAAAACGGACCAGTCGCTCGGAGTGACGTTTGTCAACGTCGCACAGCAAGTTGGTCTCACCGCTAAAACCATCTATGGTGACGAACACCGGAACAGGTATTTATTAGAAACCACTGGCAGCGGCGCAGCCTTCATCGATTACGACAATGATGGCTGGCAGGATATTTTTCTGGCCAGCGGTACTCGTCTTGACGGCTTACCTCCTAACCTAAGCTCTACTAATCGGCTTTACCGCAACACTGGGGATGGCAAGTTTAGTGACGTCACTGAAAAAGCCGGTCTCGTTCGTACTGGCTGGTCTCAGAGCGTATGCGTCGGCGACTACGACAACGATGGCTACGACGATCTCTTCGTCAGCGGTTATGGCAAGAATGCGCTTTACCACAACAACGGGGCATCGGCCACGTTTACGGAAGTGGCTGACAAGTCTGGAGTCGCCAATAACCGCACCCAGTGGGGCTCGGGGTGTGCTTTCCTGGACTATGACCGTGATGGTTACCTCGACCTCTTTGTGGCCAGCTACATTGATCTTGATCTGAAGACTGCGCCCTTGCCTGAAACCGGGCCCTGTCTTTACAAAGGACTAACGGTGGCCTGTGGTCCTCCGGGGCTGACCGGCGGAATCAATATGCTCTACCGCAATAAAGGTAACGGCACGTTCACAGATGTTTCGGAAAAGGCCGGTATCACCAGGACCAACGGGACCTATGGCCTTGGCGTGTTAATTGCAGATTTCGACAATGATGCCTGGCCAGACATCTACGTGGCGAACGACTCGGCTCCAGCGGCCCTTTATCACAACAATAAGAATGGCACATTTACGGATATTGGCGTCGAGGCTGGCTCTGCCTTTAGCATCGACGGCAAGCCGCAGGCGGGAATGGGCGTAACGGCCGGAGACTATGATCGAGACGGCTGGCTCGACATCTTCAAGACTAACTTTTCCGGCGATACCTCTTCGCTCTATCACAATACCGGTAAGGGCATCTTCGACGATGTGACTTTTCCGGCCGGCCTGGGTCTGAACACACGCTGGCTGGGCTGGGGTTGCGGTTTTGTGGACGTAGATAACGATGGCTGGCCCGACATCTTCCTGGTCAACGGGCACGTCTATCCGGAAGTCGAAAGGCTGACAACCGAAGCGGGCTATGCGCAACGCAAGGTGCTCTATCACAATCTGCACAACGGCCGCTTTGCCGACGTTTCTGACAAAGTCGGAGAGGCCGTCAAAAGGCCAAATGCCTCTCGTGGCGCTGCCTTTGGTGATTACGATAATGATGGTGACATGGACATCCTAATAAATTCGGTCAATGGCCTGCCGGAGTTGCTGCGTGCCGATTCCAGCAATCAAAACAATTGGATTGAGATCAAGACGATAGGAGTAAAGTCGAATAGGGATGGCATCGGCGCCCGCGTCAAATGTGTTACCGAAGACGGCAGCCAGATCGATGAAGTGCGCAGTGGTGGTAGCTACTACTCGCAAAATGATCTGCGTGTTCATTTTGGACTGGGTAGGAATAAAACAGTAAAGACAGTTGAGATACAATGGCCGAGCGGACAGATGGACATTCTTAGCGACGTAGCAGCCAACCAGCTCATAACTATTAAAGAAAGGGTTGGCATCGTCAGAAGTCAGAAGTCAGAAGTCAGAAGTCAGAGGTCAGAGGTCAGAAGTCATCCCGTAGGGATGTAATGTTTATAGACCATGGGCCCGAATATAGCGTCAGCTCCAGCGGAGCGAAAATCGGAGTTTACTACTTGCAATCGTATCTACGGTATTATAAACATCAGATCCCTACGGCACTGTGAAGCTGGAAACTTGCCATTATGAAAAGAACTTCTGAGTCAGAACACCAGCAAATTGCTGAAAAATGCGTGGACTAAGATAAGGAAAGAAGTAAGAACGATCCACGAAAAGGACACGAAATAACTCGAACTAAGGATTCTCTTCGTGTCCGTTAGTGTGATTTAGTGGATCGTTCCTTAGGTTCAGCGCCTGCGAGGCAATCCTCCTCAGTTACTGTCTACTGGCGGACACCAAGTGATGTAGTCTCAATGGACACTCAAGCTTTAATTATCCGACCCCCAAAAACGACCTGGATTCTCCTGCCTACTCTTATTCTCTTTTCCTCAGTTTGCGTGTATGGGCAGAATGGATCGTCTCGTACAGCCCGGCAGCACTACGAAAATGGTATCGAGCTTTTAGAAAAACAGCAGTTGGAGCAGGCAATTGCGGAACTGTTAGCCGCCACAAAGCTGAATCCCAAACTTGCTGCTGCCCACAACGCGCTCGGTATTGCACTCGCCAGGAAAGGTGAGGTCAAAGCGGCTGGAGAATCCTTCCGCCAGGCGATTCAGATCGATCCGACTTTTTATGAAGCTCGGCTTGGGCTCGCCAACGTGCTTAAGGAAACCGGGGATCTCGAAGGTGCAATTGCTATGAGCAAAAAGGCCATAGCACTCAAACCCGCTGAAGTAGACGCTCGCTTATTACTTGGTCAGGTCTACCAACAGACCAGAGATCTCGATTCTGCGATTTCCCAGTTTCGCGAAGCCGTTCAGCTTAAACCGAACGTTGCGGAAGCACACTCTTACCTTGGCTTTGCGCTTGGCGTGAAGGGCCTGCTTCAGGATTCGATCTCGGAATTTGAAACGGCTGTCAAACTCAAACCGGATCTTGGGGAGGCACAGTATTATCTCGGCGCGGCCCGCTGGTTCTCTAATAACACTGATGGCGCTATTGCCGCTCTGACAACAGCAGCACAATTGATGCCCAATCACGTTAATGCGCACTACTACTTAGGGCTGGCTTTGCAGAAGAGGGGTGACCTTCAAGTAGCAATAACTGAACTAAGGACGGCTGTCAGATTGGCTCCGGACATGGTTGAGCCTTCTCACGCGTTGGGTATGGCCCTCCTGAAGGATGAAGATCTTGACGGAGCAAGCGAGGCATTTCAAACTGTCGTCAAGCTCAAACCGGACTTTGCGACAGCTTATAACGATCTAGGCCTTACGCTAGTGCAAAAACGGGACCCCGATGGCGCTATCGCTGCATTCAATTCTGCGCTCAAGCTCGACCCGAATGATCAGGTGGCCCAGTACAATCTCGGCATGGTATTTATTCAGAAGGGTGATTATGCAAGCGCGGTCGAGCAGTATCGTAAACTTATCGCGCTTGCACCAGACAACGCCGAAGCTCATTACAATTTGGGATTGGCTCTGAAGCAAAAAGACAAACTTGATGAGGCTGTGGTTGAGTTGAGAAAAGCTGTTTCCTTGCAACCATCATTACCGGAGGCACATTACGTTCTCGGCGTCATATTCTTGCAGCAATCCAGACTTGATGATGCGGTGCCGGCATTGAGAGCGGCGATAGAGGCAAAGCCGGATTATGCTGAGGCCCTTTACGCCCTCGGCACAGTACTACAGCAACAGGGTAATCTCGATGGTGCAATAGCGGCTTTCCGACAGGCACTCACGTACGCTCCTAAGGCCCCGGAGATACACAATACGCTCGGCACCGCGCTGAGAAGCAAAGGCGATATAGATGCGGCCCGTGTCGAGTTTCAGGAGGCGGCCCGACTCAACAAGCTTAAATCAAATATGCAGGCAGGGGCATTTGCCGCAAACACCGGGTTGGCCCTTCTCAAAGAAGGGAAAATTGACGCGGCCATCGAACGACTCGAAGCTGCTGTTGGGCTCGACCCAACTAATGCGCAAGCCTATTACAACCTGGCAAACGCGCTACAAAAAAAGGGTCAACGCGAAGCCGCTCGCGCTGCGTATCAAAAGGCTAAAGAGCTCGATCCTCGCGTAAGGCCGTTGCCTGGAATCCCGTAGGGATGTAATGTCTATAGACCGTTGGAACCATAGGATGTTATAAGCTCCGGAGGAGCGAAAATGTATCGCCTCCGACACACATCGGTAAGAACATTTCGCTCCGCTGGAGCTGGCGCTATACTCGGGCGATGGTCTATAAACATTACATCCTTACGGGATTTACTACCGATCTCTGACCTCTGACTTCTGGTCTGCTTACTACTTACCGCTTTTCACTACCCCGCTTCCTTCCTTGATCGTCACGATTTGATTGACCGCGATGTCCTTGACGGTTTCGGTCAGACCGCTAGGCCAACGGATCTCTATCTGCACGGCTTTCGAGTTTGCACCCAAGCCAAAGTGTAAGCGCAGGTCATTGTGCGAGTAGTAGCTGGATTGGCTGCTGACCTCTTGAGTTTGCAGATGCGGGCCGCCTTTCACCTGCACTCGCGCGCCGATGGCACTGCGATTTGACTTTGTGCCGACGAGTTTTACCTTGAGCCAGTTGTTTGTCCCACGATCCTGGCGATTGATGTATTCATTACGCAGTAACGATGGCGGTTCGTTCATGTTCATGACTAGAACATCAACGTCGCCATCATTGTCGAAGTCACCGAATGCACACCCGCGACTCGATTTCGCGGTCAATACGCCTGGGCCAGATTGAGCGGTTACTTCTTTGAAACGCCCATCCCCGAGGTTTTGATAGACAAGGCGTGGGCCTCGATTTGGATATTCTTTGAAGAGCTTTTCCACCTCCGGGTAGACATTGCCGGTAACGATCATTATGTCTGGCCAGCCATCATTGTCGAAATCGGCGAAGCCGGTTCCCCACTCGACGTAGCGTGTGTGATCGAAGCCCGCCGCTCGCGATGCTTCCTCGAAAAACTCACGTCCACTATTTTTGTAGAGCATGGGCAGATCGTCTGCGAAGTGAGTTTTGAAGATGTCCAAAAAGCCGTCCCCATTGTAGTCGCCAATGGCAACACCCATTCCCGCCTGCGCTTGACCATCTTCGTTATAGGCAGTGCCGGTTTCCAAGGCGACGTCTGTAAAAGTACCATCGCGATTGTTGCGGTAAAGCGTACTGGCTGTCGAATCACAGGCCACATATATGTCGGGCCAGCCGTCGTTATTGAAGTCGGTCGTTGTGGCAGTCATCGAGTACCGACCTTCGACTTTAGCGATGCCTGATTTATCTGACACATCCGCAAATGTGCCGTCACCATTGCTGTGATAGAGAAGATTTGTATCGGTGGGTAAACCCTTCGGTCCGCAATTGACGGGGATGCCTTTCCAGGTACAATTCGCACCTTTTCCAGGCTCCGGCGCAGTTTCGAGATCGAACTTCAAATAGTTTGCTACAAAGAGATCGAGCTTCCCATCGCGATCATAGTCGACGAAGGTACATCCTGAGCCCCAGCGCGTGCCTTTCGTGCCAGGTAACGCTTTCTTCGTCAAGTCTGTGAAGGTGCCGTTGCCATTGTTCCGGTAGAGTACGTTTTGGCCCCAGTACGTGAGGAAAAAATCTTCGTACCCATCATTATCGTAGTCACCGGCGCAGATCGCTGATCCCCAACCCGCATGCCGCAGGCCTGCTTTAACAGTAGTGTCTGAGAAGCTGCCGTTGCCTTGGTTGCGATATAACTTGATCGTGGGCTCTTTGCCCTTGGGAAAACCTTCGAGGCGAGTTCCGTTAAGAAGCAGAATGTCTATCCAGCCGTCATTATCATAATCGAGGAAAGCGACGCCGTTGCCATTGGTTTCTATGATGTACTTCTTATGTTCAATACCGCCGTAAATAGTCGGGTCAGAAAGGCCGGCCGGTCCGGCAACGTCTACGAAGCTGACGGGAAAACCACTTACCGGATCATTATTCTTTTCTACTGTCTGTCGCTCCACCGAAGGCCGCGCGTTTATCGGCGTCAGAGTAGGAAAAGACAGACTAATCCAGACCGCTAGAATTACAGCGGCAATGAAGGGCACGGCATTAATCAATTGTTGCTTGATCCGTATTAACACGTGGAAGTGATGATCGCGCCGAATTTGAACTGAGTGTTTCGACTGAGTTGGAATATGAAGTGATGATTGGGTATTACGGCGGAGCATTTGATCCATAGGCGCCGCTTTTAGCCGCAACCAAGGGAAACGATCCACGAAATTACACGAAAAGACACTAAGGAAATTTCGTGCTGGTTCGTGCGATTTCGTGGATCGTTGTTCCTGTCAAAACTTGTTTCAAATAAAGAGCAGAAAATTGCGAACTTATAGTACAGAGGCATCCCCTACTATTGATCCTTGTCGGCACTGGTCCGAAGTTTATCAGCCGTCTCAAATTCTCTCTTTGCCTCTGCTAATCTATTGTCCTGTTGCAGGACTTGAGCAAGCAGTTGATGACCTGAGAAGTTATTCGGATCAATCTTAAGGGCGCGCCTTAGAATCGTTTCAGCGTTCGACAGATCCCCTTTCTTCAAATGGACCTTTCCCAGGACCAGGTAGGGACCACTGAAGTACGGGTTGAGCCAAATAGACTTTTGTAGCGGGGCAACGGCTTCATCCCACTTGAGCTGCCTGGTATAAGCCTCTCCAAGCCGATAGTAAGCCATACCGAACGCCGGGTTAATGGCGATCTCGTTTTGCAGGAGCTCAATACCGCGATTGATATTGGCGTGAAAGATTGCCAGCTCTCCAAGTAGAAAATTGGCCTGCGGCAGCTTCGGGTCAAGTTCGAGCGCCCTTTGCAGTTCTTTTTCGGCAAACTCTTCAAACTGCTGGCGAATCATCATCTGGGCATTAATCAGATAGGCCGATGCCGAACTTGGTTGAATATTAAACATTCGCGCGAACGCCTCGCGCGCCTTGTTTGGGCTTTGAGTTTGAATGTAGCTAAGGCCGAGGACATATGATATTTCCACGTCCTTAGGCGACCAGTTCCCAACCTGTTCGAGGTAGGGAATAGCCTCTTTAACGTGTCCCAGCAAGTAGTTAGAGAGGCCAAGCATTTGCACTCCTTGCCGGTATTGAGAGGTACCTTCAGGTTCCTGCTTCACTGCAATCGAGAGGTGCTCGATCGTGCGAGCGTAATCCCCCTTTTGATAGTAGGCCAGGCCTAAGAGGTGACTTACCGTAGTATCATTTGCACTTGATCTGGGCAGCGACCTCAACAAGTCTATGGCGGCGTCAAATTTTCCGGCGCGCAGAAGTGACTGCGCCTGCGCAACAATGGGGGAGTTCGATGCCACCTGTGAGGTCGGCAGTTTGGTCTGGCTTGCGACGCCGAGTACGCACAACGCTAGCAGCAGGTTGAGCGCTATCAAACGGCATGAAAAACTGGTCATAGAGCTGTGGTAATTGCGGTTAAGGAACGGACAAATTATTTGTTTATCGACAACGATATCGCTTCGACGCCAGAGCAGCCAACAAGAACAGGCCGAGTTCGATTTCTTCGCCCTTCGGATGACTCTCTGCTCAATTCCCCCGCGGAAATAAAGGTTGACTGGTCTTGTCTGAGAGGTGTAACGTCTCACCCATTAGGTGGAATCGGGACTGCACCTTTCGGATTAAAATCC
>WNGE01002834.1_pt1 | contig 20860 bp, 13 predicted proteins | sample 5400651 | NCBI WGS metagenome assembly WNGE01 (sample SAMN13153370, study PRJNA577476) | soil metagenome | isolation source: 60 cm soil or saprolite under grassland replicate 2 | place: USA:California | collected 2016-06-15 | reverse complement strand
ATGATCGAGCAAGTGATCTCGCACTTCAAAAACTGGACCATCATGCACACCGACTACCGGCGCCCGCTTAAAACATTTGAGACGACTATCTCAGCAGTCGTCGGCCTGCACTTCTACCGGACGGTCTGAATAACCCTCCCTCACTGTGTATTCCGTTAGTCGTGTATCAGGATGGAGGCGACAATGTCACAGGCAACGGTGTCAGAGGCAACGGTGTCACACGACTGGGATTATCGATGGCAGCAAGCATTCGCCCTCAGCGGTCTGGCGGGCGTAGTGCTGTGCCTACTGGCGTGGGAGGTGTTCTGGCCTCAGCCACCAGACTTCGCCATGTCAGGCCCTCAGACCGCGCAATTCTATGCAAGCCATCAAACCAGCATGCTGATCGGAATCACGCTTTCCGCGATCGGCATGCCTTTCCTGATCGCGTGGACGATCCAACTCGGCGCGATGCTCCGCCGACTGGAGGGCGGCTCGGGCCTGGTGGCGATCGTCGCTACCGTCGGAACCGTCTCGATTCCGATCCTGCTGGCGTTCGACGTCGCGGTCTGGGCCGTCGCGGCATACCGCCCCGGGGCCACCAGCCCCGACGTCACCCGCGCGATGAGCGATCTCGGCTGGATTTCCTCGATGCTGATCTGGCCGCCACTCGCTGCAGGTATGGCCCTGACCGGGGTCATCATCTTCAAGTCTCGGCGGAGGGTAGGCGCTTTCCCGGCGTGGGCCGGCTGGCTCAGCTTCCTAGCTGCGATAGTCGAACCCGGCCAGGCAGTCATCATCTTCAACAAAAGCGGGCCCTTCGCGCCGAACGGAGCCGGCAGCTGGTACCTGGCTGTGTTCACCTGGGGGCCGTGGATCGTGGCGCTGAGCATTCAAATGTCCAGGATGCTCGCCCAGCAGCATCGCCTGGGAACCGCCGACCGCAACGCCGCACTCGTACCGACCTGACCGAGCAGAACCGCGCCGGAACCCCAGCCCGCGGTGCTTCGGTGCTGCGCTGAAGTCTGACGTTCCGCAGTTCACATAGGCGTCCCTGTCGGCCTCGGTCAGCTCGCCGCTGCCGTGATGACCGATAGCTCGACGCCGCCAGGCTCGCCAGCCACCGCCACCCTGTTCGCTCACTCACCGATATCAGGAGGACTGCCGTAATGGATAGCCGAGTTGAGCGCAAGCTTCAATATGCCGCCGCGTGGTGCGGTCCCGTCTTCCTTGTCGGATACCTCATTTCGTTTGGACTTCTCGGCCACAATCATCCGCCGCCGTCGCCCGCATATACCCCGCAAGGGCTCGTAGAGCACTACTTCCGGCCCTTCCACTCGCAGATCATGGTCGGCATGATCATATGCATGGTGGTGGGTGTTTTCTACCTGCCGTGGGCAGCGGTGATGTCGCGTGTGATGTTGCGGAAGGAACACAGTTCACCTCTCCTTTCCAGCATCAGCCTGCTCGGCGGTGGCCTCACAGCGTGGATTTTGGCTGAGTTCCCTGGAAAAATCCTGCACGCGGCTTATTACGGCTCAGCGCAGCCGGTGCTCCAGGAATCTATATGGCGTGAGGCCTGGTTCATCTACGACATGACGTATATGGTCACTGGCTTCGAGATGATTGCGGTCGGAATCTATGCGCTGACGGACAAGAGCCACTCGCCTATCTGGCCACGTTGGGCTGGCTGGGTCGCCATTGGCGGAGCCCTATCGTTCTGGCCGGAAAGCTTCGTGCCGTATTTCCACACAGGGCCCCTCGCCTTGAATGGCCTGTAGAACTTCTGGATCGCATTCCCGTGGTGGCTGATCTGGTTCGGGATCTACACCTTCTACATGCTGCGGTACCTCCGGCGTCAGCTGATCGAGAACGCGGAGGAGCCGATCCGGGCACGGGTGGAGGTGACGCCCGAGGTCTCGTAGCTGGGTGACCGATCGCTTGAGCTAGATCCGGGACAGACTGATTGACCAGGCCGATGGCGACGGCGAGGGGGATGTCGCAGTCGGCGATCTCCCGGATCTGGCGGTCGGTCTCAAGCCGCACCTGGCCAGACCTGGAGGCTGTCGAGTGACGCCCAGTTCGTGGACGATGTTCGGGCGCTTACCTGGTCGGCCCGGACGCCGGATTCGTCACCGGCCAGGTCATCAGCGTCAATGGCGCGAGCAGCATAGGCTGAGCCGGGACCGGCACACGGCGGCTGCGATAGCCCGGCCCGTTCGGTGAAGTCCGGGACGAGAGCTCAGCCATTTGCGACCTCGATCGCGGTGCGCTCCTCCACCTCCCGCACTGCCTCGGCGTACGCGTGGACGTGCTTGTTCATCCGGCGCAGGGCAGCGTCCGGGTCCTGGGCGCGGATGGCTTCGGTGATGCCCCAGTGGGCCCGGATCGTCGCCCGCCGGACGTCACTGTCGATGAAACCCTTGGTGTCGGTGGACGAATAGATGGCTCGCGACAACGCCAGCATGAACCCGGTCAGCAGTTCGTTGTGGCTCGCAATGGCGACTGCGACGTGCCAGTTCACGTTGGCCTGCAGAAAGTCCGCGAGCGGCCCGTCGACGGATATGGCCTCGTTGGCCCGGTCGAGCCGGGCGATGTCGGCGTCGGTGCGGTACTTGGCCGCCAGCTGCGCGCAGGCGGGCTCTATCGCCTCGCGCGTCTCGAGCAGGGCAGCCATCCGGATACGCCGGCCACGGATGACCAGGGCGACGGAGTCGGCCACCGACTCATCGTCCGGTTTCTGCACGAAGGCCCCGCCTGTCCGGCCGGTCTTGATGCGGATCAAGCCCTGGACCTCGAGGATGCGCAGCGCCTCCCGAACCGTCGCTCGACTCATCTGGGTCTGCGCCACGAGGTCGCGCTCGGTGGGGAGCGCGGTGCCCTCGGGAAACTCCCCTAGGAGGATCCGCTCGCGCAGGTCATCTGCGAGGACGTCGGAGGCCTTGGGAACAGGCATCGGCGTCAGCCGGACTGGCTGCCGGTTCGGCCCGTTCTTCGAGACCAGTGGTTCCGCCATCTCGCCTCACATCCTTGATTTGGTCTTACCTAATTTATCAGCTCTGATACCGCGCACCGGCTGCGCCGCGCTCGAACGCCTGCCGGAAGAGCTTCCGTGCCTGGCTGGCCGACGTCGCCCTAAGGAAGGTGGTGCGCGGTGGGCTAGACCGCGGCGACGCAGCGACCTTCGTGGGAAGGGATACTCCTGGATGGCCAAAAGGGATCCTCCCGGATTGACGCCACCCCTTGCTAAAATGGTCTTACCATTCTAGCATTCACCGTGTGGGTTCGGACACGCGAGAAGGGGTCCCCATGAGTGCACCGATCAAGACCGTCCGGGACCGGTACAGCGACGAGCGGATCGCCGAGTTCTATGCCGCGGGTTACTGGCAGTCGGCCAGCTTCAACGCTGTGGTCGCGGAGCAAGCCGCTCGCCGTGGTGACCAGGCCTTCGTCTTCGACGGCACCACGTCGCTGACGTACGCCGGCTTCCGTGACAAGACCATGCGGCTGGCCGTGGGCCTGCGGCGAGAGGGTTTGCGCCCGGGAGACCGGGTCGCCGTGCAGCTTCCCAACTGGACCGAATTCCCCGTGATCGCCGCGGCGCTGTCCAGGATCGGCGCGATCTTGGTCCCCATCATGCCGATCTACCGTGAGGACGAGGTCGCCTACGTGCTGCGGCACTCCGGCGCGGTGGCCGCGGTGACCTGCCACGAGTTCCGCGGGTTCGGACACCTGGAAATGTTCGGCAAGCTCCGCTCCGAAGCCCCGGACCTGCGCACGGTGTACGTCGCTCGTACTCCAGCGGAGTTTGACGCGTCCGAGACCCCTTCATTGGACAGCCTGGTGGCCGACGGGGACCTGGCGGCCCTCGAGGAGGAGGCTGGCCCCGACTCGTCGCCCGACGACGGCTTCCTCATCGTGTACACCTCGGGCACGACCTCCAGGCCCAAGGGGTGCTTCCACACCTTCAACACCTATCGTGCGAGCGCGAGCGCGATCATCAAGGGTCTCGAATACACCGAGCGGGACGTGCAGTTCGGGCCCTCGCCTATATCCCACACGACGGGCCTGGTTACCAGCGTGATCATGCCCCTGATCGCCGGCGCGAAGTCCTACCTGATGGAGGCGTGGAACCCGGAGGAGGGGCTGCGCCGGATCGAGCAGTACCGGTGCACCGCTGCCGTGACCGCGACGCCGTTCCTGCAGATGCTGACGGCGGCGTACGACCCCGTCAAGCACGACGCGAGCAGCCTGCGCGTGTGGGTCTGTGCGGGATCGCCGATCCCCAGGGCCATCGTCGAACGATCCCGTGAGTTCTTCCCCGGTTGCCGGACCCTCAGCCTCTACGGCCGCTCGGAGAACCTCCTCACCACTATGTGTAAGGCTGAGGACCCGGCGGACCGGGCGGTCACGTCCGACGGCTCGGCCCTCGAAGGTGCCGAAGTGAAGATCGTCGGCGAGGACGGTCTCGAGGTGCCGCGTGGCGAGGAGGGCGACATCGCCTACCGGGGGCCCAGCCACATGATCGAGTACTTCAACGACGACGAGCAGACGGCGGCGCTGTTCACGGCCAAGGGGTTCTCCCGGTCCGGAGACCTCGGCCGGATGGACGAGGACGGGTACGTGCGGGTGACGGGACGCCTGAAGGACATCATCATCCGGGGCGGGATGAACATCAGCGCGCGCGAGATCGAGGACCACCTGGTGCGACACCCGGCCATCGCGGACGTGGCCGTGGTGGGCATGCCGGACGAGCGGCTGGGCGAGAAGGCGTGCGCGTACGTCGTCCTGGCGGATCCGTCCGCGGCACTGACGCTCAACGACATCACGGACTATCTCCGCGCGCAGAAGCTCGCGACGCAGAAGCTGCCGGAGCGCCTCGAGATCGTCTCAGCCCTGCCCATGACAGCTACCGGCAAGGTCCAGAAGCACATCCTGCGCACTGACATCAAGGAAAAGCTCGGGGTGACATGAACCGCCGACCGGGTTTGTCCGTAATGATCGCGAATTCCCGCACAACAGCCGGCGTCCGCTCCGCGAACGGCGCCAGTGCCGGGTACTTGCTGGCGGTCCCGGCGCCCAGCACAGCCTCCGGGGTCGGCGCCGGCAGCGGAGGGACCGCGAACAGCAACCCGCCAGTCACCCGCGGCGCCCGCCGCCTGGTGGCCAGGACACCCAGCTCCGAGACCGCACGCACCTGGGATGGCGAGCATCCGTGGCTCGGGCATGGCTCTCAGATTCCCAGCGCCACCATGCGTGACGTCCTGGCGGTGCTCGACCGCGTGAGCGACCTGTGTGTACCAGAGCTGCCGTCCGCGGAGGCGGCCCTGACGGCCGCGTCGCAGCGTGTCACCGAGGCTCTCTGGGAGGATCGGCAGGACGCGCCCCTTGCCTGGGGCAGCACCGAGACGGTCGACCTTCTCCTGGAGCTCAAGGAAACCCAAGGGCGGCTTCGCGAGGCCAGGCTCGCCCAGCGCATTGCGGCCTTCGCGAGCGTGCAGGATGCACTCGGGCGGCTTCATGGGATCACCTCCGTCTCGCAGCTGATCGATCGAGTTCCGGAAGAGGCATGCCGTCTAGGCTTCGACCGGGCCATGATCTCTCGGGTCCACGGGTCCATGTGGGTTCCGGAGGCCGTCTATGTCGAGGGTGACGCCGGGTGGGCGCGGGAGATCCTGCGGGCGGGCCGCGACGAACCCCAGCTGCTCAATCATCTGATTCTCGAGACGGAGATGGTCCGCCGGCGAGGCCCCCTCCTCGTCCCCGACGCGCAAACTGATCCGAGAGTGCATCAGACGCTGGCCGCGGCGACACTATCCCGTTCCTACGTCACGGCGCCGATCATGCCTGAAGGACGGGTGATCGGGTTCCTGCATGCCGACTGCTACATGCGGCGGCGGCACGTGGACGAGTTCTGCCGCGACGTGCTCTGGATGTTCGCGCAGGGTGTGGGATACGCATTCCAGCACACCGTGCTGTCCGAACGGCTCCATGCCCTTCGCGCCACCGTCGGTCGGATGACCTTCGACATCACCAAGGTGACGGACGAACTGGTCGACGCGGAGGTGGAGGTCGCCCGGGCCGACCGGGAAAACGTGGCGGCGGCTCGGAGCGGCGCTGCGATGTTCGTGGCCGGCTACTCGCCTGCCGACTCAGAGCTGACTCGACGCGAGATCGACGTCCTGCGGCTCATGGCAACCGGCGAGACCAACGCCGGCATCGCCGCGCGGCTGATCATTTCGGAAGGCACGGTCAAGTCGCACGTCAAGCACATTCTCCGCAAGCTCGGAGCCGCCAATCGCGCCGAGGCCGTGTGCCGGTATCTCCGCATGGAATCCGGAAGCGCAACAGGACGGTCGCAGATGAGCAATGGTCCTGCCGTTCCCAGGCAGCGTTGGTTACAGGTTCGGAGGCTGCCCATGGTTGTGCGGATGACCGTCGGTCTGGTGCTCACCGTCGTCGCGCTCGCGATCGCCGGTCGGCGGCTGTGGTGGCTGTGGCGGTTGGCGAAGAGCGGGCAGCCCGCTCCCGAGCGCGTCGCGGCCGTGCGGGAGCATCCCGGCCGGGATCTGGAGACCCAGGCGGCCGAGGTGATCGGGCAGCGCAAGCTGCTGAAGTGGTCGGTTCCCGGGGTAGCGCACGCGCTGACATTCTGGGGCTTCATCGTGCTGCTGCTGACGATCATCGAGGCCTACGGCGCCTTGTTCTCCCGGACGTTCGCCATCCCGGGCATCGGGCACTGGGCGTTCATCGGGTTCATCGAGGACCTGTTCGCGGTGGCCGTGCTGGCCGCGATCATCACGTTCACCGTGATCCGGGTGCGGAACTCCCCGGAGCGCCGCGGCCGTGCCTCCCGGTTCCTCGGCTCGCACACGAAGGCCGCCTGGCTGGTCCTGGGCATGATCTTCCTGGTCATCGCCACCCTGCTCCTTTACAGGGGCGCGCAGATCAACACCGGGGTCTTCCCCTACCACCACGGCGCGTTCGCCTCCCAGCTGGTCGGGCACTGGCTGCACCCCCTGGGCTATGGGACCAACGCTGTCCTGGAGGCGACCTTCATCCTGGCCCAGCTCGGCGTCATCCTGGCCTTCCTGGTCATCGTGGTGTACTCCAAGCACCTGCACATCGCGACCGCCCCGCTGAACGTGCTGTTCTCCCGCCGGCCCAACGCGCTGGGCGCGCTGGAGCCGATGCGGTCCAACGGGACGGTCCTTGACTTCGAGGAGGCCGACCCGGACACCGACGTGTTCGGGCTGGGCAAGATCGAGGACTTCACCTGGAAGGGGCTGCTGGACCTGGCCACCTGCACCGAGTGCGGGCGGTGCCAGTCCCAGTGCCCGGCCTGGGCCACCGGCAAGCCGCTGTCCCCCAAGCAGGTCATTCTCGACCTGCGCGACCACGCCTTCGCCAAGGCCCCGTACCTGCTGGCTTCGTCCGATGAGGAACGGGACAAGCTGCCCGACGCGGTGAAGGCCGAGGCGGCCCGGCCGCTGGTCGGCACCAAGGACGAGGGCGGGGTGATCGACCCGGACGTGATCTGGTCGTGCACGAACTGCGGGGCGTGCGTCGAGGAGTGCCCGGTGGATATCGAGCACATCGACCACATCGACGGGATGCGCCGCTACCAGGTGCTGATCGAGTCGGCGTTCCCGGTCGAGGCCGCGGGCATGCTGAAGAACCTGGAGAACAAGGGTGACCCGTGGGGGATGGGCGCGGCCCGCCGCGGCGACTGGATCACGGAACTGGACTTCGAGATCCCCGTCGTGGACGGCGCGATCCCGGCGGACGTGGAGTACCTGTTCTGGGTGGGGTGCGCCGGGGCGCTGGAGGACCGGGCCAAGCGCACCACCAAGGCCATCGCCGCGCTGCTGCACGCCGCGGGAGTCACCTTCGCCGTGCTCGGCCCGGCAGAGACCTGCACCGGCGACCCGGCCCGCCGCATCGGCAACGAGTTCCTCTACCAGATGCTGGCCCAGCAGAATATCGAGACCCTGAATGAAGCGGCCCCCAAGACGATCGTCGCGTCCTGCCCGCACTGCTTCAACACCATCGCGAATGAGTACCCCCAGCTAGGCGCCAGCTACGAGGTGATCCACCACACCCAGCTGCTCGCCCGCCTCGTCTCCGAGGGCAAGCTGGCCCCCACGACCCGGGTGGAGGAGAAGCTGACCTACCACGACCCGTGCTTCCTGGGCCGGCACAACAAGGTGTACACCCCGCCCCGGCAGATCCTGGACGCCGTGCCCGGGGTGACCGCCACCGAGATGCACCGGTGCAAGAACCGCGGGTTCTGCTGCGGCGCCGGCGGGGCCCGGATGTGGATGGAAGAACGCATCGGCAAGCGCATCAACACCGAGCGGATCGAGGAGGCCCTGGCCCTGAACCCCGACACCATCTCCACCGCCTGCCCCTACTGCCTGGTCATGCTCGGCGACGCCGTCAGCGCCAAGAAAGCCGCCGGCCAGGCCAAGGACACCCTCGAAGTCATCGACGTCGCGCAACTGCTCGCCAGGTCGGTCAGCACCACCGCTAACGACGGAAGCCCGGCCGCCGCAGACGGGACTGCGACCGCCACTGATGAGGCGAAGCGTTAGCGAGCGACTCCACGACAAGGGAAACGACGAGATGGTAACCAGCATCCCAGTCAGGCCGATTCATTGATGCCGAGGAGTAATCAGTGACCAGTGCGAAGACCAGGCTGACGGCCGCTGAGGCGGCCGAATCGGTCGATGGTGGCGAAGCCGTCGGGATCCCATCACTCTGGGACGCAGCCAGCGGAATGGCCGCGGCCTTGCGCCAGGGCACGACCGTGGCCCAGGAAGCCAGCCGGCTGGGCGTGGAACTTACCCGCATCGCGTGGGGCCTGTCCGACGCGGCTCCGGCCAAGGGTGACCGGCGTTTCACCGATCCGGCATGGACCTCGAACCCGGTATTCCGGATGATCCAGCAAAGTTATCTCGCCTCCGCGCAGGCGCTGGACAGGATCGTCGCCCAGCTGGGCGAAGGCGCCAGCGGCACCAGGGCGGAGCAGGCCCGGTTTGCCGCCAACATCATGACCAGCGCCGCCGCGCCGACGAACTTCCTGGTGAGCAACCCGGCCGCCCTCAAGCGCGCGTTCGAGACCGGCGGCCTGAGCCTGGTCCGCGGAGCTCGCAACTTCGCCCGCGACGTCCGCCGTAACGGCGCGATGCCGTCGATGATCGAGCCCGGCGCATTCGAGGTGGGCCGGGACCTGGCGGTGACTCCCGGCGCCGTGGTGGCCCGGGACGCCGTCGCGGAGGTCCTGCAGTACGCCCCGGCCACGGACACGGTGTTCGCCCGCCCGGTCCTGGTCGTCCCGCCGCCCATCGGGCGGTTCTACTTCCTGGACCTGCGGCCCGGGCGCAGTTTCGTCGAGTACGCGGCCGGCCGCGGCCTGCAGATGTTCATGGTCAGCTGGCGGAACCCCACGGCCGAGCAGGGCCGCTGGGACCTGGACACCTACGCCCGGGCGGTGTCGTCGGCGATTGACACCGTGCGGGAGATCACCGGCAGCCCGGATGTCAACCTGATCGGCTTTTGCGCCGGCGGCATCATCGCCACCGCCCTGCTCAACCACCTGGCCGCCATGGGCGACCACCGCGTGCACAGCAGTTCGTATGCCGTCACCCTGCTGGACTTCGGGCTGCGCGCCCCGATCACCGCCTTCTCCGGGCGGGGCCTGGTCGTGTTCGCCGGCCGCCGGTCCCGGCGCAAGGGCATCATCACCAGCCGGCAGATGGGCAGCGCGTTCACCTGGCTGCGCCCAGATGACCTGGTGTTCAACTACTGGGTGAACAACTACCTGATGGGCGACAAGCCGCCAGCCCTCGACATCTTGGCCTGGAACGCCGACGGCACCAATCTTCCCGGCGCGCTGCATGGTCAGTTCCTGGACATCTTCCGGGACAACCTCCTGACCCGGCCCGGACAGCTCAGCGTGCTGGGAACCCCGCTGTACCTGCAGCACATCACGGTGCCTACCTTCGTCACCGGGGCTGTCGCCGATCACCTGACACCTTGGAAGGGCTGTTACAAGACGACGCAGCTGCTTGGCGGGCCGTCCACCTTCGTGCTCAGCTACTCCGGGCACATCGCCAGCCTGGTCAACCCGCCGGGCAACCCCAAGGCGCACTACTGGACCGGCAGCACACCCGGCGCCGACCCCGGGCAATGGCTGGCCGGCGCGCAGAGACGGCAGGGCAGCTGGTGGGAGGCCTGGGCCGACTGGGTAACGGCGCGGGCCGCCGAACGGCAGGCTCAGCCTGAAAACCTTGGCAGCGAACGCCGCCCGGTACTGTGCCCAGCGCCCGGGCTCTACGTGCGAGACATGGTGCCCACATGATCATCTTTGTCCGCGCGGATCGCCCGGAGGTGGGTTGAGGATGGCTGCGACGGCCTTGCCCGGGATGCCGGCGGCGGGGCAGGCCGCGGCCGGCGACATGCTGACGCTCTGGGCGGAGGCGACCGGGCGCCGCCGGGCGGCTGGGCATCGCCTTGGCGGGCTGCGGTTCGCCTTCTACGGGCGGGTCTCGACCGAGGACTGGCAGGATCCGGTGACGTCACGGGCACGGCAGCGGGACCAGGCGGCCGCCCTGGTCGCCGGGCACGGACGCATCGTGGCCGAGTTCTTCGACACCGGCTACAGCCGGACGCTGGCCTGGGTGCGCCGCCCGCAGGCCGCGGCCCTGGTCGCCGCGCTGGCCGACCCGGACCGCGGCTGGGACGCGGTCGTGATCGGCGAGTACGAGCGGGCCTTCTACGGCGGCCAGTACGCCTCGATGGCGCCGCTGTTCCAGCACTACGGCATCCAGCTGTGGACCCCGGAAGTCGGCGGGCGGATCGACTTTCACGCCGAAGACCACGAGCAGACCATGCTGGCGCTGGGGCTGCAGTCCAAGCGGGAGATCGCGCGGATCAGGATCAGGGTCCGGACCGCGATGGCGACCCAGACCCGGGAGCAGGGCCGCTACCTGGGCGGCCGGCCGCCATACGGGTACCGGCTGGCCGACGCAGGCCCGCACCCGAACAAGGTCCATGCCTCCTGGGGCCGCCGAGCGCACCGGCTGGAGCCGGACCCGGACGCCGCGCCGGTGGTGGCGTGGATGTTCGCCCAGCGGCTGGCCAGGCACAGCGCCGCCCGGATCACCCGGGCGCTGAACGACGCCGGGATCCCGTGCCCGTCGGCCGCCGACCCGGGACGGAACCCGCACCGCACCGGTGCCGCATGGACGCTGCGCACCGTCGCCGCGATCCTGGCGAACCCCCGCTATACCGGGCGGCAGGTGTGGAACCGGCAGCGCACCGACCACGACCTGGTCGACCCGGCCAACACTGGGCTCGGGCACCGCCAGGTGCAGCGATGGAACCTGCCCGCCGGGTGGGTGATCTCCGCCCGGCCGGCCCACCCGGCGATCATCAGCGAGGCCGACTACATCGCCGCCCAGGACGCCACCGCGCCACGCGGCCCGGCCGGACCAGCCACCCGGCGGTACCTGCTGGCCGGGCTGCTGGCCTGCGGACGGTGCGGGCGGCGGCTGGAGTCGGCCTGGTCCAACGGCAAGGCCGCCTACCGGTGCCGCCACGGATACACCAGCGCCACCGGCCCCGGCCCGGACCGCCCGGCGAACCTGAACGTCCGCGAGGACCAGATCCTGCCCCGGCTGGCCGCCCTGGCCATCCTGCAGGCGGGAAGCAGTAGCTGCCCGCGAGGCACGAAACAGGCCACCGTCCAGGTCACGGCGCCCGCGCAGGCCGCAGAACTGATCGACCGGCTGCGGGCCGCCGGCGTCACGCTCATCTACGACCCGGCCACGCGGACCCTGCGGACGGACACCAGGGATTGCCTGGCCGTCACTGTCGGCTAGGACCGCCAGCCACCCAGCGGTATCGGCAAGCCAGAAAGGAGGTCAGCTACCAGGCAGCGCCCGCCACGGCCGCAGGCCGGGCCCGGGTGACGATTGAGCATGCCCAAAAATGGGCTCTCATGGGGTATTGACGTGTCCGAGTTCAAGTGCCGCGAAAACCGGGGAGATATCACCTTCCTCGGTGCCAGAACACGGGCCTGAACCCGCATTCCGGTGAGAAATCCCTGAATCAGGGATTTCATGTGACCACTCTATCCGGCAATGATCGGCCCGTGTCAAGCATCACTGCTCCCGGCCAGCCGGACCTGAGTGACCGGGTGATACGCCGGGCCGTCACAGCCCGGCAGACGCCAAGCCCACAGTGGTGACCTGCCGTTGCCCGCGGGCGGTGACCGAGGCCAGTTCTTCTGGTCAGCTCATGCTGCCCTGGCCGTCCTCATCTGCCGAGAAGAGTGTCTTTGCCCCACGATATAGATGGCATTGGGAGTTGCCCAAATGCGCCGGTCGTGACGCGACTCTCAGGAAGGGATTCCCCAATAGGCTGGTCCGGGCGTCAAGGGAACGGTGCCACCTGCTTCGCTAGTGCGTTCGCTGTGGGCGTGATTCTGCGGTATCGGATCGTGGCAGGCAGGATGCCTCGCGATTCTCCACATTCCCTGGATGTCGGCGCGACTCAACTCGATCTAGTCGCTCGCCATGCTGGCCTGTAGGTGCGGTGGCGTGCGATCGACAAGGGTGGCGGTCTCCTGGCTGAGCGCCATCATCGTAGACACCTAAGTTGCTGCAGTGCAGGTGCAGCGTGCTGGGAACTGATCGCAGCTGGGAAACGGGGTCACGCCGCCGACAATCGCAGCACCGGCCGAGCTAGGCGTTGGGCCTCACGGCCAGCCGCCACGTTCCGGCTCGAAGTCATCACGCGACCGGTCTAACTTAGTTGGCGTTGTGTCGTCCGCTCGTTGCCGCTCACGGCCCATGGCATCGCGAGAAGGTCTCGCGGTATGCTTTCTGCCCCAGATCGTTCCGCACAGGCTGAATCGTGACTCCGCCGGTCTCTGGAAGTTCCCGTCATTGGGATCTGAAGTAAAGATTCTCGTCTCGCTATGGCCTAAGCGTTCGCGCGGGCGTACGCTCGCTGTACCGTAACGGTGTGACTTTGGGGGGGACAGTGAATTCGGATCTTTCCTGCGCCCGATTCTGGGTACTCTATGTCTCCGGATGGGGGAAGCGCTACGCCATTAGCGCAGACTGGCGCCGATGCCAGCAGGCAGCCCGCAGAGACGGTTAAGGTCGGCGACATGGAGGTCAGCGACACGACGCAAGACGTCCGGTTTGCTGTCGCGATGTCGGGAGGGGTGAGCCTGGCTGTCTGGATGGGCGGTATCGCCCGCGAAATCAACCTGCTGCAGCAAGCCAGCAACTTCCGTGTGAACGAGAGCCTGAACAACAGCGGCCGCGGACAGGCTCCTAGCGCTGGCGGCGGAACGCCGTCGCCCGATGGATCATCCAGCGCCGACAACTCTGGCTGGGACGCCCAATCCCGCGATCTGTATCTGAGGTTGCTGCGACTGCTGGATGTCAGGGTGACGGTCGACGTGCTGTCAGGCACCAGTGCGGGCGGGATCAACGCGGCGCTGCTCGGGCTGTCCAGCGCGGCTGGGGTGGATCTGGCCAGGCTGCGTGATCTGTGGCTGACCACCGGGTCTATGGATGCACTGCTCCGCGACCCCGGGGAACCGGACCCGCCGTCGCTGATGCAGGGCGACAAGGTCTTGTTCAACGGGCTAGCCAATGGGATCAGCGCCCTCTACCATAGCGGGCGGGACGACCCGAGGCTGGCCCCGCCTAATCCAGCGGTGGACACGACAGTGTTCATCACGACGACGATGATGTCGGGGGAGACGAGCCGGTTCACCGACGACTACGGGACCCTGGTGCCCGACGTCGATCATCACGGCTTGTTTACGTTCGGCCAGGACGCACTAGCGCCCAACTGGGACGAGCCGTCGCTGACCGCCCTCGCATTGGCCGCCCGCAGCAGCGCATCCTTCCCTGTGGCCTTCGAGCCGTCGTTCGTGCCGGTCAACTCTCATATCGGTACGGGGAAGGGTATCCCCGAGCGCCCGGACATGGCCCGTTTCGCGAACATGACCCGAAGCCACTGGGTGGCCGACGGAGGCCTGCTCGCCAACCGGCCGCTGACCCCGCTGCTCTCCCAGGTGTTCGCCCAGCCGGCCTGGGGCCAGGTGCGCCGAGTGCTGGCCTTCGTGGTGCCTGACGGGGGCGGCACGCCAAGCCCGGCAGCGCAGCCGGACGCCGACAACTGGGGGCAGCCGCCGACACTGGCCGGGGCGCTGAAGGAGGATCTGGGCGCGCAGCTGGCCCAGTCGATCGCCAGCGACCTGCAGGCGATCCGCATGCACAACGAGCGGCTCACAACCGCCCATAACCGGCGCCGCTACCTGGCGGAAATGGGATCGCGGCTGCCCGGCACCGGCGGCCTGGTGACCGACGTGCTGCTGCGTGATTACCAGCAGCAGCAAGGCGCTGGCCTAGCCCAGCCATTGCTGGACGAGATGATGCGCCAGCTGACGACGATCGCGCTGCCGGACACGTGGGCGGCCGAAATGTCGGCTAGCACGGAGCCGCCGGAGCAGCGGATGGCCAAGAAGATGGCGGCCGTCCTCGGCGGTGGCTGGCACGCGGGCCCGCAGGCCACGGCATGGGCCGCGTGGCAGGCAACTACCGACCCGTTCGACAGGGCGGCCGCGTTCGGCCTGCCCGCCTTCCACGCCGCGCGGGCCACCGTCATACACCTGGTCAAGCTGGCTTACCAGCGTGCCGCCGATCCCGTCCAGCGGGCGAACATCACCTCCTACCGGGCGGCGATCGAGGACGCCTACCGGGCGTCCTCGCCGACCTGGCACGAACCCGGTGAGGTCAGGGAACAACTGGCTGAGGCCGCGAAAGCTAGCCCGGTCCCCGATCTGGTGACGGTCGCTCATGAGCTTGCGGATGCCAAACGCCAGGTGCTGCTGATCGGGCCAGGGACGCCCGCGACGGCAGGTGCGGCCAGGGCCGCATGGATGAAGCTCGCGGAAGCCGCGATCCCGCTGCTGGCGGACCTTGATGTGCTGGCCACCCCCGACGGGCGGAGCTCACGCCAGGAAGCCGCTGGCGCGATCGGCACCTACCTGCGCTACTTCGGACACGCGCCGACGCCAGCTGAGTTCGCGGACCGCCTGCTCAGCCTGGTCATCGCTGAACGGGCGCTGGAGCCGGCCGAGCCCGAGGTGGACCAGCCCGTTGAGTTCATCCAGGTCAGCGCCAACACCCGCACGCTACTGGCGCCACGGAACGAACTAGACACGGTCAACAAGCTGCGCGGGGTGGAACTGCATCATTTCGCCGCCTTCTACAAGGGTTCTTGGCGGGCCTACGACTGGATGTGGGGCCGCCTTGACGGCAGCGGCTGGCTCGTGCATATCATCCTCGATCCGCGCCGCATCCTCGCCGTCATCGAAGACCATTACCAGTGGCCCCATGGTACGCGGGCGGAGAACTTCGCCAGTCTGTTGCGCGAGAGCGTCGGCCTTGCGGCCAACCTGGAAGGTGACTGCCTGGCGAAAGATCTGGCATTCCTGGACGACCCGGGCGCGGTGATCCCGGTAAGCCTGCCCAATTCCGCGCTCTTCCTCGCGCGGGCCTGGCAGAACCTGATCGCGGCTAACGAGCTGCCCACCGTCGCCGAGCAGATGCTGGCCGATAGCGGGCACCTGCCGCCGCAGATCGATCCCCGCAGCCCGCGCCGTCAAAATCAGCCGCTGAACGGGCCACCGGATGTGTGGGCCACCGGCTTGCTCAACATGAGGTCCGCAAAGGCGGAGCCAGCGGCAATCGCCACGCAGCTTCCCAGTTGCCCGGTAAGGCAGGAGACGCTCGCCGGGCAGGTGCGCACACCGGCGTTCGCCCGGCTCGCCACCAAGGCCGCTGCCGTGGCCACCGCCGCGATCACCACGGCCCCAGAGACACCCGGGGCACTCAGACCGGTCCTGACCTCGGCCCGCACCGTCACCCGCACCGGCTACATGGCGACTAAGGTAACCGGCGGCAGCGGATGGAAAACGTTGCTGATTGGCGTTGCGCTCGCCGTCATCGGCGGCGCTATGGCCACACAAGGATTGATCGTCGTCGGGGTAACCGGCACCATCGTCGCGCTGGTCGGGCTGTACCTGATCGCGCTGGGCGCCTGGGGAATTCACCGCGGCCTGCTCGGCGCGTTGATCGCCATCACCGCGCTGGCCCTTGCCGGATCACTCACACTGGCCTGGGTCCGCAGACAGATATGGAGCAGTACCGGCTTGGTGCCAAAGCACGTCTTGCCGTGGCTGCAATCCGCCTGGTGGGGAGGGCTCGCACTTATCGGCGGCGTTATCCTGCTCGCCGCGCTGATCAGCGTAGTCACCCGCCGCCGCCCACGGCGCAACCGCGGCAAACAGAGATCCTCCGCGCCTGCGGACATTGGCATCGTGAAGCGCCAACGTCAGCCTGTTGGTTTCGAAAGCACCTACGAAGTGGGACCGCCGTCCCAGCTCCTGCCCAAAACGGCGGGGGCGCCGTCCCATCTCGTGCCCGAAAGGGCCGATCTGCGGCCAGACGGCGCCATCGTGAACAAACGCCGTCTGCCTCATTGGCTTCGTGTTGTTACCTTCCGGCGAGACACCATTGGCAGGAGATGAGTCATGTCTAACCTGCTAAGTGGCCTTTTTGGGGCTCTGATAGGCGGTCTAGCCGCCATAGTTGCGGCTGTTATGACCGCGAGACATGAACGGTCGCAGGCGAAACGCAACGATTCACGCCGTGCAGGCTATTCAATCAAGGAGAATATACTCAAGATCAAGGACGCTATGTGGCGATTCCCGGCAGCGTCGGATTCTGAGAATGACGCGCTGCTTGAGACGGTTCGCACATTGACCGAAAGTATCCGCTACGTGCTTAACGGACAAATTGCCCGTGAGGAGCTTCGTTCCCGAATTGACGAACTCATCAGGGTTGTCATTGTGTGGTATGACAATGCCGAGTCAGTCAGCGAGGAGCGCAAGAAGGCGACGGTTAAATACATGAGATATGTAGACGGGTCAATACAGGATTACCTTGATGATAAGGAACTTCCTCCATATCAATCGCCATCCGATCTACTAGAGGCGGAGAATCCTCAGAGTCGGTCTTCCAGCGCAGGCTTCTTAGACTAAGCGCCTGAGGCCTGAGCCTTGCCTTGTGCCCGCAATCACACCATTCCAGGGACATCGAGGTGAGCGACGCGGAGCAATTCGTTGATTTCGCAAACCAGCCGAGACGGTCGGCGTCCAGATTGAATCTGCCACGAGCTACGAACGCACTTACATGACCCTATAAGGGCCGGGCCTCTTCCCAGCTCAGCCCGGTAGCAGGACGCTCCGGGTGAGAAGTTCCGAGCTCGGGAGAGGAGACCCGGCAATGTCTGTTTACGCCGGCATCGACGTGCACCGCAAGCGCTCCCAGGTGGCGGTGGTCACCGAGGACGGCACGGTGCAGCTGAACAAGAACGTGGTCAACGGATCGGAGCCGATGCTGCGATTGATCGGCGACCTGCCCGCCGGGACGCCGGTGGCATCCGGGCCGCGTCCGGCTGGAGCTGGCTGGCCGAGCTCCTGGAAGACTACGGCTTCGAGGCGCACCTGGTGCACCCGCTGCGGTGCAAGGCCATCGCCTCGGCGCGGCTGAAGAACGACAAGGTCGATGCGGCCATTTTGGCGCAGCTGCTACGGGCGGACCTGCTGCCCGAGGCGTGGATCGCCCCGCCGCGGGTCCGCCAGCTCCGCGCGCTGCTGCGGCACCGGATCAGCCTGGTCCGGCTCGCCACCCAGGCGCGGAACCGGATCCACGCGGTCGCCGCCGACCACGGCTATGACCGGTCGGCCAGCTACTGGACCGGGCCCGGCCGCGGCTGGCTGGCCGAGCTGGACCTGCCGGCGGCATCGCGGCAGATCATCACCGACTGCCTGGCGGTCATCGACGGCCTGGCGCCGGTGATCGGCCGGATCGACGGGGAGCTGCACGCCCACGCCAAGGCTGACCCGCAGGTCAAGGTGCTGCGGATGCTGCCCGGCGTCGGGGAGTTCACCGCGCTGGTCATGGTGGCCGAGATCGGCGACGTCAGCCGGTTCCGCAGCGCCCGGAAGCTGGCTGCCTGGGCCGGGCTGACCCCGACCGTGCGGGGCTCGGACCTGAAGGTCCGGCACGGGCACATCTCCAAGCAGGGCTCAGTCTGGCTGCGGTGGGCCATGAACCAGGCCGCGCAGACCGCCAAGCGGTCCCCGGCCTTCGCCGCCAGCTACGCGGCCATCGCCAGACGCCGCGGGAAGAAGATCGCGACCATCGCGATCGCCCGCAAGCTGCTGACCCGCGCCTGGCACCTGCTCAACGACATGCAAGCCGCCGATGCGGCAACGCCGCTGCGGCGGCCGTGAAGACGGGAGGGTCGCCAAGCCCCGGGTGAGCTCGTTCCTGCGGCATGAGCCGGCGCCCGCGCCGCGCTCGATCACATGACTGAGCAGCCCGGTCCCGGACACATGGTCATGGCAGCCGCCCGCGCACCGGGCGGCGCCGGATGGGTGCTTGTGAGACCACTCCGCCCGCCAGCACCGGGACCACGCACACGACTCTGACAATCCAATACCGCGACCGGCCCTTCCCCGCCCTCGATGATCTCCCGCCGCTCGCCGGCGTCAAGCTCGTTCGTCCTCGCCGCTGCGCGGCTGCGGGCGCTCCAGCTTGACCCTGCCCGCGCGGCGGCAGGACCAGGCAGCTACAAGGAAGGATCCAGAAGAACAGTCAGCCCAGCTCGGCGGCGCGCGTAGTCACCGGGCCAGATCCGTACGCCCTGATACGTGAATGGTCCTCAGCTGGGCAGGCGGCAGCGACCCCGGCCGGTGAGGCGGGCTGGGGCCTTACGGGGTGGGCGGTCAGGCGGCTGGCTGGAGGGTGACGGTGTGGCCGAGGGCTTCGAGCTTCGCGATTAGCCGGCGGGTTTCCCGTTCGGGGTCCAGGCGGCGGCTGAAGTAGTCGGCGCCGAGTTCGTGGTAGGGCTTTCCGGTCGCCAGGATGTGCCAGATGATGATGACCAGGGCGTGGGCGACCACGACGATGGCTTTCTTCTTCGCGGCCTGGCTGCGGTAGCCGCCCCATTTCATCACGTGCCGGTGGTAGAGCGACTTGAGGTACCCGTCCTGGCGGGCCGCGGACCAGGCGCACTCGACCAGCAGGGACTGCAGCTGCGGGTTGCCCTTGCGGCGTTTGCCGGAGCGGCGCTTGCCGGCAGATTCATGGTTGCCGGGGCACAGCCCGGTCCAGGAGGCCAGGTGGGCGTCGTCGGGGAAGAACTCGGTGACGGTGACGCCGATCTCGGAGATCACCGCGGCGGCGGCGAGCTGGCCGATCCCGGGGGCGGTGGCCAGCAGGTCCCGGGCGGCTTGAAAGGGCATCATCATCGCCTCGATCTTGGCGTCCAGCCGGGCGAGCATTAAGGTTTTCCGTGATGGTGGGATCCTGGTGCGCGCCTGGCGCTAGGGCGCGGGCGGCTGGTTCCGGGTACGCCGTGACGACCTGCCGGGCCGTGCCCGGTCGCTCATTCGGTCCGGGTCTACACGTCCGTCCTGCCGGAAACCGCCCGCGCTGCCGCCTACAGCATCGCCGCTTGCTGTTCCCCGCCCGCAGGCACCCGGCGCATGGCCAGGAAGGCGCCCGGCCATGCCCCCACCCCGCCAGCCGCCCCCGCAGCCAGGGCAGGACAAACCCCCCTCATCCAGCATCCGCTCGACGCGCCCGGCGTCGTTGCCTACCGTGAGCACCGGTGCTCCTTTGCACCCGCACGCGGCCCTCCCCGAGGCTTCGGCAAAAGATTACGGGGAGGGCCGCCCCGGAACCGACACGCTCACGGTGTCGTCGCGCACCACTCCCCGCAACAGGAACACGGGCAAAACCAGCCCGCTCACCCTCAATGATGCCAATCAGCCCCGGCACGCTCACGGTTAACGTCGGAACACTCGGCCGGCTAGCGACGCACGGCCAGCATGGCGTGGTTCTCGCTGCGCCCGGCCGGTAGGTATGTTCGGGGAGCTTGTGGGCTGAGTTGCCCTGCTCGCCGAAAGCCTGCCGCGGCCTCGGCCGTCGCAGCCGGACCCGGGCTCGCCCGGCGGCGCCGGGCACGATCAGCGGTGACTGTGCGTTGGAGTTATGTACAGCTTCGTGTATGGCTCCAGCTCACCTGAGTCAGGCGCGCGGCACATCAAGATCTTCTTCCCGGAGCTCGTTTACCGTTGCGCGCCGGCCGGTGAATGACACGGTGCCACCGCGGCCGCACCCGGTGTCCGCTTTCAACGTCATCAGCAGATCGTTTCGTTAGAAGGCTCGTTTGTCATGGGGAACATACTGGCGTTCCTCGGCCGTGACATGGCGGTCGACCTCGGTACTGCGAACACGCTGGTCTATGTGCGTGGCCGGGGGATCGCGCTGAATGAACCGTCGGTGGTGGCACTCAATACCGATACCGGCAAGATCGTTGCGGTCGGTGTCCAGGCGAGACGGATGATCGGCCGGACGCCTGGGAACATTGTGGCGATCCGGCCGCTGAAGGACGGTGTCATCGCCGACTTCGATGTCACTGAGCGGATGCTGCGCTACTTCATCCAGAAGGTGCACCGGCGCCGGCGCCTCGCCAGGCCGCGGCTGGTGGTGGCTGTGCCCAGCGGGATTACTGGCGTGGAGCAAAGCGCGGTGAAGGAAGCCGGGCGCCAGGCGGGTGCCCGCCGCGTGTACCTCACAGGGTGGCCCGCAAAGTAGTTTTGCCAGGTCAGTTGCTGTACAGCCGACAGGCGGTCTTGCGAGGAGCGGGGCGGCTTTTCTTAGCATCTGAGTCGGCTGCGGCCCGGTTTGCGTCACTGTCCGTGATAAATGGTGGC
>WNGE01010357.1_pt1 | contig 20865 bp, 11 predicted proteins | sample 5400651 | NCBI WGS metagenome assembly WNGE01 (sample SAMN13153370, study PRJNA577476) | soil metagenome | isolation source: 60 cm soil or saprolite under grassland replicate 2 | place: USA:California | collected 2016-06-15 | reverse complement strand
CCCGCTACGCGGGGATCCGCGCTTCGATAAGATCGTGGCCACGCTCGGACCTTTCTCTCAGCCCTAACGAAAAGGAGAGTCGCTGAGTTCGGGCTTGTCGATCGAAGCTTCGAAGATTCTTTGAAACTTTTCCGCGGCTTTCCTGTAGCAACGGGTGAACAATCCATCCTCAACAGAAAATTAAAAACTATGAAAACTCCAAACTTAAGAAATGCGATTGAGCACTCGCCTTTGTGGAGCGGTTTCCTACTCATCGCGCTGGTGCTCGGCTGCTTTGCGCTTTCACCGATTGCGCAGGCAAAACCCCATCCAACGCCAACCCCCACAGCCACGCCTGCCGGAGAAGATCGCGGCAACGGCAACACCGCAGCGGAAAATGTCCAAGCCCTTGAAAGTAATACGACCGGTATCAATAACACCGCCACCGGTTGGCAATCGCTTTATAGCAACACCGAAGGCATCTACAACACGGCCACTGGTTTTCAAGCGCTCTACACGAACACCGGCAACTTCAACACAGCCAATGGTGTGAGTGCGCTCTATTCCAACACCACCGGCAGCAACAACACGGCCACCGGCTGGGAGTCGCTTTACAGCAACACCGAGGGCGTCGGTAACACGGCTAACGGTGTCCGTGCGCTCTTGAGTAACGCGACCGGCAGCTACAACACGGCCACCGGTCTTCATGCGCTCTATTCCAATACCGGCAGCTTCAACACAGCCAACGGTGTCAGCGCCCTTGAGTCTAATACCGAAGGCATCGGCAACACGGCTGTTGGTTATCAAGCGCTGTTGCAGAACACCGGCAGCGGCAATATCGCATTGGGCTATCGTGCCGGCTTCGATCTCACGGCTGGCAATAGCAATATTTATATCGGCAGCTCTGGTGTTCCAGCTGAAGAAAACACCATCCGCATCGGCAGCGATCAGACAACAACCTTTATCAAAGGCATCAGCGCGACCCCCCTAGTAGGGGCGGTGTTACCAGTGGTTGCAGCTACCAGCGGTCAGCTTGGCGTAGCACCGTCGTCGCGACGGTTCAAAAAAGAGATTAAACTGATGGAGAGCGCCAGCGAAGCCATCCTCGCGCTAAAGCCAGTGACATTTCACTACGAGAACGACAGCACAGGCACGTCGCAATTTGGTTTGATTGCCGAGGAAGTAGCCGAGGTGAACCCAGACCTCGTCGTGCGCGATGAAAAGGGCGAGATCTACACCGTCCGCTACGACGCGGTGAACGCCATGTTGCTCAACGAGTTCCTCAAAGAGCACCGCAAACTGCAAGGGTTGAAAGTAACTGTGGCGCGACAGCAGAGGGAGTTTCTCGCGACTGCCGCGCAGCAGCAGGCGGAAATTAAGTCTCTGGTCGCGCGTCTAAATGAACAGGATTCAAAAATCCAGAAGGTGAACGCCCAGCTCGCCGCAGCGAGTCCGTCCCCTGGCGGACTTGAGTTGAGCAAATTCGCCACAGGACGAATCCGCCGTGGCGGACCTGCGCTGCGAACAGTCGTCGAGAAGTGATTTAGACAGACTGAACAAAATTTACAAATATGTTAGAAGCAGGATCTCTGAAATCATTCTGATCATTTTGTTAGTTCTGTCAGAAAAATCCTAGGTCTTCTGCAAATCTGTGTCGATCTGTGTTCATCTGTGGCTGAATGATCGGTTCTACCAAGGCCGGAAAGAATCCTCGCCACGGATGGACACGGATGAAACACGGAGTCAAAAAACAAATCAGCAACCCAGGAATCCAGGAAAAGCAGACCAGAAGGACGCGGACATCAGGCTGGCAGCCTCCGCTACCCAATCGATGAAATCCGCGTAATCCGCGGTTGTTTCTACATTCTCCGCGTAACGGAGCGCGAAATTTTACGCCCCTGCCTTCGAGCCATTCGCAGCCGGGATCTCAGATATTTTCTGAATTCTTCTTGAAACTTTCCGCGCCATTTCCGTTAGCACCAGGTGAACAATCCAACCTCAACAGAAAATTAACAAAACTATGAAAACTCTAAACTTAAGAATGAAAATACCTAAGATAGCAATGACAGCATCAGCAAGTTTGCTTGCCACACTCATAACCGCCGGATCCACATTTGCCCAACCCACTCCGCGAGACTTGGGAACACTCGGTGGTGCGAATAGCATCGCGCAACGCATCAACGACCTTGGGCAGGTCGTCGGCTCCAGTGAAACGATCGCCGGCCCTCCCCATGGCTTCCTCTGGCAGGCCGGCAGCATGACCGACCTGGGAACTCTAGGCGGCTCAATGAGCGACGCCCAAGACATCAACAACCGTGGCCAGGTCGTCGGTTTCAGCGAGACTCCCGCAGGCTTCAATCACGCGTTCCTATGGCAGAACGGCGTCATGACCGATCTGGGCACGCTAGGCGGGAATCGCAGCTTCGCCTTTGGCATCAACAACCGCAGTGAGATCGTTGGCCAAAGCCGCACAGCCGCGAACCTGCGCCGCGCCTTTGTTTGGCGAAATGGCACGATGTCGGATCTCGGCACCCTGGGCGGGGATCGCAGCATCGCCTTTAGCATCAACGAGAGGGGCTGGATCGTCGGTGAAAGCCGGACATTCACCGGCGAGGACCACGCCGTCCTCTGGCAGGGGGGCACCATTGTCGATCTGGGGACGCTGGGCGGCAGCTTCAGCTCGGCGAACGGCATCAATGAGCATGGGCAGGTTGTCGGGCAGAGCGAGACCGCTGACGGAGAATTCCACGCATTCCTCTGGGAAAACGGAACGATGACCGATCTCGGAGTTTTGCCTGGCGGAGTGTTCAGCGGCGCTGTCGGCATCAATGCGCGCGGGGATGCTGTGGGAATTTCGGACGATTCTTCGGGGTTCGGACGTGCTGTCCTTTGGGACCGATCCTCCATCACCGAATTGCAATCGCTGGGGGGAACCGTCAGTTTCGCAGATCGTAGGTATGAGTAGGACGTCCGATGGTTTTGATCGTGCAGTCCTTTGGACGAAGTGAAATCGTTCCGATTCAGGCGTCGCAAATCCAGAAAGTGAGCGCGCAGATTGAACTAAACAAACCTGCACTGCACACGGGGTCATCAACAATCAATAAAACTGCGATGTTGCAGCGGTGCTTGTGTCAACCACCGGAGTCAAAATGCGGGAGACACCTTAGTATCCCGATGATCGCTGCAGCGTTGCAGCGTGTATTGACGGGACATGTGCTAATTGCGGATTTCGAATTACCAATCGCGGGTTGCAAAGAACTGCAGCAATAACGGGTTCGCAAATCCCATTACCAATGATCGTTCAAGCCGAAGGAGTCGCTTAGGGAAAAGGATTGCAATGGTAATACGCGGTGCTCATAATGCCGCCCTTGTCCCGGCCGGTTACATATATTTTCCTGCTACTGTGTGTTGGTCATCTCGTCGAGGGACGAGCAGAGGACCAGCAGGTCGCGCAACTGCGAACGCAGCTTGAGGCAGCTAGAGCCGCGGAGGATAAACCTGCGATTATCGAACTGAGCCGCCGGATTCTTGCGATCACTCCGAACGATCCGCAACTCTGGCAGATGCTTGCGCAGACACAGCTGGAGACCGAGGACCTGGATCGCCTGGAGCAAACGCTCGATGCCTGGGAAAAAACCGTTAAGCGGCCGGCGCCATCAATTGAAGATTTTCGCGGCGCGTTGGCGTTCAAGCGCAAGGACTATCAGAACGCGGAGAAGCATTGGCTTGCCTTTGTGGGCATGAAGCCGCGACCATCCGACGCCGCGACCGGTTATGACAACCTGGCGAATTTGTGTGCAGAGCAGGCGCGCTGGGAGGATCACGCGGCTTATCGAACGAAAGCAATCGCTGCGAAAGATTCGGCCGCACGTCGTGTCGCTCGTGCCTGTGCCTACCTGCGTTTGCACAAATGGGACGCGGCATACGCCGACATGGCCAAGGCGAACAAAATGGACGGCTCCGACTCGGACGTAAAGGAGTGGCTGCCACAATTCGAGCAGTTGCAAAGGTTCCTGCCGCAAATCAAAACGCTAGACGCTCAAATCTCCAAATCGCCAAACAACATTGAATTATTGCTCCAGCGCGCGCGATTGTTCACCGTCGCCGGCCGACCATTGCTGGCGCTCGATGACGCGGAACGGGCATTTAAACTGCAGCCCGCATCGATGCGCGCACGCATCCAGACCGCTGAGGCATTGTTGGATACCAATCGCGAGGATGACGCCGCAAAGTTGGAAGTTGGCAAAAATCTCGAGCGCCAAGAAGACAAGCATGTTAGCGATGAAGCGTTGGATACCCTCGGCAAGCTGGACACGCGCCTCCAGGCCAATCCGAAGGATGCTGAAGCACTCGTTGCGCGCTCGAAAGAATTGAAAGAATTGGGGCAATTAACTCTCGCGTTGGCTGACGCGCGGGCGGCGCTCGCGATCGATGATAAGTCGGCAGACGCGCATTTTGAAGCGGCGCGGGACCTGGATCGTTTGAACCGGCAAGCAGAGGCGCTGTCACATGCTCGCATCGCGACGGAGTTGGATCCGAAGGATCCGGAGAAGTGGTTCTATCTGGGCGTGCTCGAAAGGCAGCGCGCAAATTTCCCGGCTGCGATTGAATCGCAAACTCGCTCGATTGAAATCAGCGAGTCGTTTGTTGCATTGAGCGAACGAGAGCAATGCGAACGCCGCATCGGAAAGATAAGTGAGGCCGATGCGGATCTTCGCCGGATCCGAGACCTCCCCGCAAAACACCAATGAAGCGTCGATACTCCACAGTCATTCTTTTTTTCGTCATCTGCGGTGTCGCATTTGCTTTGCCAGCGCGAGCGTTAGCCCGAGCGAGCGCCGACCAGCAGGAGGAAGAGGAAGTATCGAATGCAAAGCCCGATGCCGGCGGGATCGCCATTGATCCATCGAGTGGAAAGATTGGTGAGGGTGATGCGATTACCATCACGTTTCCCGTAGCGATGGTGGCGGCTGATCTCATTGATGTCGGTAATCAGCCTTCTCCATTTGTCAGCGAACCGAAACTCGACGGCACATTTCTTTGGAAAAGCCAGACGGAAGGAGTGTTCACGGTGAGCGGAGTCGTCGCTGGCGCTCACCATCGGCTGAAGCTGGCTCCCGGCTTGAAAGATGCCGCCGGCAAACCGTTCACAGTCAAAGATTGGAGCGCCGAATTCAGCACACCGAAATTTGCCATCACGAGCGACTTTACTGAGCGTGATCAGTTGTCTGCGCGTCCGCAAATCTATCTCGATTCTACTTACGCCGTTCGACTCGATGAAGCCGCAGAGCACATTTATTTTCAAGACCGCGATTCGCACGAGCGGTTTCCGGTAGAAGTAATCCAAACGACCGAGGAGAAAAGTTCGGGTCCGCCGGAGGAAACCCAATTCAGGGTATCCCCGCGCCAGCCACTTCCTGTGGGGCACGAATTTGATCTGATCGTGAATGGCTTGCTCGACGCCAAAAGCCGCCGTCCGCTCCCCTATTTGCAGGTGGTCCCAGTGGGGAAAACCGAGCCGCTCAAGGTGGAATGGGTCGCTGCCTTTAATCACGCGCTCCAAGAGCCGGCAATCCGCATCAAATTTAATGATGAGATCGACCCGGTGGAAGTGACGGCGGAACGAATTCGCGTCGAGCCTGCTGTGCCGAAGATGAAACTCCTCGCGAGTCGCGACGAGGTCGAAATTACCGGCAACTTTGATCGGACGCAGCGCCATAAAATCACCATTTCGCCGGAAATTAAAGGCGATCGCGGCTACGGACTCGCCAGCGAATCGCGCTGGGGAGCGAGTTTTCGTCCAAAAGAGTCCTGCCTGCTCTTTCCATCATCGCAGGTGTTTGCGCGCGCCCGCCAGGATTTGCGCTTTGCATTTTTCCAGATCAACACGCCGCAGGTGACATGGAAACTGGCGCGCATTCCAGCGGAAAAGCTGACGGAGGTGACCGCACGTGTGAGAGAATTTGAACAGGACGCCACTGATTCGATCACACGCGAGGTTGTAATCGATCCGCGCACCGGGTTTGCGAAGCAGGTTCAAACTGAATTGCTCGTCGATACCTTTCAATTGCCTGTGTCGGCCAGCGGTACATTTGATGCGACGAGTGGCGACGTCGAAACGCGACGGGAGGTTCATTGCACTCCACCGGCGCACGAAGAATTCGCCGGCCTGTACCTTTTCGAAGCAAGCGCGACGCTGCCTGATCGCCGGATTGTTGGGAATCGTTCGATCATTTGCGTCAACGACTATTTGCTAACGCAAAAACGGACGCCGGCCAGCGTCATCATGCGTCTGGCGAAAATGTCCGACGCGAGCTCCGTTGCCGGTGTCACTGTCCGCGCTGTAACGGAAGAGAACATCGAGCTTGCCCGCACCGTCACTGACAAAAACGGTATGGCGCAGTTTCCGAAGGATTCGGTTTTCCCGAAAACTCGTGATCCACGGACACGGAACACGCATCTGTTCATCGCAGACACTGCCGCTGGGCCGGCGCTGCAATTTGCGGACGGCACCGCTTACTCATCCGGAAGTGATCACACTCAGAATGTAAGAACACCGCACGCCGAGATCATCACCGACCGCAATCTGTACCGTCCGGGCCAAACCCTGAAGATGAAGGGATTGGTACGCGACGAGACGGTTTTCAGCGGTTTGATGATTCCCATTGGTGCAAAAGTGCACTGGAATATAACCGAAGCAGATGGCAGCCGGGTCGTCGGGCAGGGGGACACTGTCGTTTCACCATATGGAGGATGGGAAGCGGAATGGACCGTGCCGGAGAAGGCGAAACTTGGGAGCTACGAAATTCGTTGCCGCGTTAACGATAGAGACTACGAGGGAGTGAACACCATCGGTGTTCAGGAATACCGCGTGCCGCTGTTTTCGGTGGTTGTTGAAGCAACGACGCCAGAGGTCGGAATGACGGCGCACGCTCAGGTTTCCTCAGCGTATTTTCACGGCGCGCCAAACGTTGGTGCGAAAGTCCACTGGAAAGCGACCTGGTCATCATCAGCCGAGTACGCGTCCGACGAAAATGGCTCTTCCAAAAGACGATTCAATGCTTACACCGAAGTCGGGCCGTCGCTTGATCCCAATAGCGAAGACACGAAAACAATCGAAGGCGACACGCAACTCGACAAGAACGGCATGGCGACGCTCACATGCGAATCGCCATTCAAAGACAATCCCGCTGTCGAGCGGGCAAACGTCATCTGGCGGGCAGATGTGACCTCAATGGATGGGCAAACTCTTGTCGGCGGTGACATGGCAATGCTTTTTACGGCAAAAACGCGGCTCGGAGTTGGCGCCACCGAGCAGGTTACCGAGCCCGCTGGAGTAAAGGTAGCGATCGATGCTCTCGACCCGGACGATAAAAAGGTAAACGACGTTTCTGTTCGTGCCGATTTGTTTCATGTCACGACAAAAACAGTCAAGGAGCAGATCGCCCCGTTTGTTTACCGCTACCGCAACACCGATGAGTTCGCGAAAGTGGCGTCGCAGGAATCGAAAACGCCTGCAGAACTAATTTTCCCAACCAGCGAGACCGGCCGCTACGTGGTCGCCGTCACGGCGCCGAACATTAAAACGCCGCTCGTGAGCGACGAAACCACTGTGACAGGCGAAAAGCCAGCCGAGTTACCCGTCATAAATGAAACCACGTTCAAGATCGAACACCGCGTCGAGCCGTTTCTGCCGGGCGATCGTGCCGCGCTCACGATACAAGCACCGTTTGGCGGGGTCGCCTGGGTCTCGGTGGAGACGGATGAGGTGCTCGACACGCTACTTGTTCCAGTAAAGGGGAACGCAGGTCGCATCGAATTGCCGATTAAAAAGGAATATGCGCCGAATGCGACGGTCTCGATCTACCTTGTCAAACCAGGCGGCGACAAAGAGCTTCCGCGAGAACGGTTCGCCTACACGAACATTGAGGTGCGGCGGCCGGATCGCGAATTGAAGATCGAGCCGCATCTGGCGAGTGCGACTGCTAAACCGGGTCAACTTGTGCGCGGCGATGTTCTGGTCACTTCGGAGGGTAAACCGGCCGCTGACGTCGATCTCCTGGTATTCGCAGTTGATGATGCAGTGCTCACGCTAGGTGATTGGAAGCTGCCTGAGATCGGCGCCAAATTTTATCCGGCGAACCTTTTTTCTGTCCGCACTTACGAGGCGCTCCACAATTATATCGCCGATGTTGCGAAGCTCAGCCTGACCCAAAAAGGATTCACAATTGGCGGTGGTGGCGAAGAAGCCATCACCAACACCAAGAATGTTCGCAAAGAATTTCGGACGCTCGCGTATTGGCAGGGCAGTTTAAAAACGGGCGCCGACGGAAAAGTCACGTTTGAATTCATCGCGCCGGATAACTTGACGACCTATCGGATCGTTGTCGTGGCCCAGACCAGGGCGAATCAATTTGGGGGCGATGCCACGCAGACGGTGAAGATATCCAAACCGCTCCTCATCGATCTGGCATTGCCGCGTTTTTTGCGGGACGGCGATCAGGTCGAGCTACGCGCCGTTGCTCGCGAAAATTTCACCGATAACGACGAGATCACGGTGCGATGCGTCACAGACGCAAGCGTGAAATTACTGGACGCGGATGGCGCAACGCACGCCGCGCATCGCGACGCACCGACGGTGTTTCGGTTCAAGGCCACAGTTGCAGACGTCAATCTTGTGCCGACAAAGATTCGTTTCGAAGCGGTCTCCAAATTAGACAAACAAATATCGGACGCAGTGGAGATAACGCTCCCTGTGCAAGCGCCGACGATAGTGCGCAAGGAAAGCATGACCGGTTCTTTCAATGGGCCGCAGTTCGATGCGCATCGCGTAATGCCCGAAGCATGGAAGCATGGTCGTGGCGAATTCAACACTACGATTTCGACTTCGCCTTGGCTGCCCCAGATATACGGCCTGCCGGTGATCCTCACGTATCCGCACGGATGTTTCGAACAAATTTCAACGAAACTCCTCGCCTACAGTTTGCTGGCCAATCTGCTCGAGTATTTGCCCGATCTGCAGGAACGCGATGTCGAGTATCGCGCGACACTCGAACGCGGGATGAAACAGTATGCTGACTCACTGCTGAGTGACGGGATGCTTCCATACTGGCCCGGCGGTAGCATGGGCAATGGTTTCGTGACCTGCCAGGCTCTGTGGTCGGTGAATGAATCCGTCAATGCAGGGTTCGAGTCGCCTGCAGATTTCCAAGAGAAGCTTACCGGGGCGGTAACCAAAATTCTCAAGGGACAGATCCCGGCATCACGATTTGAGAAATGCTTTGCCCTGTTTGTGCTGACGCAATCGGCAAGCAATGACGATTTCCGGAGCGAATCACAGGAATTGTATCTGCATCGTAATGAAGGCAGTGACGAAGAGCGCGCGCTTCTGGCGATTGGTCTGCATCGCCAAAACATCATGGCGCGCGAGCAGCAGCAACTGCTGCGCGAAATCGAAGTGCCGATTAAAGAACGCGCATTTAATCCGGCGACGTTTACATCGGTGACTCGGGCCGAAGCGATGCGCGCGTTCGCATTTGATGTTGTGTCGCCTCCAACGTGGACGAAGCAAAGGAAACAACAGGCGAGCGAGCGCATGGCGAAACTTTTGGATGCGGCAGGATCGCTTTCGACACAGGAAAATCTTTGGCTGCTGCTGGCGTTTAAATCCATGCTCGCGGCGGAAACGGCGCCGACGGTGTCGAACGGAAGCGAACCGCCCAGCATGCTTTCCAGAAACGGCCGGGCAATCGCGTGGCCAAATAGAAAGATTGAAAACGCCTTGGTAATTAAAGGCCTAAATCAAGGCGCGCTTACGTTTTTGCTGCAAGCAGAATACTCGACGAACGAAGTCGATACTGATCGCGTAGACCGTGGATTCCGAATCGAACGCGTCGTCAAAAATCTGACCGACTCTAGTCGCGTCGGAACTTCCGAAACTCCGTTGAAGCTGGGCGACCAATTGCTGATCACTTACCGGCTGAACACGCGAAAGCTTCAAAATTTTGTGGCATTGGAAGATGCGCTGCCGGCGGGTCTTGAAGTCGTGAATCCGAATCTCGCCCTCGTTGGCAAATTCTTTCAGCTTCCGCCAGCAGATCCGCAGGATCGCAGGTTGGGCTTATCGTACTCCGAGATGCGCGATCGCTCGGCGCTACTTTATTTTGACACAGTCGATCCGGGCTCGGGCACATATTCAATTTTGGCGCGTGCAACGGCGGCGGGAACATTTCGCTGGCCCGCCACGCAAGTCGCGCCCATGTACGACAGCCGTTTCTCGGGGCTATCGCCTTCCAGTTTATGCGTGATCTCCGCCGATTAATTCTGCCTTATCGCTCATTCTTGATCTGGCCAGTGATCGTTCTGGCGATGGCGATTGCAATCGTTTGGTGGATTCCAATCCCTCGCGAGCTACAACAATCGCCCGTCGGGACTTTGACGCTCCTGGATTGTCGTGGCCGCGAAATTGCCGAGCTCGCGTCGGCGGAAGCGCGCACGCAATTCCCAATTCCGCTTCAGCGTGTGGGATTGTGGCTGCCGCGCGTAACTGTGGCCTTGGAAGATCGCCGGTTTTACGAACATAGCGGTATTGACTGGCATGCCCTGGCCGCCGCGGGCGCACGCAATTTGCGATCGCGTCATCTTGTTTCCGGCGCATCGACCATCACACAGCAACTGGTGAAATTGGCGACAGGGCGAGAGCGGCGCAGTTGGAGCAGGAAATTGTACGAGGCAATCATCGCTTGGAAGCTCGAGCACCGCTGGAGTAAAGAGCGGATCCTCGCAGAATATTTGAACCGCAGCAGCTACGGTAATCGGCGGATCGGCCCGGAAGCTGCCGCTCGCGCATATTTCGATAAATCGGCGCGAGATCTTACATTAAGCGAAGCGATTTTTCTGGCCGGCGTGCCCCAGGCGCCGACGCGCTTAAATCCGTGGCGACATCCAGAAGAGGCAGGACGCAAATACGCTCGGTCGCTTGCGCGGCTGGTTCAGCTCGGTTTTATCGACCGCGATCAGGAACAGCTTCTTGCCCAGCCGCCGAAAATCGTGCACGCGGATTCGCCGCGACTTGCGCCGCATTTTGTTGACGCGATCGTGGCGCGAAACCCAGGATCACACGGGACCGTCAGGACGACGCTGGATCTCGATTTGCAGACCGCGATCGAACGTTTGGCTCGCTCGCATTTGTCAGCGTTAAATCGGCATGACATCACACAGTCCGCCGTGGTGGTGATCGAAAATGCCACCGGCGCAATTCGCGCCATGGTTGGCTCGGAAAACTACGCGCTCTCGCAAATCAACGGTGCAATGCAACCGCGAAGTTGTGGATCCACACTGAAACCGTTCGTCTACCTCGACGCGATCGATAAACGCTTGCTCACCGCTGGGAGCTTGCTGCCGGACACGCCCGATGCAATTCGCGACGAGTATGCCGACTACGATCCGCAAAATTACAATCGTCATTATCTTGGGCCGGTGCGCTTGCGCGAAGCGCTCGCTTGTTCGTTGAATGTGCCGGCGGTGTTCACGTTGAGCCGGCTCGGGGCGCGGCCAGCGTTTTATCAATTACAAAAGTGGGGCTTCGATTTTCCGCAGGGACTGGCGGATTACGGTGCGGGATTCGTTTTGGGGAATGCTGAAACGCGACTTGTCGATCTTGCTGCTGCCTATGCTGGACTGGCTCGCGGCGGCACTGCAATGCGCGCGAAATTTTTGGCTGCTGAGCATCAACCGATCGTGCGTATCGCTTCAACGGAAGCGACTGCAATCATCACCGATATTTTGTGCGATAACGAAGCGCGACAAAGAAGTTTTGGGACCCGCTCGGCGCTGGCATTTGAGCAGCGCATTGCTGCAAAAACTGGAACTAGCAGCGGCTTCCGTGACACGTGGACAGTTGGGTTCGACAGAGAGCACACCGTCGCAGTCTGGGCGGGAAATTTCGACGGGCGCCGCATGCACAATACGTTTGCGGTCCGCGCGGCAACGCCGCTGTGGGCCGCTGTGATGCGGGAATTACTGCGGCGCGATCACCCGCTGGATCCGCCGGTGGAGAACGAAAGGCTGGTCCGCCGTGAAATTTGCAAGGCGACAGGGTTGCTTCCCTCGCATCAGAGCCCGGCGAGACTAAGCGAACTCTTTCTTGTCGGAACGGAACCGCGCGAGAATTCAGCAAATTATTTCGCCAGCGATGGGAAATTGCTTTTGCCCGACGCGTACAGCCGTTGGTGCGCGAGCCGTGACAATACAATCGGTGCACATGTCCGATCGGATTTTCGTATTATCAGTCCACCGCCGAACGCGCACTACCAGATCGATCCGGTCCTGCCGGCGTCACAACAGATGGTCGAACTTACCGCGGCTCTCGCCGGCGATGTGCGTTGGTTCGTTAATGGCGAGCAAAGAACCGCTGAAGAAACGATCACTGTCGAGTAAAGCTGCGGCTGGCGATATCAGACCGCTTCTACAGTTGCGGGCTCGGTCAGCGGATCAACCCATTTGCCGTGCTCGCGGATCAAATCTTTGAGCCGATCGACCGCTTCGGCTTCGGGGATATTGAATTTCACCGCCGTTCTACCGACGTACAGATTCACCTTGCCTGGCGCGCCGCCAACATAACCAAAATCCGCGTCCGCCATTTCACCCGGGCCGTTCACAATGCACCCCATGATCGCAATCTTTACGCCTTTCAGATGCAACGTCGCCGCTTTGATTTTCGCGGTTGTAGTTTGCAAGTTAAATAGCGTCCGGCCGCAAGAAGGGCAGGCGACATAATCGGTCTTGAAAATCCGGGATCCGGCAGCCTGTAAAATGTTGTACGACAAACGAAGGGCTTGTCCCGGCGCTTCCTCACCCTGCACCAGAACCGCGTCGCCAATTCCATCGCACACCAACGAGCCGATGTTGGTGGAAGCAGTCAGAAGCGTCTCGAGAAAATCCGAGGTGGGGGCGATTGACCCCAATCGTCCAGGGCCGTTGCGGTCAACGGCCCCTACCAATACATCCTTCAACAGAATCGGATGCCGCGCGTGTAATCGCGCGGCGAGCAACCGGAACGCGGCGATCACTGGAAGCTCCACATCATCGCGGACAGTAACAAATTGCGCACTAGGCTCCGCGTTAATCTTCGCAATTGCGCCTTCATCGAGCGGATCGACCTCCGCTACCTTCGAATTCTCGTAGACGATTTCGGGCTTGTAATCGCCCATTTTGTTTATCTTATGCGCGATCTTGTCGAAGTTCGTTTGTCCGACGATGACGCGAATCAATTCTGTGCCGCCGATTTTCACGCCATCGCGTTCGATCGTCTCCGTGGCCCGCCGCTGATATGAGAAAGGATCGAAAGAGAGTTGAGAGTTGAGAGTTGAGAGTTGAGAGCCGGACGTTTTGCTGATGTTCTCGATCAGCGCTTTCGCCACCGGAATTTCGTGTGGACTATCCTCGGTCAGCGAAACGCGGATCGTGTCGCCAATTCCGTCCGCGAGCAATGAGCCAATACCAATCGCGCTTTTGATCCGTGCGTCTTCGCCTTCGCCAGCCTCCGTCACGCCGAGATGCAGCGGATAAGTCCAGTCCGGTCCAAGTTCGTTTAATCGCGCGACGAGCAATCGATAGGCGGCAATCATGATTTTCGGGTTGCTCGCTTTCATTGAGAAAACGAAATCGTGGTAATCCACCTCGCGTGCGATCCGGGCGAATTCCAGTGCGCTTTCCACCATCCCCAGCGGCGTGTCGCCGTAACGATTCAGGATGCGATCCGAAAGCGAGCCGTGATTTGTTCCAATGCGCATGGCGATCCGGCGTTTTTTGCAAAGATCCACCAGCGGCGAAAAACGCTCCCGAATCCGCGCCAGCTCCGCCGCGTATTGCTCGTCGGTGTATTCGCGAATGACGAACTTTTTTGAATCCGCGTAATTGCCCGGATTGATCCGCACCTTTTCCACCCATTTGGCCGCTTCCATCGCTGCGTCGGGCTTGAAATGGATGTCGGCGACGATCGGCACATCGCACCCGCGCTCGCGCAAGCCTTTGACGATGTGCTCGAGGTTGCGCGCGTCCTTGACACTAGGCGCGGTGATCCGGACGATTTCACAACCGGCGTCTGCCAACTCGATCGTCTGCTGGATCGACGCCTCGGTGTCCATCGTGTCGCAGGTAATCATCGACTGGACACGGATCGGGTTATCACCACCGATCCCGACGTTGCCCACCTTCACCTCGCGCGTCTTGCGACGGTGATAAACGAATGGACTCTGGCAGTAGGACAACTCACGCATGGTGGGATTCAATATCGACCATCCGACTCCGGCTCGCGAAACTTCAGTGAAAAAATCAAGCTAATATCGACTACCTCAGCTTGACCTGGAAGTTTGTAAACAGTGATGGCAGTTCGATCTGCGGCCAGAGATACAAAGTCAAAATTCTCGATGTGCACGCCGCTATTGTACGTGGCTGAGATGAGCCCCGCAACGGGCGCTACGGCGTCTGGCTGTTCTTTGCCGGCGATTGCGCTTCGAGTTGGTCGAGCCTTTTTCTCACAAAGGGCAAATCCTGCACGTCAAAGAATGTGATGTAGAGCATGTAACCTATGATCACTACCGCGCAGCTGGTCTGAACTACTTCCAGTACGCGCATGTTCACCGGTTTGCGCCGCACGGATTCGATGAGCGCCAGCACGATGTGCCCGCCATCGAGCACTGGAATCGGCAGCATATTTAGAATCGCGAGGTTCACATTAAGGATGACGCTGAACCACAGCGCCAGCTTCCAACCTCCTTCGGCTTCGAACAGCCTTACGTAAATATTCCAGATTCCGACTGGACCGCTCAAATGCTGTAACTTTACATCAGATTTGGGCGAGGCGACCGCACCAATTGTCTTGAGTGTGCTGGTCACGCTGTTATAAACCTGTTCAATCGGGTTCGGGTGTTGGATCGACACAATCCCGGTGCTGTCCCATTGAATTCCGATTCGTGGTTTCATTTCACCAGCAGTGGGCAGAAGCGTAGGCTTCACTCGAACGTCCAATCTCGAGCCACCTCGCTCCACCTGAAGAACAAGCTCTTCGTTTGGATGTTTGCTGATGTACTCCAACAGGGCGATGGGATGGTAGATCGGTGTTTGATTGAAACCATGAACGGTGTCGCCTGAACGCAGCCCGGCCGCGGCAGCCGGTGTATTGGCCTCTACTTTAGCGATGATGGGTGTCTCCGCCGGATAAACGAGTAACTGGCGCACACTTTTCCGGCGCCATCCGCGGGTCTCTGCTTTGTAAGGCTCCACCCAAACGGTTTGGACCTTGCCATCTCGCTGGAATTTCACTGCGATTTTTTTGCCTTCGCTGCGCACCACATCCCAACTGACGCTATCGTTCATACCCATGAAACGCCTGACCGGCTTGCCGTCTATTGACAAAATTCTATCGCCCGGTTGCAAACCAACCTTTTGCGCCGGCGAATCCGGCGTGACATAACCGATGACAGTCGTTGAATCCCCTTCACTGACCGGGTGGCCGACCGCCCAGACAATTACCGCAAAACACAACGCCAGGAGCAGACTAAACAGCGGGCCGGCAACGGCTACGATGATTTTATCGAGCGCCGAAATCTTCGGCAACCTGGCCCGATCTAGATCGGCCTTGCCCTCGATGATGTCCATCGGCGCAAGTTGCGGCAGCGCGACGAAACCTCCAAACGGCAGGGACCCGAGAGAGTATTGGACGCCGTTGATCGTCTTTTTCCAGAGCGGTTTGCCGAACCAGACACCGAATTTTTCTATGTAAAGCCCTCGCCAGCGCGCGGCCAGAAAATGCCCCAATTCATGCACCACGATCAGCAGATTAAACAGGAGGAGAACTTCGAGCAGAACGACGATGACGCGGACGATGTGCAAAATCATTGTAATAGGTGAAAGATGGAAACTGAGACGTGCGCAAGCGACGCGCCGTTCAACGCTTTAACGCTTCAACGCATTTTCTCGCCTCGGCTCGCGCCCACTGGTCGGCTTCCAATATTGCATCGAGATCGGGGTGCGCAACGGGTGTGTGCCGATTCATCGCTTCTTCGACAATCTGCCAGATGTCCGGGAAACGCACGCGTCTATCTAAAAATGCGGCGACAGCGATTTCGTTCGCGGCATTCATCACAGCTGGCAATGTGCCGCCGGTCGCACCGGCCCGGCGCGCGATATTCAATGCTGGAAAATCACTGTACCGCGGAGGGAAAAATTCCAGCTTCGACAACTTGGAAAAATCGAGCGGTGGCAAAGTGTTTGGGACGCGATCCGGCCATGTCACCGCGTATTGGATCGGGAAGCACATATTCGAATAGCTCAATTGGGCCAGCGTGGAACCGTCTGCGAATTCCACCATTGAATGAACGATGCTCTGCGGATGGATGACGACTTCAACGCGGTCCATCTCAACGCCAAAAAGCCAATGTGCTTCGATTGTTTCCAAGCCCTTATTGAACAGGGTTGCGGAATCGATTGTGATCTTCGGGCCCATGTTCCACGTGGGATGTTTTAATGCCTGTTCTGGTGTGATGGAATCGAAGTCTTTTCGCGGCTTTTCGCGAAATGGTCCGCCGGAAGCCGTGAGGATGATGCGTTTGACCTCAGAAGATTGAAATGTGGGAGCGGCCTCAGTGCCGCGATCTTTCGGGGCACCAGGGCTCCTCCCACTTTCCAGGCATTGAAAAATGGCATTGTGCTCGGAGTCCACCGGCAAAACGTTCACGTTTTTATCGCCTGCCTCCCTCATCACAATCTCACCCGCCATTACGAGAATCTCCTTACTCGCGACGGCGAGATCTTTCCCCGCTTTGATTGCCGCGAGTGCCGGGCGCAAACCGCCGGTGCCAACGATCGCCACCAGCACCATGTCCACATCGGCCAGGCAGGCGATCTCGCGCAGACCAGCCTCCCCTGAAAAAATCCGCGGCTTGTATGCGAGCGCGCGGCGGAGAATCTCCATTTTCGTTTCATCCACAAGACAAAGAAAGGGAGCGCGCGTTTCGTTCGCAGCCGCCGCGAGTTTTTCCGCATTGCTGTTTGCGGCTAGTCCGACGATTTCCATCCGCTCCGGAATATCGCGAGCCACTTTAAGCGCACTCTCGCCGATCGAGCCCGTCGCCCCCAGAATAACAACGCGTTTGCGTTTCATTTTTAGACAGAATGAACAGAATTTACCGAATGGATTAAAGAGATATCGGCTCCGGTTTTGGAACACGAAATTTTTTCTTAAATTCCAGTCGCTCCGCGCCAGAATTCAAAAGCAAACCTTCATCGACGCCGGTTGCGACGAGGTAATTCACGAGTTGAACTTCGTGCGCTTTCGACAGTGACTGAATCGCTTTCAGTTCGACGATCAATGAGTCGTTAACCGACAGATCAGCCGTAAATGCACCAACGATTTGACCATCGTAATACACGCTGATTGGTTTGTGGGCGTCAGCTTTCAAGCCTGTCTTGTGCAATTCCCAGACCAGCGCGTTCTGATAAACTGACTCGAGGAATCCCGGTCCAAGCGCCGAATGAACCTCCATCGCTGCACCGATGACCTGCCCAGATAAATCGTATGCTTTGGGCTGCTCTTCGATTCGGTTCATTCTGTTAATTCTGTCGGCTTTCTATGAGACCCGAATCACGAGTCGCAGGTAAAAGAACAACAGCGGCGCGGTGAAAAGCAGACTGTCCAAGAGATCGAGCGCGCCGCCGATTCCCGGGAGCAAATTCCCCGAGTCCTTTACGTCCGTGCTGCGCTTGATGATGGATTCAGCCAGATCGCCAAGTACTGCGGCAAATCCAAGAAGCACACCAAGAACTGTCGCGTGGGTCCAGGTCAGCGCCGGCAAATGACCGGGCATTAATTTGAACAGTGCAAGGCTACACAGCAGCGCAAACCCAATCGCACCAAAGAAACCTTCCCAGGTTTTTTTGCCGCTGATGTGCGGCACCATCAGATGCCGGCCGATCGCGCTGCCGGTCAAATACGCACCCATGTCGGCAAATTTCGTGACCGCAATCAAGTACAGGACGTAAAACTGTCCCGTGAGATGGCCGTTGCTGGATCGCGGAGTCAGATAAACAATCTTGGTGATGAAATTATAGAGCCAAAGAACATAGAGCAGACCGAATAAGGTGTAAGCCATGGTTTGCAACGGTTCGTCGTGACGCAGCCGCGCAAACATTTGTCGTCCGAAAACCGTCAGCAGAAAAAAGAGCAGGACGGCAACCTCGAAGTCGTAGGAGCCAGCGGGTCCGATTTTTGAAAAGTAATAAAAACTGCCGGCGAGCATCACCGCGCCGCAGATCATTCCCGTGATCTTGAAATTGGGGAGTCCCTTGTGATCGAGCATCCCGTAAAATTCCCAAAGCCCGATCATCCCAAAGACGCTGATCAGCACCCAAAACAACAGCTCGTATCCGGAAAAGACGATCAGCAGCGCGACTGCCCAAAGCGCGATCGTGCTGATGAACCGCAGAATAAAGGCAGAACGAGATCCGGCGACTGCGGGATTCGTCCCGGTTTGCTCAAGAGTCACGGGCATGCATCTGCATCATCCCCAAGGAACGATTCGGGTGCAAGCGCAGACGAACCGCGCATTAGCAATGCGACTCCGCTGGGACCGGCGGAACGGCTCGGTCTTACTCCGGCGTCTGCGATGGACTCGGCGAAGTAGCCTCTTCTGCAGGAGGCGGAGTTGGCGAAGTAGCCGACGCCGCAGGATATGCGGCACCGCCAGACATGAACGCTCCCGTCAACTTAAGCTGTCTTACGCGCTCTCTTTCTCTCTGAAATTCTTCCAGCTGACGCTGACTTTGCTGTTGTATTTCGCTCTCCTTTTCAGCACGCAGCTGTGAGGGTTCGGGAGCCCTGACGGAAAGCTGCTGTGTTATCCTGTCTCTTTCAGCTTGCATCTGTGCAGGGCCGGAAGTCTGGCCCTGAACGTCGGTAGGATTCGTCACAGCGGCTTTTTCTTTTTGGGCCAACGCTTTCTCTCTTTGATCTAGCGCGTTTTGTCTTTCATCTAGCGCTTTTTCTCTTCCATCCAACACAGTCTTTCTTTCAGCCAACGCTTCCTCACGTGCATCCAACTCCACTGTCCGTTGAGCAAGTTGTTGTTGAGCGGCTGAATCCTTTCTTTGGCAAGAGCAAATCATCACGGAAGAGACGAGCATCGACAGGACCAAAATATTTTTCATATCAGTAGTAAATTGGTAACAATTTTGCATAATTCGCGGACGAAGAAAACGGAAGGTCAACGACTAGTCAAACAAAACTTAACGCCGGAAGTGAATCCGGTATCGTCTGGAATGGCTGGAGCTTGGTCTTGTCACAAAGCCATCGTGGAGCGAGCACGTGACGGCGAAAGCATAACGACATCGGATAACAACGATCCAAATTCCAGGGGTGTCCAACGCTGTGTGCAGAAGTTCGCATGGTAGGTTCAGCGCTGCGACTATTGCGGTACCGGCACACCAAGTTCGCGCAGTTGCTGCTTCGCAGATTCGTAGTCTGGCTTGAGCCGCAACGCCTCCGTAAGATGCGCTACGGCTTCCTCCCGACGGCCCATCTGTCGCAGCAGAGAGCCTAGAGCGAAATGGGCCTGCGCGTCGTTTCCATTGAGTCGCAGCGCTTCGTTAAACTGCTCGAGCGCCTCGTCATTCTTTCCAATCGTGGCCAGGACGCAGCCCATATTATGATGGGCCTCAGAGTAATTGGGACGTATCCGTACCGCGGCCGCGTAGTTCGCTATGGCCTCGCTGTATTTGCCCTCGCCGACAAAGGCGTTGCCCAGGTAATTTCGGGCCTCCGCGTAGTCCGGGCGAATCTCCACAGCTTTTTGGTAGTGCGCGATCGCCTCATCGACTTCTCGTCTTTGTAGAAAAGCGCTTCCAAGGGAGAACTCTGCTTGTGCATCGTTAGGTTCCAGTTCCAAGGTCTTTTGAAACTGCGCGATCGCTTCGTCCATCAGCCCCTTTCGCATAAAAACAATCCCAAGATTTTTGTGGGCCTGCGTGAAGTCGGGGTTGATTTGCAAGGCCTTTCGGTAGTGTTCAATCGCTTCGTCAACGGCTCCGTCGTGTCCGAGAGCACCGTCACCGCTCTGTTTGTTTCGCAGTAAGGCAACGCCGAGGTTGTTGTGGGCTGCTGCAAAATCCGGTTTGATTTTCAGAGCTTCTTGGCACTCAGCGATCGCTTCAGTAAATCGCCCGGAATGCGTGAGATTCTGGGCAAGATTGGTGTGAGCGATGTAATTGTTTGAGGTGCTGGCAATGGCATGTCTCCATAGTGTTTCAGTGTCCCGCCAGCAGGAAGTCTGTAAATAGCTGCGCGTTGTGAGCGCCATTATGACAAGGACGGCAGCGGCGGCCAGGATTTCGCGGCTGCGACGCCACCGCTGAAACAATTCCATCCCGCCCCAAGCCACCAAAAGATACAAACCAATCTGCGGCAGGTAGGTGTAACGGTCGGCTCGCACTTGTGATCCGACCTGGATAATTCCAATCATGGGGATCAGCATGCCCAAATACCAAAGCCACCCTATCAACAGGAATGGATACTTTTTACGCCACAGGAAAAAAGCGACGGAAATCATTAGCAGGAGCAGTAACGCAAGAATCACCTGTGGGACTTTTAAATTACCTTCGGGATACGGATACAAGACTGCCAGGTGCGCCGGCCAAATCATCTGGCCGACGTATGCGACGTAAGAGATCAGAGCGTTACCAAGACGCTCCTCGATAGGCGCTTTAATGCTCATATCCAAAGCTTGTTTCTGCGCCAGAAGCGTCGCTACGCAGGACGCGGCGGAGAGCACAAATAATGGAACCTTTTCGATCACCAGCCACGACAATGTATTCCTCCTCTTCCACCGACTC